>OHAU01000547.1_pt1 | contig 52265 bp, 77 predicted proteins | sample 1577181 | NCBI WGS metagenome assembly OHAU01 (sample SAMEA3541472, study PRJEB24748) | human gut metagenome | biome: human gut; feature: human-associated habitat; material: faeces | place: China | collected 2012 | reverse complement strand
ATTGTATCTGACGGAACGGCTTCCACTCGAATTTATGAATTAATAGAACCTACCTATAATAATATGAAGAATATTGCACTATCAAACGGAGAGATTGAGGCGATAAAAAAATATCTCAATGGTGAGGTCGAAATCTGGACAGAAGACGAAGAAATCAAAGAGAATCTTACTTCTGTTATTGACAAGGCAAATGAAATGCTTGACGAATTGCCTGCCGATTATGATTTTGGCGATGATATGATTAAATGGTTTTACGACCAATATAACAAACAAAACGCCTAAGCCAAAGAGGAAATCAAGGCAAAAGAACAGGGAATGTGTATACTTGAGCGTACTTGATAATTCCTCATTGTTTTATCGTCAAAAGTAAACAGATATGGGAATAAACTAATAACAGTAATAAAAATGCAGACGAAAACAATAAAAATTTCTGATTTGCACCTTAACACTGGACAAATTAAGGATGTACCAAAGAATCCTCGTTTCATCAAGGATAAGCGTTATGAAGCACTTAAAAAAAGCATTGAGGATGACCCAGAAATGCTTCAATTACGCGAAATTGTTGCATACGATAATAACGGAGAACTTGTTGTTATTCTTGGCAATATGCGTTACAGGGCCATGAAAGAGCTTGGCTACAAAGATGCTCCTGTTAAAGTATTGCCAACGGGCACGAGCGCAAAGAAATTGCGGGCATACATCCAAAAAGACAATATTGCTTTCGGGCAGAATAGTTGGGATTTGCTTGCTAATGATTGGAATTTGGAAGAATTGTTGGACTTTGGCCTTGAATGTGAATTCTTAAAAGATAAGCAAGATATTGATTTGGATGATATGTTTGAGAAAGAAGAAAATAAAGCAAAAGAAGATGAACAACATAATAATTCCATTATCTTGCAAATAGAAATCCCTCAAACTTATTCTGAGGAGATTGAAGAAATAAAAAAGGAGTTGAATACAATAACAAAATTATACGAAGGAGTAAAAATAAAATGAAAAGATACGTTTTAACTCACAATGAGATAGAAGGATTTCATTATTATCCTTGTGCTCCCGAAGAATGCAGTTTTTTATCATCTACTCATCGTCATGTATTTGTTATTGATTGCACCTTTGAGGTGGCGCATAATGAGAGAGAAATTGAAATTATATCTCAACAACAAAAAATAGAAAGAGCATTAAATAACGAATTTGGCAAACCATGTAAATTTAACACTATGTCTTGTGAAAGTATTGCCGAATGGATTTTGATAAAGTTTAATGCAAATTCTGTAACAGTAAGGGAGGATGGTTATGGAGGCGCTACACTTACCAGATAATATAAAGGTGCATTTTGCGAGTATGGAGAATTTAGTCCAATATCAGATAACACATACGCTTGGTGTTAATTATTTTCTTTACACCGCATACCCCTTTGTTAGTAGGCTTCTTAAATCAAGGAGTAATATTGAAGATATTGACTACAAATATCTGCGACATTTATCAAGTAATTGCAAACACGTAATACAGGACAGTGGACTTTTTACGCTGATGTTTGGAGCAATGAAAGGCAAAAAGGATGCAGCACTAATGAATAAATGGTATGACCGTCTTGTAGAGTTCACGCTCGCTTGCAATAATGGTGCAACCGTTGTAGAAATAGATTGTCAAAAAGTTTTAGGAGTTGATGCAGCATGGGAATTTCGTAAGCGTATGCGAAAGGATTTGCCGAAATCAAATCGCATTATCAATGTGTTTCACCTTGAAGATGGCATGAAGGGGCTTGATAGATTGATTGATTATTCAGAATATATTGCTATTTCAGTTCCAGAGCTAAGATTTGCTGGAAAAAGTAATTATGTAGGCAAGATAGCTCGTTATATTAAGAAAAGAAAACCAACAATTGACGTTCATCTTTTAGGATGCACAGAAAAAGAGCTGCTAAAGCAAAATACGTTCTGCACTTCTGCTGATAGTACAAGTTGGCTTTCATCGGTTCGTTATGGCTTTATTAAACAGAGACATATTCGCAACATAAAAACAGAAAAGATAATTCAATTAATTGGTGAAGAAAAATACAAAAAACTACTATCGTTTAATTACAAGCAAAGTAACTTAAATGCCTTAGTTTTAGACATAACGATGCTAAAGAAATCCTATCAGGATATATGTGGAAATCAAGATTATTATAAATAAAATATGTACTACGTAACAAAACGAATGGAGATTGCAGGATGTCATCGCCTCAATCTTTCTTACGAGAGCAAATGCGAAAATTTGCACGGTCACAATTGGATTGTAACCGTTTTCTGCAAAGCGGAAAATCTCAATTCTGATGGCATGGTCGTTGACTTTAAACATGTAAAGAATAAAATTCATGGATTTCTTGACCATGGAAATTTCAATGAGCTGTTACCTTTCAATCCAACAGCAGAGAATATTGCAAAATGGATTGTAGAGCAGATACCAATGTGCTATAAAGCAATTGTACAAGAAAGTGAGGGTAATACCGCAATCTATGAAAAATAAAAGAATATGAGGATAAACGAAATTTTTTACTCAATACAAGGTGAAGGCGCTTACACTGGAACACCCTGTGTATTTATTCGCTTTGCTGGATGTAATCTAAAATGTCCTTTTTGCGATACAAAGCACGAATCGTATAAAGAGTACACAGATGAAGAGATAATCCAAGAAATTATTAAATATCCGACAAAGCATGTTGTTCTGACAGGCGGCGAGCCTACTTTGCAGATAACAGAAAAATTCATGCTCATGTTATGTGAAGAAGGAAAATATATTCATGTTGAAACAAATGGCACGCGAAACAATAAGGCACTTTCTTTTGCAAATTGGATAACATGCTCACCAAAGTTTGAATATTGCAATCAAGCGAATATTGCCTTAGAGCATATTGATGAATTAAAAGTTGTATTCGATGCCGAAAAAACTTGCATGGATAAGTATAAAAGGATTATTGCTGATAATTATTACTTGCAACCATGTGATTTGAAAGATAAAGAAAAAACAGAAAACAACATCAAGGGTGTTGTAAATTATTGCCTTTCTCACCCACAATGGTCGATTTCATTACAGACGCAGAAAATTATAAATGTAAGATGAATAAGAAAGAACAAATAGAAAACCATATAAAAGGCATTTTATCTTTAATTGGGGAAGATGTAAACAGAGAAGGACTGAAAGGCACGCCCGATAGAATAGCCAGAATGTATAATGAAATATTCAGAGGTTACGATGCTTCACAAAAACCAAAAATAACAACATTCGAGAATGGGAAAGATGGCATAACTTATGAAAATATGATTATAGATGAAGGCGACTTCTATTCAATGTGTGAACATCACATGATGCCATTTTTTGGCCGCTACTGGTTCGCTTACATCCCCAATCCTAAAGGTCGGATTCTTGGAATTTCTAAAATTGGTCGCGTTGTAGATTATTGTGCAGCAAAATTACAAATACAGGAAAGACTTGTACGAGAAATTGTAGACATTCTCTCTGATGCTCTTAAATCTAAATATCCACCTCTTGGTGTCGCTCTTGTAATGGAGGGCGAACATTTATGCAAGTCTATGCGTGGAGCAAAGAAAAAAGGGAAAATGAAATCATCATACCTTGTAGGAGCTTTTAAAGATGATGCACAATTGCGTAATGAATTTTTCAATCTTATAAAATAGGAAAGATAAAATCAGAGCAATAAAGCGCCTGCCAAAGACACTTTTCGCTAACAAACCAAACAACGACAAAATTCAAAGATTTCAGCGATGAGAGACCCAAAGAATATCATTCCTTATCAATGGAAAAAAGGACAGAGCGGAAATCCGAAGGGGAGGCCACCAAATAGAGTTCCAAAACAACTTGAAAATATATTTGGCTCTAAGGTGAAGGCGAGGAAATTTTTTAACCTGTCAAATATAGAAATAGACGAATGGGAAAAGGCCGTTTTATCATTGGCAGCGCCTCAGTTAAGCAAATTGGCAAAATGGGAGGACGCGCCAATGTACCCGAGAAATTTAGCAATCGCCATTATATCGGATATTAAGAACGGAGTAACCAAAACTATTGACAAGTTAAGAGACAGACAATTCGGCGAGAGTAAGAAACAGATTGATATAACGACAAATGGCTCAGACATTAACAAGGAGGCGTTTGTTTTGAATTTCGTTTCTAACCCTGATGACTTCAAAAAGATTCAAGAAGAAGTGCAATCAGAGAAGGAGCGAAAAGAAAAAGAGCAACAAGAGCAAGAGACTGGCTACGATGAGTAATAATGTTTATGTAACAAAGAACTATGCGAGAGTAAAATTTGCAAAAGAGCAGGGATTTACTACCGTCTCTCTGCAAGGTTCTTCACGTTCAGCAAAAACTTATTCCATCGTTCAATATCTCTGCATTTATTGTTCGTTGCATCCAAGAACAACCGTATCAATTGTTCGCGCTGGCCTTCCGTCATTAAAACGTTCTGTCTACAGAGATTTCAAGGAAATAATGCTATCGTTGAACATTTGGAACGACAAACAGATGAACAAGTCGGATTTGGTTTACACGTTTCCAAATGGCTCAACGATAGAATTTTTTTCAACAGATAACGAGCAAAAAATCAGAGGTTCAAAGAGAATGATTCTTTTCGTCAATGAAGCAAATGAATTAGATTTCTTGCAATGGCAGCAGCTTCAAATGAGAACCACTGATTTTTCGATTATTGACTACAATCCCTCATTTACGGATGACCACTGGATTTGCGAAATTAACCAAGAGCCATCAACATATTGGTTCATTTCAACATATAAAGATAATCCATTCTTGGAGGATAAGGTTATCAAGGAGATTGAGAGCCTAAAAGACAAGAACCCTTCACTCTGGAGAATCTATGGTTTAGGCTTGCAAGCGATAGTTGAAGGCTTGATTTTTGAAAATGTAGTAGAATTAAAGAATGATTTTATACCATTCGAGAAAAGAAAACACCATTATCGGGGAATGGACTTCGGTTACACTAACGACCCAACGGCGATTATAGACGTGTACATTTGTGGCGATGAGCTATGGTTGGATGAGATTTGCTATAAGACAAAGATGCTGTCATCTGACATAATCAAGGAAATCAAGAATGCCAATAATCGCGACAGGTCGAATGTTGAAATAATATCTGAAAGCGCAGACCCGAGATTAATAGACGAACTAAATAACGCTGGGCTTGATGTTAAACCTGTAAGAAAATATGCTGGTTCAATTATTGCTGGTATAAACAAGATGCAGACTATGAAAATTTTTATCACAAACCGCAGCGTGAATTTAAAGAAGGAGTTCAAGAATTATACATACAGGCAGAATAAAGATGGGAAATGGCTTAATGAGCCAATAGATTCATTCAACCACGGTATAGATGCCGTCCGTTATGTTGTTCTTGAAAAGCTGTTAGGAAAAGACGAAAATTCATTTAATGCCCAAGACTTTTTAAATATCATATAAAAATGAAGACCATACAAGAAATTTTGTCAGTCGGAGACCCCTACGAGATTTACTCCCTGCTGACAGCGAGAAAGAAACCACTTGAAAAACCGCTGGAGGTTACAGAAAAAGAATATAACCCTAAATGTCATTTGATTTTTGACACGCAATACCGAAAAGACAAAATAGTTAAAACTCCGACAAATAAGAAAGACGAAAATGGCAATATCGTCTATAAAAGCGAAGTGAGACACCGTTGCCGTGTTGCAGTCCCTTGTCAAAGAGTAATAATTGAAAGAAGTGTAGGCTTTCTTTTCACGATTCCTGTAACATACAGCATTAAGGGTGAAGCCGATGAAATGCAAGCAAAATTATTTGACGAGGTATTGAATATCCTTGAAGATAACAAAGAAGAGTATTTCAATAAGAAATTGTCGAGATGCTTGTTTCGTGCTTGTGAATGTGCTGAGCTTTGGTATATTGCCACAAACGAAGACAACGAAAAGGAAATGCGCGTGAAATTGCTTTCTCCGTTGTATGGTGATAAATTGTACCCTCATTACGACAACTACGACAAAATGGACGGATTTGCACGCGAATATGTCCTTAAAGATGAGACAGGAGCGCAGACGCATTGCTTTGATGTTTACACTTCATCCACGGTTTACAAATTTGCAAGCGATGAAAGCGAATCGGGATTAACATTGCGCAGCGCAAAGCCTCACGGATTTACAAAAATTCCTCTTGTCTATTATAGGCAGGAAGAAACAGAATGGGAAGTAGTTCAAAAAACCATTGAACGATTAGAGAATAGTATTTCGGATTGGGGCGACACAAACGACTATTTTGGCTCACCCACATATTTCTTCAAAGGACGAATGAAGGGATTTGCCGACAAGGGAGAAGTCGGACGAGTTTACCAAGGAGACAATGAAACAGATATGAAGGTTGTTTCTTGGGATAGCGCACCAGAGAGTAGAAGAATGGAAATAGCCAATTTGACAAACATTATTTTCAGCTATACGCAGACACCCGACATCTCCTTTGAGAACATGAAAACACTTGGCAACAACACCAGTGGCGCAGCAATCAGACTGATGTTTACCGACCCTCATTTAAAGGCTGGGCAGAAAATTGAAACCTTCGGTGAGATGTTTACAAGGCGCTTCAACATCATTAAAAACGGATATTCAACGAGTATAAAAGCGATGCCAAAGAATGACGTTGACAGGTTAAGGGTGAAGCCGAGATTTACGCCGTATATTCCAAAGAATGATGCTGAGACATTGCAATTGATAAATAGCTCTACAGGAGGAAAGGCAACAATGTCACAGGAGGAAGGTATTAGACAAAATCCGCTTGTTTCAAATCCAGAAGAAATTTTGAAGCAAATCAAGCAAGAAAATATAGAAGAAAGCAAACAAAATACATTTGGCAGTTATGAATAACAACGAAGGAAAAAGCACAGCAGGAGCAATAACAGAGAGACCAATTTTTGTTTTTATCGGTATGATTCCATTTTTGGTTAGACCAATGACTTTGGCGCAGATATGGCAAATCGGTGAAAAGATTGGTGATATTGAAGAAATAAATATAGAAGGAGAATTTAATCCATATCAGAAAGTTTTCTCAATGTTCAAAGACGTAAAAAACGCAAACGAAATCACACCAATTATAGTTTTCCGTTCCAGACTGATGAGAAAGATATTTGGCAGATTCATCCGCAAACGCATGACGATGAAGAAATACAATGAGCTGTTGCAATATGCTTCACTCTCGTTTGATGCAAGTTTTTTTTTGCAAAGTATAACTTTCCTAAAAGGGTGCAGTCAGACGACAACGAATACGAAAGAAGCGATAGCCCGTGGGGATTGATTGGCGGTGTAATGAAGTACTTTAGGATGTCGTACAATGAAGTTGTTTTCAAGCGAAGTTACATCAACATTCTTTTACTCAATAGAGCGATTCCAGGCATAAAACCATTTGATGAAGATGAAGGCGAAAGTACTTACAAGAACCAACCTAAAAGCAGGGGGGAAAGGAAAGTCTTGCAGACAGCAAACCAAATCAAGGACAATTGCAATAATTTTTTCATGAACTTAATGAACTAAAACGATGGCAGAAAATAATGACGTGCTTAGTGTATCCGCGGTAATAAACGGAAAAGACATAGAAACAGGGGCAAATGAATTTGTTGCCAAAATTCGTGAAATGCAATCTGCATCCGAAAAGGCGACAAACGAAATGGCCGATGGCTTTCAATTTGTGAAGAAAGTCGTTGAAGAACTTGCTGCCGTTATTGATGCAAGCGGCCAAAAGTTGAGCGCTCTATCCTCATCTATCGGTGTAGGAAATACCAGTGGGCAATTTAACGAATTACAAGAGCAAGTTAATTCGCTGCTTAGCAAAAATACGGAACTAAAGGCAAAGTTGGAGGAGGTAACAAGAGGGCTTAACACGCAAGGCGAGGCCGCACAACAAACGAAAACAGAATTTGATAATCTTGGAAATGCCACAACCAAGGCAGGGGCATCTTCCGCTTTTAAGGAAGCACAGGAAGACGTGAAGGCTTACGAATCAATTCTGAAACGATTAAACACGCAATTAGAATCACTCTACGAAAAAGAGGAACGCCTCAAAAAGGCGCGTTCAAGAATTGAAGATACTAAGCCATCAACCGCAGCAGGTCAGCAGTCAAAAGAAAGAAGGCTGGAGTACAATTCGCAAGACCTTGTCGAAACGAGGGATAAAATAAAAAACATAAGTAATGCGATTGCAGAAACAAGTGCAAATTTGGAGCAAAGCAAACAACGGATGGCTCAGTTTGCAAACGAAGCATGCAACGCATCATCCAAGACGACCGCCCTACGCACACAATTGCGCAATGCAAGGCAGGCCGTTGCAGAACTTCTTTTGTCGGGAAAACAAAATACGGCTGAATTTGGAAGGGCTGTTAATGAAGCTAATAAATTGCAAGCAGCCTTCAACAAGGTTAGTTTTGCCGTTTCTGGAAAAAGTCTTGCCTCAAACTCCTTTGGTATGCTTGCCACAGGTATTCAAGGCGTGACAGGAGCGATGACAACATACATGGGCGTTGCTGGATTATTTACCAAAGACCAAAAAAAACTCATGGAGATACAAACGAAGCTACAGGCCGTAATGAGTATTTCTATGGGCGTTCAGCAAACGTTAGGTGCTGCCGTCAAGATTTCAACGATGTGGGATGCGCTGAAGGCATCCGCTTTAGCTGCCGTTAATGCAGAACTGGCCAAGAATACCGCCGCAACTGCCGCGCAAACTGCGGCTCAATCAGTTGAGACGGCTGCAACCGTTGCTCAGACTGGCGCAACATGGGGATTCGTTACCGCATTAAAGGCTGTCAAACTTGCCATCAAGTCAATTCCTGTAATCGGTTGGGTGTTGGCCGCAATTAGCGCTGTCGTTGCTGCGGCTACATATATTTACAATAAGATAACCGAATTAACAGATGAAGAAAAGACGATGAAAAAGGTTGCGGAGGATAATGCGAGGGCGCAAGAATCTCTACGTAATGAATATGCCAATAGCGATAAGGAGATTGCCAAAAATATCGTGACCTTTGAAACATTGAAGAATAAATATGAGAAAGTCAAAGGAAAATCCAAGGAATTAGATAAGTTCCTAAAAGATAACAAAAGCCAATTTGACGGATTAGGCGTATCAATCAAAAATGCTGCCGATGCAGAAAACCTCTTCAATAAAGGTTCTGATAAGTTTATTGAATCTATGAAGCTAAGAATTAAGGCAACGGCATTGTTTAACATTGCTGTGCAATCGCTTCAAGAGGCACTTATCCATGACCGCAACAGCAAAGGTTGGGAGCACCGATTGTATCATTATCAAGATTATAAAGACCTCACAACTGGCAAGAAGACTGACTGGAAAAAATCAGACACAGAGGTAGCCGAAGAAGCACGCAACGCAATGAATGGAGAGGCCGCGTTGAGAGATGCCGCAATGAGGAGATATAATGGTTTCATGCTGGATTATCAAAAACTGATTGAAGATGCCGAGAAGTTATTCAATGATGGGGGCTTCAATAAAAATGGTGAAGGTGAAAGTGATGGAGATAATAATAAAGATACTGGGAAATCCGCTGCTGAAAGACTTGCCGAAATCCGTCAGAAAATCAGCGAATATCTTGAAGACATCGAGAACAAGCATAACGACAAACTGAAGGAAATCTATAACCTAAGAAACGAACTTATCACAAATGAAGGAGAAAAAGAGCTGGACAGCATTAAACGTCAGCGAGACCAGCAAATGGCAGAAAACGACAAATGGTTACAAGACATTGCTAAAAAAGCAAGAGAGCTGGAGAAGTTCAAACATATAAATGCGAGCAACTCAAACAATGAAGCCACATGGGAAAAGACAGACATGGGGAAGTGGAATCTTAAACAATGGGAAGAATATGTTTTGAAAACTCAGCCAAAAATAAAATTCGACTATGAAGCTATGGCGAAAGCAATATCTGCCAATGCTGCAAAAAGCGAAGAGGATGCTGTAAATAAGATACTTGATAAGTATTACAAAACTCAAAGAGATAGGGCGAACAAAATCAAGGAATTAAAAAACGATATAGAGTTTTTAGAAAAGCAATTAAAGACAGCGGAAGGCGAACGTAAGATAGAAATTCAAAAATCCCTGGATGATGCCAAACGGCAGCTTTCAGACACAGAGAGCTACAGGCAGGAATGGAATGATTATCTATCCTCCTATGGCACATTCTTGGAAAAGCGGAAGGCACTGGAAGATAAATTTGCGATGGAATCTTCTGGCCTTGACCAAAACTCTCCTGTCTACAAGAAAAGCAAAAAGGAATACGAAAAATCGTTGCAGGAGCTGACTTTCGACCAGATGAAGAAAAATCTTGACTGGGAGGCCGTCTTTGGCGACCTTTCAAAGATGACAAAAACAATGCTGGACGAGTTGGAAGCCAAATTGCAATCCATCATCAGAAACGGAAAAAATCTTAGCGTTGAAAGCATTAAGGAGATAACAGAGAAATTAAAAGAAGTTCAGTCGGCAAGGTCGCAATATGATACCTTTGGAGCATCATTAAGAAAACTTTCAGATGCAAGGGCCACCAAATATGCAAGGCAAGCAACGTTAGAAGGCTTCACCGTTAACGGAAAGAATATCTATAAGGCTTACCAAGAGGCAGTTGCCAAAGGCGATGTCAAGCAACAGGAGGAATTAAAAGAGCAAAAAAACTCTTACAACAAATCCTTCGGTGATGCTTTAAAAGAAGCAACTGAATCAACCAAGGAATACATTAAGGCACAATATGCAGCAGCAGAGGCGCAGGCTCGTGTTTCTGCAACCATTAGCGGTGTTGCGAAAGCATTCAAGAGCGTTAAAAATATGCTTGGTGCATTCGGTGTGAAATATTCAGATTCATTCAATGAAGGATTTGAAGAATTTACAAAGGGATTGTCAGAATTTGCCGAATCATTCAAAGATATTGATATTACAAATTTGGGTGATATTCTCAGCCTCACGAATCCAATCAATGATGTTGCATTGGCCGTCAGTGCTGTTGCTGGCACAATCACTGGAGTTGTACATACATTTGAAGGCATCGGAAAGATGCTTGGCTTTGGCGCGGATTATTCAAGCTATAATAAATTAAAGGCAGAATACCAAAAAATATCATCCATTTGGGATGAGCTGATTAGCAAGAAGACAGAGTACATTAATTTGTCGTATGGAATCGAAGCGAAAAACGCCTATGATGATGTTATATCAATAGTCAAGGCTGACGAGCAGGCTTTGCGCAATCTTATTAAAGTGCGCGGAAAAAGCGGCGCAAGTGTAGGAAGTCATTCTATCAATTACAGGCAAAATTCTTGGATGACACAAGATAATTGGACGAATGTATCAAGGGCCGTTGGCAAAACGATTAGTTCAGTTCAAGATTTGCAGAGCCTTACTGCCGAAGAGTTGGAAAAGGTGAAGATGTCAGATGCAGATTTTTGGTCAAAATTAGATACTGAGACACGCGACTATTACAACAAGATTATCAGTCTTGGAGATACCGCAGAAGACACTCTTGACAAATTGCAACAGCAATTAACCGCCACCTCATTTGACAGCGTTTACAATGACTTCACCAAGCTAATTTCCAATATGGATAACAGTACAAGAGATTTTGCTGATAACTTCACCAACTATCTCAAAAATGCAGTAATTCAAACAAAACTTGGCGAGAAATACAAAGATATGCTTGAAGAATGGTACGATGAATTTGCCAAATCCAATGAAGACGGAAACATTTCTGTTGGCGAGGTGAGCAAATTGCAAGAAAGCTACATGCAGATAGTCGAGAAAGCTCGTAATGAAGCGAAGAATCTTCAAGACATCTATGGGTGGAGCAAGAGTGGTTCTTCGAGTGGAAGCCAAACCACATCTTTCACAGCTATGTCCGCAGACAAAGGCGATGAACTGAACGGTAGGTTTGCAGCAATTCAAATTTCAAATCAAAGCATTTTGGATAATTTAAAGACGCATTTTGCGCAAGCAGAGACATCCACAGCAGAGATTCTTGAAATACAACGGACCTCAGCAAGTCATTTGGCAACGATAGCCAAAAACACGAATGAGTTATACCAAATGAACGAACGACTAAACCAAATCGAAAGAAATACAAGGAGGCTTTAAAGATGGCAGCAAAGATTAATGGAGAAGATATTTTTAAGACTTATGGCGCAAAATTGGTGAAAGGCGGATATAAGGAGTTGATGTCATTGCCAAAAACAAAGGCCGTGATAGAAAATAAATCACGGTTGAAAGATGGCGTTGATGTAACTGTCTTGACGTTTGGAAGCAGAAGGCGCGTGGAAGACAGAGAAGTCAATTTATCATTTATATTTAGTGGCTTATCTTATAAAGAGACTGTATCTAATTATAGGCAATTTAATACATTAATATCAAGAGATTTGTTTAAATTTGCAATTGATGAACTTGGCAAAACTTTCCGTCTTCTGTTCGTAGAGCAAACATCGCTGGAGTTTTATCAAAGTTATAATTTTATTATTGCTGGGTATAAGTTTAAAGAGCCGAATCCAAGCAACCAAGAAAATGAATAAGATGCTGGAAAATGTGACTATATACAGGAAGGGGGTAAGCGGCGAAGAAGTCGTTTACCCCAATTTGCCTATATATGAAGGAGGAGTAAGGCGCTGGCAGTTACAAGGAGACGATTATATTACACTCAGAATTAAGTTACCCAACGCAATACCATTTCAGATAGGCGATTATTTCACAGACGAGCAAGGGCAATGGGGTGAGCCACAAAGGTACCACATCACCTCTCCTGTCTTTCCTTCATATTCAGGCAATAACGGAGCATGGGAATATGAACTAAAATTTGAAGCCGAGTATAAATTGTGGGGGAACAAAGTCCTGCGGTTTATTGCTTCACACGCTGAGGGCGAGTTTTCCTTGACTGATACAATTGACCATCATTTAGATTTGGTGCTGGCGACATTGAAGCACCTTGGCTTGAATATCTGTAATGGCAACGGAAAAGAATATGAATACATCATACATTATGATGGCAGCAGCCTTTTCCCAAGGAGCGGAGCAGTAGAGAAATCCGTTAAACTCATTCAATATTCAAACACTAACATTCTGCAAGCCCTTGACAAAATTGCTGAGGAATGGGAATGTGAGTGGTGGATGGAAGGCAATATTATCCACCTTGGGTATTGTGAGAATGATGAAGAATCTTTTATTGATGCTTCATTAGATGACAATGTTGTAAGCTGGAGCGTTGACCAAAGCAAAGGCAGCTATATTACAAGAGTTTTCCCGTTTGGCTCAACGAAGAATATACCAGAGAACTACAGAAAAAAGTTAGATTTCAAGATAACAGATGTCGCTATTTATGACGATAATAATAGCGGAAATCCATACATCGCTATAAAAGATGCTTCACATAAATTATCCGAGAGCTATTTTTCATCTGCCCTTACAGATGCTGGCGCTGATAGTTACTCGTTTGAGATTTCGAGCAAGGTTAATAATACAGCAAGCGAATCATCGCCTAAAAGATTCTCCAAACTACTTGAAACAAGAAATCTTGAAGCAAACAAGAAAATCGATGTTAGCTCATGGCAGGTAACAATAAAGGCAAAGAATACTCAGACAGGGCAGCAGCAGTCAATAGGCAGCAATGTCCTCCATTACAAATTGTATGTTGTTACAGGAATAACGACAAGCGGCTCAAAAGACGAGATAACCTACATCATCAAGCAAGGCAGTGTTCCAGATAACGGAGTTCTCACGTTTAACGAAACGACAGATTATCAACTGCAAGGTTCACGTGTTGCAGAATTGCGTTTTGAAGTGTATGGAGGCATCAGCAATCATGAGTATTATATCTTATCACAAGGGTTGGTCAAAACCTCCTACAAAGCACCTGTTTCAGACTGGACGAGCAAGCAGCATCCAAGGGTAACGGTTAATGTGCCTGGCAACACAACAACAAATGATGTTTACATTAATCCTTTAATAGGTGGAAGTGCTGTTGAAGATAAGCAAATTTTCAAAATGTCAGAAGGCTGGTTTGTCATAAGGCCAAAGAGAAAAGCAGACGGAACAGCAAGATACGGTTCGACTGAGGCAGAGGTCAAAGCAAATTTGCTTAACAGAGCGTTTGTGTTGATAGGCTTGCTTGAATACAAACTGCCTATTGCGTGGTTTTTGAATGAATATAAGGAAGACACGCCGACAACAGCAGAGGGCATGGAAATGCTCAACAATATTACGGACAAACGTTTAATGTTGCCAAATGGACTGAATTGCGTTGAGGTGAGCGGCCTCAATGAATGGCAGCACATTGAAGAAATAAAAATCTTTGATGATATATTCCCAAACGAAGAACTTCATATCTCAGCCATCGAGACGAGAGATAGATATGATATTGAAGAACATTCAGACGGAGAGAAAACAGAAAAGCACTGGAAGCAATACCGCGTACAACTCAGCGATAAGCAAGGGCGTGTTTTTTACTTCTTTGATGATTATTTGGCTAAAGATGGCTCAACTCTGAATATTTCGTTTTTGACGGACAACGAAGACACAAGCAGCACCAGCAAGCTGGCAGGAATGGATTTTGAAGTAAGATTCAACCCCGATGGTTATTCTATGAGTGACAGCAAGAGCCAATGGTTTGAAATTGTAAGAAATACGACATACGGCAATGATTTCCCGAACGAAACGCTATGCCCAAAGGTAGGAGATTCAGTCTTGTTGTATGGAATTGACCTAAGAGCTATGGCAGCAACAGGCGTTGTCGAGGCCGCAGAAAAGAAGCTAAAAGCCAAAGCCGAGGAATATCTAAAAAAAGCAAGAATTGACGACAGGACTTACACCATAAATTTTGCCTCAAATTTCGCTTTTGATAATATTGCCAACTTAATGAAGAAGGGGAAAAGGGTAAGTATAAAAGACCCATCCATTACAGGCTCTGAAATGACAAATTGCACGCTGATTGATGCAGATGGAAATACATTAACAGACAAAGAAGGCAAGTTACTTGTCTCGTTGGATTTTACCGAGGTTTCAAAAAGTGCAAGAGAGAGCAGGATTATAGGTTTTGAGCTAAAAAGTGATATTCCATACGACACACCGCAGATAATGTGCGGAGTAAGCGGAATTTATTCGCGATTGGCAGATATAGAACATAAACTAAGAAAGGAGACAAAAAATGGCAGAAGCTAAAATAAACTATACCGCAGAAGACATAAACAAGCTCTTAGCGGACATCCCAAACAAAGCAACGCAATCAGCACTCATGGAGGCTCAAAAACTCCTGCACGAGCAAATTAGAGGCATTGGCGCTGATTCTGATGCTTACTATGACCCATTTATCAAGATTGCAGATTACAATAGCGAGAACGAGGCCGTTGCTGGTTTGAATGCTCTTGACTATACCAACACGAAATACTTAGGGCATTTCAAATTGACCGTCAACGGACGATTGATAACAGGAACAAACTACCCTATGTGGATGGCAAAAGGCGTTGTCTTACAGGTTATCCGAGGAGGCATAATCAAAGCATCAACGGAAGCAGGGTTTGCCAATTCATCAATAATTTATTCTGAGGCATACAGGTCAAGGAATGAAAATGGCGTTTGGTCTTCATGGACTTTTATGCAGATGCCGCAAAGGGCAGTTCTTAATCTTGGTTCTGACTATGAGACGCTTAAAACAACGCCAGAATCAAGTGAACTAAGAGACGTTGATAATTATATTAACAGATTACGTTTAATTCTCAAAACGCTTGTTGATAAGTTAGACGCAGCAGGCATAATATCAAAGTGATATGAAAGATTTGTTGCAGCCATCTTTAGGCACAGATTTAAAAATGAACATTCATATTGATGCCTGCGGAGGGTATTCTATGGATGACTATGATTTCAAGGTTGATTTTTTCGTGTATTCCAATCGCTCCTTGACTATTAAGAAGAAAGAAATGACACGCATTGATTCAGGCAATTATGTCGCCTCATTCAATAGCTATGAACTTGGCGTTGGCCCGTTGCAATGCCGTATCACCGCGGAGATTCCAGATGAAGACTGTGATGATGGATTCAGAAAAGAGATTGTTACATTAACGACAGATGTAGTTATATGCAAATAAATTATGGCTTGTATCAATGTTAAGGTAAGACGCGCGACAGACCCACCTTTGGTTGAGGTTGTGAGGCTGGACGGCTTAAATTGCGTTTCAATAAGACCAATTTGCAAGATTCCTACAGAAAAGCCACAAAGACCGCCTAAGGGTTATCTGTACCTCAGAACGTCAGAAAAGAAAATCATTAGAACAAACGACAAAAAACAAATACTTATAAAAGCTATGGCAGGAAACGATTCACAATATTACGATTTACCTTGGACGGGCGAGCAAGTAAAAGAAATGCTGTCTGGATTAATCGTTGATGAAAATAAGGAGCAAGACAGCAAAGACTAATGAGCCAAGAAGAGAATATCACCAAGTTATTATTGAAGACAGACGATAAACTAAGAAAGCAATATGAAACGCTTGTTCGTGAACTTATCGCCGCCACAGGGGAAGCGCCCAAAAACGTTTCCTCAGACGAATTATTCTCTATTGCGAAGCATTGCCCAAGAGCAGCAAAAGAAAAAATTGACAGGTTGCTAAATGAGTATTTCGCTCAAATGACCGCCACAATTCAAGCTGGAATCACGCAGGCTATTTTGTTATCATCGAATACTTCACAGATGGCATTTAGTGGAATGACGCGTTTTGATGAAGACGATGTAAAATCTTGGCGTAAAACGACAGCCGAAGCCTTCCGTGAGCAGCGGTTACATAATATGGGTGGGCTTGACCTATCCACAAGCGTTTGGAATTACACTCAGCAAACTAAGGCAGAGTTTGAGTTGGCGATGTCGCAGTCTATCGAGGATGCTCTAAAGAACGGCAATTCTGCTGAGCAGTTAGGCCGTGCTGTGCGTGAGAAATTGAATAATCCAGATATGATGTACCGCCGTTATCATCTTAAAAAGTTGATGAGCGATGGCACGAAGAGAGATGTCGTTGAATGGCGCAGGAGGGTAATAGGTCAAGATGGGAAGGTAAGGTTTGTCAAGGAGGATTTGGAAAAGGTGGGTCGCGGCGTATATCGCTCAGCACGCCAAAATGGTTTGCGCCTTGCGATGACAGAAATAAATATGGCTTACAATTACGCGAATTGTAAGCGATGGAGCGAAGAGCCATTTGTTCTTGGCATCCGTATTCGTTTATCGAAGAACCATCCGCTGACAGATATATGTGACGAGCTTCAAGGCGATTACCCTTCTGATTTTGTTTTCACTGGCTGGCATCCGCGCTGCCGTTGTTCTATGTCATCTATATTGATGGATAGGGACAGCGAAGAGTGGAAAAAACTACGTGCGATGTCGGATGCTGAATACAACAGGTATGTTTCACCAAACCGCGTGAAAGATTATCCGAAAGTATTCAAGAACTGGTGCAAGTCTAACAAAGAAAAACTTTTTGATGCAGCCAAACGTAATAAGCTGCCTTATTTTGTTCGTGAAAACAGGGCGCAAGTTGAAAAGTTTTCAGGCATGCGGCTTGGTGAAAATTTTGCTCAACAGATAGACTATAGCCTTTCAAGCAATCTCGTTAAGATTGATGCCAGCGTGCTGCCAAAAGAAATGATGACAAACGAGCAAGTTAAAAAAGTCTTGTATTCGTTCATCGACAATAATAGTACTTTCTTTCCAAAACCGATAAGGGACATTGTCTTTAGCTGCGATAAGGTGGCTGGAACAGAGAGATTGCGCAATGGCTTTAAGTTCTATTTCTCAAATAAGGAAATAAACGGTTTTAATATGATGAAGGAGTTGAAGGGAGCATTTCACTCTATTGCGAATAACAAAGAAATGACTTTAATGCAGGAAACCGCAATGGAGACCGTTTGGCATGAATTTTTGCATTGTCATTCAAAGGCATGGGAAAATGGTAGGGTTAGTAGTGCTGTTCCGTTGATGGAGACATTAAATGAATTTTATGCACGACAGACCTACCCTCAGTTTGTTGCAAAATTTGGAGGAAGGGCTACGCATCATAAGGAGATAAGAAAAAACGGAATTGGCTATTACAACAATTCCGTCAATTTCCAAACTTTGCTCAAGCATTTTGACATTGGCCAAGGTGTTGCAACTAAGAAGATAGGCAAGATGTTAGATGATACTTACTATGACGATTTTCATAATGTTTTATATGAAAGGATGCTAAGAAACAAAATCAAAAAGGATATATATGACAATATCATATATGATATTTGGGTTAATCCTCAATACTTTAGGGAAAAATTATATCAATCATAAGGTGACAATAAATAAAGAAAATCCTGTTTCATATTTTCTGGTAATTTATTTGCGTATGCCATCATCCTTTCTTTATTACCACGAAACAAGTACAATCGCGCTAAAAATCCATTTGAAGTATCTTTATCTAAACCCCTAAAAAATTCTTTTTCACTCATAGTACCTATAAGTTTATGGCGTTCCTCTTTCGTCATATTGTGGTCAAAAATCGTTTCCATAACATACATATTTAATTGTTGTCCTTAATGATTTAATCGCAAATGTAGTAAATTATGCTGTAGTCTCCACTATTTCCTGTTGAATTTTTAAGAGAAATGCGACACGCCAGCCAATCCGCCAGCGTGCCGCATTCTCTTTGCTTACCCGACTAACGTCTTGTGTTTAACTTGCTCCCATTGAAGCGAGCCAAGCGATTCTACCAACTTGCCGAAGTGGAAATCAAAATTGAAATTATCCATCATGTGTTCAACTTCCTCCTCGGGATAAGTCTTACAGAGAATCTGATAAACGTTTTCTCTTACGAGAGCCATTTGGTTAAGGCATTGGGCGAAATCGTTTGTGTTGAAATCGATAACTCCGTTCATAATCTCGTTTGCTTTCTTGTTGTTAAATTCAGCCATTGTTGTGAAATTTTATGTGGTTTAATTAATAAGATGGATTTGTTTATTTTGGAATTTAGAAAGGGCGCGATTCTTCGTCAAACAAAGACTTGTCGCTATTTTCCATGTGGAAGAGCTGATTGATTAGGTTGAAACCAAGATGATTCCACGCGACATACGCCTTAATATCATCACCAAAAACATGATATGTCCTTTTGCAATACACCACCATTGGAAGGTTTGTCAGTTTTTCTGTAGGATACCAAGAGCCATTAATATTGACTATATATCCGTTGTTTGACATCATGTTGTTCAAATACTGAGCCGTGGTCTTCAATTTCTTTGCTATCGTTGTAATATTGAAGAAAGGGCCGTTGTTTGCTTTTTCTTCGCAGTATTGGTCATTTGCCTCATGCTGCCTTGCATTAGCACTTGCCTGTAATGCTTGGCGCAGTAGAGCGTTATTCTCTTTTAGGGCTTTTATTAATTCTCTGGAGTGGTCATCATCGGAATGTGTGTCTGCTTCATATTTACCTGTGAGCCTTATTCGTTTGAGGATTTCTTTCACTCCTTTCTTGAACTCCTTAGCTTTTGGCTGGCGTGATTGCATCAAGACTTCGTAAACGCCAAATTCAGTAAGGAAAAGGTAGTTATTGGCTTTGCAACTATCTGATTCTGAGGGGATATAACTATTAGTTATATCCGAATTTTGCAAACTAAGCTTGGCATAAATAATCATTTTCTCATCTTCATCAATCATTGATAACATCCTTGATGGATTTGAATGACCAAGCCATTTTGCAACATCTTTAGCCAAAAACAATGGATTTTCCCTTGTGCCATAAAACATTGACTTGTTGATTACAAATAACCTCACTGTCAATCACTGTGATTTTTTGATTGTCAACCATAATTAATTTAATATTTAGCATTTTAGGCAATAAAAATAGCGGTATTGCCTTTCCCGCTGCTAAAACTACTGGTCGACAAGTAGGTCGGATAGCCATTACAGCTATTCCACGGGGGTACAATACCGCCTATAATATCCCCATATAAGGGGATTAAGGGGTTATGGTAACTCTTTTAAGTAATGTGGATTACTTGTCGAAAAATAAAGTTTTAGCACCGCAAAGATACTACTTTTATATCTAACCACAAACATAATTGCGTTTTATTTTATTCCAATTTTATGATTTTGTATTCCTGCCTTGTTATTCCCAGTTTCTTCCTGTAGTCCTCTACCTCCGAAAGGATGTAATTGCGCTTTATCTTATCTGCCTCATTTAGAAGATATGCAATATTATTGCCGTTGGCCATGAACTCTTCATTATCTTTTCTGACGAGTACATATCTACAACGGCAGCGCGAAATACACATAAATACATAGATTTTTTGACTACTCAAAAATTTTATTGGCATAACTCGCTGATAGTCAATGGGTGTTTAATGCAAGTGCATTGCATTTGCATTGCAAGTGCATTGCAAGTGCATATTTCCCTACATTAAATCTCTGATTTTCAGACGTTTAGAAACCGCGAAAAAAATCTCGAAATTTTCTTGGATTTTGTGGCCTTTCTCTCTATATTCTTATTATATAATTTATTAATCTAAGTAATATTCACAGGTTCATATTACTTATCTTAATAACTCATATAATAAGAATAAGAGAGAAAGGCCACAAAATCACCCCTATATATTTAGCCGATGCTCGAAATTTTTCAAATTTCTCGCCGAATATCCAGGGGGAGAGGATTCGTGTTTTTGAATTGAATTTTAAAAGGATGTATATTGGATAGATATTTTTAATCGTTTCATTTTGTTGTGTTGAATAATTCAATTAATTTTGTGGATGTAATTAAACAAATGAAATGAGACATGAAGAAAAAGTTAATCCAAGTTTTGAAAACCTTGTACGCGAGCAAGGGTTTTAAGGCAAACGAACTTGAAGAGCTTGCTGACGTTTTGTCAAGCAGCCTTAAAGAAGATTCAACGGATGAGGAAATCAGCAACGTAGCAAACGGTGCTGAATCATACGTTAACATGCTTCAAAAGGTCGGTAATAGATATGCAAGCGCCATCGAAGAAAAGTACAAAGGTTACGTGAAGCCGAATACAATAGAAGAAGGCAAAACAAAAACAATTGAAGAAAATTCTTTGACTAAAGAGGCGATTGCAAAACTTATTTCTGAGGGTATCGCAGAGGCCATCAAACCAATCCAACAGCAACGTGAATCTGAGCGTTTGTCGCAAGTTCTTTCAAGCAACGAGAAATTGAAAGGTATTCCTGCAAAGTTCATTTCGCGTTACAAGCTGGAGAAAGAAGAAGACCTCGATAATGTTGCCTCACAGATTGCGCAGGATTATGCAGACGAACGTAAGGCAATCCTTGAATCGCTTGGAATTGCTGAGCCTCCAACTTCTGGCGGTGATGCTGATTCCGATGAAGGATTTGTAAAACTCATGCAGGGAGCGCAAAAGGCACTTGAAACTAAAGAAAAATAAGAAAGTTATGTACTACAAGAAGAAATTTCCGACAGACATCAAAGAAGGTGCTTGGGATGAAAAGAGCTGCGTGCGGCGTGTTGCTGGTTTCACGATTGATGAAACCAATCTGCCGTCAACGTTAAAATGGCTACCAAAGGGAACGCCATTAGTGTTGCTTACTAACGGCATGGTTAGTGCGTGCAAAACGGCAAAGGTGTACGAGAAAGCAGTACAAGCTGCAACAACGCTTAAGGTAAACAAAGGTTCATTGTTCATGGTTGGCGATAAGATTGCTGGCTCTACAATTTCCAAGGTTGATGATTCGTCAAGTGATTTTACGAAGCTGACGATTTCTGCACTTGAAAATGAAGTGGAAGCTAACGCCGTAGTTGACGATGGCAACGCAAGCAAGGTTATCGGCTTGAATTATGCCACCGTTGAACTGGACGGCCAACAGAGCTGCACGCCTACATTGCAAGCGTATGAGATTGACGAAGATTCCTTGCCTTATCCTATTAACGAGGCGATTAAGGAGGCTTTGACGGTAACGCATAAGTATTTGATTAAACCTTAACTAAAAAATAGAGATGGATAGTTTGATTAAAGAGCTGGAAAAGCCTAAGAGATTTGATGTGTTTGTGCAGGAGCAGATGAAAAACTCCACGTACAAACCACTTTGGAAGGATGAGATTACCACAATTGACTACGAGGCTTCACGCACGTATCGTGCCGCAATTGCGGAGTATAGTGCAGCTATGGTCGGTAGTGTAATTGACAAGAGTGGCGAAAAGCCAACGCACACCATGCCAAGTGCAAATGAGCTTGTTGGCTCAATTTCGCACATGGGTGACGAATGGCAGATGGATAACGACCGATTAGACCAGTATTACTACATGGAAGGCCGTTTGCGCAACAAATACGGAAATGACACTCCTGCGATGTATGCTTCAAACGATTACGCAAAACTCGTGAAGTACTTGTTTGACCCATTCGAAAAAGCAGTTATCGCGCCTCAGAAGCGAATCGACTTGCTTTACTATGAAGGTTTGTTCAGCGGCACGCAGACCGTAGATGCCAAGAACAACAAGAAGTCCAACGTTACTTACAAGATTGATTTGGGCGTGAAGAAATATCATCCTACCGCCAAATGGGGTGAGGAAACTTCAAGTCCGATTTCAGATATTCAAAGAATTGTAGACGAATTGTCTGCCAAGTGTAAGACGGTTGTTAAGATGCGTATGAGTACACGCACTTTCCGCAAGATGTGCAAGAGCAAGGAGTTTGCAGACACGTTTAAACTGAAACTTGGCAAGGTAGACATCAGTCCTGCAAAAATTACGTTCAACGAAGCGAACTTGTATCTGGAGAGCCTTTTGTTGCCGACAATCACAATCGAGCCTGACCGTTTTGTGAAATTGCAGGATGGAAGTACAATTAACATGACCGTTGATGACCGTGTTGTGTTCCAATGTGTTCAGAATGTAGCCGTGTTGAAGGTTTCAGACCCTCTTGAAATGATTGACCCACTGCCTAACAAGACTTATAGTCAGTATGACGATGCACTTGTAGGCTTTTGGCGAAACGAAAAAGGACGATTCATTGACTATGAAATGTGGGCAACGCCTGTATTCTATGGCCTTAATGATTTCTTCATTATGGAAACCGATAAAACAGCATAACAACAATGAATATAATTGAGGCTATTGCAACGGAGATAGAGCCATACGAGCAATCTATGGCATCTATGGAAAAGGGACTGATAGACGCTGGATTTCGTTTTACGCCATACGCGCCGACAGATGAATACAACAGCGAGGCGAGGAAGACCGTTGCTTTAGCCTCAATGTTGTGTTTATCGAAAATGCTTTCATTATCTTCTGAGAGTGCTGGAGGCTTTTCACAAAGCTATGATACCAAGCGGTTGAAGGAGAGAATTAAATCTATCGCTGAAGGTGCTGGAATTTCGCCAGACTTGGTCTTGAAAGAGAATGACAACAATATCTATTGCATACATATATGATTAAGAATGCAACAATATCCTTACAGACGGTAGTCAAGCAGGAGGATGAAGACTTGAATATTATAGAAAAGATATGCTGGTCGAAATGCGTAGGATGCACGGTTGCGCCAAATTCTAAGGCCAATCAAATAACGCTCAATGATGGATATAAATATAACACATCATACGATATTCTCCTTAATGACGTGAGATGTTTCGGCAGGATTCCGAAGGTTGGCGATTATGTTAGGGTTGTCAAAAATGATTCAACATTGGATGCCAAAAGACAGATTCTTGGAGTAACGACAAAAGGGCATTGGCTGAAATTATGGATATAGCAATAGAAGGGTTTGAGAATGTTTTAAAAAAGGCTGGAGCGAAGAAACAGAACAATTCAGCAAATAGAGGCAACGCAATACTTCGAGAGTTGACCATCATAGCAGAAGAGGCGTGCAATATTGCACGTGATGCGTATCCAGACCGCATGAGTGGCGGTTACGATGACCACACGCGGAATTTACGCGGTAGCATTTGTGCTACAATCTATTACGGTGGTAGCGAGGTGAAAAGATGTGGCTTTGATGGTTTGGGAAGTGCAGAAGGCGAGGCGAATGCTGAAATTGCAGCTAATTCGCTGGATGCCGACCAAACAGCACTTTGGGAAATCAAAGTGAGTGCAGGAATGTATTATGCAAGATATGTTGAAGCCAAAGGCCACAAGGTTATCTCTCATGTACAGGGATGGTTAACAGAGCAATTGAATAAACTTGCACAAGACATTAAGGATGGAAAAATATAAAAACTCAATAGACGTAGTTACATCGCTTTGCAGGTATTTGAAGCAGCAAAGTAATTTTAAGGTGTTCGCATACGAGAAGGATGAAAACTATCGAGGTGATTATATTGCTGTCAATAGTCTGTCAGTCAATTACGGAAAATGGGCTGACAGCAATTTGATAAATCTTAATATTCACGCGCAGGACAATTCGTCTGGAAGTCTTAATAAGGAAAGGCTTTCATGGATGTATGAAAATATCTGCAATCTTATCCCTTACACTAACGAGATGACAGAAACCGAAGACCAACCGTTGATGGTTGATGGTATTGCTTATTCTATCAGTTCAGACAGCAATGTGATGAAAGATAACGATGAAACACATTTTATCAATTTAAGAATTAAAGTTCAATTTTAAAAAAGAAAATAATTATGGCAAAAACTTCACCTTATGGAATCGTAAGCGTTAAATTGCTTGATGTAGAGAAAGATGGCTCTTTCCCAATTGAATCAAAATGGGAAACAGCTTTTGAGTTTAGTGCAATTGTGAAGGATAGTTTTTCTTTCAACGATAGCGCAGCTTCAACCAATAATATTGAAGTTGAGGACATGGACGAATATTACGCAACGCTTGAAAGTGATAAGGGACAAAAAGGCTTCACCTTGGATGTCTATGATTTTGGCGAGAAGATTGCCAAAGAATTGCTTGGCTATACAAAGGTAGGCGATTACATCACAGAGACCGTTGGTTTTAAACTTGGAAATAAGGCCGTCCGTGTTCAGACAAAGAAATTTTCAGATTTCCCGGCAAAGGTTTTTGAATGGGCAAATATGAAGCTCAATGTAACTATGGCAGGAACAATGGGCAAGAGTGGCTTTCCTAATATTCATGTAGAATTTGTAAAACAGGCTCACCTTAATGCAGAAGGTAAGGAAATGGCTGGCGCAAGATGGAAAGATTTGGCCGATGAATAAGAAAACTCATGAGTTAAAAACAAAATAAAAAAACATGGCAAAATTTATCAAATTCAGAGAAAAAGCCTCTGTGGCGGCTTCAAAGGCTGACACAGAAGGCACAGAAGGCCGCGTTGACGTGGTCAAGAGCGAAAATGCGCTCGTGTATGAAGCCTCTGCCGTTATCCGTGGAATCTCGGACACGCAGGCAGAGTATGTGAACCGAAAGGTTAAGGAGGAAAATGACGCTAAGGCAAAGATTTCGTTCAGCGTTTCACCTTCCGCAACTTTCGTCAAGGGTACATCAACGGCATTCACATTGACCGTCACCTGTACATTTGCTGGTGCGAATGTTGACGCTGATGCACTGCCAACGATGACAGCAGGAGGCGCTTCCGTCACCGTTACGAAGAAGTCTACTGGCGTTTATTCTGGCACGGTGAATGCAAGTTCGACTACCATCTTTGATGTACATGCTACCGTTAAGGGCGTTGCAAGAACTGCAGCAAAGACGGTTTACGCCTACAATCAAATCTTGTTTGGCGTTAGCTCGTACGAGACAGCACCTGTCAGCGATGCGGCTGAGATGGCTAAGTTCCATGCTCAGGTCAACGGCACGAAGTTACAGAGCAATTCAAACGGTACGTATAAATTCTCCTTCACGGCAGAAAAGCCTTACGGTTATGTTCTGATTCCGTCTGATGTTACCGTTTCGCCTAACTTGGCAAACAACCTCGCAGGTCGTGAAGGGCCGTTGCCAGTCAACTTTGTAAAGCAGGCTGATGCAACAGGTTCTGGTATCACTTACAAAGTGTATCGCATGGCATCAAAGATGGGCGTGAGCGTACATAATGTTGAACTTTATTAATCTAAAGAGAAATGGCAAAAAAATACGGAGTAGCATCCGACTATATCAAATATACCTCTCGTATTAAATCAGATACGAGTGACGGCGTTGCAGTTGAAGCCTCACAGGTCGTTGACCTTGAAGAGGACAAATTGCAGAGCGACATCAACAAAGAGTTGAAGGCATCAATCGCGTCTGCAAGCGGCAAGACTTACTCAAAGAGCGAAATTGATAGCAAGGACACTGCCACGCTGACCTCAGCGAAGAGCTATGCTGACACCAAGAAGACAGAGGCTGTCAGTGCCGCCGCCACAGACGCGACCACGAAGGCTAACAGCGCCCTCGCTTCTGCCAAGAGCTACGCAGACCAAAAGGTTTCTGCACTTGGAAGCGTCTACACAACCAAGGGTTCATGCACTGCCGCCCAGTTGAAGGCTCTCACTTCTGCCAAGGCTGGCGATGTTTGGAATATCACCGATGCCGTGACCATTGATGGCAAGGCTTACCCTGCTGGCGTTAACGTGGTATGTGTTACGGCTTTCAGCGCTGCCATTGACCCAGCAACTACCAAAAATTGGGACGCGTTGCAGGGTGTTCAGGACTTGACACCATACGCCAAGAAGAGCGAAATTGAAGACACCGCTGTTGCTAATGTGAAATTCACACAGGAGGAAGATGTTCCGCAGGATAATGGCGTCTCATTCAAGAAGACCATTACCTATGTCAACGGTCGAGAGGCGACTACGGAATCGGACTTTAATCTTCTCCCTGCTACGTCCACCAAGGCTGGTGTTATGTCTGCCGCTGATAAGGTGAAACTTGATGCGATGGATGGGCGTATTCAGGGCGTGAAGATTATCGAGGGCGAAGGACAATTTGTAATTGAGAATTTGAATGGCACAAAAAGAGCGCTTCTTGGTTCTGGTGCCCTCATTTATAGTAGTTTAAGTGTTGGCACCTCCGTATGGATTGATAGAGATATACAAATCTATAATGAAGGTAAAGGTTTTCAATTAAAAAGTGCTCATTTTGGGACAGAAGTCAATATTAAAGACAATGTCGCAATTAATGGGAATGTTGCTATTGGCGAAAATGTCGAAGTTTCCAATGCAAAGATAGGCACAGCAACCATTGGAACGAACCTACAACAAATACACTATGATTTTGCAAATAAAATTGCAATTGGAAATGGAGTTCAAATTGCCAAAGGTGTAGGAATTTCGGTTGATGATTCTTGTAATTTGGTCTTTGGAAGAGAAATAGGAGGAGTTTATCAAACGAAAGAAATTAATGCTGACGACATCTCCGACCTACTTACTCGTGTCTCCGCTCTGGAAGGCCTTTTGAAACTGGCATAGCCAAACTAACATTTAGACAGGGTGTACAATAGTGCATCCTGCCTAATCCTCTCAAACAAGAAATATGAAAAAGATGTACAGATGTGCCATTGTCATAACGGCATACAATGTTGAAAGAGATATCGAACAGAGCGTTGCAAGCGCCTTGAATCAGACAGAGAAGTGTGAGGTTATTGTCGTTGAAGATAAGTCAACAGACGGTACGCTTGACATCCTCAGAAGAATCAAGGGAATCACGCTCTTGGAGAATAGCGAAAATGTTGGCGCTGGTCTGTCGCGCAGACGCGGCATTGACTATGCAAATGCAGAATATGTAATGACGCTTGATGGCGATGATTACATAGACCTTGATTTTGTCAAGAGGCTGCTTGCGAGAGCCGATGCCACAGGCGCGGATATTGTCAGCGGCGGCGTAAAAATCCTCAAAGAAGATGGCTCATGGGATGCGACCTCTTACGGCAATTGCGTCACGGAAGGCCGCGACAAGGTTGCCAAGTTTTGGGGCGAGCGCATTGTCTTCATGAATAACAAGATTATCCGCAAGGAAATCTGCAACAAAGTGCCTTACAGCGATAGGCGTTACATCGAAGACACGCCGACCATTATTCCGATGATGTTCTTTGCTAACAAGGTTGCGTATGCCGACACTATCGGCTACACCTATCGAATGCGTAAAGATTCTCTGACGCATACAACCAACATCATTAAGGATGTAGTGTTCAAGGGCCTTTGCTGGATTGATTTGTACGAGTTCTTTATGAAGCACGACCAAGGTATGTTTGAGGCTGTCAACGTGAAAGGATTTATCGTCAACATCATTGGTACGCTGAATAAGATTCACGTCACGCCAGAGATGGTTGCTCCTTTTGAAAAGGAATGGCATGAGTTTACGATGCGCCTTCTGAACGTTATCGAAATTACGAATATTAATCTTGTCGGAGGGGAAAATAAGAAACAAGTAAAAAATTAATTATTAACTAAGTGTGGTTAAACGGCCTTCGGGCCAAACATTCTTTGGCAATGTGCAGATGTTGTCATTTCGCATTGTCAGAGAATGTTGTTATTTTATAAGGTTATGGCAACAGAAGATTGGAAGAAGCTTGAAGGTCGCATATTTAGGTTTGATGTGAACACTTCGACAGAGGATGCGTTGAAGGCTACGAATCCTGCGATTATTCATTTCACGACAGAGGGAGACATCGTGATGAATGGGGAGAAATTTTGCAGCCCGAAGAAGAAAGACCTTCGTGTTGTAAAGTTATGTACATCGTATGAGTATGTAAAGTATGATGCCGTGTTGAATATCATGAATGGTGATGAACTTCAATATCTGAAATACCCAGAAACTGCGACTGAAGGAGTTTCCTATAGGTCATATATGATAGTCGCCTCATTGATAAACGGAAAGCCTTTTTATTGGTTTTCAGATGCTTATAATTTGGGTGGGCCAGGCATCAGAATTGCATCAGAAAAAATTATAGGCGTAGACGAAAAGACTTTCAATGCAGGCTTTGATAGTTTGGCAAATGATATTGTATTTGTATTTGATTATGATACAATAGAAATGAAAAGCTTTACATACGGAGGTGCTTCTGACTTAGGGATACTTAATCTCATCTTTTTTCTTAACCTTTCCTCTGCGTGTCTAAAATCAGTGCTTGATAAAGAGACAGGGGGCATTGCGTTCGATGCGGCTACTTACGAAGAATTGGAGAAAGTTTACAGCAGTGCATCTCTCCTTCCACTCGTTACTGGGCAGAATTAATACTACAGCATCCCAAGAAGCGGCAGGTCTTGTAAGAATCGGAAAAGGCCTTACTACTCATAGTAATAAGATTGATGGTGGCGACTACATTGACGATGAAAGCGTTGGCCTACTTGAACTTCTTCCTGCCAAAACTGATACCCTTGGCGGCGTAAAGAAAGCCAATCTGAACCTGCAAAGTGAATACGAGTTCTTAAAGGCCGTGCCAAGCGTCACCAATCTTGACGAGGCGAAGTTTGCCATCAACCATCTACGAATTATCTGCAAAACACTCGTTGATAAACTGGAAGAGGCAGGAACGTTGAATAAATAATATATAAAGACATGATTAAAATTGCAACACATAACAGCTTCACAGGAGAGAAAGGTGACGGTCTTTTATCGTTCCTTGTCTCCGCGTTTTCAAAATGCCAGTCAAAAACCTTAGTGCAACAACATAGATGCGGCTGCCGTCTGTTTGACCTTCGCGTGAAATGGGACAAGGGTAGAGGGAGATTCGTTGCCGCACATGGGCTTTGGAAAGCTAAGAAATCCCTGCTAAAACTCATGGCAGAACTTAACGGCATTGCAGCATCTTCGCCAGTCAAGACGATGTATCTGCTTACCTATGAAGGAGAATGCGAAGAAGACACTGAGGTGTACGACAATTTCCGAAAACTTGCCGAATGCCTCAAAGGATTCAGTAACATTCAATGCGTGCAGTTATGCGTTAAGAAGCCCGATTGGCGCGTATTGTGGTCAAGTCCTAATATGCCGTATTACACCGCTGCCTATGATGTCTTGGCAAAGGACAATTGGAAGACGATGCTTCCGATTCCTTTTATGTGGGCGAAGTTCAGACGAAAGGCAGAGTTCAGCGATGCTTATTACAGAATGGTTGATTTTCTTTAGGAGGACTGGTAATGGAATCGTCATTTATTCTTAACCCGTTGGTTGCCTTGGCAGGCATCGGAGCGTATTACACCATTCCAACAGAGATAGAAGAAACGTTTTACGGTCTTCGGTGGATGGTGTTGTTTATTATCTTCATGATAATTGCAGACTTTTACTTAGGTCTGACTGAGAGCGTGAAGGTGAAAAAGGAATCGTTCAGATATAGCAGAGCAGGGCGAAGAACCGTTTGCAAGTTCATCGAGTACATGATTTACATCATGACGGGTGCGCTGCTTGGCAAATCTTTCCTTGAACCTATGGGCATAGGCACATACGAGGAGGGCGGCGCGTTAGGCTCTGTATTTGCAGCCATATTCGAACTGGATAGCATTAAAGGCCATGTTTGCGCCATACATAATGTAAAGTTTAATTTCTCTTTCAAACGCTTTATTGTCGCTATGCTGAAAAAGAAGGACAAGGATGCAGGCGAGGCGTTTGAGGAGGCAACGAAGGAGATAAAAGATGGCAAACTATAAACAAATAATTCCCTTCATTTTATCATGGGAGGGCGGTTTTTGCAACCGAAAGAACGACAGAGGAGGCGCGACAAACAAGGGCGTGACGATTAACACGTGGCGAGGGTATTGCGCTAAAAAGGGCAAGCCTGCAACGATTGAAACCTTGAAAGCGATGACTACCAGCGAATGGGAAGATATTTTTAAAACTATGTACTGGGATGCGCTCAAATTGGATAATGTGACAGACCAGAATGTCGCTAACATCATGGTTGATTGGGCATGGGCAAGCGGCGTGGGCACGGCGGCGCGACAATTACAGAAGCTCGTAGGCGTGAAGGTTGACGGCATCATCGGCAACAAGACGTTGGCTGCCGTCAACAGCACAAGCGGCTTGCCGTTGTTCGGACGTATCAAGCAAATGCGGTTGTTGTTCGTCAAGAGCATTGTCAAGAACGACAAGAGCCAGCAAGAAAACCTTAGAGGATGGGAACGCCGAATTAATTCAATTATGTACGACAATCTTATTTTGAACAAATGATTAAGTGGTTTTATAAGCTATGCAGCAAGGTAGCAGGCTTCGCTACCTCGCTTGGCATTGATGGCCTTACACATATTATCGTAATGACCATTATCTCCAAGATGGCACTTATCTTCTTGCCAGTATGGGTAATGGTGGCGGTTATGCTATTGGTCGCCGTTTCCAAGGAATTGCTTGACAAATTCACAGGGCAGGGAACGTCAGAGTGGAAGGACTTCTTTTGCGATGTTGCAGGCATTTTAATAGCGATGATATGAAAAAGGCATTGTTATTCTTTATTGTTCTTCTCCCTCTTGTTTCATGTTCGCGAAAGACAACGAGCGTTGAGAAAGAGTTCACGGATTCAGTGAGGATAGAGAGACGTGACACACTGATACAACGACAGATTCTTACGATTGCTGACACCGTATATCTCTCCGACACCGTCTTTATTACCGAGCTAACAATGGTAACGGTTGATTCAGATGGCAAGGTTCTCCGCACTGATACGGAACGCGAAAAGAAAATCATTTCCAATCGAAACGCAAAGCACTACATCAATGCAAAGCAGGAGGAGCGACAGACGAGTGTAACGGACAAGGAAGAGACGAGAAAGGAGAAGGAGAACAAGACGGTGAAGGAGAAACCGCCGATTTTGCAGCGATTCAAAGACAGCCTCTTTCAGTTCGCCGCGGTGTTGCTGATGATAATTGGCGCGTGGTATTATTTTGTTTATTCCAAGAGGAGCAGAAGCAAGAATAATCCTTAATGATTATTCAACCTTTTAAATCCTCAAAAATGAAACAATTACAGATATTATTTGATAAAGTCGTTGAAGCTACAATGAACGCAAGCGGTTTATCTTTTGAAGAGTTCACGACAAGTCGAAGCGAACGAAGTGTGAATGCACGTGTGGTTTTCGTTGATTACCTAATTGAAAAAGGAATAGTGAAGGCACTATCGCTGAATTAAGTGGTATGAGCCAGCAGAGGGTGAACGCCTTGAAAAATTCACGCATCTACCGAATGAAAACACTCATGTGCAGAGTTTTGAAACAAAGTCTGAAAGATATTATCGGATAAGAAATGGCGTGCCTTCGGGTGCGCCATTTTTGTTGTAAATTAATTATATATAGATGTTAAATACACGCATTTTTATAAGAAAATATCTTGGTTTTTATTTGGTGTTTTCAAGATAAATGACTATCTTTGCAATATAGAAAAGAAGGAAATAGCAATAACACCACAGCCCTCGACAACACGGTAAGTCACTAATTATGAAGACGAATAAAAAATATAGCAAGAAGTCAATTATCGCAATCATCAGACGTGGAGAACCAACGGAGATTTTCCGCCTTTGCTTCCATTTGAATGGTGAAGTAAGCAAAAAATCTGTATGCGAATTAATCAGAAGCTTTGCTCCTTCAAAAAAAATTAAGGACACAGCCTATGATATTGCGTATCGCTCGGAACATAAATTCCAACCGTTGTCGTCAACCGAATTGTCAAGAGAATCTGAATACTACGAGGCGAATAAGATTCACATGATTGTTAATCAATTGCGGTATTATATGAAAGGCAATAAGGATTCTTATACGAAGACACCAATCTTGATTGAAGGGCAATTGTATTGGGCATCAAGAGAATATGGCCGTAATGACTATAACAAGTCTTTCATTTGCGAATACAAAGGAAACGAGAAGATGTGTGACATCTTGGTTAAGTTAGGAAATAAATATTTATAAATCAAATCATATAGCCCTCGACATCACGGTTAAGTCTGAATTATGAGAATAGAGACAAAAGAAGAAGCAAAAGAAATGCTTAATGGAATTATTAAACGATTAGGTTCATTATATAATCCAGAAGATATGTTGGATGATGGATATGACAGCCATGACGAGGAACAGAATCTCCGTTATAGGTATATTGTTCGCGAACTTAATTCGATACGTGAAGAATTGGCAGGCTTTGATTTTGATTGTATTCCTTCATCCGAGTGTGACAGAATCTGGAAAGCTGCTTGGGAAGGTTCAACCGACCGCAATATACCCGAAGTGAGATATAATCATGCTATCGAGTATGCGAGCAGGCTAATTGCATTCTTGGATAAGTAGTCAATGTGCTATAAGGACTTGCATTTGAAATCCCCTAAACCGAAAATTTAGGGGATTTGGCTAAAAAAAGATGTGTACCGGCAAATTAATAGTCAAAATGAAAAGAGAAATACCATTATTTATCGTTGATTCTTCTCGAAAGCACAAGAAAGGAGAATGTGACTATATATGTTGTACCGACAAGGATAGCGGATTTATTGCTAAGATTGATTACATTGATGGCGAAATAGAAGAAACAGGAAGTGATTACAGAATCGGGTTAAGCAAAAATGGAATCTCTTGCAGAATGAAGATAGTTCGCGCAATGGGTGAGAATCCAACTGAAACCGCGGTTAGAAGCCTGCTCAAAAAAGGAATGGAGTATTATTCAACCATCATTCAAAAAAATGTTGATGTCACAAAGCTCAGCCGAGAAGATTGCGTTGATTGCATTGATGTGATTATAAGAGCCAATATGTCCTTAATGAAGGACAGGCCACTTGCTCAAAGACAGACGATTGCGACATCTATTTGCGTGTTAGAGGCCGCCAAAAAGTATATAATTGAAAAATAAAATCATCATGAAAGAAATAATCAAAGGCATAACAACTCGTTATATATTCCGTAACTCGGATAAAAAATCCGTTCAGTTAGATGTGACAGTATATGATGTTGAAACAGCGTCAAACGTCAAGGTTCATGATATAGTTCTACATGTAGATGGTATCGAAATGAACTACAATTATAACAACACTAATGGCCCGAGCTGCATCTACGGTAAGTGTAACACTTCAATCCATGAAATGCTTTTTAGCAACAAAGGAGAAGGCCGAATCAAGATAACAACGAAGATTGGCGAAGAATATACAATAGCGATACCAGAGGATATTTCAGCGGACATTTATAATTCACTAAAGAATGACAACAAATAAACAATCAAGTTGGGGCGGCCGCCGCGAGAATAGTGGCCGCCCAAGAACAAACAAGGTCACAATGTGGGCAAACGTGACTCCTGCATTCCTTGCCAAACTAAAAGAGAAGGCCGAAGAAGAAAACATGAAGGTCGGTGAATATCTCGAAGAACACCTTAGGTTATAATTTTCAGCAAATTAAATCCATTCGTAAGGTGCTGATTCTGAAAGCCAATCAAAACAATATGGCGCGTTTCGGCAAATTACCAGCAAATTAAATCTGTCTTAATACTTCGTGATTATAACCGAATTATAACCGAAAAAAAGGCTCGTCACAGCTATTGTGGCGAGCCTTTTTTTGCTTCATGCTGTTAGCTTTTCACATAACAAACAGATTACAAATTCCACAAAATAGAAACAAATCGCAACAGCCGAAATTTGTTTTAGAAAGCAGGAAAGTCCTGCTTCATAACTTAAAAAACAAATTTATTATGGAAGGAATTGAAAAAGTGATTTGTTGCGACAAGGGAAACGATGCTCTGGCCTATGCAGCGATGGCCAACAAACAAACAGACCCTATGGCAATGGCAGCGATGATGAACGGCGGCATGGGTAATCAGTGGATGAATAATCCATTTGCCTATATGATGTTTCTTGCATTGTTTGGCGGTGCAGGATTCGGAGGCTTTGGCAACAGAGGGAATGCCGTGCAGGATGCAGAAATCCAAAATCAGATTGCCTCTCTACGCTCACAGATGGCCGACAATCACAATGCAGATTTGCTGATGTTAGTCGATTTCGATACTTGGATGCAGGCAAAAGGAAACTCAGTAAATACGCGCTCCATTCATTTGCGCAATCTTCGCGCCTTATTCAATGAGGCAATTCGCGAAGATTATGTAGCACAAGAATTTTACCCATTCAGGAAATTCAGAATAAAATCTGAACAGACTGAAAAACGCTCTTTGACCATCAAGGAATTATTATCACTGATGAATTTCAAATGCGAAGATTATCAGCAAAAATACATTGATATTTTCTTAATCTCCTTTTATTGCGCAGGAATAAACATGGTTGATTTGCTTGATTTGCCTCACCCAAACGAAGAACAAAGAATAACATATAGAAGGAGTAAGACTGGAGTTCTATGCAGTCTTAAAATTCCAAACGAAGCAATGAAGCTCATACGAAAATATCGCGGAGAAAAGAAACTGCTTAACTTCGGAGAGACACATGAGGATAAAAGGTCTTTCGTTAGAACGATAAACAAGAACTTACAGAAAATAGGAAAGACAGACATTATTAATGTGAGAAACAGATATGGACGAGTGAAGAAAGAAAAAATATTCAAGCCTCTGTTTCCACATCTTACGACATATTGGGCAAGACACACATGGGCGACTATCGCCGCAGACATTGATATTCCAGATGCTGTTATTGATGCTGCTCTTGGGCACAAGCCACAATACCAAATCGCAGATATATATATAAGAAGGAATGAAAAGAAGGTTGACCAAGCAATCAAGAAAGTAATAGACTATGTAAAAAAATCCACTGACAATTAATTTTGCCAGTGGATTTTTTTGTTTTTATCCTACATGTTCTTCTGGGTCATCGTATTTAAGATTGAAGTCTGTCGCAATATGCTTTCTTATGTCATTTATCGCTAATCCGATAAAACCGAAAAGGCAAAATAAAAAACCAGAAACAGCGCTCATTATTCCAGCCGCAACTTGCTGTTGCCCTAAAAAATCCTTGTAATAAGTTCCAATGTTATTTATTCCTATTATAGCAACAATAATTCCAACAATAAATGAAATTATGCCTATTGCAATAACAGCCTTGGACATGATGTCAAGATTGCGATAGCTGAAGGAAACGTCAATAAATTCAGATAGTGCTTTTTGTGAAATCATAATTGTTTAATTTAAAAATTTGTTCTTACTAAGCCAACGACACGATATATTTTAATCACATCGCTTTTTTCTATATTTATATCTTCCAACTGACTTTTTTGATTTGAAACCTTGCATTCATACTTATCGCCGCGCTCATAAACGTTTCTGAAAATAAATCCAATGCTCTTTGTGTCTATTATATAAGGAGCGCCGCTTTCAATAACCGCATTCTCTTGCAGTGCTGACAACGCAATTAAATCCCCACGCATAAATTGAGGTTCCATTGATACCCTATCATTTCTAAAATAGAAATCAAAAGGTGGAAATTGATTAAACGCTCCCATGTATTCCAGATTCTGAACCTTTCCGCTTTTGACAAGCTCCAACACGTCAATGTTAGGAATCTTAGCAATACTCTCCGTAATGATTGGCTTTTGCTCACCGTTAGCGAAGAAGAAATTAGACAGCTTGTCAAAGTTATTGTCGTTGTTTTCAAATCCTTTATTAAGCATTTCCCCTTTTCCAGTTTTAAGCCATTCAATATTTAGCTCGGGAAAGTTTTGTGAAATATTGAACAACGCGGAAACACCGAAATCATCTTTGACAACAGATAAATAGCTGGTTGACAAGCCTGCTTTAAGAAGGAATTGTCTTTGTGAAACTCCTTTGTAATTAATGAATTTAAGTAGTCTATCTTTCATAATGTTAAAAATATTTATTCGTTAGATATTTGTATCTAATTATTTGGCATATATAATTATTATATGTACCTTTGCATACGTAACCAAGGAGGTAGATAGCTTATCCGCCTAATGGTTGTGCAAAATTAAAAAGAAAAAATAGAATAGCAAAATATTATATATAAAAATGGTAAGAAAAAGTTTAATCCAAATACCATCGGAGATACGGAGGAAGGCGACAATCGAGAGGTATAATAAGATATATGCCTATTATATAAGAGAATTAAATCTTGGAACAAAGGCGTATGATGCAATTGTGATGACTGCTAACGCATTTAATGTAACGATAGCAACGGTTTATAAGGTAAAACGAGAAAAAGAGAAAGGAGCAAGCAATGAGGGTAGTAATGCCACAAATAGCAGATGATTCAAAATACACGGTGTGCCAAGCGTCTGAGGTTCTTGGAGTTCACAGAGACACTATTAGAAGATGGGTTAATAGCTGCCTTTTAAAGCCGAGATTCAGCAAGATAAACGGACGGAAGTTTTTTCTTGGCAAGGATTTAAAGAAGTTCTGGATGACACAATATTGAAAAATAGCTCATTCGATAGCAAAACCGAAATAGTCCGTTCTCGCATTTTCCAAATAAATCGTCTTCGGTTTTGATATTGCGTAAATGTCATAACTAATTCTCAACGCAATTATTATCGGATGAGCAAAGAGCTGAATGGTTACACCAAAAGGTTTGTGTTCTGGTGTTATGCTTGGTGTTGGCGGTTCGATTCCGCCACAGCTCACAAAGCGAAAAGTGTTCTTTGACATATCGGTAAAGGGGTACGGAAGTGAAAAATGAAGTAGCAAGGCCCAAATCCCCGAAAAAGTGGCATCACGTGATAGTAACTATCTATGTCGTGAAGTTGTAAACGGATGAGGTTCGGCATCATCCATACCACGTGAGCTGCCACGAGAAGTTATGTAACTATCATGTAACTACCATGTAACTACATAATCAACTTCATATACTCCTCAGATATGCCGATAGCTGGCGCATTCACCTTTCGTTTGTGTTTGGACTTGGCGGCACAGGTGGTTCAAGTCCACCTATCTGAGCTAATTAAAACCTTATTGTATGAATAAGATTAAGAGAATTGCTGAGATAAGAGAATTGCTGATGCAGGACGCAGAAGAGCAATGTATCTGCCGCACACGCGGTTATCTCACTGCCAACTTCTACATGGAGATTGGCAAGAAGAATTACGAAGTCGAATTAATCGTTGATGAAGATTGGCAATGTAGTGATTGCTCCGTCTACAACGTAGAAGAAGATAAGGAGGACGTGAAATTGAAAATCATTATCCTCAACGAATATTCAGGGCTTTACGCAACTCTCAAACGGGAGGCGTACGAAAAACTTGAAAAGGAGGAAAAATTGTACGAAGAGCATGAACAATCGCTGATGTACGATTTTCTTTATTGATATAAGCTCGCTGCGGTTCTTTTCACGAGGTGCAAAGAGTTGCATCGCAAATGATAGAGTGCAATCTTGAAAAGGAGAATGAGAAGATTTCCGTTACGCAGCGAGCTACACGCAGGTGATTGAGACTGGGTCTCATGTTTGAGTTCCATGGTTGTATGATTAAATAGAATATGTGAGATAAGGGGTTCGATTCCTCTCGCCTGCACCAACCAATAAGAAGTATTATGAAGAAGGAATATTATTACGTTTCTTTGGTTTCTTCGAATAGACGAAACATGAAAGAAAAGATGCTTGCCGAGTATCTTAAAAGCTACAAGAATTGTCTTGTAGAGTTCGGCGAAGAATATACGCCAGAGGTTCTAATTGCCGACCTTAATAAACGACTTGATGAAATCAACGCATCGAATAAGCGGGGCATGGATATTCGTTTAAAGCGAGAAAACGGCATGTATGGCGAAATAGTCTTTGAATTTGAAAGTGATGTAAGCTGTGATTATCAATCCGCTATAATGGTTCTCAGACCAGTAAGGCGATGGGTGGCAGGTTCAAGCAGTAATGGAAAAAGTGACGCAGAATAAAAAACTACAATCATGAAAGCATTTACAAATTACAGATATTACGTTCTATTTGCCGTTAACTTTATGGCGGCAATATTGTTTATCGCTATGCCAGACGATAGCTGGAGCACTTTGAGGTTTATTGCCTTTTTGGTACTGACAAAAGCAGCTGCATGCTTGCTTATCTACGTCACAATGGTTTTGATTTCTCATTGGAGCGATAAGCACGAAATACCAGAGATAGATTCGTTCCTTAATGGGAATTTTTGACAATTACGTTTATGCTATATATAAGAAAGATGTTTCTATCAAATATTCAACTTGTTAATGGTAGGAGACTATAGTTAACAGGGGCAGTCGCAACGGATTGGGATAATTAGTTCTTCCGCTTCTCTATTTCATAATTCATACTAAGGTGGCCGTTCGTACATGCAGGTACGGACGGCTTTTTAAATTCAAACACACAAGATTCAACTTAATAAAACAAACAGCATGAATAATATACTTATCATCATAATCGGTTGGATAGTATTCCTTTCGATAGCAGGTTATATCGTAACTTTCATCATCAAAGAGTTTGTCGCCATGATTATGAGCGAAGCCACTCTCTATAAGCGTACAAAAACGTATAAAACACGGATAGAAGCACGGAAAAACGAAGTAGTTGCAATGGCCTTGAAGACTGTAATTAACGACTATTGGAACGTGAAAAAGACGCATCCAGATTGTAATAAATGGTGTCTTGGTCAGTGGCATGACTACTATGCGAAACAAAACGAAAGCAGAAAGGAAAAGGAGAATGAGCAGTGAACGAGCATATCAGTTCTTCCGCCTGGTTGAGCGTATGAGGGACAAACAAAAAGAGTATTTCCGCACCAAGAGCCAAGCGGTACTTAATGAGAGCAAGCAGTTGGAACGTGAGGTGGATAGTGAAATACAGAGAGCAAATAACATTTTGAATAATCGGCAGCAGCCATCATTATTTGAAGGACAATAAAATAAGTACAAGCATACAAATGTGAATATGGAAACTAAAATGACATTACATGAAAAACTGAATCTGATTCAGACAAAATTGGAAGCGCCGAAGGACTTGTATAACAAGTTCGGCAACTATCGTTATAGAAGTGCAGAAAGCATTTTGGCCGCGACAAAACCTTTCCTCCGCGAAATGGGTTTAACGCTGATAACGGAATCGAAAATCAGCGAACATCTAAATCGCATCTATGTAGAATGCACGGTGACGATTTCGGATGGCAAAACAAGCGAGAGTGCAAGCGGAATGGCACGCGAGGAGGAAACAAAAAAAGGCATGGATGGTTCGCAGATAACAGGTGCTGCAATGAGCTATGCAAAGAAATATGCGCTTGGTAATCTCTTTGCTATTGACGACACTAAAGATGCAGATACGACTGAATACGCGCAACAGGTACAAGCTGCACAACAGAGTACAACAGCAACGGTGAGCCAGGCCAAGCCAAAGCAAGCGCCAAAGCAAGTGAAACAGCAAGCACCGCAGGTCGATGAAGAGCGTTTGATGTTGCTCCTGCAAGATATAAGCCACGCGAGAAGCAGAAAGACACTTACAACGATTTGGAACGAGAATAAGGACTTGCAATCCAATCCGCGATTTAGCGAGGCCGTGCAAGAAGCATCTAAAAAATACCCGAAATGATAAAAGTTATTTGTTGTTCTCTCTTTTTGCTGGCCTTTGCGTTAGCGTTTATAGTTTTTCTCGAATATGCACAACACATAGCAAATAAATATGAAGGCGATAATGAAGACGATGAAGAAGATAAAACTGAATGACAGCGGAATCCTGTTTGATGCAGAAAGCCACACCTATTGCACCAAAGATGGAGAAGTGTTGCAAGGAATCACGGGAAGGCTCAAAGAACGAGCCTTCCCAGATGAGTATAAAGATGTTCCCGAAGATGTGTTGCAACGTGCCGCGACAAGAGGCACGAGGATTCATCATGTTCTTGAATTGTACGACAAAGTCGGAATTGAAACAGATGATTGCATGGAACTTCAAAACTACATGAAGGCGCAGACAGAATTTCCTTTCCTTGCCAACCATCTGCAAAGCGAATATCTTATCACTGACGGCGAAAAATATGCTTCAGCAATAGATAAGGTTTATGTAGAAGATGATGGCGTTATTCTCGGTGATGTGAAGACCACGTACCATCTTAATGAGGAATACGTAAGTTGGCAATTGTCTATTTATGCTTATTTCTTTAACCTTATCAATCCAGATGTAGAGGTCAAAAAACTCTATGCTCTTTGGTTTAGGGAAGACAAATATAAGGTCGTTGAAGTAGAGCGAAAATCTATTGAAGATGTCAAGAAGTTGCTTTATACGGAAGAAGCGTTGCCAGTCACCACCGTTGACGAAGCAATGATGCCAGACATCAATCGCGCGGAGGCAGCGCTAATTGAATATAAAGAAGCGATGGAATTTTATAAGGCGCAATACGATAAGCTCAAAGAAGGAATCTTGGCTATTATGATGCAACATGATATAAAGAAATATGACGGACAGAGAATTTCCATAACAAGAAAGCCAGAAACTGAGCGATTATGTTTTGATTCAAAGGCATTCAAAAATGATTATCCGCAGATGTATGAGCAATACATCACGAAAACAAAAACTTCAAGTAGTATTTTAATAAAAGTGAAATAAAATGATAGGAAACGAAAGATACCAATGTCTTGCACATTTGACAAATGACGCTGAACAAAAAACTTCACAGAGTGGTGCTTTTACTGTCTTTTCGGTGGCAGTGAACAGAAAATTGAAAGATAAGGAAATAACAAAATTTATCTCCTGCATAAAAGGCGGTGACAATAGCAAGTTACTTCCATATTTAAAAAAAGGAACGTATGTATTACTTGAAGGCAGCGTTGACGGTAATGCTTATGTATCAAAAGAAGGAATACCAAAATTTTCCCTGCAACTAAACGTTTTTGATTTGCAATTGCTTAATGTTGCAAAAACGAGCAATCCGCAATCTGATTTTGCACAACCACAAAATCAGAGCGAAGAAACAAAGAAAGTATTATCGCCAGAATATGTAAACGGTAATAATTTATATGGCGGTAGCGATGATTTGCCTTTCTGATAAATTATGAAATACGACCTGAAAAATCCGCTTGATAAACAAAATCTACTTTTGCGAGTAAAAAAGGAACTTGAAAACGCAAACAATGTTGTAGAGTTTAGTGTTTGCAAGCCAAAAAGAACAATAAAGCAAAACAGGTATCTACATGTTATATTGTCCTATTTTGCTTGTTCGATAGGTCTTTCAGCAGACTACGTAAAACAGAATTACTTCAAGCTCTTATGTAATAAGGAAATCTTTGTGATTGATGCAGAAGATGTTTTCATTGGCAAGACAAGAAGGATTCGGTCATCAAGTGAATTGACAACAGAAGAAATGTCAATTGCGATTGAGCGGTTTAGAAACTGGTCAGCAGAAACGGCAGGTATCTACATTCCTTCAGCAGAGGAACATCATTTGTTGCAATTAGCTGAAATACAAGTAGAACGAAATAAATTATATTTATAATGTCAGAGTATATCAATCACAAGATTTCAAACCGAAGCGAATATGTTTTCAGAAAATTAATTGAAAGAAAAGGTGCTGCGGCCTATGGCGTGTATTGGTATATTCTGGAGGAATTGTACGAAAGCGGCGGCAAAATGCTTTTTGAAGAAATTGAACCTATCTCAAAAGTTCTATGCGTAAGAAAAGACTTTGTAGTGAGTGTTATAAAGTCTTTTTCTTTATTTCAATATGATTCAGAATCGTTTTGGTCGGATGAAGTAATTGAACAAATAGAAAAAAGACAGAAAATAAAAGATAAAAGAAAGGAGGCTGCAAATAAAAGATGGGTGTCTGAGAAAAATATTATTGTGCCAGAAAAAGAGAAAGAGGTTGAATCATCTCCTATTGTTAAACCTACGAGAGTTAACAAAGAGCAAGAGATGAAGTCAAGAGAGAGGGAGTTTTATAACGTGTTAGTTCCATTCGTCAATACTTATGGCCGTGAAATGATAAGAGAATTTTTCGATTACTGGAGCGAGCCGAACAAGTCACATTCAAAGATGAGATTTGAGCAGGAGCGGACATGGGATTTAACGAGACGATTGCAAACATGGGAAAAAAGAAGTAGAAATGGATTTGGTAAATACAACAGCGGACCGGATAAGCAGGCAGCTAATTATAAAGCCGTTGAAGCCTATCGAAATGAAAGCATTCAAAATCTCAAACCAATGGATTCAGAAGAACATATGCCTATCTAATTTGTTGAGTAATTATTCTCCTGCCAATTGGTCTTATCTACCGCAAATAGGTGACGAAGCGTACACACGCGAATGTCCTTCCATTGGCGCGTTAGATGAACTCTATCAAATGAAAGGCGTTGCAAGGATGTGGATAGATGAACAAGTAACAGCGATGTACCTGATGTCTTCAAGCAAAGAGAACATGAGGACACCAATTTCATTGTTTGCAAGTAATTTTTCTGTCGTTGCCGCACCATACAAATTGACAGAGTTGATGCTGTTCTTTTCAAGATATGCGGCTGGAATGTACGACAATTCTTATTCCACTTTCAATTCAAGAAGGATTGGCGTTGCTTTTCATTCTGAATTTTTGCCGCAAAGGGAGCAGGCTTTAGCGAGGCTCGAAAGGCGTAAGGCTTCAAATATAAAAGATGAGGTTTCAAAAATAACAAGAAATCAATATGAAGAAAGCAAGGATTTTAAAACGACAGTGAAAGTGCTAAAAGATAGCGATGAACTAAGAGAAAAACTTGGCATTGCATCTGGATTAAACGTTAATGGCATAGGCGTGAGTTTTTTGCCAAAGAAATATATTCATCTTATTCACGAATATCAATCAAAGAATCTTATCACAGTATTATCCTGCGAATCAATCAAATAAAATATGGGAAACGTGAATCTTTACACTTTTCTCTTGCGCGTTCATGATTTCTTTTTTGGTAATGCAGAAATGAAATACAAGAAAGAATTGCAAGAGAGGTCAAATAATGAAATTCAAGTGATGGAATTTGATGGTGAGCTATGGCTCTGCCATCGTAACACACCACTAATCAAGCAAGAGTGGACTACTGAAAATCTTGCTAAGCTGACAGAAAAAGTTAGAGAGAACTGGATGAAGTATAATATCTTAAAACATAAAAAATGACTATCAACGAATATCAAGAAAGAGCGCTGGAAACAGCAATTTACCCAAATTCAATTATCTATCCTACCATCGGTTTAACTGGGGAAGCTGGAGAGGTAGCAGACAAAGTGAAAAAGGTTCTCCGCGACAAAAACGGAGAGTTTTTTAAAGACCCCTCTACGAGGGAGGAAATAATGAAAGAGATTGGCGATGTCTTATGGTATTGCGCAACACTTGCAAATGACCTTGGTTATTCCTTGGAAGAAGTGGCAGAAGCGAATATTAAAAAACTATCAAGCCGAAAAGAAAGAGGTATGCTTGGCGGTAACGGAGACAATCGATAAACCAACGAAAATTATAATTGTAATGACAAAAGAAGAAATAACGCACATCTATTTCAAGAAGATGTGGCTCTCGCCGAGCGGTTATCCAAGGTTCCCGAGAAGCGCAATGTATGCGTACAGGGCTGGAGTTATTCGCGAAGACGAGAAGGAAAGATACGGAATTGATAAAATAATAAGGAGGTACAGTTTATGAAGCTTACAATAAAAACAATGCGTGCCATAAACAAAGAGGCGAAGCAGCGCTATAAGAGTAAGATAGAACAAGAAGTGTTTGCTTTTGGAGCGAGGCGAGCGCTGGAAGAATATTCCAAGAACCTTTGGCATGGAGCAGACGAACAACCTGCATTCAATAGTGAGATAATTATCTACGCCAAGCGCGTGCTGCCGAGTGGACAGAAGATTGCACCAACCTATGCGGCCGTTTATCGTGATGTCTTAGGACGAGACGTATGCTTGTTTACTGATATAGACATCAAGGCGGACATTGTTAGATGGATTTATGCGGAGGATTTGCCATGAACGATTGGAAGCCAGAAGTAAGATGGAGGCCAAATACGGGCATCATGAGGCACGAACCATTGATGCCAGTGCCTCACAAGAATATCAATCTGCTCGTTACCTACGCGGAAGCTGAGCAGGAGCATGAAGCTGCCATGTGGAAGAAGATGAACGACAAGCGGCGGCGCGAATACGGCATTTGTACTGCATTATGCTACCTTCATTTCATGCGCGTTGAATATGCCATGAAGCTTGCACGTGATACTGTAGACACGCTTGCCAAGCGGAAGGACATATATCGACATGAAGTCAAGCGGACGTGCAGAAGAATTGTTGACGAAGTGGCGAGGCTGAATGCTTGGATGTATAATGTGATTCAGCAAGAAAGGTATTTGGAAGGCTATGACCACTTCGTTGACACCTTCAGCGAGCACATGAAAGAGAAATATGATGCGCTGCGTTACTGCATGATGCAGGCTTGTAAGCCATGTTTGACAGACCCTGCCTTGTATGCTCAGTTGGAATGCACGAGAATTGTTGCAGAGTTGGCAGAAGCCTGCCGCAAAGGAGATATGTTTAAATACAGAGATTACTCGTATATCAAAGGTATCTACGCCTACAACACTGAGACACTTACACCTCTCCTTTGTTCGCTTGAAGAATTGATAAAAAAGCGGATATTCATTCGCGGAAGCAAGGACGTTAATCTCAACAAGGATGAATATGTACGCAGGTGTGTAAACGCTGTTACTGACAGATTCCGCGATGGTAAAGGATTAGTGAAATTATTGGAAGACAAATGGTAAAGCTATGAGTAAATACGGAATATCTCATAACATGGACCCATACGACATCATTGATTGTCTATCTGATTCTGAGGAGGTAGATTTCGTCTTCGATTGTTATGACTATCTTGACGGATTACATCAAAAAGCTTTTGTCAAAATGCTTGGTGCGAAAGAGGTTGTTGACCTACTTGGCGAGGATGATATTATTGAAGAGCTTGAAAGGCGAGGATATAAAATCACAAAAGATGGAAGCGAGGATATTTAAAGAAAATGGCGATTATGTTGTATATGCGGAGATTATATCTCCTGACGGATATACAACTTTCAAACCGCTGCGCAACTTTGGTTGTCGTCAGTCTGACGCGATTGAATATCGTGACAGCGACTTGAAGGATGTGAAAGAATCGCGAATAAATTTCTTGATTAAAACATATAAACCAGACGTGCGATATAAACGCGTATGTAGGGGAAACTACAAGAAGATTGACAATTTAATTGACTAAAACATGACAGAAGAAAGACTTAAAATGATTAACAAGATAGCCGAGGAAATGAAATTCATCTCTGAGGCGATAGAGAAGATTGATGGAGGATATACGTTTGAAATTCGTCTTAAAGGTGTGCGCACAACGGATGGGTTTAGCGTTTATCCGTTTCTGTCTGAGGCACAACGTAGCGAGATAGAAGATTTAGTGGAGAAGTGCATAAGAAAGAATTTAGAGGATTACAGAAAGGAATTTGAGGAATTATGAAACATTTAATATCACTAAAGACAAATCAAGGCATCGCCTCAGTTGAAGACTATCAGAATGGCCGTATTGACAGAGGCGATGTAATCGGCGTCATCCTTCAAACGGAGGTGATAGGTGTGATTATTTCTCTTGACCAGTGGAACGAAATCTGGTGCAGCGAGGAAAACTGCAATGTATTTAATAAGACGTGTAGCGAAGCAGAAGCTTTGCAGACATTGAGCGGTCTGGAACTCACTCGCAATATCGTTAAGCAGAACGAGGAAGATGGGGAAAAGATGACTGCTGCTATGCGTTGCTGGCAGTACAAAAAAGGCAGTATTCAGTGGTATCTTCCAAGCCTGTATGAGCTGGGTACAATCGTTGCTTATCGTGATGAATTGAACAAGGTACTAAAAATGCTTGGTGCAAACCTTTTACGTAAATCCTATTGTGCCTGGAGTAGTTCCGAGTCCGACCGTTGTAACACTTGGGTCGCCAGTTCATGTGCTGGTTACTTTTACAGCAAAGACAAGTTCGACAACTTAATAACAAGGGCCGTTGCCGCATTTAGCCCCTTGCAGCATGAAACCTCATTTTCTGCCGACACGAAAATGAGCCTGTGAAGTTCAAACAAAAAAGTATATCAACAATAAAATAAAACAACTATGGCAACTAATAAAGACACAGAGCAGCGATGCACACTGCCTGAATTGAAGGAAACAGCAAAAGAACTTGTTAATGTCGCTGAGATTCTTCGCGATTACAAAGAAAATGAAATAATACTATACACTACTATGTATGGCAATGCGTTCTTCAAAGGATTCACAAGAGATGGCGGAATTATACTTGGATGCTGTAACGCAATTATAAAAGGAAATCTCTTGCTTGACGTAAACGGAAGAGTGAAGGATACGCAGAGAGGTGAATGTGTTTTGTTTCCTTCATTTGAAATGCGTGATTGGAGCAAGTTTTTCAAACATGGTGATGTTGTTGTCAGAGCAACGGACGGCGCTATGTTTGTCTTTGATTGCTGGGCAAAAGGCGATTTTACTCAAATGTATATAACTGACTATTTCTATACGCCAAGTTCTTTTGGCGGAAATGAATTACTGACAAAACTTTTGACTGTAGAAACAAAAGATTTTCAGAAAGCCGATGAAGAACATCGTGAATGGTTCTTTGACTTGATGGAAAATTCTTACACCTTTGTCGTTGACTGCGGTAGAATGACGGCGGTGGAGAAAAAAGCGCCAGATTTTAAACCGTATGACAGAGTTCTCGTACGCAACAGGAAGCAGAGCTGGAAGATAGATTTGTTTTCGCATTACGAGCAATTCGGCAGCTATCACTACAGAACTCTGGGAGGATATTACGAATATTGCATACCGTTTGATGGTAATGAACATCTTGTAGGTAAAGAAGTCAAAGATGAGGAGGAATAAAATGATAAACATCACAGAATTAAGGATTGGCGATATTATCACCAAGGTTGATAAATATGAAGGGTATAAATACTCTATTGCAGAAGGTTTAGACAGCCTCAGTGGTAAGATACGTCACATAGAAGTGTATGAAGATGGTGGTAGTAATATTACTACTTCTTCATACGAAGATATGTTGCCGTTTCCGTTGTCAGAAGAATTACTGAAGGCAAACGGATGGCAGAAGTCATTGGATGGAGAGAATGTGCTCTTTGGAGAATTTAAGCCTATTACAATAGGGCTTATACCTTCTGCGGATTTTGACTACGCTTTCAACCCGATATTGCTTCCAGGTTGTTCAAAAAGAAAGCGCGATGCGATATTCATGTACGAAATAGAATCAGTGCATGAACTGCAAGCGCTGCTTGATATGTGGAAGGTAAGAGTAAAAATCAAACCATAACAATCATGGATATTACAGACTATAAGAATCTTTATAAATAATAACAGCATTTATGGAAATTAAGATTGAAAACGCAAAGGCTGCCTTGAAAACAGCCGATGAGAGCATCAAAAAAGTTCTTCTCGCTCTCTTACCCGAATTGAATGAGACAGAGGCACAGACAGCCGAAAATCGCCCGATTATAGAACGTGTGAAGACATTTGAGGACGCTTGCCGTGAGTTAGGCGCAGACCACTCCTTTGTTCTCGCTTATCAGAACACAAATCTGCGTGACCCCGAGGTTGCAGAGGAAAACAGAGACATCCTCGCATACTTGAAGCTCCGCATCATCGCCGCCGCCCTGAATGAGGGTTGGAAGCCTCAGTTCACAGAAGACGAGGAACGTTGGTATCCTTGGTTCACGCTATGGACGGAAGAAGAACTGTCAGAGAAGAGTGACGAGTGGAAAGCCGCCCGACACCTCATATCAACAGGCGACTATTCAGGAGACTGGGCGGGCTTCGCTTGTTCGGACTCGTATTACGCCCCCTCGGATACGTCTACGCGCATCGGTTCTCGCCTTTGCTTTAAGAGAGAAGCTCTCGCCACGTATTGTGGCCAACAATTCATCAGCCTTTGGGCTGACTTCAACATGATTAAGAAATAATAAATCAAACCCTGACAATTATGGATATTACAGACTACAAGAATCTCTACAAAGCCGCGAGAATGTTAGATGAGGCTGTTGACAAGAACAGCAAGAAATATCGTTCTATCGCATATAAATCCAATTACTACGGATTCAATAATACAGAAGTCAACTCCAATTGTATGCACCCTTTCACCATTCAACTGAAATCTTACCTTGTATTGAATAAGGTCAACGAGCAAGGAGAACCAATCAAGGAAGAATGGTTGAGGTTTAAAGATGATTCGCTGGTGGAAGAATTTATGGTCAAGGCGATTGACTGCCACAAGGAGGAGATTCTAAAAACCACATCACTATTAATCAAGCAGTTTTTGAAAAAGAATATTGACGAGGTTAAGAAGGAGAGGAAACGACTGGAGAATATTGAAATGTTCATTGAAAATGGTCTATAAAAAGACTGCCAATAACTTTGATATATTGTATCTAATTATTATATTTGCGTATTAATTAGACATTTAGCAAATGATGTTGACGACCAATAAATACAGGAACAAGAAGATAAAGAATGCGTATGGTATTTTTGACTCGAAAAAAGAATACGAACGCTTTCTTTATCTCTCTGCGGCTCAAAAGAAAGGTATAATAAGTGAATTGACAAGGCAAAAGAAATTTACTCTTATTCCCTCGCAAAGAGACGTGTATGGAAGGGTTGTAGAGCGTGAATGTTCTTATAGGGCAGACTTCTGTTATCGAAAAAACGGTAAGTTAATTGTTGAAGATGTGAAGAGTGAGATAACGCGAAAAAATCACGAATACATCATCAAACGAAAACTTATGCTATATTTCATGAAAATTAAAATAAATGAGGTATGAACGAGGATTTTGACATAAAAGGCGATTTAAATTTCGGCGATGTTGGTTTTGATATTGGCGACATAGATTCCAGCTTGTTTGAAGTGGATTTTGACGGAGGCGACCAAATCGAAACGCGATATGTCAGGCCAACGCTTAAACCGATAAAAGAAAGCCAAATACTCTATAGCAACGCTGAAAAGCTGGCAAAGGAAATTGAAATTGGTAAAGGCTTTCGCTATGATGCTTTTATTAGCGGAAATTTCATCTATGGAGATTTTATTGAAGCATTTCTGACGAGCAAGGATGTAATAGCTAAGAAAATGGTTGTTTCCACCTTGTCATTAAGTCAAAATAATATTGACAGTTTTAAGAATCTTCTGGAATATGGATGGACTGAAGACTTATCTTTGATTGTTAGTGCGTATTTCTACTCAAATGAAATACGTGTTTTGATTCCTTACATTTATAGCAATCTTGATATTGATAATAAATTCCAGCTTGCTGTTGCTGGCATTCATACAAAGACTTGTCAGATTCTGACAGAAGACGGAAGAAAAATCGTAATTCATGGAAGTGCAAATCTGCGTTCATCAGCTAACGTGGAACAAATTACAATTGAAGAAAATGAACAGCTTTATGACTTCTATGAAGAGTTTTACAGCAAAATTATTGATGAATACTCAACGATTAGAAAACCAATCAGAGGAAATAAATTGTGGAATGTTGTAAACAAATAGGCTTATGGCAAGTGGTAGCGAAAAGAAAAAGGATAAAACGAAGATAAAGGGTAATACGCCTGCCAAGGAAAGGGGCAAACGTATGAAGAGGGCGAATCAAAAGACAAAAGACTTTATCGAAAAGCAAAACAAAAAGATGGGCGGTTAACTTCCATTTTAACATCCATGTAAATGAAAGCAGAAAAAGAAATCACATATAGAAAGGTAGCTGATTTACATCCACTTCCTAATAATCCGCGAAAAATTAAGAAGGAAGAGATGGAGAGGTTGGTTGATTCCATTACCATAAATGGCTTTTGGGAACATAGACCATTGGCTCTTACTGAGAGAGAGGGCCGATTGATTGTTTTGTGTGGTAATCAGCGATTGAAGGCTGCGCGAAAACTGAAAATCAATGAACTTCCCACTATTTTATATCGTGATTTAAGTAAGGATGAAGAAAACGAATTAATATTGCGAGACAATAAAGAGAATGGAGAGTGGGATTTTGATGCCTTGAAGATAGATGATGCCTTCAAAGATGTAGATTTCGATTTCATTGGGATTGAATTTCCAAAGGAGAAAGTCAGCCAATTAAAGGAGGCGGAGGATATTTCAAGCCAAGAGAATGAGACAGAAGGCAGCAATGTTGAAAACAATAGCGAAGAAGAAAAAGAAAACTTCTATCGCTCTATGTTTAAAGACGTACTCTACGAAAGTGATAATGATTTTGAAATACCAAACTTGCTAAAGGAAATGCAAGCAGGAAAATTGGAATTGCCATTATCACCTTGGGGTGCAAACAGCAGACTAAGAAAGGACGTTGTCACATATCACTTCTATGTTGACGATTATAGGTTTGAAGCATTATTCAAAGACCCAATAAAATTGCTTACAAGCGGATGTGAGGCTGTCGTAGAGCCAAATTGCAGTTGTCACGACCAAACACCTATCGCGTGGGGAATACAACTAATCTATAAGAAAAGATGGCTGGCGAGATACTTACAAGAATGCGGTATAAAGGTCTATGCTGATTTAAATGTGTCGCATAAATTTATAGAATACAACAAGATGGGTATTCCAAAAGGCTACAACGCTTTCTTTACACGTGGTCTTGATGGCTGGATGGAAAGTTTGAAGTCTGATTTACAGGTGGCGCAGGAGATAAGCGGCTTGGAATGTCCGAATTTGATAGTTTACGGAGGAGGACAAGCCATCAAAGATTTTTGCAAAGAACATCATTTGTTGTATGTGACGGATTTTATTAATTCTAAAAAGATATAGATATGGGAAGGAATAGCGGAGGAAACAACACTGGTGCTGGCCCAGGCGATTTGGGCGAAGGCGATAGCGGTTATCGTGGTTCGATTACCAATGTACAATCTTTGGTTCACATGAAAGACAAGCAATTGTACAAGGAAACGAAGCAGGCGATTTCAAGATACCATGCTGTTATGGGCGTAAGAGAAAGAAACGTTAAACTTGCTGATATGGATAAAAGCGTTATGGGCGTTCAGGCAAGTGTAGGTGGGCAATCTGCGGCCGTTTATCTCAACAAGAAATATTACAACAAAAGCGCTGGAGAGTTTAAAGAAAACATTCAAAAGCAATACAAAAGCGGATGGCAGACGGAAACAAATAGGCCAACCGCCCACGTTACGACACACGAGCTTGCCCACTCCACATGGAATAGTTCGTTAACCGCAGCGAATGCGCAAGCCGCAGGAAAAGAAATCTCCAAATTGTACCGAAAATGGCGCGGAGATAAAACGAAGAAAGGATATGGTAGATATTCTATGACCAATGTTAATGAGTTTTGGGCAGAAACCGTCACAAAGGCGGTGCATGGACGCTCAGACAAATATACCACAGCAGTGAAGAGGATTGCAAGAAAATACAAATTATAGGGATGTTCTATAAATTAACTTGTTAACAATTAGAGATTTACTTTGATATTTCA
>OHAU01000539.1_pt1 | contig 52664 bp, 46 predicted proteins | sample 1577181 | NCBI WGS metagenome assembly OHAU01 (sample SAMEA3541472, study PRJEB24748) | human gut metagenome | biome: human gut; feature: human-associated habitat; material: faeces | place: China | collected 2012 | reverse complement strand
GCAGATACTTCTGCGGCGGGCCTTTTGGGCGGTTGTGGGGGTCAGAGGGCCTTGGTATACATCTCCTCCACGGAACCGAAGGAGGGACGCTTTCTGCCGCTGGCGGTGAAGCCGAGGGATTGATAGAAGCGGATGGCAGGCAGATTGGCATCGAATACCCAAAGCAGGATGGAGGGGTATCCGGCGCTTTTCACGTCCCGCAGGACCTTCTCCAGCAGCAGCTTGCCATAGCCCTGATGCCAGTGTGCCGGAAGGGAATGGATGCAGATCAGCTCGGCGGTCCCGGCCATGTCGGGCTCTCTGGCGGCGTCCCACCATGCGATGCCGTGGGGCGCACCGTTCCGCTCCAAAATGTATCCGTGGGCGATGCCGTGGGTCAGCAGATGCTCATACATTCGGGTCACAGGCTCCGGGTCCGTATATTCGGAGAGGATGTCAGCGGGGATGATCTCCCGAAAGGCGGCTTTCCAGCTTTCGGTCTGGATGTGGGCAAGCTGCGGGGCATCTCCGGGTCTTACGCTTCGGATGTCAGCGGTGTGGTTCATGAGAGAGCCTCCTTTGCATTTGCTGAGGGGGGGAATTTCGGGTCAGAGGGCCAGAACGGCGTCGAGACACAGGGGAGGGCGTATTCATTAGGCGCTGCCGCCCCAGTGCCGCTGGTCGTAGCGCTGGACGTCAGCAAGGCTGTCCGCTGTATAAAGAAGCATCCCCCAAGTGGCGCTGCGGAAGGCAGCGCAGGCCGCAAGGGCAGAGCATTCCCCCTCCACCACGGAGCAGCCCTCGCTTTTGCGGTAGGCGACCTTCTCCTTCGTCTCACGGAAGAAGCCGTCGGTGGACCATGTGACGACCTCCTGATAGCGCATATGGTGGGCGAGGATGGTTTGCTCGATGGCCCGCCGGGCGGGTTCGCTGATCTCCATATAGCGGGAGGGCGGGGCGTAGTGGTAGGAGGCCCCCTCGTCCCGCAGCGCCTTGCAGGGGACAAGGAAGGTACCCTCGTCAAAGGGCGTCAGCACGCCGCAGCTGCCGGCGGAGATGATCTCACGGACCCCGTAGCTGATGAGCCAGTCCAGCAGCTGGGCCGCTGCGGCGGCCCCCACCGGGGCCTGACAGAGGGCGACCTCCTGCCCGTGGTAGGTGGTGACATAGATGGGGTAGAGCCTGGTGGCGCTGTTGAAGGTGGCGACCTGTCTGGCTCCCGCAGCGTGGGCGTAGCGGTCGATGTAGCCGCCGAGAAAGGCGAACACGCATTTCCGGGGCAGATGCAGGTCCAGCTGCTCATAGTCCGGGCCGATGACGGCGGTCTGCTCCGGATCGAACTCCAGAAGCGGTATCTCGCAGGGGATGATGCCCATGGCGTGGCCCCCTGAATGTGAAATCAAAGCGGGGGGATGGAGACTATGATACCACACAGGGAGGGGGACTGCAAGAGGGACTGGGAGGGGGCTTTCCGGTGATTTGGAGCGGGATGGCGGCGATGGAGGGAGAAAATTTTGCAGGCAGCGGAGGAGAGCGGGCGAAAAATGGAGGTGTGAGACGGGAAAGGGCAACAGCGGGTGCAACAAGGGCCGGTGATCGGGGAGGGATAGGAGGGGTGAGGAGATGCGGAAGCGATTTGATCGGGATCGGGCCGTGGCGGAGTGCGGGCTGTGCGGACGGGAGATCTGGCCGGGGGAGGGGTTTTATCAGGTGAACGGGGAGATCTTCTGCCGGGATTGTCTGGAGAGGTATGCGGAGCAATTTTTTGCGGGTTTTTTCAGAGAAGGGACTGTGTGATGGGGAAGGAAAGAAATGTGCCGTGGGAGGAGATCCTGCGGCGGAGAAAAGAGGGGGAGACGGCCCGTGCGCTGGCGGAGGAGTTCGGCGTGTCCGTGGAGAGTGTCTATAAGCGAGGGCAGCGGGAGCGGCTGGAGCAGAGGGGCAGCTTGCAGCAGGCGGCCCGAAAGCTGTGCCGCAGTGCAGGGAGCATGGTGGCACAGATGGAGGATATGGACGCCAAGGAGCTTAAGGAACTGACGGCGCTGCTGCGGGAGCTGGTGACGCTGGAGGAGCGGACGGACAAGGGACCGGAGACGGTGAAGGTGGTGCTGGCGAAGGAAGCGGAGGAGTGGAGCAGATGAGCGTGCAGGTGGTGAAGCTGGAGCGGCCCAACCCCCGGCAGGAGGAGTTTTTGAAGTGTGAAAAGAAGTATGTGGCCTTCGGTGGGGCCAGAGGCGGCGGAAAAAGCTGGGCGGTGCGGACCAAGGCAGTGCTGATGGCCCTGAAGTACCCCGGCATCCGCATTTTGCTGGTGCGGCGGACCATGCCGGAGCTGGAGAGCAATCATCTGCGTTTTTTGCGCAGGCAGCTGGCGGGGGTGGCGGAATACAAGGCGGCCTCCCGGCAGCTGGTGTTCCCCGGCGGCAGTGTGCTGGAGCTGGGGTACTGCGCCTGTGACGGGGATATGGATCGGTATCAGGGGGCAGAGTTCGACGTGATCTGCATCGATGAGGCCACCCAGCTGAAGGAGGAGTGGCTGCGGCAGTTTGCGGCGTGTCTGCGAGGGGTGAATGAGTTCCCCAAGAGGATGTACTACACCTGCAACCCCGGCGGGCCGGGGCATGGGTACATCAAGCGGCTGTTCATCGACCGGCGATACCGGGCGGGAGAGCGGGCGGAGGAATACGCCTTCATCCCCGCCAGGGTCACGGACAATCAGGCGCTGCTGCGAGCGCAGCCGGACTATCTGCGGCAGCTGGAGGCACTGCCCCTGCGGCTGCGGCAGGCGTGGCTGGAGGGCAAGTGGGACGTATTTCAGGGGCAATTCTTTCAGGAGTTCGTGGACGACCCGACCCACTATCGGGACAGGCGGTTCACCCACGTCATCGAGCCCTTCGACATCCCCAGAGAGTGGAGCATCTGGCGCAGCTACGACTTCGGCTATGCCAAGCCCTTTTCCTGCGGCTGGTGGGCGGTGGATCACGACGGGTGCGTGTATCGGATCCTGGAACTGTATGGCTGCACCGGGGAGCCGGATGAGGGGGTAAAGTGGACGCCAGAGAAGCAGTTTGCAGAGATCCGGCGTATCGAGGACACCCACCCGTGGCTGAAGGGACGGGATATTTTAGGGGTGGCGGACCCGGCCATTTGGGACAGCAGTCGGGGAGAGAGCATCTATGAGACGGCGCTGAAGCACCGTATCTTCTTTATGAAGGGGGACAACCGGCGGATACCGGGATGGATGCAGATGCACTATCGGATGGCCTTCGACGAGGAGGGGTATCCGCAGCTGTATGTGTTCACCGGATGCCGGGCCTTTCGCAGGACCGTGCCGGGGCTGCTGTTCTCTGAGACGGAGCCGGAGGATCTGGACACCCGGATGGAGGATCATGTGGCCGATGAGAGCCGGTATCTGTGCATGGCCCGGCCTATCCCGCCCCGGCGGGTGGAGACGGCACTGCCGGTGCAGGACGATCCGCTGAATATGCTGGTGAGACGGTGAAAGCGGGAAAAATTTCCGGTGTTGCACGGGAACGTGCAACAGGAGGGGAAACTTCCGGCGGCGGTGGGCGGAGAAGTGAGGACAGGAAAGCTGTTTTGGACAAACGGAAGGGGAGAAATGCCATGAGCAAGACGCAGCAGACGGCGGGGGAGAAGCCCCGCATCGGAGAGCAGGAGGTGCGCCGGGCGGCGGAGCTTCTGAAGAAGTACCGGCAGGGGAAGGTGAATCTGGAGCGGCGCATCATCGACAATGAGCAGTTCTGGAAGCTGCGGCACTGGCCGCAGATGGAGAAGAAGGGGGAGGGGGGAAATCCCGGCGACCCGCAGCCCACCAGCGGTTGGCTGGTGAACTGTATCCTCTCCAAGCACGCAGACGCCATGGACTGCTACCCGGAGCCTACGGTGCTGCCCAGAGAACCGGGGGACCGGGCAGAGGCGGCCAAGCTGACCCGTATCCTGCCGGCCATCCTGAAGAAGAACCAGTTCAAGCGGACGTACTCCAGCGCATGGTGGTACAAGCTGAAAAGCGGGTGCGCCGTATATGGCGTGTTCTGGGATGCGGGAAAGCTCAACGGACTGGGGGATGTGTCCATCCGGCGGATGGATCTGCTGAACCTGTTTTGGGAGCCGGGGGTGACGGATATTCAGGACTCGGCCAACTTCTTCTCCACGGAGCTGGTGAGCCACGAGGTGCTGGAGGAGCAGTATCCCCAGCTGAAGGGAAAGCTGGGTGGCGGTGGGGTTACCGTGAGCCGGTTCCTGTATGACGATCAGGTGGATACCTCCGACAAGGCACTGGTGGTGGACTGGTACTACCACACCCGTGAGAAGGGGCGCAGGGTGCTGCAATATTGCAAGTTCGTGGGGGAGACGGTGCTGTATGCCACGGAAAACGACCCGGAGCTGCGGGAGCGGGGATGGTACGACCACGGGAAGTATCCCTTTGTGTTCGATGTGCTGTTCCCGGAGGAGGGGACGCCCTGCGGATACGGATATGTGGATCTGTGTAAATCTCCGCAGAAGCAGATCGACCTGATGAATCAGGCCATTCTCAAGAATACGCTGGCGGCGGCCACGCCACGGTTTTTCATTCGGTCGGACGGGGCGGTGAACGAAAACGAGTATGCCGACTGGACGAGGCCCTTCGTACACACCAACGGCAATCTGGGGGCGGACTCCATTGCGCCTATTCACACGGCGGGGCTGGACAGCGTGTATGTGGCCATCATGCAGAGCAAGATCGCCGAGATGAAGGAGACGGCGGGGAACCGGGACGTGGCCAACGGCGGAACGGCCTCCGGTGTGACGGCGGCCACGGCCATCGCCGCCTTGCAGGAGGCGGGGGGCAAGCTGTCCCGGAACATGATCGATGACGGGTATGAGGCGTTTTCCGATGTGGTGACACTGGTCATCGAGCTGATCCGGCAATTTTACCAGCTGCCCCGGCAGTTCCGGCTGCTGGGGGCCATGGGCCGGGAGGAGTTCGTCAGCTACGACGGGCAGGGCCTGCGGGAGCAGGTGATGGACGATGGGACGGGGGTCTGCTACCGGGTGCCGGAGTTCGATCTGGAGGTGTCGGCGCAGGATGAGAATCCCTATAAGACCATGGAGTACAACCAGCTGGCCCTGCAGCTGTTTCAGATGGGCTTTTTCCGGGAGGATATGGCGGATCAGGCGCTGCGGTGTCTGGAGCTGATGGATTTCAAGAATAAGGATCAGCTGACGGCGGCTATTTTGCAGGGTAAGCAGCAGGCTGCCATGGCGCAGACGACGGAGGGAGTGGCCTCCGGCGGCGGTGCGGCGGTAAAGCAGTCGGCCATGGAGCGGATGCGTCAGCAGACCCATGAGGCGGTGAGGCCCCGATGATCCGGGCGGTATTCGGACGGGACCGGGTGACGGTGATGGGTCACGCCGGGTATGCTCCCAAGGGGCAGGACATCGTGTGCGCAGCGGCATCGGCGCTGGTATTTGCCCTGATCGGCAGCCTGCGGCAGGAGGAGAACCTACGGGAGGTAGTGATCCGACCGGGGTATGTGACGGCGGCGGCCAAGGGGCCGTGCCGGGAGGAACTGGAGCTGGTGCGGTGCGGACTGGCGCAGCTGGCGGCGCAGTATCCCCAATGCGTAGAGGTGGAGGGGAATTGCAGATAGGGTCGTGACCTACCACGGAAAGGAGGTATCTCCGTGAGAGGGGTACAGTGGATGCAGTGGTTTGCAGAGGAGGGGGCGGTCGATGAGGCGGCCCGGACGGGCGATACGGCTCCCGACGCCGGGGAGCAGGAGAATTTTGCGGCGCTGATCCGGGGCAGGTACAAGGCGGACTTCGACGCCAGAGTACAGAAGATCCTGGATGGACGGCTGCGGGGCCTGCGGCAGGAGAATGCACGGCTTCGGCAGGATCAGGAGCAGCGGCGGGAGCGGGCCCGTCAGGCGATAGAGTCCATGGCGGCACAGGAGGAGCAGGTGCGGCAGGTCTATCCGGAGTTCCGGTGGCAGCGGGAGATGGAGAACCCGGCCTTCGGACGGCTGGTGTGCGCCGGAGTGGAGCCGATGGCGGCCTATGAGGTGGTGCATCGGGAGGACATCCTGCGGCGGGCCATGGCCTACTCCGCCAAGCGGGCCACCCGGCAGGCGGCACGTTCTATCGCCAGCGTGGGCAGACGTCCGGCAGAGAACGGCGGGCGGTGTGTAGGCGTGACGGGCAGCGACCCCAGAGGACTGACCTCCCGTGAGCTGGCGGATATCCGCAGGCGGGTCATGGAGGGGGAGAAAATCTCCTTCTGATGGGAGCGGCCACGGATGGAGCCGCAGGAAGAACACAACGAAGCGGAGAAAGGAAAGAGGAATATGGAGAAACTGTTCGATCTGCAGGTGTTTGCACAGGAGAACACCCAGACCACCGGCGGACTGTCCGCCGAGATGAAAACCTATTACGGCATGGAGCTGCTGGATAACGCCAAGCCCCAGCTGGTACACAACCAGTTCGCCGCCACCAAGCCCCTGCCCACCGGCGGCGGCAAGACGGTGGAATGGCGCAAGTTCGGCTCCTTCGACAAGGCGCTGACCCCGCTGACGGAGGGCGTGACCCCGGACGGCAGCGGCATCTCCGTCAGCTACATCACCAAGGAGCTGGCCCAGTACGGTGACTACACCACGGTGTCGGATATGCTGGATCTGACAGCCATCGACGATGTGGTGCTGGAGATCACCGACCGCCATGGGGCCAACATGGGCCTGACGCTGGATACCGTGACCCGCAATGAGATCCAGCAGGGCAAGCAGGTGCTGTATGCTCCGGCCATCGGCGCAGACGGCAGAAAAACGGAGGTCACTACCCGTGGCGCGCTGACGGCGGCGTGCCGCCTGACCAGCGAGATGGTGGCCAAGGCCGCTACCCAGCTGAAGAAGATGAACGCCCCCACCTTCGACGGTAAGTATGTGTGCATTCTGCACCCCAGCGTGGCCTTCGATCTGCGGCAGGACGAGGCGTGGATCGCCGCACATCAGTATGCCGCCGCCACGGAGCTGTTCTCCGGCGAGATCGGTGAGCTGCACGGAGTGCGTTTTGTGGAGACCACGGAGGCAAAAATCTTCCGGGGTGGCGATCTGGCTCAGAACGGCCGCACCTTGCTGGTCAACGGCAAGGTGGAGAATAACGCCGTGGTGGCCTTTGACGGCGGCACCGTGGCGGCGGGCGCTCTGGCGGGCCGGTATGTGCTGCTGGGCGGTGAGCGCCGCCGTGTGGTTAGCAACACCGGCAGCAGCATGACGCTGGACAGCGCCGTGACCGCCGCCGACAACGCCGTCATCTATCCCGGCGAGGGCGGCGCCGAGGGCTGTGCCGTATACGGCTGCCTGTTCGTAGGAAAGGGCGCCTACGGCGTGGTGGATCTCAACGACGGCACGGAGGTCATCGTGAAGCCCCGTGGCTCCTCCGGCACTGCCGACCCGCTGGATCAGCGCTCCAGCGTGGGCTGGAAGGGCGTTCACGCCGCTGCGATCCTGTACGACGAGTACATCGTGCGAGTGGAGTGCGGCTCCTCCTACTCCGGGCAGGACAAGGCCAACTAAAGAGAAGCGGAAAACAGAGGGTGCGGGCGGTATCGCCCGCACCCGGCGGACGGAAAGGAGCAGGCAGATGCAGGAGAAGATGAAAACGGTACTCATCCCCAGAGGACGGAAGAACGAGGAGAATTTCGTGCTGGTATCGGTGAATGGACGGAACTTCAAGATCATGAAGGGCGTGGAGGTACAGGTGCCGGAGTTTGTGGCGCAGGTGCTGGAGAACGCCCGGATGATGGAGGACGATGCCCGCAGCTATGTAGACCGCATGGCCAACTGAACGGAAGGGGGAGAGAGAATGGCGACGGTCAAGCAGGTGCTGGAGCAGGTGGACGCCATGCTCCCCAACCAGTACACCACGGCGGAGAAGCGGCGGTGGCTTCTGCAGGCGGAGGGCTTCGTGGTGCGGGAGGTGCATCAGCCACACGCAGGCGGAGAGGAGACAGAGGTGCCGCCGGAGGACACCGGGGAGGACACGGTGCTGCTGGTGCAGCCGCCCTATGACGAGCTGTACCGCCACTATGTGGAGGCGCAGATCCACTACGCCAACGGGGAGATGGAGCGGTACAACAATGCCTGTGCCGCTTGGAACAACGCCCTGCTGACATACCGGGACTTCTGGTGCCGCAGTCATATGCCCCGGCAGGGGGTGAAGGCGCTGCGGCTGATGTGAGGGGGATGGGATGTTTTTTCAGAAAATGAGCGTGCCGGTGCAGAGCACGGTGACGGTCAGCAGCTTTTTAGGGCTGGATCGGCGGGCAAGAGGGGAGCTGGGCTCCTTCCGGGAGATGGAGAACCTCACCTCCGACGGCTATCCCACCCTGACGGTGCGACCCCGGCGTGGTCTTGCAGGGCGGGTGGAGTCCCCCGGCGGCATAGCCGCCAAGGATGCGCTGATCTGGGTGGACGGTCACACCCTGTATATCGGCGGCGTGGCCACGGAACTGGTGCTGACGGAGGGAAATAAGCAGCTCATTGGCATGGGCAGCTGGCTTATCGTGTGGCCGGACAAGAAGTACATCAACACCGGCGATCTCAGCCAGCACGGCAGTCTGGAGAACCGGGTGCAGACACAGGGACAGGTGACACTGTCTCTCTGCGGGGCCAAGGGGGCGGCACTGGGGGACTATCTGGTCTCGGAGGAGCCGCCGGCGGACCCGGCGGGAGGATGCCTGTGGCTGGACACCACCGGGGAGATACCGGTGCTGCGGCAATACGGCGAGAGCGGCTGGAGCATCCGGGAGGATACCTATGTAAAAATAGCGGCAGGCGGCATCGGCGTGGGCTTCACCGCCGGGGACGGCGTGGTCATCGAGGGATGCCGTGAGGAGAGCATCAACGGCAGCCATGTGCTGGAGGCGGCGGAGGACGGCGCTCTGGTGGTGCCGGGGATGATCGCCAGTCAGGCGACCCAGACGGAGACGTTGACGGTGCAGCGCAGCGTGCCGGAGATGGACTTCGTTATCGAGAGCGGCAACCGGCTGTGGGGGTGCAAGTACGGTGTGGTGGACGGAAAGGCCGTCAATGAAATCTATGCCAGTAAGCTGGGGGATTTCAAGAACTGGAACTGCTATGCCGGGCGCAGCACCGACAGCTATGCAGCTACCCGTGGCTCCGACGGCCCCTTCACCGGGGCGGCGGACTATCTGGGCAGTCCCCTGTTTTTCAAGGAGGACTGCGTCGAGCGGGTGTATCCCAGTGCGGCGGGAGCGCACCAGATCGTGACGGTGCGGTGTCCCGGCGTCAGGAAGGGCAGCGGACGGAGTCTTCAGACGGTGGAGGGCGTGCTGTACTACCACGGCTGCGGCGGCGTATATGCCTTTGACGGCAGTATGCCACAGCGGGTATCCCAAGCGCTGGGGGAGGATGAGTATCACGGCGCCGTGGCCGGAGGCGCAGACGGGAAGTACTATCTCTCGGTGCTGGACGCCGAAAATCAGCCGCAGCTGCTGGTATATGATGTGCGGCAGGGGCTGTGGCACCGGGAGGACGACCTGCGGCCGGTGGGCTTCGCCGTCAGCGGCGGCGTGTTGTACGCCATGACCAAGGAGGGGGATATTCTCGCCTTAAAGGGCGGCGGCACGGTGCAGGAGGAGCCTGTTGCATGGCGGGCGGAGACCGGCGATCTGGGACTGGACTCCGGCGAGGGAAAGTACCTGGTGCGTCTGTCTCTGCGGCTGCGACCGGAGGAGGGTAGTACCGTCCGAGCGGCAGTGAGCTATGACGAAGGGCAGACGTGGCAGGAGCAGGGCGGCGTCACCGGCAGCGGGTGGCTGCGGGACTGCGTGCTCCATGTGCGGCCCCGAAGGTGCCGGAGACTGCGGCTGCGGATCTATGGCGTGGGCGGCTGCCGGGTATACAGCCTGACAGCGGTGTATGAGAAGGGAAGTGACGGCCCGTGAGCACACTGATGATGCCGCCCAGCCCCCGAGGGTCGGTGCAGGAGCAGCTGGTGCGGCAGTATTCGTATCTGTTCCAGATGGCCCAGCAGCTGAATGTGGCGCTGGGACAGCTGGAGAGCGGCGGGACTGCCGCACCCTCCGGCGGCACTGCGGCCCCGGCGGCGCGGGAGCAGCAGTATCAGACTCTGAAGAGTATGATCGTCAAGACGGCGGACACGGTGCAGCGGCGTATGGATCAGCTTTCGGCCAAGCTGACGGGGGAGTATGTGGCGGCGTCGGAGTTCGGCACCTATGTGGAGCGGCTCAATGCGTATCTGGAGGCGAATCCGGAGGCGCTGACCCAGTATTACAGCTTTTTTGCCGACCTGCAGGCCAGCACGGAGACGGTGTCCGCCGCCTTTGAACAGTACCGGGTGGAGACAGAAGGATACATCCGGACGGGTATCGTGTGCTACGACGGGGCGGTGCCGCAGTACGGCGTGGCGGTGGGGCAGAACCTCACCTGCCGGGAGGTGGACGGAGAGACGGTGGTGGAGCAGAACGACTTCCGGGCCACCTTCACTGCCAGCAAGCTGTCCTTCTGGCAGGATGCCAGCGAGGTGGCGTATGTGTCCAACAATCGGCTGTATATCACCAACATCACGGTGCTGGAGGGCATGAGCATCGGGGAGTGGGAGATTTCGTCGGAGAACGGACTGGTGATCCGGTGGATGGGAGGTTGAGGAAATGGCCAGTATTTACGGAGGGGCCTCCGGCAACGGCTGGAAGCTGAGGCTGGACTATACGGTGACGCAGGACCGGGCGGCCAACACATCCAGCCTGCGGCTGCGACTGTATCTGTACGCCAACACCACGGGGTCATACAATCTGGAAAAGGATTCGGCGTACTACGTTTTGCAGGGGCAGAAGGTCTATCAGACGTATCAGTACACGTCGCCGGGATGGTATCTGCTGGGAGAGCGGACGGTGACGGTGCGCCATGGGGCGGACGGAAACGGCTCGGTGCAGCTGGGCGGTCAGTGGGTGTCGGATGTGGAATCCAGCTGGACCCCAGCCAGCCTGTCGGTGTCGGCGGCGGTAGCGCTGCCCCGTATCCTGCGGCCCTCGGTGCTGCGGGCGGCGGAACTGACGCTGGGGCAGGCGTGTGTGCTGTCCATTCGTGCAGAGGAGGAGCGGTACACCCACCGGGTGACGTATGCGCTGGGCGGCGCCAGCGGCACGGTGGTGCAGGAGACGGCGCAGCGGGAGCTGACGTGGACGCCGCCGCTGGAGCTGGCCCGGCAGCTGCCTCAATCTGTGGCGGGGACCATGCGTCTGACGGTGACCACCTATGACGGCGACACCACCATGGGCAGCAGCGTCACGGAGTGCAGGGTCTATGTGCCGGATACGGTGCGGCCCACGGCGGCGCTGACGGTGACGCCGGTGAACGACAATGCCGTGCTGGAGCAGTGGGGCGTGTTTGTCAAGGGAATGACCCGGCTGAGGTGGCAGGTGACGGCGCAGGGGGCCTATGGATCCTCCATCGACGGGTGCAGCGTTAGCTGCGGCGGTGTGGGCGGCAGCGGTCTGAACGGTGTGTCTGCCGGGGCGGTGTCGGTGAGCGGCGAGGTGACGGCTGCGGCCATGGTGAAGGACAGCCGGGGGCGCAGTGTCTCTGTGGAGGCGGGGTCGGTGACGGTATATGAGTACAGCGGCCCCACCATGACCCGGCCGGCGGTATGCCGGTGCGATGCCGACGGCACGGCGTGCAGCGACGGCGGCTATGTGAAGGTGAAGTGTGGGACGCAGTGCTCCGACGTGGGCGGGCGGAATCAGGTGAGCCTGCGGGTGCGCTCCCGGCGTCCCGGCGGGGAGTTCGGCGGCTATACGGCGCTGGAGAGCGGCGTGGAGAAGGTGCTGCCGGGATTTTCTCCGCTGCTGTCGTATGAACTGGAGCTCTCGGCGGAGGATCTGCCGGGGAGCCGGAGAACGGTGGTGTGCGCCATTCCCACGGCGGCGGCTGCGGTGCATCTGGCCTCCGGCGGCACGGCGGTAGGCGTGGGGAAGTATGCCGAGCACGACCGGGCGGTGGAGGTGAACCCGGAGTGGGAGGTCTATGTGAAGGGTAAGGCCCTGTGGGAACTGATCTATCCTGTGGGGAGCCTGTATCTGTCGGCGGCGGATACCGATCCGGGGGTGCTGTTTGGCGGAACGTGGGAGCGCATCCGGGACAGGTTCCTGCTGGCGGCAGGCACTGCGTATGGTGCAGGGACCACCGGCGGCGAGGCGGTCCACACGCTGACGGAGAATGAACTGCCCGCCCACGCTCACGATCCGGCCAACGAGGCGGGGTATTACGGCTTTATCACCAACAGCCAGAAGGCGTTCACCGTGGGGGATATGGGCGTTCAGAGCGGCAGCGGTCGGTACTATCCCTATGCCCCGGCGGCCTTTGATATCAGCCGCAATACCAAAACGGGCAGCGTGGGCGGCGGGAAGGCCCACAACAATATGCCGCCGTATCTGGCGGTGTACGTCTGGCAACGGACGGCATGAAAAGGAGGAAGAAAGATGGCATCCAATTATCCTACCGTTTACTACGGTTCCTACGGAGAGACAGTAAAGCAGCTGCAGCAGGCATTGAACCAGGTGGGCTATTCGCTGGATGTGGACGGCGGCTTTGGGGAAAAGACCCGTGCGGCGGTGCTGGACTATCAGCGCAAGAATGGCCTGCGGGTGGACGGCGTGGCGGGCAGCGAGACCATGGGGAGCCTGTTGGCCCGGCTGACCCCGGCTACCTCAGGCCCCAGCACCAGCGGTCAGGTGCTCTCCGGCGTGTCGGATGAGACTATGAGCCGGATGCGGCAGCTGGAGAAGGGGTATACCCCATCCGATGAGGTGACGGCGGCCCGTGCTCTGTGGGAGAGCCTGCAGGGGCAGAAGCCGGGGGAGTATGAGTCCAGGTTCCAGCAGCAGCTGGCGGCGCTGTATGACCAGATCAGCTCCCGCAAGCCCTATGCCTACGACCCGGAGCAGGACGCCGACTATCAGCGCTATGCACGGCTCTATCAGAGGCAGGGACAGGCGGCCATGGAGGATACCATGGGGCAGGCGGCGGCGTTGTCCGGTGGGTACGGCTCCAGCTATGCCCAGCAGACGGGGCAGCAGGCGTACAGCCAGTATCTGTCGGAGCTGTCGGCCCTGATCCCGGAGCTGGAGAAGCAGGCTCGCAGCCTCTATGAGCAGCAGGGACAGGCCCTGATGGACCGGTACGGCCTGCTGCAGCAGGCTGAGCAGGTGGATTACAGCCGCTGGCAGGATCAGCTGAAGGCGTGGCAGTCCGACAGCGACCGGGCGTATGAGTACTATAACAGCGTGGGGAAGGAGGACCGGGATCTGTACAGCACCATGCTGAAGTACTATGCCGGCAAGGCGGCGGACGAACAGAAGGCCGCCGGAGGCGTGCGGTATGGCAGCGGCCGGACGGTGGAGGGGGAGAAACCCCAGTCCCTCAGCTCCACTGCCAGCGACAGTCTGGAGCGGGCCATGGGTAACTATCTCAAGGCCGGGGATACCCGCAGCGCACAGAACCTTATTACCCTGTACAAGGAGCGGATGACGCCCACCCAGAAGAAGCGCTTTTCGGCGCTGTTTGACAAGTACGGCGCAGCCATCGGCTGGTAAGGACTTGCCAAAGGGCGGCGAGGCGGGTACAATAGAGCCTGACTTGTAAGGGGAGGGCGCTGAGGAATGGCGGGATACTACTACGGACAGCTGAGCAAGGAGAAAAAGGCGGTCTATGATATGCTGGCGGCGGGGTGCGATGCGCTGGCGGCGGTGATCCGGGTGCCGGATCTGGGGACGGAGGTGCTGTCGGACATCTATCTGCGGATGAAGCTGGATCTGCCGCTGCTGTTTTTCGTGACGGGATTTCACTATCGAAAGATGCCGGGGGCGGATCATGTGGAGGTGCTGCCGGACTATCTGTTCGACCGGGGAAAGGTGAAGATGCACCGGCAGGCGGTGACGGCCCGGCTGGAGCGGCTGGCCCGGCCCCTGAAGGGAAAGAGTGACCGGGAGAAGGAGCTGGCCATCCACGATTTCATTCTGGAGAACGTCACCTATGACAAGCTGAAAAAGTCCTATTCCCACGAAATCATCGGGCCGCTGACCCAAGGGGTGGGGGTGTGCGAGGGCATCGCCAAGACGGTGAAGGCCCTGTGCGACGCTGTGGGGCTTCCCTGTATCGTGGCGCTCAGCGAGGCGGCACCGGAGATCGGCGTGCGATACCGGCACACATGGAACGTGGTGACGGTGGAGGGGCAGCGGTATCATGTGGACGCCACCTTTGATAACTCCCTCCAGCGGGGGATGAAGCGGTACGACTACTTCAATCTGGATGACCGGCATATCTTCCGGGACCATCAGAAGCTGGTGCTGCCGCTGCCGGAGTGCAGCGGAGACAAGGGGTACTTCTACCGGTCACTGTCCTTCACCAAGACGGAGGATGTGGAGAAGCGGGTGCGGCAGGCCCTGCGGAAGAAGCAGGAGCACTTCGTGTTCCACTGGCGTGGCGGCGGGCTGAATCAGGAGATCCTGGGGCAGCTGCTGGAGAAGTGCGCCGGTGCGGCGGCGGAGCGGGGCAAGACCGTGGGCTGCTCCCTGAACCGGGCGCAGGCGGTGATCCAGCTGGATTTCTCCGACGCCCCGGCGGGAGAGGTGCTGGTGGAGGAGCCGGACGAGGGACAGAAGCTGTGAATGGGTAAGGATTTCAGGCTCTTGAAGGGGTGAGAGGTGCAAAACCGGGGGTTTTGCGCCTCTTTTTGTTGCACTCAACCGTTGGTTGAATTATAATATCCGTAATTCAACTACGCCGTTATTGCCATTTTAGACGGTTTTTTATATGCTGAGAGCACAAAATGAAAGGAGCGAACACACGATGAGTGAGAATTTGTTGGCAGGCCGCATCGCACAGCTGCGGAAAGAGGCGGGCATGACCCAGGAACAGCTGGGCAATGCCTTGGGACTGACGTATCAGTCGGTGAGCAAGTGGGAGAATGGGCTGTCCTGCCCGGATGTGCAGCTGCTGCCGCAGTTGGCGGATCTGTTCCATGTGACACTGGACGATCTGTTTGGCCGGGAGGCCCCACAGCCCCAGCGGACGGCGGAGCAGCAGGAGGCGGAGCGCACCCTGCCGTGGCCGGACGACGATACCCTGTATGCGGTGATGTACCACGGGCATCAGCTGCTGACGGAGGACCCGGCGGTGCTGAAGGGCCATCGCGAGGAGCTGCGGTTCGTGTACGACGGTCCGGCGGTGAATGTCAGCAGCTGGTTCGACGTGGTGTGTGAGAGCGGCCCGGTGGAGGGCAGCGTCACCGCCGGAGGAGACGTGAAGTGCGGCGAGGTAGGCGGCAGTGTCACGGCTGACGGAGATGTGGCGTGTGACGCCGTAGGCAGCGGCGTGCAGGCCGGCGGTGATGTGCATTGCGCCGGTGTGGAGGGCAATGTCACCGCAGGCGGCGATGTGGCCTGCGGCGGGGTGACGGGTGACGTCCGGAGCGGCGGCGATGTGGCCTGCGGGAGTGTAGGCGGCAGCGTCCGGGCCGGGGGAGACGTGGTGTGCCGCAAGGGCGGCGACGGCTTCGTATTCACTACCGGTGAAAGGAACGTGGAGGTTTCCGACGTGGCGGAGACGGTGGAGGATATCCGCCAGACGGCCAAGGGGTTGAAGGACAGTCTGCGGGAGATGTTCCGCAGGAAGCCTTCCGAGGAGGAGTAAGCTGTAACAGTTTTGTATCAAATTGTAACGAATTTGTATATATTAGATGAAAAATGAAAGAAAAACGGAAGGAATATAGACGTTTTTGAGAAAAACCTATTGACGGGCGCAGACGGGTATGGTAAGGTCTTTTACAGAGGAGCACCGTAAAAAAGAGCTTTGAAGTGAAGGAGGATCATATTATGAAACGTTTCCTGACGATGGTGCTGATGCTGTGCCTGTGCGTGGGACTGTGCGCCGGCTGCGCCCAGAATCAGCAGCCCGCTCCTCAGAAGCCGGAAAACGGTACGCTGACGGCTGAGGAACTGGAGGAGTTTCAGGCGATGTTCACGCCGGGCAGCTGGTACAGTCAGGCCACCACCAGCAGCTATACCTCCCCGAAGGATATCGACCTGCACCACCTGTTTTACGACGGCATCGGGTTCTACGGGCTTCTCTATGGCCACACCTATCTCACCGACCGGGAGCGGGCGTATCTGACGTCGCTGGATCCGGAGTCGGTCATGCAGTACTTTCGGGCGCCCCGGCAGGTGATGGATGCCGTGCTGAGGGAGTATTTCGGCGTGTCTCTGGCGGAAACCAATCAGGTGGGGCTGTCCAAATTCATCTATTGGGCGGAGACAGACAGCTATTATGTCGCCCACACGGATACCCGTATGACCTCCGTGACCCTCACCGGCGGCGAGCGGGCGGAGGACGGCACGGTGACGCTGCGGTACGACGGTGGCGTGATCGTCCTGATCCACCACGACGGCCACGACACCGCAGAGTATACAGTTCACTCCCACCAGTGCGGATGACGGAGCGATATGAAACCACACATCCCCCGGAGTACTGCTCCGGGGGATGCTCTTTTCCCGGAAACAAATGGTTGTAACCGGTGGAAGGGTGTGATATAATGAGACGGGAAAATCGGCGGGGAGCCGCCTATCTGAAAAGCAGGAGGAACGAACATGAACGAGGTATGGGATCTGAGTATCCTTTACAAGGATTTTGACGACCCGGCGTTTACCGGGGATATGAAGGCACTGGACGAGGCCATTGCGGCGGTGAATGCGCTGGCCGGTGAGGCGGCGGGCATGGAGCACAGCCAGCTGGTGCATCGCTTCCTGCAGGTGCAGGAGCGGGTGGAGGAGCTGGCCAACAAGCTCTTCATCTTCTGCAGCCTTCGGTGCAGCGCCAACACCGCCGATACCAAGGCCAACAGTCTGGGCGACCAGCTCAGCGCCAAGCTCAGCGGCTGCGCCGCCGCCAACGCCTCCCTGCGCCGGACGGTGGCGGAGCTGGAGGATCTGGATGCCATCATGGACGCCGACCCGGCGCTGGAGTCCTATCGCTTCCTGCTGGAGTCCATCCGCCGGGACAGCAAGTACCTTCTCACCGACCGGGAGGAGGAGCTGTTCGCCCGGATGAACATCTCCGGTGCTTCGGCGTGGGAGAGCCTGCGGGATAACCTCACCAGCAGCGTGAAGGTGGAGTACGACGGCGGCATCACCAACCTGTCCGCCATCCGCAATCTGGCCTACGATCCCGATCCTGCCGTCCGCAAGAGCGCCTGTGAGGCGGAGCTGGCGTGCTATGACAAGATCAAGGACTCCGTGGCCTATGCCCTCAACAGCATCAAGCTGCAGGTCATCAACGAGTGCCAGGTCCGGGGCTATGCCTCCCCGCTGGATAAGGCCCTGTATCAGAGCCGCATGAAGCGGGAGACGCTGGATGCCCTGCTGGGGGCCATGGATGAGTATCTGCCCAAGTTCTGGCAGTATCTGCGGGCCAAGGGCAAGGCGCTGGGCCACGAGAACGGCCTGCCTTGGTACGAGCTGTTCGCCCCCATGGGCAAGAGCGACAAGAAGTACACCACACAGGATGCCAAGGACTATCTGCTGAGCATCTTCAGTGGCTTCGACAGCCAGCTTCACGACATGGTGGAGCGTGCCTTCGACGAGGCGTGGATCGACTTCTATCCCCGCAACGGCAAGGTGGGCGGTGCCTTTGACTGCGGTGTCCCCAGCGCCAAGCAGAGCCGGGTGCTCACCAACTTCGACGGCGCCTTCGGCGATATTGTGACGCTGGCCCATGAGCTGGGCCATGCCTTCCACGATCAGCAGGTGTTCTCCCACCCGCTGGTGTGCCAGGAGTACACCATGCCCGTGGCAGAGACGGCCTCCACCTTCAACGAGGTGCTCACCGTCAGCGCCGCCATCGATGCCGCCGAGAGCAACGACGAGAAGCTGGCTCTGATCGAGAGCCAGCTGTCCGACGCCTGCCAGATCATCTGCGACATCTACTCCCGGTATCTGTTCGAGTCCGCCGTGTTTGCCGCCCGGCCGGAGGAGTTCCTGGATCCCGACCGCCTGTGCCAGATGATGCTGGAGGCCCAGAAGAAGGCCTACGGCGACGGGCTGGATCAGACCTGCCTGCACCCGTATATGTGGCTGTGCAAGGGCCACTATTACAGCGGCAGCCTGAGCTTCTACAACTTCCCCTATGCCTTCGGCGGACTGTTTGCCCGTGGCCTGTATGCCAAGTATCAGCAGGAGGGCAAGGATTTCGTGCCGCTGTATAAGAAGATGCTCCACGCCACCTCCGTCACCTGCGTGGAGGATACCGCCAAGATCGCAGGCATCGACCTGACGGATAAGGCCTTCTGGCGGCAGGGACTCCAGTCTCTGGCCGATGAGATCGATCTGTTCTGCCAGCTGGTGAAGTAAACCGTATTCCCCGAGCATATCCCCCCTGTCCGCCGCAAGACGGTCAGGGGGGTTGCCTTTTGGAAGGAGATGGCACCACCATCGCCGCTTTGATGGGCTTTTCCCGGTTCGTCAGCGGATTTTGCTTGAAACAGGGGGGATAGCCTGCTATAATAAATTAGTTATTATATGCAAACATGAAAGAGGTGAGCGACTCGTGTACCTTCGGGCTTTGGAAATCCAGGGCTTCAAGAGCTTCCCTGATAAGACGGTGCTGAACTTCGGTGAGGACATCACGGCCATCGTGGGGCCAAACGGCTCCGGCAAGTCCAATATCTCCGACGCCATCCGCTGGGTCATGGGCGAGCAGAACAGCCGCCAGCTGCGGGGAGCCAAGATGGAGGACGTGATCTTCGGCGGCACGGAGAAGCGCAGCCAGATGGGCTTTGCACAGGTGACGCTGGTCATCGACAACACGGAGCACATCTTCCCCGGCCGGGACGAGGCGGAGGTGGCCGTCACTCGCCGCTACTACCGCAGCGGGGAGTCGGAATATTACATCAACCGCCAGTCCGTGCGTCTCAAGGATGTCAACGAGCTGTTTATGGACACCGGCATGGGCAGGGAGGGCTACTCCATCATCGGACAGGGCAAGATCGACGAGATCCTGTCCGTCAAAAGCGGTGAGCGCCGTGAGGTGTTTGAGGAGGCGGCGGGCATCAGCAAGTACCGCCACCGCAAGGAGGAGTCGGAGCGCAAGCTCCAGCGGACGGAGGAGAATCTGGTCCGCATCAACGACAAGATCGCTGAGCTGGAGCTGCAGGTGGAGCCCCTGCGGAAGCAGGCGGAGACGGCGAAGAAGTATCTGGTGCTGCGGGACGAGCTGCGGGTGCTGGAGATCAGCGTGTGGCTGGAAAATCTTCAGGCCCTGAAGGTCAAGGCCCGGAAGCTGGAGGCGGATCACCAGTCCGCCTGTCAGGATAAGCAGCGGGCGCAGGCGGCGCTGGATGAGGTGTATGCCGCCGCAGAGACCTGCGTGGAGCAGGTGCAGCAGAACGATATGCAGGCCGAGGCCCTCCGGGGCCGGATGTCCGGACTGGAGACGGCTGCCGGGGAGGAGGACGCCGCCATCGCCGTGCTGCAGACGGGAGTGGATCATAATCAGGAGTCCATGACCCGGCTGGAGCGGGAGATGGCCGACAGCAGCAGCCGCACGGAGGATCTGCAGGGGCAGATGGATGCCCTCACCCGGCGCACGGAGGAGATCGACCGCCGGACACAGGAGCTGACCGGCGAGCTGGAGGGCTGGATGCAGCAGCTGCAGTCCATGACTCAGCGTGCCGGCAGCGCCGTCCGTGAGGCGGAGGCCCTGCGGGCCAGAGAGGCGCTGGCCACGGCGGCTGCCGCCGATGGAAGGGCGCAGCTGTCAGGACTGGAGGCCCAGTCTCAGGCGGCCCGCACCCGACTGGAGGAGGTGGGCCGTGAGCTGGAGCAGCTGCAGGAGCGCCGCCAAACCGAGGAGAGCGCAGCAGCGGAGAACCGTAAGGCGCTGGAGGAGGCCCGTGAGGAGGCCGCAGCGGCGGAGAACGTCATTCAGGGCCACGGCCTGAAAATGGGCGGGCGACAGCGCCGGGCGCAGGAAAGCGCCCAGCAGCGGGAGCAGCTGAGCCGTCAGGCGGCGGCCATGGAGGATCGCATCCGCCTGCTGACGGAGATGGAGAAGGAGTACGAGGGCTTTTCCCGTGCGGTGAAGCTGGTGATGCAGGCGGCGGACAAGGGCGGCCTGCGGGGCGTACACGGCCCGGTGGCCAGCCTCATGACCACGCAGGAGCAATACACCGTGGCCATCGAGATCGCCTTGGGCGGCGCCCTGCAAAATATCGTGGTGGACACGCAGAACGATGCTAAGTCCGCCATCGGCTACCTGAAGCAGCGGGACGGCGGACGAGCCACCTTCCTGCCTCTGGACGCTGTCCGGGGGGAGAAGCTGCGGGAGAGCCGCATCGAGGAGGAGTACGGCTTCGTGGGCGTTGCCTCGGAGCTGGTGCAGTATGAAAAGCGCTACGACGGCGTGTTCCAGAACCTGCTGGGGCGTACAGTGGTGGTGGAGGATCTGGACTGCGGCGTCACCATGGCCCGGCGGTACCAGAACCGCTTCCGTATCGTGACGCTGGACGGGCAGGTCATCAACCGGGGCGGCTCCATGACCGGCGGCAGCGTCAGCCGCAGCGCCGGTGTACTGTCCCGTGCCAACGAACTGCAGCGGCTGGCAGGTCAGCTGGAGCAGCTGCGTGGGCAGCTGGCGGATGCCGACCGCCGGGCGCAGGAGACGGGTCGTGAGCTGCAAAAGGCCCAGTATGAGCTGGATGTGGCCAAGGAGCAGCAGCGGGCGGCAGCCCAACAGGTGCTGACACTGGAGGGCCGGCAGGAACACCATGAGATCCTGCTGGAGAATCTGCGCCTGTCTCAGGACGGCCTGCAGCAGGAGCGGGAGACTTTGACCCGGCGCCTACAGGAGCAGGAGACGCAGATGCAGGCGGTGCGTCAGGAGATCGCCGCCCACGAGGGCGAGGCGGAGCGCCTGTCCCGTCAGGCGGAGGAGAGCCGGGCCGGGCAGAGCGACCTACAGACCCGGACAGATGAGATCTCCGGCCAGATCACCGAGCATAAAACGGCGCTGGCGGCGCTGGCGGCGGAGCGGGGGACCTCGCTCCACAGCCGCCGGGAGCTGGAGCGTTTGCAGGTCCAGATGCATACCGACCGGGCCGGGCGGGAGGCGCTGCTGGAGCGGTTCCGCCGGTCCAATGAGGAAGCCGGCCGGGAGATGGATATCCATCGGCAGAAGGCGGAAGAGCTGCGGGCCGGATGCCGCCAGCTGAAGGAGCAGCTGGCATCGCTGGCGGCGGAGAAGCTGGAGCTGGAGCGCCGCCGCACCCAGCAGAATCAGGAGATGCAGCGCTGCAATGAGGAGGTCCTCCACACGGAGCGTGAGGTGGCCCGGCTGGAGCAGCAGAAAAACGCCGCCGCCATGGAGGAGAAGAATATTCTGGATAAGCTGTGGGAGAGGTATGAACTGAGCCACTCCGAGGCTCAGAGCCAACGCATGGAGCTGGAGAGCATCCCCAAGGCCACCCGCCGCATCGGGGAGCTGAACCGGGAGATCAAGAGCCTCGGCACTCCCAACATCGGGGCCATCGAGGAGTTCGACCGGGTGAATACCCGCTATACCTACCTCTCCGAGCAGCGGACGGACGTGGAGAAGGCCAAGGAGGAGCTGACAGGGGTCATCGACGAGATCACCCGCCAGATGACGGAGATCTTCGCCCAGCAGTTCCAGCTGCTCAACGAGAGCTTTCAGGAGACATTTCTGGAGCTGTTCGGCGGCGGCAAGGCCAGGCTGGAGCTGGAGGACGAGAATGACATTCTGGGCTGCGGCATCGAGATCAAGGTCCAGCCCCCCGGCAAGCAGCTGAAAACCATCACACTGCTGTCCGGCGGCGAAAAGGCCTTCGTGGCCATTGCCCTGTACTTCGCCATCATGAAGGTACATCCCACGCCCTTCTGTGTCATGGACGAGATCGAGGCGGCACTGGACGAGGCCAACGTGGTGCGCTACGCCCGGTATATGCGCCGCATCGCCGGTAAGACCCAGTTCATCGTCATCACACACCGCCGTGGCACTATGGAGGAGGCCGACGTGCTGTACGGCGTTACCATGCAGGAGCGTGGCGTCAGCCGCATCCTCACCATCAACCTCAATGATATGGCCAAGGAGCTGAAGATCAAATAACCGGGCGGCAGCCCGATGCAAGGAGGAAGCAGCCATGGGACTGTTTGCAAAATTCAAGGAGGCGTGGCTCAAGCCCATGTCCTTCGACTCCCTCAACGAGGGATTCTACGACGATCTGGAGGAGGCTCTGATCCTGGCGGACGTGGGCATGGATACGGCGGTGGACGCCGTGGCCCAGCTGAAAAAGCGGGCCTATGCCAAGCTGCTGACCCACGAGGAGGACGTGAAAAACGCCCTGCGGGACATTCTGACGGAAAAGCTGTCGGTGGGCGATCCTGCGCTGGACCTCTCTACCCGGCCCAGCGTGGCCCTCATCATCGGAGTCAACGGCGTGGGTAAGACCACGTCCATCGGCAAGCTGGCCCACCGGCTGAAGAATGAGGGCAAGAAGGTGCTGCTGTGCGCCGGAGATACCTTCCGTGCCGCCGCCGCCGATCAGCTGGAGATCTGGGCGGAGCGGGCCGGTGTGGACATCGTGCGCCAGAACGAGGGAGCCGACCCCGGCGCCGTGCTGTTTGACTCGCTGGCGGCGGCCAAGGCCCGGAATACGGACGTGGTGCTGTGCGACACGGCAGGCCGCCTGCACAACAAGGATAATCTGATGAAGGAACTGGCGAAGCTCCGCAAGATCATCGACCGGGAGGCCCCCAACGCCGCCAAGGAGACGCTGCTGGTGCTGGACGCCACCACCGGCCAGAATGGCCTCATTCAGGCCCGGCAGTTCAAGGAGACGGCGGGTCTGACGGGCATCATCCTCACCAAGCTGGACGGCACCGCCAAGGGTGGCATCGTCATTGCCATCGCACAGGAGCTGCAGGTGCCGGTGAAGTTCGTAGGCCTTGGCGAGGGCATCGATGACCTGCGCCCCTTTGACGCAAGGGAATTCGTCAACGATCTTATCTGAGGAGGAAGGCATATGACCCGTGCAGATGGACGAAAATATAATGAGCTGCGCCCGGTGGAGATCACCACGGGCTTCATCAAATTCGCTGAGGGCAGTGTGCTGATCCGCTGCGGCGACACGGTGGTGCTCTGTAACGCCAGCGTGGAGGAGCGGGTGCCGCCCCATGTGGCCCCCGGCTGCGGCTGGGTGACGGCGGAGTACTCCATGCTGCCCCGTGCCAATCGCCAGCGCTCCCGCCGGGACATCGACAAGCTGAAGCTCTCCGGCCGCAGCGCCGAGATCCAGCGCCTTATCGGCCGCAGCCTCCGCGCGGCGGTAGACCGCCGCCTGCTGGGCGAGCGCACCATCACCGTGGACTGCGACGTGCTGCAGGGCGACGGCGGCACCCGTACCGCCTCCGTTACCGGCGGCTTCATCGCTCTGGCGCTGGCCTGCCGCAAGCTGGTGGAGGAGGGCGTGCTGCCCCGGACGCCGGTGAAGCACTTCGTGGCGGGCATCTCCGCCGGCATCATCGACGATGCACCCATGCTGGACCTGCCGTACAGCGAGGACAGTCGGGCCATGGTAGACCTGAACTGCGTCATGAACGAGCTGGGGGAGATCATCGAGCTTCAGGGTACCGGTGAAGGCCGGGCTTTTACGGCCGCAGAGCAGCAGGAGCTGGTGGAGCTGTGCGCCAAGGGCTGCCGGGAGCTGATTCAGAAGGAAAAGAACATTCTGGGGGAGGTACTGTGATGAAATTCGTATTGGCTTCTCATAATCAGGGCAAGCTGGCGGAGATGCAGCGCATTTTGGGCCAGCTGGGGGTGGAGGTAGTGCTTCAGTCCGAATTGGGGCTGGCGCTGGAGCCGGAGGAAACCGGCACCACCTTCACGGAAAACGCCCGCATCAAGGCCGAGGCCGTCATGCAGGCCAGCGGCCTGCCCGCCATTGCCGACGACTCCGGCCTGTGCGTGGATGCCCTCAACGGCGCCCCCGGCGTGTACTCCGCCCGCTATGGCGGCTTGGACGACGATGTGGCCCGCTATCGGCTGCTGCTGGAAAACCTCCGGGGAGCCGGGACCCGTGCCGCCCACTTCCACACGTCGGTGGTGTGCTGCTTCCCCAACGGGAACGTGCTGGAGGCCGAGGGCGACTGCCACGGCACCATCGCCTATGCCCCGCAGGGGGAGAACGGCTTCGGCTACGACCCGGTGTTCTTCGTGCCGGAGCTGAGAAAGACCTTCGCCCAGCTGACGCCGGAGGAGAAGAACGCCATCAGTCATCGGGGCGTGGCCCTGCGGGCCTTTGGGGAAAAACTGAAAGAATATATGGAGAATCACTGATATGGAACTGACAAGCAAGCAGCGAGCCCAGCTGCGTGGGATGGCGTCCACGCTGGATACCATCGTCCATGTGGGCAAAGACGGCATCGGGGAGAACCTCATCAAGCAGGTCAACGACGCCCTGGAGGCACGGGAGCTCATTAAGGGCCGGGTGCTGGAAAACTCCATGCTCACCGCCCGTGAGGCGGCGGAGGAGCTGAAGGTAGCCGCCCGGTGCGAGGTGGTGCAGGTCATCGGCAGCAAATTCGTCCTCTATCGGATGCAGCATGACAAGGCCAAGCGGAAGATCGAGCTGGTCAAGGACCGGAAGAAGAGCGTGTGATATGAAGATCGGTATTTACGGCGGGACCTTTGACCCCATTCACCGGGGCCATATCACGGCGGCACAGGCGGCGGCGCAGCAGTTGGGGCTGGACCTTCTGCTGCTGATCCCCGCCAGCATCCCGCCTCATAAGGCGCTGCCGGATGGTGGCGCCGATGCCGCCCAGCGTCTGGAGATGGCCACGCTGGCCACGGCGGAGCTGTCCTGCCCTGCACAGGTGCTGGACGTGGAGGTGAAGCGGCGGGGGAAGAGCTACACGGCGGATACCCTCCGCACCCTGCGCCGGCAGTACCCGGAGGATGAGCTGTGGCTGCTGATGGGAACGGATATGTTCCTGTCCTTGCAGGACTGGCGTGAGCCGCAGGAGATCCTGCGCCTTGTCCGTGTGGCGGCCTTCAGCCGCACCGGGGACCCGGAGCAGCAGCGCTTTGCCCGGCAGAAGGCATATCTGGAGGAGACCTTCGGCGCACAGGTGGCGGTGGTGGAGAACCCCCATGTGGTGGATATCTCCTCCACCCGTCTGCGGCAGCTGCTGCCGGAGGGCAGGGAGTACCTGCCGGAGGCGGTGTACGGCTACATCCTGCGCCAGCGGCTCTACGGCACCCATGCGGAGCTGAAGCACCTGACGCCGGAGGAGCTGCGGCCCATCGCCCTGAGCTTTTTAAAGCCCAAGCGGATGCCCCATGTGCTGGGAACAGAGCAGGAGGCCATCCGGCTGGCCCGGCGCTACGGGGCCGACGAGACGGACGCCCGCATCGCCGCCCTCCTCCACGACTGCACCAAGAAACTGGATATGGAGCAGCAGCTGGCTCTGTGCCGCAGGTACGATATCCGGCTGGACGGGCTGGAGCAGCACGCCCTGAAGCTGCTGCACGCCAAGACCGGTGCCGCCGTGGCCCGTGACATCTTCGGCGTGAAGGACGCCGTTTACGAGGCCATCCGCTGGCACACTACCGGCAAGCCGGATATGACCCTGCTGGAAAAGGTCATCTATCTGGCGGACTACATCGAGCCAAATCGGGACTTTCCGGGGGTGGAGAGACTGCGCCGTGCGGTATACGACGATTTGGACAAGGGCCTCCTGATGGGCCTGTCCGACACCATCGACGAGATGGAGCGCATGGGCAATCCCGTGCATCATGATACGCTGGAAGCGAGAGATTTTCTGTTAAGAGGTGAAGCAAAATGAAGAATGCCAAGGAGCTGGCGCTGTTGGCAGCCCGTGCGCTGTCGGATAAAAAGGGAAAGGAAATTCAGGTGCTGGAGATCGGGGAGCTGACCACGCTGGCGGACTACTTTGTCATCGCCACCGGCTCCTCCAACACCCAGATCAACGCACTGGTGGACAACGTGGAGAAGGTCCTGCTGGAGGAGGCGGAGGAGAATCCCCTGCACCGGGAGGGCTACCGTGGCGGCACGTGGGTGCTGCTGGACTACGGTTGCATCGCTGTCCACGTCTTTAACGCCGAGGCCCGTGAGTTCTACGGGCTGGAGCGCCTGTGGCGTGACGGTACGCCGGTGGATCTGACGGGCGTGGTGGACGCCAAGGAATAAAACAATTCCCTACCAAACGCTTGACAAATCCATCGAAGGATATTATCATAAAAGGGTATTGTCAAAAGCGATGAAGGGAAAAAGGCAAGGCAGACCTGCCTCAAGAGAGCCGACGTATGGTGCGAGTCGGCGGAGGTGCCTTGCTGTACTGGCCCCGGAGCCTCCCGCCTGAACAGGGCGGGACGTATGGCCTGCGTTAAAGCCGCCTGAGCGTGAGGGGGGAGAACCTCATCACGGAAGCAGGGTGGTACAGCGAGTTGCTTCGCCCCTGACCGCAGCAGCGGTCGGGGGCTTTTGTTTTGTCAGGAAAAGACTGTAACATAAAAGGAGAAAACGACATGAAGTACGATTTTGCTGCCATCGAGAAAAAGTGGCAGAAGCGGTGGGAGGAGACCAAGCCCTACGCCGCCGTCACCGGGGACAAGCGCCCCAAGTTCTACGGCCTCATCGAGTTCCCCTACCCCTCCGGTCAGGGACTGCATGTGGGCCATCCCCGGCCCTTCACGGCCATGGATATCGTCACCCGTAAAAAGCGTATGGAGGGCTATAATGTTCTGTACCCCATCGGCTTCGATGCCTTCGGCCTGCCCACGGAGAACTACGCCATCAAGAACCATATCCACCCCGCCATCGTCACCAAGCAGAACATCGCCAACTTCACCAGCCAGCTGAAAATGCTGGGCTACGGTTTCGATTGGGACCGCTGCATCGACACCACCGACCCCAGCTACTACAAGTGGACCCAGTGGATCTTCCAGCAGATGTTCAAGCGTGGCCTTGCCTATAAGGCCACTATGCCCGTCAACTGGTGTACCAGCTGCAAGTGCGTGCTGGCCAACGAAGAAGTGGTCAACGGCGTCTGCGAACGCTGCGGCAGCGAGGTCATCCGTAAGGAGAAGAGCCAGTGGATGCTGAAGATCACCGCCTACGCCCAGCGCCTGCTGGACGATCTGGAGGACGTGGACTACATCGAGCGCGTCAAGATCCAGCAGCGCAACTGGATCGGCCGTTCCACCGGAGCCGAGATCACCTTCCAGACCAACATCGGCGACGAGGTCACCGTCTATACCACCCGTGCCGATACCCTGTTCGGCACCTCCTACATGGTCATCTCCCCGGAGCATCCCCTGCTGAAGAGCTGGCAGCCCCACATCAAGAACTGGGATGCCGTGGCTGCCTATCAGGAGGAGGCCGCCCGCAAGTCCGACTTCGAGCGTGGTGAGCTGAACAAGGAAAAGACTGGCGTCCGGCTGGAGGGTGTCGAGGCCATCAATCCCGTCACCCACAAGCCCCTGCCCCTGTTCGTCTCAGACTACGTCCTCATGGGCTACGGCACCGGCGTGGTCATGGGCGTCCCCGGCCACGATCAGCGTGACTGGGAGTTTGCCAAGAAGTTCGGCCTGCCCATCATCGAGGTGGTGCAGGGCGGCGACGTCACCAAGGAGGCCTTCGTGGCCAAGGACGATACTGCCATCATGGTCAACTCCGGCTTCCTCAACGGTATGACCGTCAAGGAGGCCATCCCCGCTATGAAGAAATATGTGGTGGAGCAGGGCTTCGGCAAGGAGAAGGTGAACTTCAAGCTCCGTGACTGGGTGTTCTCCCGCCAGCGCTACTGGGGCGAGCCCATCCCTCTGGTGAACTGCGAAAAGTGCGGCTGGGTGCCGGTGCCGGAGGAGCAGCTGCCTGTGGTGCTGCCGCAGGTGGAGAGCTACGAACCCACCGACGACGGCGAAAGCCCCCTCAGCAAGATGACCGATTGGGTCAACACCACCTGCCCCTGCTGCGGCGGCCCCGCCAAGCGGGAGACGGACACCATGCCCCAGTGGGCCGGCTCCAGCTGGTACTTCCTGCGCTATATGGACCCCCACAACGACAAGGCTCTGGCCAGCAAGGAGGCACTGGATTACTGGAGCCCCGTGGACTGGTACAACGGCGGTATGGAGCATACCACTCTGCACCTGCTGTACTCCCGCTTCTGGCATAAGTTCCTCTATGACATCGGTGTGGTCCCCACCAAGGAACCCTACGCCAAGCGCACCAGCCACGGCATGATCCTTGGCGAGGGCGGCGAGAAAATGTCCAAGTCCCGTGGCAACGTGGTCAATCCCAACGATATCGTGGCCCAGTACGGCGCCGACACCATGCGCCTGCACATCATGTTCATCGGTGACTTCGAGAAGGCCGTCACATGGTCCAATGAGGCCGTCAAGGGCTCCAAGCGCTTCTTGGATCGCTGCTGGAATCTCATGGAGCTGGCGCAGGACAGCGATGAGATCTCCGAGAAGAACGCCTCCATCATCCACAAGACCATCAAGAAGGTCACCACCGACATCGACGACCTGAAGATGAACACCGCCATTGCCGCCCTCATGGCCATGGTCAACGAGTTCTACTCCTCCGGCCTGACCCGTGGCGACCTGCAGCAGCTGATGCTGATGCTCTCTCCCTTCGCCCCCCACATGGTGGAGGAGATGTGGGAACTCACCGGCTACGCCGCCAAGACCGGCAAGATGGCCATGCAGATGCCTTGGCCCACTTGGGACGAGTCCAAGACCGTGGACTCCCACGTGGAGATGGCCGTGCAGGTCAACGGCAAGCTCAAGGGTACCGTTACCGTGGCCATGGACAGCGACGAGGAGACGGTGAAGGCCGCCGCTCTGGCGCTGGATAAGATCCAGAAGGCCGCCGACGGCATGACGGTCGTTAAGACCATTCTGGTGAAGAATAAGCTCATCAACCTCATCGTCAAGCCCGCCAAGTAAAAACGCAGAAGCGCCGCCTCCCGCAAAGGGGACGGCGCTTATTCTGCCCAAAAACCCCTTTTTCCCCGGAGAATGTGGTATTTTATGTAATGCTGCATAAGCACACTGCAAATATTTGCGTCAAATCGATGAAAATTGGCGTTCCCTCTTGCAATTTGCCGTAAGGAGTGCTAACATGCGTGTATAGACAGTGTGACGAACCGCCCATGGGCGGTTATCGTTTCAAATGAAACGATAAGGGGTTATTCCCCGTGCGAGCGCTCCATCGGTCACGCACAAGAAAATAGGAGGAAGATATCATGACAAATCGCAAGTCCACCAAACGGGCCTTGCTGGGCAGCGTCATGGCCATGGTCCTTTGCCTGGCCATGCTGGTAGGCGCTACCTTTGCATGGTTCACCGACACCGCAAGCACCGGTGTCAACAAGATCCAGGCCGGTAATCTGGACATCGAGATTCAGGATGAAAATGGCAAGCCCGTTACAAACCTGAGCTGGGTCAAGGCCGAAGGGGCCGAGGGTGAACAGGTTCTGTGGGAGCCGGGCTGCACCTATGAGCTGACTCCCTTCCAGATCGTCAACAAGGGCAATCTGGCCCTGAAGTACAAAATCGTTGTTACCGGTCTGGAGGGTGACTCTGGTCTGCTGAAGGTCATCACCTTTACCTATAAGACGGCGGATGGAGCTACCTTTGACATCCATCAGGAAGGTCACCTGACCGCCAAGGGTACGGATAAGGCATCGACCGGTCTGATCACCCTCACCGGTACGATGGCTACCACCGCAGGCAATGATTACATGGGCAAGGAGCTCAAGAACATCACCATCACCGTGGTGGCTACGCAGGACACCGTAGAGAGCGACAGCTTCAACGACAGATACGATAACGCTGCCGAGTATCCCGAAAAGGTACCCACCACCGTTACCGTTGCAACGGCTGAGGAACTGAGAACGGCGCTGACCACCCTCACGGATGCAGGCTCCGGCGACAACAAGGTCATCATCAACGGGGATATCACGCTGGCAGAGGGCGAGACCTGGACGCCCGTTACGGTGGATGGTTATCGTGGCGCCGGTGTCATTACGGTGGAGGGCAACGGCCATACCATCTCCGGCCTGAACAACGCTCTGTTCGCCGGCGGTTTTGCCGGTACCTCCGGTATCGTGATCAAGGATCTGACGTTGGATAAGATGACCATCAACGACAGCACCAATACGCAGGGCATCGGTGCATTCATCTGCAATGTGGATTCCATGCCGAAAATCGATCTGGTCAACTGCCGTTTGACCAATTCCACCATCACCAGCACCGCTGGCGCTCGTGTGGGTGGCCTTGTGGGATGGTCCTCCGGCTATAACAAACCCAATGACGGCCCGGTGGATACCTATGTGACCATCACCAACTGCTCTGTGGATAACTGCGAAATCACGGCCAAAGGCTCTGTGGGCGGTATCATCGGTCACGCCGGTGCAAACCCCGCCACCTATCACTCCATCACCGACTGCACGGTGACGAATACCAAACTGCACTCCACGGATGATGGTGGCTGGCGTGTCGGCGTAGTGGTGGGTACGGCCAATGTTGGCGAGGTCACCATCAACCGTGCCGTTTCTACCGGCAATACCCTTGCACAGGACAGCAAGACCGCTCCTGCCGATCAGAGCGAGCTGTACGGACGCTTTGTTCCCGGCACCACCGGTAAACTGACCATTGACAGCATTGCAATAAGCTAAATCAGTACCGTTTTGAATGCAAGTCCCGCCTGTATCGACAGGCGGGACTTTTTTCGCAATTCCCGCCGTTTTTTCTGAAAATGCCTTGACAAGTACCATACTTCCCGGTATAATATCCCCTGTTAAAGTCATGTATAGTGGCTCTTAAAGAGCACCCTGGAAATAGCCGGGTGCATCGGAGGGAGGGAAAAATAGATGTCCGAAGTACACGTCAAGGAAGGCGAGTCTCTGGATAGCGCTCTGAAGCGTTTCAAGAGAAGCTGTGCGAAGGCTGGCGTTCTGGCTGAGGTGCGTAAGAGAGAGTGCTACGAAAGCCCCAGCGTGAAGCGCCGCAAGAAGTCCGAGGCTGCCCGCAAGAACAGAAACAAGAGATATTATTGATCTCACTGCGAAGGTCTGAGCATCTGCTCAGACCTTCGTTTTTTCAGATTTTCGATGCGTCAGCCTTCCCCGGTGAAGAGAAATCCCGTGAGATCCTCCACCTCCGGCAGCATCACGAACCCCTCCCGGATGCCCAGCGCTTGCCCCATCTCTATTTTCCGCCTCAGTGTCCCTGCATCATCAAAGAGAACGAAATGTGTCTGGCCGCCCCGGCGATAGGTGAAGTACCGGGCGCACAGATCCTCGGCGTAGAACACGGACCGCCCCTGCATCCGTATGGCCAGCTCCTCCCGGCTCAGCCGTATCCCCTCGCCGCTGGGGCAGGGCAGGGGGAAGTCCATCATCAGCCGCTCCAGATCCAACGCCAGCCGCTGAGCGCCGTAGGCGGCGCAGGCCTCCTCCAGACGACCCTGCAGGCTGCCGCCAGAGAGGGCGGTACACAGCAGCACTACCGTCTCCGGCGAGGCAGCGGCGTAGATCTCCGGCACATAGAGGCGGCGGCCGTAGGCCCCAAGCAGCGGAGCCAGCTGCCGGATCAGGGCCGCCCGATCCTCCGCCCACCGGCCCTCCGGCAGCTCCTCCAGATCCAGCACTATCCCGGAAAAGCCCCGCCGCAGACACACCCGCACCAGCTGACGGGCCAGCGGCTCCGGCTGCTCCACTGCCGGGGCCTGCCGGTCGGATACCACCATCAGGCCACCCCGCAGCGCCGCCGGGAGGGGCGCTGCCAGCAGATGGGAGCCCGGCCCGATGCGGTAGGCTGCATGGGCCAGCTGGGCCGTGGCGGCTCTGGCCTGCGCCAGCCGGTTCGGTGCGGCGGTGAGATACAGCGTCATGTTCAGTCCCCCTTGTCATCCGGCGGATTTCATGGTATGATAGCGCTGACAGGCAGAGAGAAGGGCCGGCATGATGCGGAGAGATTCTCTTTGCCCGTGGATACCATAGGCAGATTATGTAGGCAGGAGCGGATGTATGCGAGTATCATTGGTGCCGGACCGGCTGTTTGAAACCTATGAGGAGATCACCCCGGAGTATCTGCGGCAGCGGGGTATCCGTCTGCTGCTGAGCGATCTGGACTATACGCTGGCTCCTAAGTCCGTCCCTCACCCGGACGACCGGGTAAGGGAGTGGCTGCGCCGCATGGAGGAAGGCGGGGTGCAGGTGATGATCCTGTCCAACAACCGCTCCTCCCACCGGGTGGAGACCTTTTGCCGAGAGTTGGGCATCCCCTATGTGGGCCATGCACAGAAGCCCCGGACCACAGGCTTTCACCGGGCCATGGAGCAGGCCGGGGTCACCGCCGCCGAGACGGCCATGCTGGGGGATAAGCTGCTGACGGATATGCTGGGGGCCAATCTGGCGGGGGTACTGGCCCTGATGGTGGAGCCTGCCGGAGGGCCAAAGGGTGCATGGAACTGGGTGCTCCACGCCTTGCAGGCACCCTTTAAGGCCGTCTGCCGCCGCCGGCACACATAATTTCCCCGGAAAGCGGGAAAAAATATGGCAAAGCCCTTGCCAAAACGGGACATATCATGTAAAATATAACCGCTGTGCTAATTCATGAATCCGAGGAAATGCTCCCACAGAAGGAGATTTTCTCATAATATGGGAGGATACAACTATGGCAACTATTACCGCCGGTGATTTCAGAAACGGCAAGACCTTCGAGTACGAGGGCAAGATCATGACGGTCGTGGAGTTCCAGCACGTCAAGCCCGGCAAGGGCGCTGCCTTCGTCCGCACCAAGATGAAGAACGTGGTGACCGGCGCCGTCACCGAGACTTCCTTCAACCCCACCGCTAAGTTCGAGGAGGCTTTCGTGGAGCGCAAGGACATGGCTTACAGCTACAACGACGGCGACCTGTACTATTTCATGGATCAGGAGACCTATGACATGGTTCCCCTGAACAAGGATATTCTGGGCGACGCCTTCCGCTTCGTCACCGAGAACACCGTCTGCAAGGTGCTGAGCTACAAGGGCAGCGTCTTTGGTCTGGAGTGTCCCAACTTCATGGATCTGGAGGTCACCGAGACCGAGCCCGGTCTGGCCGGCAACACCGCCACCAACACCCTCAAGCCCGCCACCGTGGAGACCGGCGCTGAGGTGAAGGTGCCCCTGTTCATCAACATCGGTGATAAGATCAGTATCGACACCCGTACCGGCGAGTACATCGGCCGGGCCAAGTAAGGAAAGGACCACCGTACTTAGAAAGGAGAACAAACATGGAGATTTCTGAGAAGGTAGCGTATCTGAAGGGTCTGGCCGAGGGGCTGGCTCTGGACACCGAGTCCAAGGAGGGCAAGCTCATTGCCGCCATCATCGACGTGTTGGACGATATGTCCGAGAAGTTCGAGGATCTGGAGGACGAGCTGTGCGACGTGGAGGACGGTCTGGACGCCGTCAGCGACGACCTGTGCGAGGTAGAGGAGGCCCTCTACGAGCTGGAGGACGATGACGACGAGTATGACGAGGACGAGGATGACGACGAGGAGTACTTCGAGACCACCTGCCCCGTCTGCGAGGAGGAGATCGTGTTCGACGAGGACACGCTGGAGAGCGGCGAGATTCGCTGCCCCAACTGCGGCGAGAAGCTGGAGTTCGACCTGAGCGATCTGGCGGACGCCGAGGATGAGGACGAGGAGTAAGCAGCTGACTTGCGGCAAAAATAGCGATGAAAAGGCCCGGCGCATCATGCGCCGGGCCTTTTTGCGTGCTGTATAGGGGGAGTGCTGGGGCCGCAAGGCGGTGGATGGCGTACAGGTCACGGGCGGTCTGCCGTCCAATGGTATGCCAGCCGGGGCGTTCCGTCCCGCACATGGATCGTGCCGCAGGGGAGGAAGCCGTTCTCCTCCAGCAAATGCTGCATGGTGCGGTTGTCGGCGTGGGTATCCGCTCGGACATTCCGGGAAATGGCCTTGCAGTAGTCCGCAGCACAGCGGAAGAGACCGTGTGTCCGGCCGTCCCCGGCCAGACGGTGGATGGTGAGGTAGGGGGCGTCGTTCCGCCAGGCACCCTCTATCCGGGAATAGGTGGGCTCGGGGGTATCCAGCAGCGCAAACACCCCATGTATCCCGGCTTCATCGCTAAGGACCCGGCAGATGCCCTGAGCGATATCGGAGCGGATCAGCTCCGGCGACGGATAGGAGCGGCCCCACTGGGTGGGATTTCCGGTTTGCAGCATATATTCCTGCGCCGTGCGATAGATGGCCATAAGCTGCGGCTGATCGGCGGCAGCGGCTCTGCGGATGGTCAGCATGGAGGGCTCCTTTCATGGTGGAGATGTACATCGGTGATAAGGAGAGTATAGCATATCCGGGCGGCCGCCGCAAGAACGCATCGGATGGTTGGAAGGGGCTTTCATAAGCTGCGGAAAGGGCTGAAAAAAGCGCACGGGATAGCCCGTGCGCTTTTTCGTTGTGGGATTCGTAGAAATGGTGTCTTGACGGCCACCGGCGCTTGACGGGGGGAGGGGATTGGAGTAAAATAAGCCCACAAAGGTGGGGTAGGGGAGTTTGTGCCTGCCCCAGAGACGGAGGGGAGAGCATGGAAGGCGGTCTGAAACAGTTTTTCGAGGGCAGCTGGCAGGAGGCGCAGTCTCTGCTGGGCGCACACCGCACGGCGGAGGGCTGGTGCTTCCGGGTCTATGCCCCCAATGCTCGGAGCGTCCGGGTGGCGGGGGACTTCAGCGACTGGCAGGGCCTTGCCATGAACCGCTGGCCGGAGGGCATCTGGGAGACCACAGTGCCGCAGGCCCAAGTGGGGCAGTCCTATAAATATGTGGTGGAGGGCGCCGACGGGCGCACCCGCTGGAAGGCGGATCCCTACGGCGTTTACAGCCAGCTGCGTCCGGCGAACGCCAGCCGTCTGTGGGAGATGGCACCCTATCCGTGGCGGGATGCGGCATGGCGGGAAAAGCGCCGCCGGGAGCCTCTGTGGGAGGGGCCACTCAACATCTACGAGGTGCATCCCGGCTCCTGGCAGCGGCAGGAGGACGGCAGCTTTCTCACCTATCGGCAGCTGGCGGACCGGCTGGCCCCCTATGTTCGGGACATGGGCTATCACGCCGTGGAGCTGCTGCCGGTGACGGAGTATCCGCTGGATGACTCGTGGGGATATCAATGCGTGGGATATTTTGCCCCCACCGCCCGCTACGGCACCCCGGAGGATCTGAAATATTTCGTGGATCGGATGCATCGGGCCGGGATCGCCGTGATTCTGGACTGGGTGCCGGCCCACTTCTGCAAGGATGAGCACGGGCTCATCGATTTCGACGGCACCTGCCTGTACGAGTACGGCGACCCTCTGAAGCGGGAACACGCCGGATGGGGAACACGGGTCTTTGACTTCGGCCGGGGCGAGGTGCGGAGCTTCCTGCTGTCCTCGGCGGCGTGGTGGCTGCGGGAGTACCACATGGACGGCCTGCGGGTGGATGCCGTGGCGTCCATGCTGTATCTGGACTATGACCGGCAGGAGTGGCGGCCCAACGTCTACGGCGGCCATGAGAATCTGGAGGCCATCTCCTTTTTGCAGGATCTGAATCGGATGGCCGCCGCCATGGATCCGCCGGCCCTGACGGCGGCGGAGGAGTCCACGGCGTGGCCCAAGGTCACATGGCCCGTAGAGGAGGGAGGTCTGGGCTTCGACCTCAAGTGGAACATGGGGTGGATGAACGACATCTGCCACTATCTGAAAATGGATCCGTGGTTCCGCCAGTACCACCACAAGGATGTGACCTTCTCCATGGTATACGCCTTCTCGGAGCGGTTCGTGCTGCCGGTGTCCCACGACGAGGTGGTTCACATGAAGGGCTCCCTCCGGGGGAAGATGCCCGGCGACGACTGGCGGCAGCTGGCGGGGGTGCGGGGCTTTTACCTGTACCTGCTGGCGCACCCCGGCAAGAAGCTGACCTTCATGGGAACGGAACTGGCCCAATGGCACGAGTGGGATTTCGCCGGACAGCTGGACTGGTATCTGCTGGAGCAGGAGGACTGCCGCCGGACTCATGAATGTATCCGGGAACTGAACCGCTTTTATCGAAAGCACCGGCCCCTGTGGGAGAACGACAGCGACTGGAATGGCTTCGAGTGGCTGGTGGCCGACGACAACCACAACAACGTCATCGTGTTCCTGCGGCGGGATCGGGCAGGCCATGAGCTGGTCTGCGCGGTGAATTTCTCCCCGGAGGCGTGGGAGGACTACCGCTTCGGCGTGCCGGGGGGCAAGCGGTATTATGAAGAGGTGTTCAACACCGACAGCCTCCAGTGGGGCGGCTCCGGTGTGTGCAATGAGGGGCTGCTGACCGTGGAGGACATTCCCTCCCACGGGCGGGAAAGGTCCCTGAGGATCAGGATCCCGCCGCTGGGCGGGGTGATCCTCAAGGGCCGGTCCAGGCGGCCCGCAGAATCGAAAAACGGAACGGAGGGACGGACATGAAAAAAGAATGTGTCGCCATGCTTCTGGCCGGCGGACAGGGGAGCCGGCTGTATGTGCTTACCGGCGACATGGCAAAGCCTGCGGTACCCTTTGGCGGGAAGTTCCGCATCATTGATTTTCCCCTGTCCAACTGCGCCAACTCCGGTATCGACACTGTGGGCGTGCTGACCCAGTACCGGCCGCTGGAGCTCAACAGCTACATCGGCAACGGTCAGCCGTGGGAGCTGGACCGGCTGGACGGCGGCGTTCACATTCTGCCGCCCTACCAGAGCGCCACCGGCGCCAGCTGGTACAAGGGGACGGCCAACGCCATCTATCAGAACATCGGCTTCGTGGATCTGTACGACCCGGAGTATGTGGCGGTGCTCTCCGGCGACCACATCTATAAGATGGACTATGCCGTGATGCTGCGCCGCCACAAGGAGACCGGGGCTGCCTGCACCATCGCCGTGATGGAGGTGCCGTGGGCGGAGGCCAGCCGGTTCGGTATCATGTCGGTGGACGGGGAGGACCGCATCACGGAGTTTGCCGAAAAGCCCAGGGAACCCAAGAGCAATCTGGCGTCTATGGGCATTTATATCTTCACATGGAGCAAGCTGCGGGAGTATCTGGTGGCCGACGAGGCGGACCCCACCTCGGAAAACGACTTCGGCAAGAACATCATCCCCGCCATGCTGGCGGCGGGGGAGCGGATGACCGCATGGCGCTTTGACGGCTACTGGAAGGACGTGGGGACGCTGGTGTCCCTGTGGGACGCCAACATGGATATGCTGAGTCCCGGCTCCGGACTGAACCTGCTGGATCGCCGGTGGCCTATTTACAGCCGCACGCCCTCCTGTCCCCCGGCCTATGTGGGAGCCAAGGCGGACATCGGCAACAGCGCCGTGGCCAAGGGCTGCGAGGTGCTGGGCGAGGTGAAGAACAGCGTCCTCAGCTACAACACCCAAGTGGGGGAGGGGGCCGTCGTCTCTTACTCCGTGCTGATGCCCGGCGCCGTGGTGGAGTCGGGAGCCGTGGTGCAGTACGCCATCGTGGGCGAGAACTGCCGCATCGGCAGGGACGCTCAGGTGGGCGCTCCGCCGGAGACGGCACAGGATCCGGATGACTGGGGCGTGGCGGTGCTGGGACCCGGTACCGTGATAGGGGACGGGGAGATCGTCCCCGCCAAGACTCTGCTGGACCGGCATCACGGGGAGGTGAAGGCATGAACCACACCATGCACGGCATCATCTTTTCTTACGGAAAGCCCACGGGGCTGGGGGATCTGATCGCCCACCGCATCCCCGGCTCCATGCCCTTCGGCGGCAACTACCGGGTGGTGGACTTTATGCTCTCCAGTATGGTCAACGCCGGGATCCACGATGTGGGCGTCATCATGCATGGCAAGTGCCAGAGTATGCTGGATCATCTGGGCAACGGCCGCAGCTGGGATCTGAGCCGCAATCGGGGCGGGCTGACGCTGCTGCCGGCCTTCGCCTATGCCGAGAGCCACACCTCCGCCGGACGCTTCCGGGGGAAGGTGGAGGCACTGGGCTGCGTGCTGGAGTACCTACGGGAGATCCGGCAGGAGTATGTGGTGCTGGCAGACAGTGATCTGGTCATCAACCTGCCGCTGGAGCAGGTATTGCAGGAGCACATCGCCTCCGGGGCCGACCTGACGGAGGTTTGTACGGCGGAGCCCGGCGACCCCAGCGATACCTATCTGGAGATGGATGAACAGGGCCGCATCGTGGATGTGGCTTACGACGTCCACACCCCGGCGGGTTACCGCTGCCTGAACGTGTGTATCCTGCGGCGGGAGCTGCTGGTGCAGCTGGTGGAGGAGTGCATGGCCCACAACCGGTACAGCTTCCGCCACCACATTTTACAGGATCAGAAGGATCGGCTGCATCTGCACGCCTATGTGTGGCAGGGGTATGCCGCCCGTATCGATACGGTACAGACCTACTACCGCCGCAGCATGGAGCTGCTGGATCCGGCTCAGCGGCGGCTGCTGTTCGACCCCCAACGGCCCATTCTGGCCAAGGAGAACGATGCGCCCCCGACGTATCTGGATCCCGCCGGGGTGTGCGAGAATTCCCTCATTGCCGATGGCTGCGATATTCAGGGCAGCGTGAAAAACTGCATCCTGTTTCGGGGTGTCCGGGTAGAGAAGGGAGCGCAGGTGGAGAACTGCGTGCTCTTTAAGGGCACGGTGGTGAAAAAGGATGCCACCCTGCGCTGCGTCATTGCCGACAAGGCTGTGACCATCCGGGAGGGACGCACCCTCATCGGAGACGAGAGCTATCCCGTGGTGGTGGCCCGCAACGCCACCGTATAAACGAATCACGTCCCTCCCCGCAGGCTGCGGGGAGGGGACACAAGGAGGTAACGGCATGGATATCTTATATGTGACCAGCGAGGCGGCTCCCTTCTGCAAGACCGGAGGTCTTGCGGATGTGCTGGGAAGTCTCCCGCCGGCGGTGGCTGCCGGTGGGGATCGTGCGGCGGTGATCCTGCCGCTGTACGGGCAAGTTTCGGACGCATGGAGAGAGAAAATGCGCTGGCACGGCTATACCTATGTGGACCTGGCGTGGCGGCATGAGTACTGCGGCCTGTTCTCGCTGGAGTATCGGGGCGTCGTCTGGTATTTTCTGGATAACGAGCGGTACTTCCGCCGTGGGGCGCTGTATGGCCAGATGGACGACGGAGAGCGATTTGCCTTCTTTTCCAAGGCGGTGGTGTCGGTGCTTCCCATGCTGGAGTGGCGGCCGGAGGTGATCCACTGCAACGACTGGCAGACTGCACTGGTGCCGATTTACTTGAAAACTGTGGCTGAAAACGTTTCCACCGTGTTCACCATTCACAACATCGAGTATCAGGGCAAGTACGGCGCCGACACGGTGGAGGATCTTTTCGGCCTGAACCGGGGAGACTGGTACGAGAGCGGCGTTCTACAGATGGATGGGTGCGTGAACCTCATGAAGGGGGCCATGGTGACGGCGGACGCCGTGACCACCGTCAGCCCCACCTACGCCGCCCAGCTGCGGGAGAGCGCCTATGCCGCCGGACTGGACAGCGTGGTACGCAGCATCCAGTGGAAATTCTCCGGCGTGCTCAACGGCATCGATATGGTGAGCTATGACCCGGAGTGCGACCCCAATCTGCCCGCCCGATACACGGCGGCGGAGCCGGAGGGGAAGACCTTATGCAAGGCGGCACTTCAGCAGGAGCTGGGCCTTGCTCAGGAGGAGGGGACACCGGTCCTCTCTATGGTGACCCGGCTGGTGGGACACAAGGGCGTGGATCTGGTGTGTCAGGCGCTGGATGGCATCATGGCCACCGGCTGTCAGCTGGTGGTGCTGGGCAGCGGTGACGGTGGATATGAGAATTTCTTCCGCCACGCTCAGAACCGCTATCCGGGACGGCTGTGTGCCTGGATCGGCTACAACGAAGGCCTGTCCCGCCGCATCTATGCCGGCAGCGACCTGTTTCTGATGCCCTCTAAGAGCGAGCCTTGCGGCCTGTCGCAGATGATCGCCATGCGCTATGGTGCTGTACCCATCGTCCGGCAGACCGGAGGTCTCAACGACACCGTCCGGTCCTGTCAGGTGGGGCAGCCCGACGGCAACGGCTATGTCTTTGCCGCCTACGACGCCGGGGCCATGCTGGACACCATCGGGCAGGCGGTGGGCCTGTACCACGGCGATGCAGAGGGCTTCCGCATGGTGCGGCGGCGGGGCATGGAGGGCGATTTCAGCTGGGATCGCAGCGCCGGGGCCTACCGGAATATTTATGGAAAGCTGCTGGGGCGGTAAGTCCCGGATGCAATACAGGAGGATATTTATGACTTATACGAAGGAAACATTGCAGGAGGCCATCGTGCAGAAGCTGCGGCTGAACTACGGCTGCACGGAGAAGCAGGCCACCGACGGAGAGATCATGAAGGCCTGCGCTCTGGTGCTGCGGGATATCATGGCCGAGCGGGGGGTGCGTACCCGTGAGGAGGTGGACAGTCAGGAGAAGCGGAAGGTCCACTATATGTCCATGGAGTTTCTCATGGGACGCAGCCTGATGAAGAACGCCTACAATCTGGAGCTGCTGGAGCCGCTGACAGGGGCCGTGGAGGCGCTGGGCTTCAAGGCGGCGGACATCTTCGACATGGAGCCGGATGCCGGTCTCGGCAACGGCGGTCTGGGCCGTCTGGCGGCCTGCTATCTGGACAGTATGACCACGCTGGAGATCCCCGCCACAGGCTACTCCATCTGCTACGAGCTGGGTATCTTCAAGCAAAAGATCGTGGACGGACAGCAGGTGGAGCTGCCCGATGACTGGAAGAATCTGGGCGATGCATGGCTCATGCCCAAGCCGCAGGAGACGGAGGAGGTCCACTTTGGCGGCAAGGTCCGCACCCGGTGGGACAACGGCCACCTGATGGTGGTGCATGAGGACTATACCCGTGTGCTGGCGGTGCCGTGCGACATGGAGATCGCCGGGTACGATACCCAGCAGGTGAACACCCTGCGGCTGTGGGACGCCAAGAGTCCCAAGCCCATCGACATGAAGCTGTTCAGCGAGGGGCAGTACCTGCGGGCCGGGGAGGAGCGGGCCATGGCGGATGTCATCTCCAAGGTGCTGTATCCGGAGGACAACCACTATGAGGGCAAGTCCCTGCGGCTGAAGCAGCAGTATTTCTTCGTTTCGGCCACCATGCAGTCCATCACCCGGCAGCACATCCAGACCTACGGCACCCTGAAAAACTTCCATGAGAAGAATGTCATCCAGATCAACGACACTCATCCGGCGCTGGTGATCCCGGAGCTGATGCGTATTCTGGTGGACGATGCGGGCCTTTCCTGGGACGAGGCGTGGCACATTACCACCTGCTCCGTGGCCTACACCAACCACACGGTGCTGGCGGAGGCGCTGGAGTGCTGGCCCCAGCAGCTGTTCGAGACGCTGCTGCCCCGTGTCTGGCAGATTTTGCAGGAGATCGCCCGCCGCTGGCAGGAAAAGGTGGAGAGCTTCTATCACGACCCCGAAAAGACCGCCAAGATGGCGGTCATCTGGGACGGCGTGGTGCGGATGGCCAACCTCTGCATCGCCGGCGGTATGGCCATCAACGGCGTGTCCGCTCTGCACTCGGATATCCTGCGCCATGATGTGTTCCGTGACGCCTGCCGAATGGAGCCGGAGAAGTTCAAGAACGTCACCAACGGCGTGGATCATCGCCGCTGGCTCAGCCAGATCAACCCCGGTCTGGACGGGTTGATCCGGGAGCTCATCGGGGACGGTTATCTGACCCATGCGGACCATTTGCAGGAACTGGACCCCTATGCTGAGGATGGGGCGGTGCTGGCCCGGCTGGAGGAGATCAAGCGCTGCAACAAGGAGACCTTTGCCCGGTGGGCGTACCGGCAGCAAGGAGTACAGCTGAACACGGACGCTATCTTCAACGTGCAGGTGAAGCGGCTCCACGAGTATAAGCGGCAGCTGCTGAACGTACTGCACATCATTGCCCTGTACCAGCAGCTGCAGGACGACCCGGACATGGATTTCCCACCACAGACCTTCCTCTTTGGCGCCAAGGCCGCTCCTGGCTATGCCGTAGCCAAGCGCATCATCCGCCTCATCAACTCTCTGGCGGATCAGGTGAACAACGACCCCATCTGCAAGGGGAAGCTGCAGGTGGTATTTCTGGAGAATTACCGGGTCTCCATGGCGGAGATGTTGATGCCCGCCAGCGAGGTGAGTCAGCAGATCTCCACCGCCGGCAAGGAGGCCAGCGGTACCGGCAACATGAAGTTCATGATGAACGGCGCACTGACCATCGGCACGCTGGACGGCGCCAACGTGGAGATGCACGAGGTGCTGGGGGACGAGAATATGTTCCTCTTTGGCCTGACGGCGGAGGAGGCCTCCCACATGAGCCGGGGCTATGACCCATATCTGCTGTACACCCGTGACCCAGTGCTGCGCCGGGCGCTGGATCAGCTGAAGGCCGGGTTCCGGGATGGCGTCAGCTACGAGGATCTGTACCAGAGGCTGCTATTCGGTGTGGACTGCCCGGCGGATCAGTATCTGCTGCTGGCGGACTTCGCCTCCTACTGCGCCGCATCCCAGCAGGTGACGGACACCTACCGGGATCGGGAGAGGTGGAACCGCATGAGTCTGCACAACATCGCCCGCAGCGGAATCTTCTCCGCCGACCGGTCGGTGGCGGACTATGCCGATACCATCTGGCACGTGCCGTATAAGAAGTAAGCACCGGAACTGAAAAAAGCACTCCCGGAGGACGCATCTGCATCCTCCGGGAGTGCTTTTTATGTGCGGGGCTACGGTGTGTCGTGGGAAAGTGTGCGGGAGTTACTTCCGCAGGGCGGAGTCCACCACCACGGCACGGGCCTTGGCCAGCTTCAGATCGTGCTGGAGCCGGGCGGGAGGTACCTGCTCCCGCAGTTGGGGAACGGTCATGCCGTAGAGGGCGGCCATCTCCTGATACTTCTCCTCCAGCTCCTCCTCGGTGATAGTGATGCCCTCCTGACGGGCGATCTCCGTCATGGCCAGCTCGTAGCGGGCGGCGGCCATGGCATTTTCACGGGCGTGGTCCCGCAGGTCGTCCATGGTCAGCTGCGCCGCTTGCAGGTAGTCAGACAGAGAGGCGCCCTGACTCTCCAGATGCTGCTGAAGCTCCTGAAGGATGCCGGTGAGCTGACTCTCCACCATGGAGTCGGGCAGCTGCACCTCCATGCCCGCCACCACCTGCTGCATCAGGGCCTCGGCAAAGGCGTTGGAGGCAGCCTGCTGCTTTTGCAGGATGGCCTGCTCCATGATGCTGCGGCGCAGATGGGACACATCCTCGAAGCCCTGCTCCTGTGCAAAGGCATCCGTCAGCTGGGGCAGGCTCCGCCGGACGATGCGGTGGGCCTTGACGTGGAAGGTGGCATCCTTGCCCGCCAGCTCCGGCACATACTGGGTGGGGAAGGTGACGTGGACATCCCGCTCCTCCTCCGGGCGAATGCCCGCTACCTGCTCCTCGAAGCCGGGGATAAACATCCCGCTGCCCAGCAGCAGGGGATAGCCTTCGCCCTTGCCACCCTCGAAGGGTACGCCGTCCACGAAGCCCTCGAAGTCCAGCGTGACCTCGTCGCCCATGGCGGCCCGGTCCTGCTCCTGCTCCACCAGATGCTCCGTCAGGAAGCGCTGGATGGCCTCGTTGGTGTCGTCATCGGATAGCTCGACATTCTCCCACGGGGCGGACAGGCCCTTGTACTGACCCAGCTTCACCTCCGGGTACAGGTCGATGAGGGCGGTGAAGGTGTAGCCGTCTGGGCCGATGGTCTCCACGTTCAGGGCGGGAGGGGCGGCGATCTGGATGTCCTCGGAGGCGATGGCCTCCACCAGTGCGGCGGGGAAGGTCTCGTTCACCGCCTCCTGATAGAACAGATCGTGGCTGTATGCCTTTTCCAACGCCTCACGGGGGGCCTTGCCCACGGCGTAGCCCTCCACCGGGTACAGGGCCTTGACCTCCTGATAGGCGTCGTTCAGGGCTTTTTCCCACGCATCACGCTCCACGGTGATGGTCAGGCGCAGCTGGCGGTTGGCCAGCTCCTCTTTCTTTTGCAGGATCATGGGGATTCCTCCATATCTTTTCATTTATAACAGATCTATTATACTCGAAATCTGCCGCCGCCGCAACCGGGAAATGGATTTGTAAAATAATTGTGACTTATATCACAGGAACACTTCCTTTTTGAACGGGGCTATGCTATAATGCCCCTCACGGAAAACTGTTGAAATCAGGAGGATTCTCATGCAGACCATCAAGACCTTCATCAAGGACCACCCCCATATGTGGTGGGGCCTGTATCTGCCGGTGTATCTGGGGGGCTTTTTCCTTATTGAGCACTTCATCACCGACAACTATTGGGCCACCCAGACCTTTATCGATGAATACATCCCCTTCTGCGAGTACTTTGTCATTCCCTATGACTCATGGGGCTTTCTTCTGCTGGCGCTGGGCCTTTACCTGATCGTCAAGGATGCCGAGGGCTTCCGGCGGTATATGTGGAGCATCATGCTGACCTTCGGGTTTGCCACCATCTTCTGTGCGCTGGTACCCAACGGACAGGACCTGCGCCCGGCGGTGATGGAGCACCACAACTTCTGCACGTGGCTCCTCCAGAACACCTACAATCTGGACACCAACACCAATGTGCTGCCCAGCGTCCATGTGCTGGGGGTGCTGGACGCCCTCTATGCCGTTCACCGGACGCCGGGACTGCGGCGCACCGGATGGCGCACTTTCGCAGACATATGGGGCGTCATCATCATCTGCTCCACACTCTTTGTCAAGCAGCACGCCTTCATTGATGTGGTGGCGGCCCTGGTGGTGGGCGCCATCGCCTATGTCATCATCTATACGATCATCGGCGGGCGGCGGGATCGCCGCATGGCGGCAGCGGGAAAGGAGGTCCCCTGTGGAGAACATACCGATCCTTGAGGGCATCAGCCCCGATGAGGTAGAGCAGATGCGGGTGTGCTTCGGCGTCCGGGAGGAGCGCTTCCGGGCCGACACCGTGATTTATGACATCAGCGAGGGCCGGGGAGAGCTGGGGCTTCTGACCGCCGGCAGCGCCGTCATCCAGCGCATCGACCGGCAGGGGGGACGCACCATTCTGGAGCATCTGCCCACAGGCAGCGTGTTCGGAGAGATGCTGATGTTCGAAAATGTGGCCGGGGACAGCATCACGGTGGTGGCGACGGAGTCGTGCCGGGTGTGGTTCATGAGCGCCGAGCATCTGACCCGGCGATGCGAAAAGGCCTGCACCCATCACAGCCGACTGGTGGAGAATATGTTCCATATTATGACCGGCAAGGCCGCCGCCCTCTCCGAGCGGGTGGAGGTTCTGAGCCGCCGCAGCATCCGGGAGAAACTGCTGTGCTACTTCGGCCTTCAGACCGGCGGCGACGACTGCGGCAGCTTTCATCTGCCCTTTACCCTCAGTGCTCTGGCGGACTATATCTCCGCCGACCGCAGTGCCATGATGCGGGAGCTGCGGAAAATGAAGGAGGAGCATCTGGTGGATATCGACCGGGGACAGGTGACGCTGCACCATGCCCTTGCATGAAAAAGGGAAAGTGCAAGGAAATATTTGACGAACCATGGGCGGATGTGATAAGATAAGACGAGCACACACGGGTGAGGAGTTCCGTGTGTGCCCATGGAACGTAGCAAGCCATGACTTTTGAGGAAAGAAGGAACATCCATGTATCGTATCGTAACGAAGGAAGCGCTGAAGCCCACTGTGATCCTGTACGAGATCGAGGCGCCTATGGTGGCCAAGAAGGCCCAGCCCGGTCAGTTCATCATTCTGCGTGTGGACGAGAACGGCGAGCGTATCCCCATCACGATCCACGACTATGACCGTGAGAAGGGGACCGTCACCATCATCGTGCAGACCGTGGGCGCAACCACCGAGAAGCTGAGCCACAAGCAGCAGGGCGATTATCTGCATGACTTTGTGGGTCCTCTGGGCAAGCCCACCGAGACCGAGGGTAAGAAAAAGGTCTGCGTTGTCGGCGGCGGCGTGGGCTGCGCCATTGCCTACCCCGTTCTGAAGAAGTTCCACGACTGCGGCGCTGAGGTCCACGCTGTAGTGGGCTTCAAGAGCAAGGACGTGGTGATCTTGGAGGGTAAGTTCAAGGCCGTATCCTCCGTGATGAAGGTCTGCACCGACGACGGCTCCTATGGCCAGAAGGGTCTTGTGACCGAGGCACTGAAGGAGCTGCTGGACGCCGGCAATCAGTATGATGAGATCTTTGCCATCGGCCCCATGGTCATGATGAAGTTCGTCTGCAAGACCACGGCCCCCTACGGCGTACCCACCACCGTCTCCATGAGCCCCATCATGATCGATGGTACCGGTATGTGCGGCGGCTGCCGTCTGACCGTGGGCGGCGAGACCAAGTTCGCCTGCGTGGATGGCCCCGACTTCGACGGTCAGCTGGTGGACTGGGATCTGGCTGTCAAGCGCAACCAGATGTATCATGATTTCGAGGTGCATAAGCACGAGGAAGTCTGCAATCTGTTCAAGCAGGAGGTAAAGTAAGATGGCTGCAAAGATCAATATGCGTTTGGATAAGAACGAAATGCCCTCTCAGGACCCCAATGTCCGGAATAAGAATTTCCTCGAGGTGGCTCTGGGCTACACCGAGGAGCAGGCTCTGGACGAGGCGGCCCGCTGCCTGAACTGCAAGAACCATCCCTGCGTCAACGGATGCCCCGTCAACGTTCGCATCCCGGAGTTCATCGCCAAGATCGTGGAGCGGGACTATGAGGGTGCCTATCAGGTGATCCATCAGACCAGCTCCCTTCCTGCCGTCTGCGGCCGTGTCTGTCCGCAGGAGAGCCAGTGCGAGATGCACTGCGTCCGTGGCAAGAAGGGCGATCCCGTGGGCATCGGCCGTCTGGAGCGCTTTGTGGCCGACTGGCACAACGCCCACAGCACCGAGGCTCCTGAAAAGCCCCAGTCCAACGGTCACAAGGTGGCCGTGGTTGGCTCCGGCCCTGCGGGCCTGACCTGCGCCGGCGATCTGGCCAAGAAAGGCTATGAGGTCACCGTGTATGAGGCTCTGCATCTGGCCGGCGGCGTGCTGGTGTACGGCATCCCCGAGTTCCGTCTGCCCAAGAGCATCGTGCAGAAGGAAGTGGACGGCCTGAAGGCCATGGGTGTGAAGGTGGAGACCAACATCGTGGTGGGCCGCACCATCACCATCGACGAGTTGATGGAGGAGAACGGCTTCGAGGCCGTGTTCGTTGGCTCCGGCGCCGGTCTGCCCATGTTCATGCACATTCCCGGTGAGAACCTGAAGGGTGTGTATTCCGCCAACGAGTTCCTGACCCGTATCAACCTGATGAAAGCCTATCGTGAGGATTCCGATACCCCCATCATGGATCTGAAGGGCAAGAAGGTGGCCGTGGTAGGCGGCGGCAACGTGGCTATGGACGCCGCCCGCTGCTCCAAACGCCTGGGCGCTGACGTGTATGTGGTGTATCGCCGTGGTATGGAGGAGCTGCCCGCCCGTCACGAGGAGGTGGAGCACGCCATCGAGGAGGGCGTGATCTTCAAGACCCTCAATAACCCCGTTCAGATCAACGGCGACGAGCAGGACTGCGTCAAGTCCATGACCTGCGTGGAGATGGAGCTGGGTGAGCCCGATGCCTCCGGCCGCCGTCGCCCCGTGGAGAAGAAGGGCAGCGAGTTCGAGCTGGATGTGGACGCTGTCATCATGTCTCTGGGTACCACCCCCAACCCCCTGATCAAGTCCACCACCAAGGGCCTGGAGGTCAACAAGAAGGGCGGTATCATCGTCAACGAGGATGGCCTGACCTCCCGTCAGGGCGTGTATGCCGGCGGCGATGCCGTTACCGGTGCTGCCACCGTCATTCTGGCTATGGGTGCCGGTAAGCTGGGCGCCAAGTCCATCGACGAGTATCTGAGCAACAAGTAAGCGAGAGTTTACATAAAAAGCAAGGACTGTCCCAAGGGAGAGGCTTCGTAAGGAAGTCCTCTCCCTTTGGCTTTTGTAATCGGCCGGAATGATTGGATCGTAGGTAAAATCAATCATATTGAAGGATTACAAAATGGACAAGTACATTTATAACGAGAAAAACGGGCTTTGGTATGAAGTGCAGGGCAATTACTATCTTCCCTGCCTGAAACTGCCTAAAGAAGAATCAAGGCATATCGGCATATGGGGACAGCGGCATTTGCGGTATCTGAAACAGCACCGCAAGGGACTCTATTCCGAACTGCTGATAAGCGGCAAACTGAACGATTACCTTGCCGACCTAAACGAGCAGGCAGAGGAACTGTTCTCTCGGCTGGTAAAACAACTTGCCGAAAAGGAGGGCGTAACGGAAGCACTCAAAGCGGAAAACCAAATGCTGTGGGTGCAGAAAATGAACAGCATCCGCAGCGCCGCTATGGAGGTTGTTTCAAACGATTTGATTTACGCATAACAAGCTATCGGAAAGGCTGCTGTCGCAGACGGCGGCTTTTCTTTTTCGGGTAGTATTCAAGAAGTCATAAAGTTCCGTGAGTAATGGAAGAAGGCAATACTTTGAGAAAAAAGAGAGTAATATTCTAAAAACTACTTGAGATTTCGGGAAAAATCTGCTATAATGCTGTTGTATATCTATGGGGTAGGGGGATTTATATCCTTTTTGCCTTAGAAATCATGGAAGGAGGACTTGACTATGGCAAATGAAAATGCGCCGATTATTATCGGCTCGGCTCGGCAGGAGCATAGCGCCGTTTTTTCAGCGTGTCAAGTCTTATTTCATACAATTTATAACGAACCAGTTGCCGGAGACAGGGCGCATTGTGCCTTGGCTTCGGCTTTTGCGTTTGCCGGAAGGATGGTGGTTTGATATTGAAGTCCTAACCGCGACCGGCAAATCTATCTTTTCCGGTTAAACCTCCTGTCTTCTCCGGCGTGTCCGCTGTCGGAGGAAGTAAATAGCGGATAGAATTATTTTGGAGGAATGAAAATGAAGAAGAAACTTCTAAGCCTTCTGCTTGCGTTGTGTCTTGTGATGGCGCTTGTCCCGATGACAGCGTTTGCGGCAGGCACCACAGACTCTTGGGATGGGACAGCCGATACAAGCTGGTATGATGAGAATGAAACGGAATTTCATCTGCAAACAGCCGAGCAGTTGGCAGGCATGGCAAAGCTTATCAATGATGATACAGCATATTTTAAGGACAAAACTGTTTATCTTGATAATGACTTGGATTTAGGCGGGCATGAATGGATCTCTATCGGTGACGGAGCAAATACGGATGTGGGATCATTTCAGGGGGTTTTTGACGGACAAAGCCATGTAGTTTATAACCTGTATTCTCATGAGGGCCTAAAATCTGAAAACAAAGACAATAACAATAACTTGTATAGAAATGGTTTGTTCGGAAGTATATATAATGCGACTGTAAAAAATCTCGGCATTGAAAATGCGGATATCGTGATACCAATGAAAGATGGATCCACTTACGGAAAAGGTATTTTGGTGGACTGGATGACCCATTCCACTATTAAAAACTGTTATACTACCGGTTCCATTACCGGCGGTTCTTATATAGAAAAATACATAGGCGGTCTTGCAGGATTTTTAAATGGGAACAACAGTATCAGCCAGTGTTATTCTACCGCTGCAATTACGGGTAACTATGACGGCGAGTACTATGCAGAACAAGAAGGCGGGTTAGAGCCGATGGATTGTTGGGATTCGCTGGGTGGCATTGTTGGAGCCTCATATACTGGTCAGGTGACAATAAGCGACTGTTGGTTTGGCGGAGAAATCGTTGTAAACTCCATTCAGGCTCCCGTTGGCGGTATTATCGGATATGGCAAAGGTGTAAGCATGGTCAACTGCCTTGTCGCTACAAAAGAAATCGGCAACGATGGCTTGGAAAATACTTACTGGCTTGGTTATGTCGTAGATGTATCAGCAGAAAATTGTTTCTGGCCTGCTGATGACAGATATGGTTCAAATGTTTCTAATGAAGAAAGCGGCAACTCAGCAGGAACCGCTACCAACGACTTTAACTCTGACGATGTTCTCCTAGGACTTCAGGCAAATGCAGGAAGCGATGTAGAGTGGGTATCCGGGATTGGACATCCGACATTTGGATGGGATGACAGAAATGTTTCCGCTGACTATTCGACAGTTGACGAAGCAATCAAAAAGGCAGAAGCCTTGAATGCGGATCTGTATTCGAATTATTCGGATGTAACGGCTGCAATTGAGGCTGTGGATCGGAATAAAAGCAAAGCGGAACAATCTGAGGTAGACGCTATGGCAAAGGCTATTGAAGATGCCATTGCTGCCCTGCAATACAAGGATGCAGATTACACAAAGGTAGATGCAGCCATTGCCAAAGCGAACGCTTTGAAGAAGGATGACTACAAGGATTTCTCCGGTGTAGAAGCTGCCGTCAATGCTGTTGTCCGTGACAAGAATATCACTGAACAGAGCGAAGTGGATGCAATGGCAAAGGCTATCGAAGATGCCATTGCTGCTCTTGAGAAAAAACCTGCCAGCACCAAGCCGGGAACATCTGATAAGTCTCCTCAGACCGGCGATACAAGCAGCCTTGCACTGTGGCTTGCCCTGCTGTTTGTCAGCGGCGGTGCAGCCATTGGCGCAACGATTGTCAGCAAAAAGAAAAAGTACAACAGATAATGGAATAGCGTTCCCTTATTTTGGAGGAATAAAAATGAAGAAGAAAATTCTAAGCCTTCTGCTTGCATTGTGCCTTGTGATGGCACTTGTTCCGATGACAGCGTTTGCTGAAGGAACTTCAGTAGATAATTGGGACGGTACGGCAGATATAAGCTGGTACACCGACCATGAGACGGACACTGAATACCATTTCACCACTGCCGAACAGTTGGCCGGTTTAGCGCAGTTAGTCAATGACAAAACTGCATCTGTATCATTTGAAGGGAAAACGATTTACTTAGATAATGACCTCGACTTATCCGGCTGCCAGTGGGCCCCCATTGGAAATGGCAGCAACTTTGGCAGATATTTTGCTGGTACTTTTGATGGGCAGTATCACAAAATCACGAATTTGCATCATCACTCTACTGGTGACGAACTTATTCGAAACGGACTATTCGGAGTTGTTTCTGACGGTGGTACATTAAAGAATTTACTTGTTATAGACGCTGATATTGCCTCAAATGATGGTTCGTTACTTGCCGGCATTTTGGCAGATTGGGTCGATGGCGGCACAGTTGAAAACTGCTATACAAGCGGAAAGATAGAAAACAATGTTGGCGACAAGATGGTCGGCGGACTGATTGGCCAATGCACTGGGAGCACACAAGTAAAAGGCTGCGGCTCAGACGCCACGGTTATCAGTACAGAATCCGATGAAGATCATGTTGATACCGTTGGCGGGCTGATTGGTCAGTGGGAAAACTCTGCGGACAGCTCGTCGATTACCGATTGTTGGTTTGGCGGTTCTGTTTCCTGCAAAAATATCTATTCAGCTGTAGGTGGTATTCTCGGTGCAAACTTTGAAAACTTCTCTGGGAACAGGCCTGGCGTAATAATCAAAAATTGCATAGTTGCAACAAAAAACATCACTGGCGCTGAGCCTGGCAATATCACTTGGATTACAGCTGTTGTAAAGCCCCATGTTACCGACTGCATTTGGCCGGATACCCCTCCTGATGGTGTAACGCTTGATGAAGAAACATATCCTGATAATAAAGGCAATTACTTAGCCGTTGCTAAGCTGGTGGTTGATTGGGATGCAGGTACTGCGGGTGCCGACCCGACCTTTGACCAGTCATCGGGCGGCACTGCTGTCTCCAACTTCACCTCCGCAGATGTCCTTGCTGGCTTGCAAAACAATGCCGGTGCGGACGTTGAATGGGTTGCCGGAATCGGTCATCCAACTTTTGTGTGGGATGACAATAACATCCCCGCTGACTACACCAAGGTTGATGCAGCCATTGCTAAGGCAAACGCATTGAACAAGGACAACTACAAGGATTTCTCCGCTGTGGAAACTGCTGTCAATGCCGTTGTCCGTGACAAGAATATCACTGAGCAGAGCGAAGTGGATGCAATGGCAAAAGCTATCGAGGATGCCATTGCTGCCCTGCAATACAAGGACGCTGATTATACTAAGGTAGATGCAGCCATTGCCAAAGCAAATGCCCTGAACAAGAATGACTACAAGGATTTCTCCGGTGTGGAAACCGCCGTCAATGCTGTTGTCCGTGACAAGAACATCACTGAACAGAGCGAAGTGGATGCAATGGCGAAGGCTATTGAAGATGCCATTGCTGCTCTTGAGAAAAAACCTGCCAGCACCAAGCCGGGAACATCCGATAAGAGTCCGCAGACCGGCGATACAAGCAACCTTGCTTTGTGGATCGCCCTGTTGTTCGTCAGCGGCGGTGCAGCCATTGGCGCAACGGTTGTCAGCAGGAAGAAAAAGTATAGCGTAAAGTAAAATCAAATGTTTAACCCAAGGGCGGCTGTCGGAAACGGCAGCC
>OHAU01000538.1_pt1 | contig 52710 bp, 45 predicted proteins | sample 1577181 | NCBI WGS metagenome assembly OHAU01 (sample SAMEA3541472, study PRJEB24748) | human gut metagenome | biome: human gut; feature: human-associated habitat; material: faeces | place: China | collected 2012 | reverse complement strand
TTTTATGTTTTACTGCAGGTTACATAGGAGGCTGTGCCAATTTTGACACAGCCTCCTGTGTGTCTGAATAAACGCTATGAGACTTATTTAACGGCTCCTTTAGCGGCAAGTAGGGTGTTTCGCATGAGCGAGCAGATTGTCATCGGGCCTACGCCGCCGGGAACCGGCGTTATGAACGAGCAAAGGGGCGCGACATTGTCGAAATCGACGTCGCCGCACAGACGCCAGCCGCTCTTGCGCGTGGCGTCAGGCACGCGAGTCGTGCCGACGTCGATGATTGTCGCTCCGGGTTTGACCATATCGGCAGTGACGAACCCGGGCTGTCCGAGAGCTGCGATGATAATGTCGGCTTCACGAGTGACGGATGCGATGTCGGGAGTAGCGCTGTGGCAGACTGTCACTGTCGCGTTTCCCGGATTTGTTTTCTGCATCATCAGAATCGCCATGGGCTTTCCGACGATGTTGCTTCGGCCCAGAACGACACATCTTTTTCCGCGCGTCGGTATATCATAACGTTTCAGAAGTTCCATGATTCCGGCAGGTGTGGCGCTGACAAATGTCGGAAGACCGAGAGCCATGCGGCCGACGTTGACGGGATGGAACCCGTCGACATCCTTATTGGGATCGACGGCGCGGATAACGCGCTGTTCGTCGAAATGTTTAGGCAGGGGAAGCTGGACGATGAATCCGTCGATGTCGGAGTCGCGGTTGAACTCGTCGATCTTGGCCAGCAGCGTTTCTTCGTCGATGTCGCTTTCAAAGCGCTGAAGAGTAGACTTGAAACCGCATTCCTCACAGGCTTTCACTTTTGCTGCGACATAGGTCTCGCTACCGCCGTCGTGGCCTACGAGAATAGCGGCAAGATGTGGACGCTTGCCTCCGTTTGCGACGATCTGCTCGACTTCAGCCTTGATTTCAGCCTTTATATCGGCAGCCGTTTTCTTTCCGTCAATAAGTTGCATGATATAAGAATAATGGTATTAGCGATGGCGCGCCTGACGAATCTGGCGCATCATTTTCATGGGATTTTTCATTGCTGTGGCGGCTTTCATCATTTTGCGGGTCTGCTCGAACTGTTTCATCAGCCGGTTGACTTCGACAAGCGAGGTGCCCGAGCCGCGGGCAATGCGCTGGCGGCGGCTTGCGTTGATGATTGCCGGATTCTGGCGCTCTTCTTTTGTCATCGAGTGGATGATTGCCTCGACGCTTTTGAAGGCGTCGTCGTCGATCTCGACATCTTTCAGGGCTTTACCGACGCCGGGGATCATGGCGGCGAGGTCTTTTATGTTGCCCATTTTCTTGATCTGGTTGATCTGATTGAGGAAGTCGTCGAAGTTGAACTGGTTTTTGGCAATCTTGCGCTGAAGCTCGCGGGCTTCTTTTTCGTTATAGGCTTCCTGTGCCTTCTCGACGAGCGAGACGATGTCGCCCATTCCGAGGATACGGTCGGCCATTCGGGCCGGATGGAACACGTCGAGGGCATCGAGTTTTTCGCCTGTACCGACAAATTTGATCGGTTTCTCGACAACGGTGCGTATCGACAGAGCCGCGCCGCCGCGGGTGTCGCCGTCGAGTTTGGTGAGGACAACGCCGTCGAAATCAAGCCGCGAATTGAACTCGCGGGCTGTGTTGACGGCGTCCTGACCGGTCATTGCATCGACAACGAAGAGAATTTCCTGAGGCTTTACGGCGTTTTTGATCGCTTCAATCTCATTCATCATCTCTTCGTCGATGGCCAGACGACCGGCTGTATCGACTATGACAAGGTCGAAATGGTTCTGTCGCGCATATCTGATAGCGTTTTGGGCTATCTCGACAGGGTTTCTGTTCCCTTCTTCGGTGTAGACAGGCACATCTATCTGTGATGCCAGAACTTTAAGCTGCTCTATGGCGGCCGGGCGATATACGTCGCCTGCCACAAGCAGCGGGCGTTTGCCTTTCTCGCTCTTGAGCTTACGGGCAAGCTTGCCCGACATGGTTGTCTTACCTGAACCCTGCAGTCCGCTCATAAGAATAACCGCGGGATTGCCTGACAGATTCAGGTCGGCGGCCTCGCTACCCATCAACGATGCAAGTTCGTCGTGGACAATCTTCACCATCAGCTCGCTCGGCTTGATGGCTGTCAGCACGTTCTGTCCGAGAGCTTTAGCCTTGACTGTATCGGTGAAATTCTTGGCTACCTTATAGTTTACGTCGGCTTCGAGCAATGCGCGTCTGACGTCTTTGAGCGTCTCGGCAACATTTATTTCGGTTATGCGGCCCTGGCCTTTGAGTATCTTGAAACTGCGTTCAAGTCTTTCGCTTAGATTCTCAAACATGGGGTATAGTGGGATTTATTTCGGCAGAAGGTTTGTTTCGGAGTCGGGAAATACGATTGCCGGCTTGAACGAGCGCGCTTCTTCGGGCGTCATGAGGGCATAGGTCATGATAATTATGATATCGCCCGGAAGAACCTTGCGGGCGGCAGCACCGTTGAGACATATCATGCCCGAGCCTCGTTCGCCGGCTATGGCGTATGTCTCGAATCGCTCGCCGTTATTGTTGTCGACGATATAAACATGTTCGCCGGCGACGATATTCGCGGCGTCCATCAGATCTTCGTCGATGGTTATGCTGCCTATATATTCGAGGTTTGCCTCAGTTACTCTGACGCGGTGGAGTTTCGACTTGAGAACTTCTATCTGCATTGTTTCAGTATTTTACATTGTCGATTAACCTGACATCGCCGACGTAGACTGTTGCACAGCCGCGGGCGTCGTCAACCCAGCTGTCGACGTGCTGCATTGTCACGGGATCGACTATTGTGTAATATTCTACTTTCATTTCGCCGGGCGACACGGCGTTGATGGCTTCGATAACACGCTTTTCCACTTCCGCGACTGAAGCTTCGCGTGCCCATTCACGGCTGAGGCACAGAATACGGTTTATTTCGGGTGCTATCTCGCGACCATGGGCGGAAAGACGCACATTGCGGCTTGACAGGGCAAGTCCGTCGTCGGCACGGCATATCTCAACCGGAACGATTTCAGGGCCATGGCCAAGGATTTCGATCATACGGCGTATGACAGCGATCTGCTGGAAGTCTTTTTCTCCGAAATAAGCCCGGTCTGGATTGACCATCGCGAAGAGCTTGCTGACAACCTGAGCTACGCCGTTGAAATGGCCGGGGCGCATTGCTCCTTCCATCACTTCGGCCACGGGGCCGAGGTCGAAAACGCGGGTGTCGTTGCCTTCGGGATATATTTCATCGACAGAAGGCACGAAGGCTATGTCGACACCGGCTTCGTCGAGAAGACGGCAGTCGGCCTCTTCGGTGCGGGGGTATGTTGCCAGATCGTTGGCGTTGTTGAACTGTGTGGGGTTGACAAATACACTGACAACGACGGTGGCGTTGTCGCGGCGTGCGCGTTCAACCAACGAAAGGTGGCCCTGATGCAGAGCCCCCATAGTGGGTACTAATCCCACAGTGCCGCCGGCGGTGCGCCGATTCCGGAGCGTCTCGCGGAGCGCGGCTACGGTATTGACAATTTCCATGTCAGAGATTAAGTAGTTTTTTTCAGGCTGCAAAAGTAACCAAAAAGTCAAACATAGACAAAAAAGCAACAGCCCTAAAAATAAAATCGCTAATTTTGCGGCATGATAGAACAGGAATTTCAGTCGCCTTTGCTTGAAAGAGCCGTGACAGAGCTGTCGCGGTTGCCGGGAGTAGGGCGTAAGACGGCGCTTAGGCTCGCGCTTCATCTGTTGCGTCAGCCGTCGGAACGCGCGTTAAGTCTCGGCAATTCGATAATCGATCTCAGAAACGGCATCACGTATTGCAAGGTCTGCCACAATATCTCGGAGTCGGCCACTTGTGCTATCTGCGGCGATCAAAGGCGCGATGCGACCACGGTCTGTGTGGTCGAGACGGTGAAGGATGTCATGAGTTTCGAGAATACCGGCCAGTACCGCGGGCTGTATCATGTTCTTGGCGGCGTTATCTCGCCGATGGATGGTGTAGGGCCCGACAGTCTTGAGATCGCATCATTGATAGAGCGGGTTGAAGCAGGCGGAGTCGATGAGGTGATTCTTGCTTTGAGCGCCACGATGGAGGGGGATACCACCAATTATTATATATACCGTCAGCTGTCGGGATTTCCCGACCTGAAGATTACTCAGCTTGCCCGCGGCGTTTCGGTCGGCAATGAGATCGAGTATACCGACGAGATTACTCTTGGCCGCTCGCTTATCAACCGCACTCTTTTCAGCGACAGTTTTGCAAAATGACGTTTGGTGACGACATAATAGCTATCTCAGCTCCCGAACCCTCAGATCTCGACCGGATGTTCGAATGGGAGAACGATCCTTCGCTTTGGGGCGCAGGCGATAATGCCGGGCCTCTGTCGCGGGCTTCATTGTCGGCTCTCATTGACAACGGAGGCGGATTCCTGGCGGTCGAGGGGCAGGCGAGGTTTATGATCCGACGCCGCAGTGACGGCGCGACACTCGGGATCATCGATTTCTTCGGCTATGATCTGCTAAACAGCCGGGTCGGGGTGGGAATTCTGATAGGTGGAGAGTTTCGCGGAAGCGGATATGCTAAACGAGCTCTGGATATAGCAGCCGGTTGGCTTGCCGGTCATCACGGGATGCACCAGATATGGGCTCTTGTCGCCGCCGACAATGCGGCGAGCCTCGGACTTTTTACGTCGGCCGGGTATAAAGCGACGGAGCGTCGCTGCGACTGGCTGCGACGCTCCGGGGGGTATGTAGATGCTGTATTGATGCAGAAGCTGCTTACATGATTCCGCGTTCGCGCAGACGCTGCTGCCAGCGCCAGGCGTTGCGCATGGTATCTTCGATCGGGGTGTCGGCTTTCCATCCGAGAACGTTGTTGGCCCGTGAAGGATTGGCCCACACTTTTTCAATGTCACCTTCGCGGCGCGGAGCCATGGAGTGGGGAACCTTAACGCCTGTGGCGCTCTCAAAAGCATTGATGAGCTCGAGAACGCTGAGACCGCGGCCTGTTCCGAGGTTGAAAATCTCGATATTCGAGTCGGATTTGTCGGATAACATCCGCTCGATTGCGATAACATGGGCCTTGGCGAGGTCGACAACGTCGATAAAGTCGCGGATGCAGGTTCCGTCGGGGGTGTCGTAGTCGCTTCCGAACACTTTCAGCTCTTCTCGGATTCCTATTGCGGTCTGCGTCAGATAGGGGATGAGGTTGTTGGGTATTCCGTTGGGAAGTTCTCCGATCTCAGCCGAAGGATGGGCGCCGACGGGGTTGAAATATCTCAGAATGACGCTTTTGATCGGAGCGCCCGATGCTACGACATCGGTTATTATGTCTTCCGAAATTTTCTTTGTGTTGCCGTAAGGCGATGTCGCTTTCTTGACGGGGGTTGATTCGGTGACGGGATTCTCGTCGGGCTCGCCGTAGACGGTGCATGACGAACTGAAAACAAATCCCTTTACTCCGAACTCCGGCATGAGGTCGAGAAGATTGAGCAGCGTGGCGAGGTTGTTGCGGTAGTATAGTATGGGTTTGTGGACGCTTTCTCCAACGGCCTTGCTCGCTGCGAAGTTGATTATGCCTTTGACTCCCGGATAGTCTCGGAAGAGCTTGCGGAGGGTTTCGATATCGTTGCAGTCGCCCTCGACAAATTCGGGGCGTACGCCGGTTATTTTTTCGATGCCGTCGACGACGCCGATGTTGCTGTTGCTGAGGTTGTCGATTATGACAACGCGATAGCCTGCTTTCTGAAGCTCCACAACAGTGTGGGAGCCTATGTAACCTGTTCCGCCGGATACGAGAATACGTGGCTTTTCTGACATTTTGCTAAACTATTAGTAAGGTTTTCTATATTTGTCTGGAGTTGTATCTTCGAGTATGCTGAGATATGAGTTGAACCGGCTTTGGGCTATGCGGTTTTCTTCGAGAGCTTCGCGGACGGCGCAGCCGGGTTCATGGGTGTGGGTGCAGTTGCTGTAGCGACAGTTGCGGCCTGTCTCGAAAATCTCAGGGAAATAATGGGCTACTTCATGAACGTCGAAGTCGATCGTGCCGAAGCCCTTCACTCCGGGAGTGTCGATAATATATGAACCGGGATGCCCCGGAAGATCGAACATCTCGCTGAATGTCGTTGTGTGCATACCCGTGTCGTGGATGGCAGAGATTGCTCCTGTACGCAGTCCGAGTCCCGGAATCAGGTCGTTGATAAGCGTTGTCTTGCCGACTCCGCTGTTACCGCTAAAAAGTGTTATATGTCCGATAAGCATTTCGCGGAGTCTGTCGATTCCTTCGCCTGTTTTTGCTGACACGGCTATTGTGTCGTAGCCAATCGAGTTATAAAGATATTCAACAGCTTTCTGAAGCTCGCGTCCGTCTTCGTCGAGCAGGTCGATTTTGTTTATGACGATAGTGACAGGAACTCTGTAGGCTTCTGCCGTGGCCAGAAAGCGGTCGATAAAAGTTGTAGAAGTGGTAGGGTGGGCCAGAGTGACGATCAGCATCGCTCTGTCGAGATTCGCCGCTATGATATGGCTCTCTTTGGAGAGATTGCTTGCCCGTCGGATTATATAATTCCGGCGAGGTTCGATAGCTGTGATATAGTTGTAGTCGTCGCCGGTTTCCTGGACCTCGACAATATCGCCGACGGCCACAGGATTGGTGGTGCGTATGCCCTTTATGCGAAAATTCCCTTTTACGCGGCAGTTGAGGATTCGGGGCGAGTCCTCAAGAGTCTTTACTACGGCATTACTTCCCGTGCTGATTGTAACCTGAGCTTTCACAGGGGCAAAGATAACATAATTTTTACAAAATATCAGCGGCCGGCAATGTCATCCTCGAAAGACGACAGATCTGTCGGCCGCTGCTGTAAGGTTTTCGGCTGCGTCGGTTGTAGAAGCCGATTCAGTTCTTTATAAAAGCGAGATGATGAGTTCTTTTGCGTCTTCGGCCTCCTGGAAGTTGATTTTTCCTTCGCGGGCAAGCCATCCCAGAGCAGCATAGAGCTCTTTGTCTTTCAGCTTAGTCATTTTTTTAAGCTGTTTGGTTCCGAGGGCTTCGCCGAGGTTCAGGGCTTCCCAAACAAGGCCGGCATTCTGTCCGATTGTTTCTGTGTTCATAATTTCTCTATTTATTTAGTTCAGTTTGCATCTATTTGTTAGGTTCCGACGGCAAAATTACTAATAATTTTATAATTTTCGTTCTGTTAATAATAACAGATTGGAACATTATAAAGTTTAATTTATGTAACGTTCATGCTGTCAGCTTTTTATCGAAGCGGTCATATAGGTGTTTTTGCCGTGGCGTACTGTAGTCTTTTGTCTTACCAACATTTGTGATAAGGTTCTTGTTATATATTTAACAAAGTTAATTCACTATGTCGGGTATTGACAATCACATCACAAAAGAAGATTCCGGAAGTGTGTTTTATGCTGCCGCACAAACACTCCGGCGATATGTTTCAGGTGGTAATATGTTGTTTATCGCTACCGTTCTGGCGCTTGTAGCGGCCAATCTGCCTGTAGTTAGAGATTTCTATGCGGGATTTTGGGAGCAAAGTGTGCGCCTTCAGGTTGGCGAGTTCAATGTTTTCAGCCATTCGGGACGTCCGATGACACTGCTTGAGTTTATAAACGATGCTCTTATGGCTGTTTTCTTTTTCAGCATCGGGCTGGAGATAAAACGAGAGATTCTTGTCGGAGAGCTTGCATCGTTCCGCCAGGCTTTGTTGCCCATTATGGGTGCTATAGGAGGAATGGCGGTTCCCGTCGTTATCTTTTTGTTGCTTTCTTACGGTTCTGACTATGCCGATGGCGCCGCCATACCTATGGCTACAGATATTGCATTCTCGCTCGGAGTTCTGGCGTTGTTGGGGAGCCGGGTGCCGGTTGCTCTGAAGATTTTCTTGACTACACTTGCTGTCGTCGACGACATAGGCGGAATTGTTGTTATCGCGGTTTTCTATTCCAACCATATAGAACTTACATATTTGTTATATGCGTTTGGCGGTTTCGCCTTGATGCTGTTGGGGTCGACATTCGGAATCCGCACTAAAGCGTTTTATCTGACGATTGGGGCAGCAGTATGGTTCCTGTTTCTCAATTCCGGAGTTCATCCGACAATTGCGGGTGTGCTGGTCGCATTCTGCGTGCCCGCTAAGCCGGTTTATGCTCCGAAAATGTATATTAAGAAAATGCGTTCGGCAATCGGACGATTCAACAGTGAGAATGATGAGATGCTGACCCGGCGCACAATTCTGACAAACGACCAAATGGATTGGCTTAAACAGGTCGAGAGCGCTTCTGACAAAGTTATCTCTCCGCTTCAGGACCTTGAAGATTCGCTGCACCCGATTGTAAATATGCTGATTGTGCCCCTGTTTGCTTTCGCCAATGCCGGTATTTTTCTTCTCGACCTCGAAGCATCGTCGATAGTCGGAGGAATTTCACTCGCGATAATACTTAGTCTGGTTATCGGAAAATCGGTCGGGATTTTAGGTATGGCTTGGCTGACTGTAAAACTTCACCTCGCGCCAATGCCGGATGGCTGCAACTGGAAAATGATGGCCTCGACAGCTGTTCTCTGCGGAATCGGCTTTACGGTGTCGCTGTTTATTGCCGGCCTGACGTTCGGAAGCGGATCGCCTTCAGATATCGAATTGCTGAACGAGGCGAAGCTCGGAATTGTCGCCGGTTCGCTGCTTGCAGGTCTGTGTGGTTTCCTGCTTCTGCATCATTTTCTTCCCAAACGGGCGATTAAGCCGGCCGATTAATTCATCGAGGGATTGCTCGGATGATAGAGCCAGTTGCGGTAGGGGGTGCCGAGGGCGCGCACTGTGCGGTGCCACATTGTGTCGTCGGCACCCGTCAGCAGCGAGCTTTTGTCGGACGGCATAGGAGAAGTTGCCCAGACATGGTTGCCCATTTCATCGCGGAGCTGCCCTTCGTCCCATCCGCTATAGCCGATGAAGAAGCGTATATGACCTTCAATGGGGTAGCCTGCTTCGACATAACCGCGCATAGCTGAAAAATCGCCTCCGACAAACAGATCGTTGACGATAGGTGACGCTCCGGGAATAATATCGCCGAGGGTGTGGATGTAGAAAAGTCGGTCGGTGGACATCGGGCCGCCGCAGAAAACCGGAACTTTACGTGAGATGCCTTCGGCGAGTGTGTCGAGTGTATGGCCTGTAGAACGGTTGAGCACGACACCCATCGATCCGCGGCCTTCTTCACAATCGATCATTGCTATTACGGCATGATTGAAGAAGGTTTCGCGCAGAAAAGGTTCGGCGATGAGCAGTGAGCCCTTCTCAGGCATCGGAGAAACTATATCGATATTGAACAAGTCTGGTTTCATCCTATAAAAAACGTTTGAACACCGCGAAAAATTGCGCGATAGCTTTTCGCTTTTGGCATTGTGGCCTCTTTTTGTAACTTTGCGGGAAAGAACCAATAATTATTATGTATAAGAAAGACAAACGTATTGTAGTTACGCTTGACGCTGGCGGTACTAACTTTGTGTTCGGAGCCATGCGCGGGTGCGAATATATTACAGAACCGCTTACACTGCCATCTTGTGCCGGTGACCTCGATCGCTGTCTTGGACAACTTGTCAATGGATTCCGAGAGATTATCAACGGACTGCCTGAAAAGCCGGTTGCGATATCTTTCTCATTTCCAGGTCCGGCAGACTATGCCAATGGCATCGTTGGAGGTTTCCTGCCGAATTTCCCCTCATTCCGCGACGGAGTAGCGCTCGGGCCTTACCTTGAGAGTGTTTTCGGTCTGCCGGTGTTTATTAATAACGACGGCGATCTGTTTGCCTTTGGCGAGGCGACAGCCGGGCGACTTGTCGACATCAATCGTCGAGTGGCAGAATACGGCAGCGAGCGACAATACCGTAATCTTTTGGGCTACACTTTCGGAACCGGATTCGGAATAGGGTCGGTTGTCAACGGTCAACTCAATATCGGTAATAATAGTTGTGTAGAGACATTCTGTCTGCCTTATAAATACGATCACAGCCTGATGACCGAAGATTTTTGCTCAATCCGAGCAGTCACACGCGAATACTCACGCCTTTCAGGCGACAATTCGGCATTAACGCCGAAAGAGATAGGAGAAATTGCCGACGGACGACGCAACGGCGACGTCGGTGCGGCCCGCGAGTCGTTCCGCCGCTTCGGCGAAGTTGCCGGCGATGCTATTGCCACAGCCGTGACACTGACCGACTCTCTGGTTGTGTTAGGTGGCGGCCTTACAGGTTCCGCTCATCTGATAATGCCGGCTTTGCTGAAAGAAATGCGCGAAAAGATCCGTATGATCGACGGGAATACCTTACAGCGAGTTCAGATGGAAGTATTCAACCTTGACGATGAAATGGAATTCGAAAGATTTCTCAAAGGAGACGCACGTCCGCTGAAGGTTTATGGAACAGAGCAGACAGTCAGCTACGATCCGATGAAACGCACAGGAGTGTGTATCAGTCGTCTCGGTGCATCCCGTGCAATCGCCATCGGCGCCTACACAGTGGCTTTGACGGCCATTGACTCGTGCAAATGAAAAAATCTGATAAAAAAATTGCCGAAATATTTGGTCAATTCAAAAAATCCCCCTACCTTTGCACCGTCAATAACCGAGAGAGGTAAATGACAGACACCTTGCCTTGTGGTGTAATGGTAGCACGTCGGATTCTGGTTCCGCCTGTGAGGGTTCGAATCCTTCCAAGGCAACTCCTTAAAATTGCAATTAGCTGACTATCAGCTAATTGCAATTTTCTTTTGCCATATTTGCACAACATTTGCACAACAGAATGACAGAAGCCATACCCAATCAATCAAAAGAAAACTATTGTTGTCCGATAAAAGTTTTTGAGCACAGATAAGATTAGGGCTGGCACCTATTGCAGGAGTCAGCCCTTTGTGGTTATTTTGAAGTCGCCAAACTTAAATGAATAGCCATGGGCAAAAGTACACATTTTCTCGGACAGCCGTTATATGGTCAGGTAATAAAATTGCTTGATAAGGCAGAAATTCTTGAAATCAGCCGTAAAAACGGCGGAGAACGATACATTAAGCGCTTTGATGTCTGGACTGAAGAACCGACAACCAGCAAAGAGGAACAAGCCATCGAGTTGCTAAAAGGGATGCCCCCGGAACAAATCATGGCAGTAATTTCGGCAATTAATAAATAGCACATTTATAGCCCTCTGAACAATAGTGCAATACGGTTCATGTGACCGGTCTGCAATAATTTCAGTCCACTTATTTCGCCCTTTGAGAGAAATACTTATATTTGCAAAAAAATATCGATATGGCAGAGATATCTCAGCTTGCAGTCCTTAGAGAACGCGAAGACCACATAGAATTTAAAGAAGCAAAACATAACTATCCCTTTGCCGGAGGAAGTCATAAGGAGGTTAAGGAGCGCCGCAAATGCGTTCTCGGGTACGTTGTTGCGTTTGCCAATGAAAGAGGAGGCAGATTAGTTCTTGGAATGGCGGATAAAATGCCACATGAAGTAGTAGGAACCGATTTCGCTAAAGACAAGGTCGGCGAACTGGAAGATGAAATATATAGACGCCTATATATCAGAGTACACTGCGAGGAACTCTACGATGAAAAGGACAATCGCGTATTGGTTATCAACATTCCATCTCGACCGATTGGGAAGGCAATGCGATTTGAGGGAGTCCCGCTAATGCGAGTAGGAGAAAGTCTGCGCGAGATGGATGACCAGGAATATTTCTCCATATTACAAGAACAGGATCCGGATTTCTCTGCCCGTATTTGCAAAGGTATTGCAATGGAAGACTTGTCGGAGGAGGCTTATAACCCAAATGCGTAGACTCATCCATCAAAAGCGCAATAAGCCTGAAGCCCTTACGACACCTACGAGTCAGCTGCTTTCTGATCTAGGACTTGTTACAGGTGATGGAATTACCTATGCAGCTTTGATATTGCTTGGAAAGAGTGAGGCAATCAAGAAATATCTTCCTCAAAACAATATTATTGTTGAATATCGAGTAACGGAAAATCAGACTCGTTATTCTGCCCGACAGGAATTTTGTGAACCGTTGTTTCTTAGTATTGACAAAGTCTGGAGTTATATCAATCAGGATGCGATTAATCCGCTCATGCATATTGATGCCTTTCCTCAGATCCTGGATATTTCCTCCTACACTGAAGAGACAATTCGAGAGGCGATACTCAACAGTATCCAGCACCGTAGTTTCCAGATGGGAGGAGACATAATGATAAAGATATCCCCTGAGGCATTAGAGGTATCTAATGCTGGCGGCTTTCCTTATGGTGTCAACCAAGGAAATATCTTGACAGTCAACAGCTCACCGCGTAGTCGCAGATTGGCTGAAGTTATCGAGAAAGCCGGCTTGATAGAACGCTCTGGTCAGGGCGTAGACATTATGTTTGCGAATTGCATCACAGAAGGACGACCCATGCCGGATTATGGGGAGTCTGATGACTTTCAGGTAAAATTGAGGATAGAATCCAGAATCGAGAATCCTCAGTTGAGAAGGTTTTTAATAAATCTCAGAGACACTCGAAAACCGGAGGAGCAACTTAATGTGTTCGATTTGATAACGATATATTCCATTATTCATAAGAATGGGAATGGCATTCACCCTCGATCTATTAAGAGATTAATTGATGAAGGGATTATAATACGGCATCCAAAGTACGAATACGAAATGGGCAATCCATACTTCGAGTATAGTCCTTTTGTTCTCAAAGGGCATATTGACTCTGATACTTTACGTCGCCTGCATTATATTCTGGCGGATGGCCCTAAATCCATGTCGTCTTTTGTTAGTGAATGGAACGGCGAATTGACCGTCAAGCAGGTTCGCACTAAAATAGAGAAGTTGGTCGGAACAGTGCTTTCTAAATCTGGGATTGGTAGAGGAACGACTTACACCTTTGTTAACAATGGTTAATTGACAAAATATAGCCCTCTGATATTATGTAACTTATGCTGAATTCAAAGTAATTTGAGGGAATATGGCCCTGACGGTCAGAGTATATTCTTATGAATGAAACAATGTCTGATGAACTAAGCCGATTGCGGGCCGAGAATGCACGGTTGCGGGCGTTACTGGCTTGTCATGGAATTGCAGCGGACGAGCCGGAACCGACGCCTCGAAAGTAGATACTTTCTTTAGAGGAAAAGGTCGCGTTGTTTCGCAGCCTATTTCAAGGGCGTGAGGATGTGTTTGCTCGGCGATGGTTTAGTAATTCAACCGGAAAGAGTGGATATCAACCGGTATGTAGCCGGGAATGGAACCGTGAGTTTTGCGACAAAAAGAAATTCAAATGCAGGGAGTGCCCCAACCGCGAATTTCAACCTTTGGGATACAATGACATTTACCGTCACCTTGAAGGCAAAGAGCCTAACGGGCGAGATGTCGTTGGCGTATATGCCATTTTGCCGGACAATACCTGTAGGTTTCTATGTTGTGACTTCGATGACAAGAGCTGTGAGCATGGTTATGAGAAAGATGTTATTGCCTATGTTTGCGTCTGCCGCGACTGGGGAATGCCGGCATATATTGAACGGTCTCGGTCGGGCAACGGAGCACATGTGTGGATTCTTTTTGACGGGCCAATAAAAGCAAAGACGGGGCGGTGTCTTGGCAATGCCATTCTGACGGAGGCGATGGAGAGAGACGGTCGGTTGTCATTCAAATCATACGACCGATTCTTCCCGAATCAGGATTTCATGCCGAGCGGGGGCTTCGGGAATCTTGTTGCATTACCGCTTCAAGGGAAAGCACGCAAAAAGGGCAACAGTGTGTTTGTGGATGATGATTTCGTGCCGTTTGTGGACCAGTGGGAATATCTGCAAGACATTAAGAAAATGTCGGCAGCAGAGGTTGAAAGACCGGGATCGAGATATGATAAGGACCCACTTGGCGAATTGTCAAAGTCCAGCGAATCCGCACCATGGGAACGCCCTCAACCTCGGCCAATGACGAAAGCCGATTTCCCAAAGTCAATCACGATTACACGTTCTTCAGGCATTTATATCCCGACCTTAGGACTATCTGCCAAAGTTGTGAATCATCTCAAACGCCTGGCCGCATTCAAGAATCCTGAATTTTATGCAAAACTCGGAATGCGACTTCCGGTGTATAACTTGCCGCGAATAGTCTCGTGCTCTGAGATGAAGGACGGATATCTGATGCTTCCCCGTGGGTGCGAGGAAACCACAGTTGACTTTTTCAAGAGTAATGACATCGTAGTCAGAATTGAAGATAAAACCAATCCAGGGCAAAAAATTGAGGTTGAGTTCAAGGGTTCGTTGTATGAAGAACAACAACGAGCTATTGAATCGCTGGAGGCGCATCGCTGTGGTACTCTTTATGCAACAACTGCTTTCGGCAAGACAGTGACTGCCGCGGCATTGATTGCGCAAAAGAAAATCAATACTCTCATATTGGTTCACACCAAAGCACTGCTTGACCAGTGGCGCGAACGTCTCGAAGAATATCTGTCAACCGATTTTCGGCCTGAACAACAGCCGAAAGGTCGAGGTCGCAGGAAGAAATTTCAGCAGTTTGGAGCGTTATCCTCCAGGGAGAACACCCTAAATGGCAAAATTGACATTGCGCTTTTACAGTCATGCATGAGTGATAATTAAGTCAAGCCATTTGTCCGCGATTACGGCATGGTGATAGTAGACGAATGTCATCATGCTCCGGCAGTAAATTTTGAGCGAGTGCTTCGCGAAGTCAATGCCAGATATGTTTATGGCTTAACGGCTACACCGATACGCAAAGACGGTCATCAGCCAATTATATTTATGCAATGTGGCGAGATTCGATATACTGCCGATTCAAAATCACAACAAGCGCAGCAATCTTTCCGCCGGCTTCTTATTCCACGTTTCACATCACATCGAAATCTTAAAGCAGACGGTGGGAACTACACGCAGGTTATAGACGAACTTACGGAAAACGAATCTCGCAACAGACTGATACTCGATGATGTCGCCTCAAATCTCACCGAGGGTCGAACGCCAATTATTCTGACTGCCCGCACGGCTCATGTCGATTTGCTCGCCGAGAAGTGCCGCCAGATTTGCCCGAATGTCTTCCGACTCGTCGGTAACGATTCCGCTAAAACCAAGCGCGAGGTCATGGAGCAACTGAGCCTCGTCCCGGCGGATGAGCCGTTGGTAGTTGTAGCGACCGGCAAATATGTCGGCGAAGGTTTCGACCTGCCCAGACTCGACACATTGATGCTCGCGCTTCCTGTGTCATGGAAAGGACTTATCGCACAGTACACAGGACGACTTCACCGTAACTATTCCGGCAAGAGTGAAACGCGCATATATGATTATATTGACCTCCGAGTGCCCATCTGCGACTCAATGTATCGCAAGCGGCTTCACGGTTACAAATCCGTAGGCTATTCCATAGCAGTCGCAAACGAAGGACTGTTCGCCGAACAGATAACCGAAACAATCTTTGATGTCTCGACCTTCGAGCGTCCTTTCCATGAAGACCTTTCAAAAGCCCGGCATAGCATAGTTATTTCAACCACACGTCTGCGCTGGCACCGCACGCCCCGAATCATAGAACTCCTCGCCGCAGCATCGCTCCGCGGCGTCAGCATCACAATCATAATCGCTGAAACCGGCCATCGCGAATCAGACCTGCAAGCAATGGACTTCAATATCCACCATCGCCCGACATGCAAAATGCAATGCGCCGTCATAGACCAGCGTATCGGCTGGTATGGGAGTGTCAATCTCATCGGTCGCTCCCTGGCCGATGCCAGCGTCATCCGCATGGCTACCTCTGAGTTTGCCACAATTCTCCTTGACGCTGTAGATATTCAGTAATAGACAGCTGGTTATCTGGTTGGTCAGCTATCTGACCATTCTGCCAAATGGCTATAATTTCAGGGCAGAAAAATTCGGTGGTCACACGACCACAGCAAGGTGTCTTTTGAGTTACCTCAAAAGGTTTTGGGTTACCCACAAAACATCCTTGCGTGGAGGGACTGAGAACACTCCAAAGTCGTGTTCTCCATACCAACGCCTGTGGCACCAGAGGCATTCTGCTCGCTGCGCGACGGCCATAGAATACGGAATTCCCACGCCCGAAAACGGAACCAGAACGGAATATCACGGAACACGCCCGAAATAATTTGGAAGATTCTTCCAAGCGATATTATCTTTGCACCAATGGATCAATAATGAGCTCCCGGTACTGGCAATAGCGTGACACGCTAATTATAAGATGGTTAGTTAAGAGATGGCCAAATGGCTATCCTAATAAATGATCGGATGGATATATGACCATATATCTGAATGGCTGAATGTATATCTATCCGTACGTCAATTCTCGCCCGTTTACAAAGAGTCGTTCCCCAGCAAGGTATAATTTCCCAATGGACAGGGGTCATTCCGTTCGTTGTGTAGGTTGTCTCTATATCCTCATGCGACAATGGCTATTAAGCCGGATAGATAACTGGCGAAGTGGCTAAATGGTCATTCGGCTATATATCACGAGGGCTCAATGTACTTTATATTCATAGAGCCAAATAGCTGGCTGGCGAATCAACCGATTCGCTGACCAGCCAACGGGATGTCTATCTATAATGCTATATGGATAGATGGCTCTGACTATGTCACCGTCTGCGAACGGTCATTCTGATTTCGGCAGTTGCCGAAGCATCGTGGCAAATGCTGCCAACCTTTTTTTCACCTTCAAAACCATCAACAAAATGGCAAAGAAAATTGAAAACATCCCACTCCCCAAGGAAAATTTCCTTGCAGGGTACAAACCCATCGTGCCTCACTTCGCCGATGATGAACCATCATCAACAGAAAGTGACAAGGCACCGAAACTGGCACGCGATGAGAAAGCGTATTCAGACCTCTTCCTGAAAGCGCCTGACTCGTCGAAAAGAACGCGAGTCGTATACGTCTCAAACGAACACCTCGACTGCCTGAAAGAGATGGCCCGGTTCCTTAAGGACGAGTACGGAACTGGGATCACCCTCAGCGGTATTGTCTGGAATCTCCTCGAATACCACTTTAACACCTACGGCAAAACCATCGGTTCGCTGATAGACAAAAACAGACCTCAGATGCCTGACCGTTTCAAATAGCCGTTAAGCATTCTCGACCAAAGCCTTCGCCAAATTACAACTCTTTTTTCATCGTGCCGCAGAAGCACATCAAAATGAAGCACAATGAGAAACAATGAAATTTCCACCCAAAGCCACACCCCAGCAACCAGCACCGTCAATGACAATGATAATGGTACCGGAAGAAGAGTGGCGCAACCTCCATGAAACGCTGGAGCAAATCATCGACCTGATAACACGTCGCAACGCCGACGACTCCGGCAGCGAATGGATAGAATCCGAAGATGCACGTAAAATCCTCGGAGTCTCTCCAAAGACCTGGCAAAACTATCGCGACAAACGCATCATTCCCTTCTCACAGATCGTCCGCAAAATCTACGTCAACCGCGCCGACCTCGACGCCTTCCTCCGAAAACATCGGATTGATTCGCGAAAATAAATTCCCCTAACCCTGCGGAAAAATGTGACTGCAAGCGATTATGTTATACAGCATAATCGCTTGCCGTCTCATTTATCTTTAGTAACTTTGCGTTCAAATTTAATAAATCAATCAATGGAGACAAAAACAAAACGACAAAAGCTAAACAGGATAAAAGCAGTATTGGCAGAAACCGGACACACTGGCAAGTGGCTCGCCGAGCAATTAGGCAAAGACCCCGTCACTGTCTCCAAGTGGTGTACCAATACCTCCCAACCAGATTTGTATACACTATCTCAGATATCTCGTATAATTGGAGTAAATTCACGTGAACTGCTGGCATCTGATTAAGAGTAAATTTCTGCAATAATAGATTCTATAATGATGTCGCTTTGCTTTCATCGAATCAATGATCTAACCCTAAAAACAGAGAAGTAGTCAATGGCAAAATTCGTTAGTAAAGCTCAACTTAAATTAGCTGATATCGAGGAAATTATTAAATTCTTAGAGGATAACATATTCCAAGGAGTGTTCTCTAAGGAAATTAAAAGCAAGCATCCAGAATGGTTCAAGGGAAGCATATCTAACATTCGCTTAGATGGTGCTCCTACGGATATTTTGGGTTCATATATCAATGTCCCAGTATCTTCAAACATAATTAAAGAAGGTCCATGTCAATTTAAATGTCGATTAAAATCTCACTCGCCATTTCAAATTTCATTGATTCCAAATTCTATTGAAAATATTGATAATTTTACTGAGACAACTCTGACTGATGTTGCAGAAAATGCTACTGAAGCTGATCTTCTCCAGCTATGGGGAGTCGATAGCACTGAATGTATAGGGTTTTATCATCATGACGAAGAAAAAGAAATCTATGTCATCGATGATGTTAGAAAACCTAATTTTGATCACATCCCTTATTATCCGACTGATTCCGATAAAAGACCCATACGTTTAACATATCCTAAACGTATATATGGGATAAAGGAAAACGGCTACTACCTTTTTAACTGGAAATTATCTCATAGGAATATCTTGAATCCGTATGAGATATATATAGATTTTAATACGCCTCCAAGAAAAATTCAGCCTAAATGGTTTATCGATAAACTCTTCAAGGATCGGCATGACGATAAATCAAAGAACTTTAGTTCAGCAACTAACTTCCTTGATACGCTGAGTAAACAACTCAGCGCAAATGACTCTACATTTATTTATGAACTTTTACAGAATGCCAATGACTATCCTGTTGAAGGCAAGATGGTAGATGTAGTCTTTCATATCACAGATAATTACTTGCTTTTCCTTCATTCGGGAGATGCGTTTAATGTCCGCAATATTTCTGGAATTTGTGGAATTAATGAGAAGGAAAAGGTAGCTAATAAGCGTACTATTGGCTATAAGGGTATTGGCTTTAAAACAGTGTTTCTAAACAACCACTATGTCTATATACAGACTGGAGATTATTCATTTAGATTCGATGAAGGAGAAACACCTGAGAAAAACCCAGGAGGTAAGATTAGACGACTTGAAGCTCCTTTCCAAATATTGCCTATTTGGACTCCTGCTAATGAAGTAGCTCCTGAAGTCAGAAATGTATTTAGACAATCGGGGGAAGAGTTCAGAGTTCGTATTGCACTTCGCCCCGATAATAAGGACTTATTACATGTTGGCCGCAACAACTACGAGGCGCTATTTAAGTCCGTTTTCTCAGATTCAAATATCATCCTTTTTATCCCAAACATCAACTCTGTTAAGGTAATTATAAATGGAGTCGAGGAACGTGTTTGTTTACGTAACAATAAAGAATGGGTTGTTTCTGACTATGAAGTGGAAATCCAAGAATCACTTCAACATGCAATAAATAAAACTATCGACAAAGGCAATACTCGCATTCCGGAAAAATATAAGGATTTTGATTATACTAAAGTCTCATTTGCTTGCAAACGTATAGGTGCTACAATCCAACCTATTGAACACGCCACTGTCTATTGTTATCTTCCGACAAGTGCATCATGGGGATTTCATTTCCTATTGAATACAGATATGATACCTAAGGGGGATCGTAATGATATCGAGAAAGAGGTTGTACTTGCCGATGGGAAGGAAACTAACTTTAACGAAGCACTTGCCTCTATTGCTGGCGATAAGTTCTTTGATTGGATTCGGGATTTGTTAACAAGTAGAGAATATCAATTAGCTTCGGTATTCTCATTAATACCCGATTTCAGAAAATGCAAAAAAGAGCACGACTTTTACGATTCTTTCATTGCTAAGTTTGAATCGGCATTTGAAACCAGATTAGATGCAGATTATATTGTTCCTGTATCTAAGGGTATCTCTTTGGTTAAGAATGTCATCCTCGACACAACGGGGTTGTCTTCGAGTGGCATTATGACAGATGATGAGTTTCGTAAGTTTACCGATATGGAAGACTTTTATCTTCCGCTCCCAATCTTACGTAAGGATACGAATTTTAATTCATTTTTGAGAAGATATGTATCAGACTCTCAAGTATTCGACAAGGATGAGATTTATAATCTAATCAGTAATACATTCTTTCAAGAATGGCTAAAAGATCAAGAAAACAACAATAGTTTTCTTAATTTCTTACTTGAAAAGGGATATCTTAAAGATTTTCTTGATGAGAAGATTTTCCTTGAGGCCGATGGAGGGCTTTATAGTACTGGTGAATTATACTTCGACATTGATAAGTATCTTGCCGACCTCGATGCATTCACTGACCATCTTTACTATCTGAGTCCCAAAACACGTGAATACTTTGCTGAGAACTCGAAATGGGATGATGCTATCTCTGGGGCCTTTGCAAAATTTGACGAAAACAAGTTCGTAGACGATATACTTCTTAACGAAGACAATATCGAGACAACAAAGGAACGATTGAAGAATTTCGACACCTCTGTTCATTTCTTCAACTTCCTTGCTACATATGTTGGCTATACAGACGATTACAAACAACTGCCATTTTTTAACGCAAATGGGAATGTTGTTGAAAGCTTCGAAGATAAGTTCGTTTTCTTCCACAATATCGAGGGAGAAACACTTTGCTCATCTAAATGGCTTGAAAACGTTGATATATCTTTTATCAGTAACTCTTATTCGGAAGTTGCAAAATCTTACTTTAAGAAATTTTACGTTCAGAATTACTCAGACGATATAATCATTAAGGATATTATATTATCAGATGACTTTATCGGTGATATATCTTCTGCGATTGACGAAGACATTGATTTGTCAGTTGATTTCATAAACTTTTGTTTCAAAAACAAAGATATTATACCTTCGTTAGGTCTTAAATCATATACTTTGAACGTATTTGATTGTAATGGTGATTCCGACTGGTATATCAATGATAACGATGTTTATTTCCCATCATCGCAATTTGACTACTATTCCCAGAAGGAATGGATAGATTCTTCTTGGCTAACTTGCCTGAATGGAGTCTATATTCCTGATAAATTTGCGGAAGAAGAGCACAAGAAATTCTTTACCGATGCATTTGGCATAGAAGAACTTACCGATGTTAATTTCTATAAGAATATTGTCAAAAAAAATCTCACGAATCTTTTTGGCAAAATCAAAGGGAATGAGGACAAGGACGGACATAAGAATATTGACTTCGTCAATTATCTTGATGAAAATTATAACCTTATTTTTGAAGAAGAAAATGATGCCAAATTATTCTCAGCTCTTGTAATCGCATCCGAAGGTGGATTTGATGTCAAACTTAATGATGCAAGTCTTTATATCTATAGTAAGGATCTCGCTGATATTATAGGTTTGCCTTGGTTCCCTGATAAAGTCGTCACAATGACACATCATGGATATGGGGAATCCAAAGCATTAGAGAAATTAGGCATTGCTCGCTATACATTTTCAGATTTCTACGATAAAGTATTGGTCGGTAACCTTGTCTCGATTAACAATAAAATTTCAACGATCGATAATAGCGTTGCATTCCACAATTTTATTATTGAACATAAGAAGAGCCTCTTAGACGAGCAAATTGCCAAAATGCAAAACGCCAAAGTATTCCTATATGGCGTTTCTACACCAGCTTCATTAGCTACCGGCCACAATATTTTAAGCCAAAAGGCAAATGAATTGTTTAAGCTCGGGTTAGTAACTGGCGCGTCTATGGATCTCATAGCGACTGAATATAATACGGATGCAAACACAGATTATTGGGAAACACGTCTTGAAAACCAAAAATTCACTTTGGGACATTTTGCTTCATGGTTAAAATCGCACCGCAGTGAGTTTGAACTAACATTAAAAGACAAAACAAAAAATATCGCTTTCTGGCGTTGGCTTAAGAACAATCAAAATGAGACTTTGCTGAAAGAGGTGGCTGGGATGCCAATTCTATTATCAGATGGAGGTTTTGCCCAATCGGAAGCAACTTTCTTTTCCGACGCGTATTTGGGCGAATCAAAGATTGAATCTACTGTTCTACGCTATAACAAAACGGCTCATTTTGTAAGTCCATCTTATATTGAGGATGGAGAAGATGTTTCTCAGTGGAAAAATTTCTTCTCCAAGGTTGGTGTCAAATTTGAGATTGTTGACATTCTTATAGAAACTATAGATAACTCTCTTTCGTGCGTTGACGACACTAATTTGATTAGACTCATAACGGATAATCGAGAAGCACTTGAGAATCATTACGGAGATGATTTAATTATCCATCTTCATAATCTGAGAGTTAAAGCAAATGATGATAATTTTTACTCGATAGACGAGACCATACTCATAAATTGCGAGTCAGAGGAACCATTTAGCTATATAGTTATCCCAAATCAAATCTCCTTCTCCTACCCTAAAGAAAATCGCCTAATTGACGATTTAATGCAGGAAATTAAGGGAAAGAGAATACAGAATATCTCGGAGTGGAAACAGCTTAAAGTTGATCATTATCTTGCAATGCAAGATAATGATATTGATAAAATACGCCCAATCCACTTCGAGTTTGTTAACGATTTATCTAAAATAAGAAATAGCAGTACAGACTCTCTTGCAGAGCTACTTCATATTGATAAAATCAAGGTACTCGATAGAAATGGTGTTTTCCAGGAGGCAACATCGCTGACTATAAGCAGTGTCTATAATCCGTTCTTCGACTTCGAAAAATGCGGAGTTGTAGAATTAGATTATGTGAGTGATGAATATAGCAAAAAATGCTCGGAGTACGTAGGTAGGTTCTTCCGAAGTCTAAATATGCATCGCGACTTTATTGAGTCTGATATTAAATACCTTGCCAATCGTTCTTGCTCAATATATTTTTGGACGGAATATCTTGAAAAACAAACAGAGTCCGACACCAAAACTAAACTTGCGTCAATTCAGAAAATGATTACCGAACATAAGTTCGATGATGTTTCATGTATTCCCACAAAGGATTATATGAAACGTCCTTCTGAATTGTACTATGGTAAAGAAGTAGACAAGTTTATAGAAAAACTTGAAGATTGGGAGAACAAGACTCCTCTTGTAAATTTACCAGACGTACGAGTTAGCGAGTCTGGATTATCGTTATTCAGTTCATTGCCTTTCAAGAAATCTCTTGATTTCCTCGATGCTCTCTACGCTCTCTTTAATGTACAGAATAAAGAGAATAGACCTCAGATCTTGCGGTGGTTAATTGACAGATATGATCCTTCATTCATGCCTAAAATAAATGAATATCGAGATGATGAGCTTGCACTTTGGAAAAATTCTCAAGGAGAGAAAGTTCAAATAAAAAAGCTATATGCACTTGAATATGGAAACAGAAAACTTGAGCAATATTTCGGCTCAAATCCTAAAATCATAAACAAGGATTATCTTCCCACAGGTGATGCTTTTAGAGAAGCTTGCGATATCCTTCAGATAAAGACCATTGCCGACTCTGATTTCTGCATGGATCCCGTTAATGACACTCTTTGCAGCCGTTATAATTCTGATTTAAAGCTGTTCGCACTCATTATTGCCGGTATCATCAGTTCGGAAGATTGGAAAGACCTCTATAATGGCTTCTGCTCGAAGCTTGACACACTTATATTACACCGTTGTGATTCTATCCTCATAAAGTGTAATTTTGATTCTTCGATTAATCAGAACTTCAAACAGTTCTATCATCAAGATAATGGAACTGATTTCTATTTTGTTGATGATATATATGAATCGTTAGTGTTCCTTGATTTCGTTAATGAATATATTTCATATCTTGAAATTGAAGGCATAGAGAATGACCTGGTTAAGCTCATTATGCATAGCCGCGAGAATGCACTAAAAATAGTTCAAACATATCATTTTCTTATTTCCAATGAAGGATTTAAGGAAGCATTAATTACATTAGCTCCTCAATTGAGAGATAAACTGATTTCAAAGAAAGAGGATGAAGAAGATGATGATGATGTTTCATCAATCTCAAGACCTGAGTTCACCACCACAAGCACACCATCGCAAAGCGATAGTAATCATTCAGATTCAGAAGACGACAAAGGCGTTTCATCAAGTGATGATAGGGGTAATGAGGAAGATGCTACTTCTTCAGTTAACGTAACGCAAAATGAGAATATTGGGACTGGCACATCAGAAGCATCTGATAATCCAATTTCAAATGTTCCTATATCTGTTCCGACCGTCCCGGATGTATCCGGAAATATTCCAGAAGACAGAGAAGAAAAAGGGAATACCCCTAAAAATACCAGCTCATCAAATCCTATCGGTACTCACTCGCAAGAAGGAGTTGATGTCCCTTCAATTTTTGAAACGCCGGCAGATTATGTTTACGCCGGAGAAGATGATGAACCTATTGGCAGTGTCGACAATGACTCTGATTATGATAATCTTGATGCCGCGCCTACTAAACCGCGCGGCTCCAAGACTACACGTCGACATCCGAAACCTTACACAAACGCCGAAGTTAATCGTTTGAGAAGCAATCCATCTCCGCTTGCACTTGAATCTCTTCCACCCACAAAAGAAGAGCTTGAGATCCTTGGTCAAATGAATATAACTCCTGAACAAATTGCTGATACAAATTATTTGGCTCAGCTGCGATTATATCAGAATCTCATTGAAAGAGGCGATATGCCTGAAGAAACACGCGAAGACTTCGTGCGTAATGCAGCAGACGTCACAACCCATAAGCTAACAAACGGCAAATATATACACACATGTAGTGCTGCTCGTGGTGTTATGTATATCTCTCCCACTGTATGGGATAAAATGCTTGATGACCGATGGGAGATATGTGTTTACTTGGATGGTAAAGGAAGTAAATTCCATTATATCAAAAATCGAAATGAGTTCTTGCAACTTGTAGAGAAAGATGATGTCGTAATAAAAATTACAGGTAAGGAAAAGGTTAATGTGGTCAACCAACTATACTCTGATATACTTAATGGTGTTAAGGGCACAGCTTACACATTAATAAGAGTTGCTTCCACAACAAATATGGATGCCGTTTTCGCTCATTATGTTGGGAGCATGGCTGAGAGAAATGACGGCAATGAAATTCAAGATGAAAATTTAGATGACTATTGATAAAGATAAAAAGCTCGACAACTATAAAAGCTTCTTTGCTGACCAAGTAAAGGAAGCAATAGTTGAACAGCAAAAAGTAAACAAAAGTGCTATGAGATCGCTATTCAAGACTGGCGACCTCGCACTTGCTTACATAGATTCTGTTCAGAACGAAACTGGATACGTCATTATAAAATGCCCTCGTGGCATGGCTCCTCGACTTAAAGTTCAAAAATGTATAACTGTCATCAAAAAAGGAGCTTTTGAAAAATTAGGTGCACGTCCAATTGAATGGGATTGCAAATGGGAGACCTTTTGTTCCGATCCAAATCTTCATTCCGCCGGGTCCGACTTTACACCAATGTTTTATCTGAACAAAGGTGAATCCTCCTACGATTATATAGCTTGCATAGGCATTAGTTCCTCGCTTTACGACCTTTTTCGTAAATCAAGTGAAGCAGGGAAGTCGTTGTCGCTAATTATTTATAATCCTTTCCCTCCAACAGATTATTATAAAAATCTTTCTTCTTTCATAGATGAAAATCGAGATAATGGAGAATTATTAATCGAACCAACCATCAGTTATGAAGATTGGCAACCTGAAGAGTTGGCCTTTGATGAAGTAAATCCAGATGCAATCGCTGACGCTATTCTTACTACATTAGATGAAACCCACAACTGTATTGTGCAGGGACCTCCCGGGACAGGGAAAAGCTATACCATCGCATCAATTATAGCAAAATATCTTTCCGATGGTAAACGCGTATGCGTAACTACGATGGCAAATAAAGGGCTGATTGAGTTAATCAAACAAGATCCTCTTAAAGAGTTCCTGTCGTTAGGTAGAATCTCTAAAACTAATCTTTCGGCTGATGAGCGCAAACAGGTTTTAGGATTAAAACCTTCATCACCCAATTTACAAGTTTCAGATGGAGAATTGTTATGCGCAACAAACTATGTACTCTCAAGTGCATTTAATCCGGAGAAGATTAAACTAAATGGTATTCCACAATACGACCTTGTTGTAGTTGAAGAGGCATCACAAGTTTTTCTTACTGCAATTGTCGCGTTTAAAAGTTTAGGCAAACATTGTTTAATAGTTGGTGACCCAATGCAGTTGCCACCTATTGTAAAGCTGAATAATCCGTATTACAATTCCTGGAATGTGAACTCTCAAATTGAGGGTCTCAAGACAATCGCATTAGGGTCAAACATAAAGTCTTATAGAATTGTCACAACTTTCCGTTTGACAAATAAAACCGCCAACCTTACCAAATATTTTTATGGTAACCGTTTCGTTTCTGTAAAGTCAGAGTATCTTGACTTTACAAAAATCAATGACCCAATATTCCCAAATGAAGGTGGAGTTATTTATTATTGCACAAATGATCTATGCAATGGCTTCTACTCAGATTCGTGTAATGCACTGTTGCATAGGGTCATCTGTAATTTAGAAAAATATTATCCAAACTATAAGATCGCGCTCATTTCCCCTTATCGAGACTCTGTTCGAGAAATGCAGAAATATTTCTCTTTACCGGATATCAATCTTGATATTACAATTGAAACAATTGATAGGATTCAGGGTATGACAGTCGATTATGCCGTCCTATATCTCCCTGGAAGAAATCCTGGGTTTGCTCTTGAAGAACGACGTTTTAATGTAGCAACTAGTCGTTCTCGTAGTACAACATTGATAATATCTGATATGCCTATCGAGGACATTCATTCTGTTTCTCCTTTGGTTAAGCGATTTATCAGTCATTGCGACATATTGAATCATAATGGTTCTGTATGTAGTCCTATGATAGGTAAATCAGGAATTCAATCAGCTGAAGTTAGTTCTACCACTATTGAAACAATTTCACAAATTCCCGGCGTCAAGGTTGTGGGGAAAATTGATCTGTCTCGGTTTGAAAAGAAAAAAGTTGAAATACAACCTACTAAGAAGAATTACTACATCATAGATACCAATGTATTCATCAACTATCCGGAAATATTGAGCAAGATTGATGCTCAATACCCTATCATTCTTTCAGCTAAGGTAATTGATGAGCTTGATAAGATGAAGATTAGATCGGAGCAGGAGAAAAAGAATGCAGAGACGGCTCTACGACTACTTAATAGAGAAAATAGCCGAAAGATAATTTTTGAAACCGCCGATGCGTCCCTTCTGCCGGCCGACTACGACAGGCGCTCACCTGACAATCTGATTCTATCGGTCGCATTAAAATATAAGGATGAAAATCCAATTATGATGACTTCTGACAATGGCCTCCAACTGAAATGCAAGGCATTGGGAATTACGACCATAACATTGAAAGCTTTCCTTAAACAATTAAAGCACTAAACATGGACTATAGCGAGTACAAAGATAAATCAAAGAACTCTATTCGCATCATTGAGCTTTCTGGGAAAGATGCTCTTGATGCATTGATGAGCAATGATTTCTATTGCACCACAGAGCTACCTGAATACTTTGATTTTTCCAGAGTGTTGAAATATGCGACCGAAAGCGTTGGCGACAAGTCGCTTAACGAGTGTATCAATGGAGATTGTCAGCCGGAGTCATTGCATGGTGTCAATCTTGATGTAATAACAAATAAGGACGGTCGGTATGCAGTTCGTCCTTTGACTTTGGCGAATCCATTTCTCTATTACATGCTCGCTCGCGACATATGTAGCGAACAGGCATGGATTGCAATAAAGGAATGTTTCAAATTGTTCGGTAGCGATCATATCACGGCTTGCGCTATTCCAATGGTCAAGATTGATGATAAGCCCGAATCATTCAAGGGAGCTACGTCCATACTGAACTGGTGGAACTCTATGGAACAACGGTCCATTGAGCTGTCGCTGAAATACAGTTATATGTTCATGACGGACATAACAAACTGTTTTGGTCAAATCAATCCTGAATCTATCGCGTGGGCTCTTGCACGAAAGAATACTCCGTACCAGACCGATGATAATGCCTCGCTCGCGACCGATATTCAGCGCTACCTCAGGGCTATGCAGGAAGGCAGGAATATAGGCATACCGCAGGGCAACGCTTTGTTCTCCCTGATTGCCGAGATCATACTCGGCTATACCGACATGCTTCTCGAGCAGGAGATAGCAGAGGCTAAGAAGTGTGGCGCTTTGCCAAAAGATCTTGAATATGAGATATTGAGGTATGTCGATGACTACCGCATCTTCTGTAATGACCGCGACGCGCTGGAGAAGGTCTCATATATTCTCCAGCACATCCTCGAGAAGTTCAATTTCCGCATGAATCCTTCCAAGACGCGCACATCAAGTGAGTTGATCACGGATACAATCAAGCCTGATAAGGCGTTCTATATCTTCAATACCCCTATTGAAAGCAAGCAGACCTATAAGGACGAGCATGGACATGAGCGCAAGGAACGTGGATATGATTTTGATGGTTTCCAAAAACATCTTCTGTTTATTTATGAGTTCTCGAAACGGTTTCCCAACTCAGGACAACTTGTTACTCAGCTGGAAGCATTTAGCAAACGAGTGGAAGAACAACTGTCAACAAAGACTATTTCTTATGAGGAAGTTTCTATCAATTTAGAGACAGGTGAAACGATAAAAGAAAATAAGGTCAAAGAACAGAAAGGACATCTTTGGGAAAACATTTCAGCGATGGTTGCAATCTCTGTAGAAATAGCCGCAAACAATCTTCGTGCGGTAAATAATGCTCTGAAGATTGCGAGCCAACTCTTATCCGATATACGACCGGAAGATCAGCAAAAGAAAAAAGAGATTATCGGACTTATCTATAAAAAGCTTATTCGTATTCCTAATTCAGCTTTCCTTCAGGTATGGCTTCAGAACATTACTCACACAACCGATGACTGGTCAAATGCCGACGTTTACGATATGCCACTCTGTAAAGTTGTGGCAGAGCAACCTGTGACACTTTGGAACAATAGCTGGCTTATCCCGGAAATAGCTTCGACATTCCCTCAGGACTGCATTGTTGATAGAGAATCCCTCGCTAAGACCGGACAAGTCATTACATTTAAGGCTAAACGTCAATATGACGAAATGGAGTATTAAATCAGGCAGTATATGGCAAAAGCGACAGATAAAATACAAATAACATTGGATTCGGGTGCCAGCGCTGAGGCACAGGCCCCGGTTATTGTATCGGCAAGCAGAAGCACGGATATTCCTGCGTTTTATGCCGACTGGTTCTTTGAACGATTGAAGCGCGGCTACTCGGCCTGGACAAATCCATTTAATGGCGTAACGTATTATGTTTCATATAGACGCACCCGATTCATTGTATTCTGGTCTAAGAATCCAAGGCCTCTATTACGGCATCTTGATTACTTGAAAGAGAAAAACATCCAATGCTATATCCAATATACTCTGAATGATTATGAACGAGAAGGGCTCGAAAAGGGCGTTTCTCCTTTGGCGCAACGAATTGAGACCTTCAAGTTGCTGGTTGATAAATTAGGCAAAGGTCGCGTTATCTGGAGATTCGATCCAATGATTCTCACAGATAAAATCAGTGTCAGGGACTTGCTTGATAAGGTCAGAAATATTGGCGACCAACTTAAAGACTATACAGAGAAACTGGTTTTCAGTTTTGCCGATATCGCATCATATCGCAAGGTAAAAGCCAATCTCGAGAAGAATGGCATCAACTATATCGAATGGGACGAAGCCACAATGAATGAATTTGCCGGGAAACTGTCGGCAATGAACAGTGAACGTGGATGGAACTTCCAGCTTGCAACCTGTGGTGAAAAGATTGATATTGAGCAATATGGAATTGTTCACAATCGTTGTGTCGATGACGATTTGATGATTCGGTTTGCCTATCAAGACAAGGAGCTAATGGATTTCTTAAAAGTGGATGTTAAACGCGTTCAACCGATTGTGCCATCTATGTTCGAAGAATATGACGATCAACCAACGGCCCCATCTGATGCGATAATGCTTACACCTGAATTATATGCAGTCAAGAAAAAGAACAACAAAGATACTGGACAGCGTCAATTCTGTGGATGCATTGTAAGCAAGGACATCGGACAATATAATACATGTCCGCATCTTTGCGAGTACTGCTACGCCAACACAAGCAAAGAGGCAGCTGTAGCAAACTGGGAACGCCACAAAAACAACCCGAACTCGGAGAAAATAATCGGATAACTATGGGGTATAAGGAACGCATATCGTCCATCTCGAATCTTACGATGGGTGCAATTATTGAAAACTGCAGAAACAATATTCCTGAACAGTATCGCTATCGCCCATATTCTCACCCGGAACTTAATCATGGGTTGGATTTGCTGAAGAGTGACGAAGGTCTGGATTGTTATATAGGCGCTTATGGTGAAATGCATCAAGCTAAATGCAAGGCAGCTATGCAGAATATGCCTTTCCCTCCAAAAGATAGTGATATGCAATCATTATCGTTAGAGATTATAGATTGGGGATGCGGACAAGGTATTGGGACAATGTGCCTTGTCGATTACCTGAAAGAGCGAGAGCTGACACAGTGGCTAAAGAAAATAACTTTGATAGAACCGTCTCAGGCCTCTATTGATAGGGCAATTATTAATGTATCAAAAGCAACATCTAATAGTGTCAGATTAACGCCGTTAAATGAATATCTACCATCTGTATCAGATTCCTCTGATGTAAATTGTATTCATTTTGAGCAAAATTATGTATTTCACATTTTTTCAAATATTCTCGATGTTGCAGAGATTGATTTAGCCAAATTGGCACAAAGCATGGCTATTCCCGGCCATTCACACTATATATTGTGTATGGGGCCATTAAATGCTAATGCATTTAGAATAGATAGGTTTTGTGATATATTTACTCCTACAGAATTTTTCTCAAACATTTCGAGCGGTAATTATGGACGCACTTCTGACACAAACTATCGCTATACTTGCAAGACTAAAGCATTTGTATATGATGGAAAGGGTTTGGACTTAAGTAAATATAATCCTCATGAAAGAGCAACCGAGCCGGTATATAATGAGTATAATCTGAATCTTCAGATATCGAATGGTCTGATTTCGCGAGAGAAAGGATTAATATATTCCATTTTGCGTAGTATATCGTCTCCGAATGATTTAATTTACCTTGACCCTGAACTGAATGGAGCTTTTCCGGATTTTATCATTGTGAGGCCCAATGTAGGCGTCACCGTAATATCTGTATTTGAGGAAGATCTATCCAAATGCTATTTAAATAACGAGGATCAGACACATAAAACGATATTTCTCGACATTGATCCGGACCAATCCGAGACTAAGCAAATTCTGTCTCCATTTGCCGCACTTGAAAATTACCAAAATCTAATAATAGAGAGCCTCAAAGAGTTTACAAATGCTGTTATTGAGGATAACCGAAACCTTGGTTTGGTTAAAAAGGTTCTTATTTGCACTAAGGGTAGCCTTGCTCAGGCTAAAACTATTTTCGGGAATCCAAAATACACATATCTTTATGGAAATGAGTTTATCAATAACAAATCTATATTGTGTCGTATATTTGACGATTTACGATTCCATTATACAAATCGAGCATTTGATAGTGTAGCTCTAAATCAGCTGATTCAGGATCTGTCACCTAAATGGCATACTTACAGAGAAGGGATTCCATTACGTTTAACCAAACAACAAGTTTCTCTATCTACGAGTATAGAAGGCGCTCAACGGAAGATAAGTGGGGTTGCGGGTTCAGGTAAAACGCAAGTGCTTGCAACAAGGGCTGTGAATGCGCAAATCCGTAGTGGAGGTAACGTACTCCTGTTGACATTCAATATCACATTGGCGAATTATATGCGCATGCGCTTGTCACAGGTGCGGGCAGATTTTCCCTGGGATAAAATTGACATCGATTATTATCATCGCTTTTTCAGGAAATATGCAAATGCGAACAATCTCCATATTCACTTGGGCTCTTATGATGACCCTGATTTCTTTAAAGGAGCCGCAGAACTTAAACAATATGATGCCATATTTATTGATGAGGTTCAGGATTATCTCACCCCCTGGTTGCAGTTACTTCGTAAATACTTTCTTAGAGAGAACGGTGAGCTTGTGGTGTTTGGAGATCCCAAGCAGAACATATATCACCGTGAACTGGATGCAAATGGTGATATTCGATTGGGATTTATTCGAGGCGAATGGAATCATGAACTTGACAAGAGTATGAGATTTTCGAATCCGGCCCTTGCCAATCTTGCGATGGCATTCCAGAAGTGTTATTATAAAAGCTCGGAGAAAATCAATATTCCCGATAGTAATTCAATAGACGCTGGCTTCCAATTTAATTTGATGAAGTATCATTGTATTGAGGTTCCTGACTCGAATAATGGTTTGGCCACACAAATTTATAGCATTTGCAGATCTTTCATCGACACTAATAATATCAACGTAAATGATGTAGTTATCCTTGCTCCTCAAACTGAAATCCTACGACAGATAGATTATCTGTATCGTCAAGAAACAGGGAAACAGACAACAGTGACATTTGTCAAGAAGGAGGATGTTGACCGAATTTCAAGACAGAACTCACTGGCGTCATACGAATATAAGCGTGATTATGATCGGCTGGAGAAAGTGGAAAAGAACCGCTTTACTATGGTCACACACTATCTTAAATTATCAACTATCCAAAGTTTCAAGGGATGGGAGGCGCAAACTGTCATTTGTATAATCCAAAACGTTGTATATGGTGACGAAAATATTATAACTTCACCGGAATTGATTTATACCGGTATAACCAGAGCTAAAGAAAATTTATTTGTCATTAATATTGGGAACAATGATTATGATGACTTCTTCAAAACAAATATGCACTAAGATGAACTACACGAAATATTCCAAAAATCAGAAATTTGCCATAGTTTCAATTCTGATTATGATTATGGAAGCTGACGGCATAATAGACCCCAATGAGATAAAATTCTTAAATGGCATACTAACATCATTCAAGATTTCTGAATCCGAATTAGAAACTATTAACAACTATGATTTCAGTCAATGTCAGAAAATTTTTTCCGGTATGGCAGCGGAGGAGTTGGCCACTGTCAAATCTATTTTTACCGAAATGGCAGAATGCGATGGTTATGCGGATCCCAGAGAACTGGAAATTATTAATCGTTTGGGGAGCTGATATGGACATCAACATAACACCAATATTAGGCATTATCCTCTAATGCCGTCTATGCGTATTGGGACGCGAATGTTACGCGGAGTATTTGACTTTTGCCTGTAATTTGCCTGTAGAAAACAAAGAAAGCGGCTTAACTTGGTGATGTTTACCTTGTTAAGTCGCTTTCGGTGTGCCCAGAACAGGGGCATTAACTCTGAATCGAAATGAATAGTGCTCTTTTTTAAGTGAATGTCGATATTTGCGTAAAATACTGTATTTCAACTGAATTAAACTAAATTGAATTGGTTCAAATTTCAATCAGACTCGAACTCGATTTGTTAAAATTCAACCTTCGCTGACAATTTGCTGACAAAAATTGTTGTATCTTTGTAGTGGCTTTAGAGCCTAAATATCAAGTAAGTAAACTAAGTTGAATTTAAACGAAACTCTCCAATGGCGACAATTAAACGCGCTTTATCGGCGAAGACAAATCCTTCGGGCAGGGCTGAAATCATGCTCCGAGTGTCCGTTTCCCATAGTGTATCACACCGTATCAAGAGCGGTCTCTTCATCAAGAAAGAGCTGTTCAAGGATAACAAATTCTCTAATCCGCGTGATCCGGAATTGAAGAAGGAAGTCCGCGATGTTCAGGATCGTCTTGATGAAATTGAGAAGTTCCTCATTCGTATCTGTGAGGACACCCCGCTTAATAAAGTGACGAAGGACTTTCTTCTCACTCAGCTGGACTTGTTCCTCAATCCCCCCGTAGAGGATACACCTATTGCTCCAGAAGTCACCTTCTTCGACATCTTCGAGGACTACATCACAAAGAAGAATATCTCGGAATGGAGAATCAAGCATCTGCGCGTTCTCAAACGTGCGTTGATGCGATATGAACTCTACGTCCGCGCCAACGGCAACCGTCGGTATAAAATCAAACTCGATGACTTCACTGTCGATGACGTGAACGACTTTGAGAATTTCCTCCGCAATGAACACAAGTTCTACAAGAAATATCCGAAGATTTATGAGGCTGTTCCGGCTGACACCCACTCCCAGCGTAAGAAGCCGAAACCCCATCCCAAGGGAGACAATACCATCGTCGGCCTCTTCGGATTGATGAGAGCGTTCTATCGCTGGTGCAGAGACCAGGAATTGACGACCAACGATCCGTTTGCCAAATATAACGGAACGACAACGGAAGTGTACGGCACTCCCTACTACATCTCTCTTGAAGAGCGCGACAAGATTGCCGACTATGACCTTTCGGCTAATCCATCACTGGAGGCTCAGCGCGACATCTTCATCTTTCAGTGTCTTATCGGTTGCCGTGTGTCCGACCTCATGGCTATGACTCCGGCAAGCATAATCAACGGAGCCATAGAATATATGCCACAAAAGACCAAAGGAGAACGTCCTCAGGTCGTCCGCGTTCCGCTCAATGCACGTGCGAAGGCTCTGGTAGATAAATATGCCGGGCGCGATGATTTGAAAGGGAAACTGTTCCCGTTCATCAGTTCGCAGAAATACAACGTGGCAATCAAGAAGTTTTTCACTGTATGTGGAGTGGACCGCATGGTGACAGTCCTCAACCCGACAACAGGCGCGGAGGAGAAACGCCCCCTCAACGAAATCGCAAGCAGCCACCTCGCCCGACGTACCTTTATCGGCAATCTCTACAAGAAAGTCAAAGACCCCAATCTTGTCGGCTCCCTCAGCGGTCATAAGGAAGGCAGCAAAGCCTTCGCCCGGTACCGCGACATCGACGAGGACATGAAGAAAGAACTTGTTGATCTACTTGATTAAACCATTGGGATTTACTGATAATCGAAGAAAAATGCGTAATTTTGTATTATGACACAGGATTTGACGCTCTCTCAGAATAAAGAGTACCGTAGCTGGGTTAAGGAACTCAAGCAACGGTACCTTTCCGCCCGTCTTAAAGCATCCGTAGATGCCAACCGCACATTGTTGGAATACTATTGGAGCGTGGGGCGCGATATAGAAGACAAACAGTATGCCAACACATACGGCTCCAGATTTTATGAGACATTGAGCCATGATATGAGGTCTGAAATGCCCGGAGAGAAAGGCTTTTCAGAAGGTAACATACGGTATATGTATCGCTTCTACAAGCTTTATTCTCAGCACATTGAAAATCTTCTACAGGGTGTAGAAGATTCTAATACTACGAATCTTCTACGAGGCGTAGAAGATTCCAACTATACAAAGCATCCGCATGATGCGGGCGATTTGCTTAAAGAGATATGCTCAATTCCGTGGTTTCATCAACAGCGTATCATAGACAAATGCAAAGGGGACGCGAAAAAGGCTCTCTTCTTTGTCCGCAAAGTCATTGAGAATAGCTGGGGACGTGATGTGTTGCTGAATTTCCTCGGAACTGACCTGTACGAGCGTCAGGCGAAAGCCCTCACCAATTTCAGCAAAACTCTTCCGGCACCACAAAGTGATCTTGCCCAGCAGACCACCAAAGACCCATACGTGTTCAACTTTCTGGCGATGACGGAGGAATACAACGAGCGGGAACTTGAAGACGCTCTTGTAGCCAACGTGACGAAATTCCTTGTGGAGTTGGGCACCGGATTCGCCTATATGGGTAGACAGTATCGACTACAGGTAGGAGAAAAAGAAATCTTCATCGACCTTCTGTTTTACAACACCCGCATACACGCCTATTGCTGCGTGGAATTGAAGACCGGCTCATTCGAGGCATCCCATCTCGGACAGTTAGGTCTGTATGTTACGGCAGTCAATCATCAGCTGAAGACTGAATACGACAATCCCACCATCGGATTGTTGATTTGCAAGGACAAAGACAATATCGAGGCTCAGTATTCATTGGAGGCATACAATCTTCCTCTTGGAATATCTCAGTATGAGTTGTCCAAACTCATTCCCAAAGAGATAAAGAGTTCTCTACCATCTATCGAGCAGATAGAATCAACACTGGAGCAATTATCGGAGAATGACGAGGTGTGATATTTTCCCCTCCAGCCTATATTTAAGAATTTGATAGTCCCGATTCATCACGAGTCGGGACTATAAGTATAAGTATGTGTCGTCTTCTAATTGAGAGAACAGATTTCCAGTCTATGCCTTTGGGATTAAAAATGGTGCTAAAATGGTGCTAAAACGGTGCTAAAAATGGTGCTAAAAATGGTGGTAAAGCATCCAACATAAGATATGCTGAGAAAAGCGAAAGTTGATGTTGGTAAAAATGTCGGTAAAGGTGTCGGTAAAATGTCGCTGAAAATGTCGCTAAAAAAGTTTCTTTGACTCAGATGAAGGTAAAATGAGGGTAGAAATGAGGGTAGAAATGAGGGTAGAACGAGAACTCAACTGTAAATCCAACAGTAAATTCAACAGTAAATACAGTTAAATCAATTACATTGCGAAAGCGGCAAGAGGCTGGGCTGTCTGCATTGTTTACGGCGGTTATGCCGTCAAAAGGTGACGGTGCAGGCACTGACACCTTTTGACCGCATCGCGCCTACGGGTAACTGCGGAACACCGAGAACCGGCAACGCCTCCGAGGATTGGCAACGGCTTCGCTGATGCCACATCGGAGACTTATTGCCGTTCCTCCGTGTTCTTTTTCGCAGTTGCCGGATAAGGACTTTTTACGACCGCCCCGCCACTTACCGCTTGTTTCAGCAGTCCACTGGCAAGTAAATTCCAATCGAGGTGCATGAATGTATAAATTGCAATACTTAGGTTGGGATCTCAGAAAAAAGTATTAACTTTGCGGGTTGAAAAATGTTCTCAGTATATGAGTCGACAAATACATATCGCCGCAATGGTTCTGGCAGTGCTTATGTTGCTGCTTGTTACCGTGACACCGCATCATCATCATAATGATGCAGCATGTGTATATGTTGAACACTGCGAGAAGGACAATACCGACAATGATAAACACACACGCCATCATAGCGATGGAACTCAGTGCATAGAAAAAGGTGCTGTAATTGAGGGTAAAATCCAAACTCTCAATAATATTCCTGCTAAAGTTATTCCTGATTTCATTGCCGTCCTGAATATTATAAGGATCCTTTTCTTTTCCGGTTCCGTTTCACAAATTAAGACGGAGCAGATTATATCATATCAATTACCTTACACTGAGGAAGCAAATTATCTCAGAGCGCCCCCACGTACTTTAATCTAATACTGTCCACGGACAGAGCTGTATTATCAGTCTTTACAAAGAGATATACATATACACTCATTCCGTCCGTAGTAAATGCTCATTCTGATGTGGCATTCAACAACTGAGATGTCGGAATAGTCAGTTCCGATACGATGTCGCCATATCTATCAATAAGAGGCCGTGGATACTTCTCTCATTTTTTTTTGAGGAAAAGCCGTTTGACAAAATCAAAAGGCTTTGGCTACTTGTTGTATATTCATATTTCAAGGTTATGCCGAGTCGTGTCTTGGCCTCCCAATAATATTTTGATCATATGTTTCAAAGAATAATTCAATTTTCGATAAAAAACAAACTGGCAGTCGGCGTATTCACATTGGCGCTGATTGTGTGGGGTATATGGTCACTCACACAGCTGCCTTTCGACTCTACCCCGGACATTACCAACAATCAAGTGCAGGTGATAACGCAGGCTCCGTCATTGGGAGCGCAGGAGGTGGAACAGTTCATCACGACACCCGTTGAGATGGCGCTTGCCAATATACCAAAAGTTAAGGAACGCCGAAGCATCAGCCGTAGTGGGCTGTCGGTCATTACTCTTGTATTTGATGATAACGCTGACACATATTGGGCACGTGAGCAGGTGAATCAGATGCTCAAGGAGGCTGAGGAACAGCTTCCGCAAGGGAAGGCATCGGTCAATCTCGGTCCGATTGCGACAGGTCTCGGCGAAATATACCATTATACCATCCGTCCCAAGAAAGGGTATGAGGACAAGTACACCCTCACCGACCTGCGAACGATGCAGGACTGGATAGTGCGCAAACAGCTTTCCGGCACACCGGGAGTTGCGGAAGTCAGCGGCTGGGGAGGATTCGTCAAACAGTATGAAGTTGCGGTCGATGCCGACCGGCTTAATTCATTCGGCCTGACTGTCAACGATATATATAGCGCTCTCGAAAATGGCAACGAAAACACCGGCGGCAGTTATATAGAAAAAAACAGCAATCAGTATTTCATCCGCGGTATAGGTCTGGTAAAGTCCTTGGATGATATAAGCAAAATCCCCGTCAAGACCGTCAACGGCTCCCCGGTCCTTATAAGGGATGTCGCTAATGTTCAGTATGGCTCAGCCACACGATACGGTGCAGTGACACGCAATGGCGAGGGTGAGGTAGTTGCCGGAATCTCTTTAATGCTTAAGGGTGAAAACTTTCAGGAAGTCATCAGAAATGTCAAGGAACGAATGGCACAGATACAGAAGAGTCTTCCGGAAGGAGTGGTCATTGAGCCTTTTATAGACCGAACCCAACTTGTTGACCGCGTCACAGATACCATTACCCGTAATCTTGTCGAGGGTTTCCTGATTGTAGTGTTTATCCTTGTTCTGTTTCTCGGCAATTTCCGAGCCGGAGTTGTAGTGGCGTCAGTAATTCCTCTTGCCATGCTGTTCGCTTTCGGTATGATGAAACTATTCGGAGTAAGCGGGAACCTGATGAGCCTTGGAGCTATCGACTTCGGATTGATTGTAGATGGAGCGGTGATTATTGTAGAAGCTGTATGTCATCATATAGCCATAAGCACGACGAAATATCACGGAGCCCGGCTAACACAGGCTCAAATGGATGAGGAAGTGTATTACTCCGCATCCAGAATAAGGAATTCAGCCGCTTTCGGCGAAATAATCATCATGATGGTTTACCTTCCCTTGCTGACGTTAGGAGGGATAGAGGGAAAAATGTTCCGGCCGATGGCGCTGACTATTTTTTTCGCGATACTCGGAGCCTTCATCCTGTCGCTGACTTATGTTCCGGCTGCGAGCGCTTTATTCCTCAGCAAAAAGAGCGTCCACAAGCGTAATTTTTCCGATCGACTTATTGCCAAACTGCAGCAATGGTATCGTCCGGTTCTCAATTTCGCCCTCAACTGGAGCAAGACTCTGATTGCGGTCATGGTCATACTTTTCGGCATCAGCGTCTGGATATTCACCAGAATGGGAGGAGAGTTCATCCCCAATCTTGAGGAAGGCGACTTCGCGGCGGAGATAAGCATGGCTCAGGGCACATCACTTTCGCAGATGGTGAAGGCAACTACTCTTGCAGAGAAGATTATCAAGGAACAGTTTCCAGAGGTGAAGCAGGCCGTCACACGTATCGGAAGTTCCGAGATCCCCACGGATCCCATGCCGATGGAACGCGCCGACATGCTCATATCGTTAAAGCCGAAAAGTGAATGGATCTCGGCTAAGACAAAAGACGAACTGATGGAGAAAATGGAGGAAGCCCTCAGCATCATTCCCGGAATGGAAGTCGAAATGTCACAACCTATCCAGATGCGTAACAATGAACTGATTACTGGAATAAAACAAGATGTGGCTATCAAGATATACGGCGATGATCTTGACAAACTTGAAGCCTCGGCCAAGAAGATAGCGAATCTGATAAAAAATGTAAAAGGGGTGTCCGAGCCTTTCGTGGAAGAGGTTCAGGGATTGCCTCAGATACAAGTGAAATACAACCGTGACCGACTGGCGCAGTACGGCATTCCGGTTTCCACAGCCAACAGTATTCTCGAAGCAGCTTTTGCCGGGAAAAGTACAGGTTCAGTTTACGAGGGTGATAAAAGTTTTGATCTCGTTGTGAGGCTTGATGAGAAAATACGCAATGATGTCTCTACCCTGGAGAATCTTTATCTTCCGTTACCTGACGGTGGAACTGTTCCGTTACGACAGGTCGCAGACATAAGTTTTGAGGGAGCTCCTGCCCAGATAACACATGAAGATGGCCAGCGCAGGATTTTTGTCGGATTCAATGTCAGGGGGCGTGATGTGCAGAGTACAGTTGAGGAGATTCAGAACATACTCGACAACAACCTCAATCTGCCATCGGGTTATTATTATACATACGGAGGCCAGTTCCAGAATCTGAAGGAGGCTACCGGTCGTCTTTCTATTGCTCTGCCGCTTGCATTGATCGTGATTTTGCTGTTGCTGTATGCAACTCTGAAAAACATACCGGAGACACTGATGGTATTCTCCGCCATACCTCTTGCCACAATTGGCGGAATACTGGCCCTGTGGATGCGCGGAATGCCATTCAGCATATCTGCCGGAGTGGGGTTCATCGCCTTGTTCGGTGTGGCAGTCCTCAACGGTCTTGTACTTATAGGACAGTTCAACAATCTGGAAAAGGAAGGTGTCAGCAATATCCGCAAGCGTGTCATCATGGGATGCGAGGAACGTCTGCGTCCTGTCATAATGACGGCACTTGTAGCCTCATTCGGTTTTCTGCCTATGGCCTTGTCGCACGGCGACGGTGCCGAGGTACAACGCCCGCTCGCCACGGTAGTTATAGGAGGTCTGGTCACTGCCACTATCCTGACGCTGCTCGTGATGCCGGCAATCTACAAAACTTTCACCAAAACAAAGAAAAGTAAAAAGAATGAAAGCAATTAAATATATATTGTTTATTTTAATGACTTACATCGGTCTTGTCTGTCATGGACAGGAAGTCAGGCTGAACTTACAGGAATGTATAGATGCGGCTCTGCGCGACAATCTCGACCTTCGGAGCAGCAACCTTGAGGTCGCGAAATCTCAGGATCTTCAGGGTTCATGGCTCGACCTGCCGCAGACTTCAATTTCTCTGAGCCAGGATCCCACATCGGGGGGAAGTCCCGACAATGCCGTGACTTTCAGCCAGTCTTTTGAATTCCCCACTTCCTATGTTGCCAAGCGGAAATATCTGAAGGCCGAGACAGAGGTGGCCAAATCAAATCTGAATGTAAGCCGCAACGAGGTAATCCGAGATGTAAGTTCTTGCTATTATACTTTACTGATGGCACAACGTACTGTAGAGATTCTTCAAAAGCAAGACAGCGTCTACAGCCACTTCGTATATCTTGCGGATACAAGGTACAAGGTCGGAGAAATCAGTCATCTTGAACTTATAAACGCACAACGCGCATATAATGAAAATAAAATAGAACTACAAAAAGCGGTGCAGAGCTGTGTCACAGCACAGTTGGCACTTGGACGTCTGCTGAATACGGACGTATCTATTGTGCCATCCGAGCCGCTTGCGGAAATCACTGACAATAACATACAGGAACCTTTCATTTTTGAAAACACACCGACTCAGGGATTTCTGAAAGCGCAAATGGAAGCATCCCGTAGGAATTTAAGCGTCGCGCGACAAGGTTTTGTTCCTGAACTCAGCATCGGTGTCAACGTGCAGGCTCTCATCAAGGGTTTCAATCCTTATCATATAGAGCGCGAGCGTTTTGAAAAGGGTAATTTCATGGGTTTTGAAGTCGGAATCAGTGTACCGCTGTTTTTTGGAGCGCAACGTGCAAAGGTAAAGGCAGCCAAACGTGACATCGAGCTTAACGAGGTTGCCATGCGACAGGCAAGGCAGACAATGGAAAGCCAGTATCAGGAAGCGGAAAATGAACTGAAACGAGCCCGGCAAGTGCTTGATTATTATAAAAGGCAAGGAGTGACAGAAGCCGCTGCAATGGCCCGCCTTTCTCAAGTGGAGTATGATAACGGAGAAATCGGTTATGTAGAATACATCCAAAATCAGCAAACCGCACTTGACATACAGCTCAAATATGCCGGTGCCATCAACGATTATAATCAGGCAATTTTAATGTTGAACTACTTAAAAGGAAACAAATGAAAACTAAATATAATTATCTCATAGTGCTTGGGCTTCTCCTGGCGACTTCATGCTCTTCAAAAGAGAATAACTCTGCGGACAAGGAATCAGCGGAGGAAACAGAGATGGTGTCCGATGTCGTGGAGCTGTCCCAGAAACAGATGGATGCCGTAGGCATTACGCTTGGCAAAATCGAAGAAAAGGAACTTGGCACTAACATTCGTGCAAATGGACAGATTTCGTTGAATCCTCAGAATCTTTCGGATGTTTCTGCACTTCTTCCCGGTGTTGTCAAAAAGATAACGGTAGTGGAGGGCCAACACATAAGCGCCGGTCAGACTGTAGCATATATCGAGAACACCGAGATAGTGCAGATGCAGAAGGACTATCTGGTCGCCTGTCGTGAGACGGAAACGGCTCAGCAGGAGTTAAAACGGCAACAGGCTCTTGCCGACGCAGGTGCCGGAATCGCCAAGAACCTTCAGTTGGCTTCGGCCTCTTATCAGACCGCTTTGGCCACACAGCAAGGACTTGCCCGGCAACTTGTCCAAATCGGCATCTCACCTAAGCAAGCCGGAGCAGGAAACATATCGCTGCAGATGCCTGTGAAATCTCTTATCTCCGGAACTGTTATAAAGATAACAGCAACGACAGGAGCATACATTGATCCTACGGCGCCTATGATGCAGGTGGCGGACAATTCCGCTCCTTTCGTATTGTTGAATATATTTCCGAAAGATCTGGCGTTGGTTAAGATCGGGCAGACTGTAGAAATGGCGCTCACCGACAACTCAGGTGAAAGACTGAATGGTAAAGTAACTCAGATCAACAGCAATGTTGACCCTGACACAAAGGCCATTGCCGTTCATGTCAGCCTAAATCCTGGTCAAAAGTTCAGTCTTGCAGCCGGAACTAATGTCGTCGGGTCTATAAATACCGGACAGCATCTTGTCCCGGCTGTTCACGATGATGCCATAGTTGATATAGAGGGCAAGAAATATATCTTCGTTTTTCAGGGCAACGAACAGGAAAATGGCGTGGATATGTATCGTTTCGGTCGTGCTGAAGTCATTACAGGAGTCTCTGAACTCGGATACACACAAATCAGTCTCGTCAAACCGTTACCAGAAGATGCGGAAGTCGTAACATCTAACGCTTTTTATCTTGCATCGATGTCTGCCGACCACGGGGAACATTAACAATCAGTACAAATTCTTTAATCATGAGCAAGCAACATGCCCATCATTTTTCACCGGCTCTCGGTAAGGTGTTCTATTGGGCAATAGGACTAAATTTGGCATACACTGTCATCGAAGCTATATTTGGCTTTGCGACAGACTCTATGGGATTGCTCAGTGACGCGGGACATAATCTCAGCGACGTGGCTTCGCTGCTTATCGCACTGCTGGCATACAAAGCTGCCTTACGACCCGCCTCCGCACGTTTTACCTATGGACTTGGCCGAGCAACAATCGAGGCCTCCCTCATTAACGCAGTAATACTCTATATAGCCGTTGTTTTTATTGTCATAGAGTCAATTGAGAGATTGCAGTCGCCCGTTGTCGTAAACGGCGATGTTGTGGCCTGGGTCGCCGGAATTGGCGTGATAATAAATGGAGTTACTACCTGGATGCTAATGAAGCATTCACGGGGGGATCTCAATGTGAAAGGAGCTTTTCTCCATATGGCAGCCGACACTCTGGTTTCAGTCGGTGTCGTTATTTCAGGTATAGTAATCAGGTTTACAGGATGGTATCAGCTTGACCCGATAATAGGTCTGGTCGTAGCTGCGATAATAGCCGTAAGTTCTTATTCCCTATTACGAGAGAGTCTGAACCTCTCCTTTGATGCCGTTCCGAAGGATATAGATATACACAAGATTGAGAATATAATAGATGCGACACCACTCGTCGTCTCATATCATCATCTGCATATCTGGCCGTTGAGTACCACACAGGTAGCACTTACAGTACATGTTGTAGTGGATTCGCCTTCGGATGTGGATAGGACAATAGACAGTTTGCGTGCTCGCCTTAGTTCTGCGGGTATTGCCCACAGCACTATCGAGGTTGAAACCAAGAATAAAGTATGTAAAGAAGAGTACCATGATCGTATCACTCACGATAAAGCATCTGAATAATGCATATTTATGCTAAAGATGTAAATCTTAGAAGAAACATGAATAATCGTATTTCAGCAAGTATAAGTGGCAAGAGGCAAGGCGGTCTGAATTGTTGACCGCATCACGCCTACGGGCAACTGCGGAAATAACATTCGCGAGTGAGCCGAAAGCGCATGTCGGCGCAGCCGGTGCGCGGTGCGAAGCATTCGGACTCACCGCAACACCGAGAACCGGCAACGCCTCCGAGGATTGGCAACGGCTTCGCTGATGCCACCTCGGAGACTTATTGCCGTTCTCCATGTTCGTTTTCGCCGTTGCCTGATAAGGACTTTTACGACCATCCAGCCACTTGCCGCTTGTTTCAGCAGTCCACGGGTCGAGACAGTGATAATCCGCCGTCTGCGTTGTCGGCTTATCACAGACTCGCCCTGCCGGGACTGGGCACATTATATGCCAAAGGCATCTGAATATTTGACATTACCTTGGGGAATATCATCAATATTGTCAAGACCGTAAACCATATAATATTCATCTGGGACTTCAAAAGGAGCAATAATTCCATAAGCTGAGGCCTTTTCATAACCGAATTTTGAGTAATATAAAGGATTGCCCAAAACAACAGAACATGAATATCCCATCCTGCGAGCCAGTTCATGCCCTGCTGTAACTAAAGATGTGCCGATACACTTTCTTTGAATATCTGGTCTGTCTGCCAAAGGAGCGAGAGCGATAGCCTCAGTTTGAGCGATGGAAATTTTACTGAACATTATGTGTCCGAGAACATTGTCGCCGGATACAGCGACGAGCGATAACTCTGGAATATATTCCGGGGATAGCCTCAACCTTTCAATCAGGTTATGCTCATCGCCATCGCTGTGTTCAGCGAGAGCAAATGCGTGTCTTACAAGTTCTCTGATTAGTTGAAAATCTTCTTGTCTTTCCTGCCGTATCTGTATGTCCATATCTGATTTCATATCACAAAATTAGCCATTTTTCATGGGATTCCAGTGCCAATATGCTGTCATTCGTTTTCACCGTCACGGAGTCTTAGCTCCACTGATGCGAACTATCAACTCAGGAAGCGTTGCTTGCTCGAATTAAGAAACGTGTGGAGCAGGGCTATTCTTTTGCCTTTTGGCTGAAAAATCTCCAGACACAAAATGGTATTTGCCTCCGCAAGCTCCGGCTAATACTTCATTTTGCACTCGTATTTTTCCGCAAAAGGGCGAACAGCCCTTCTTTGCCTCCGCACGCGGCCGTGTCAACGAGCAAGCAAAACTTCGATAGTCGATAGACGCATAAAAAAATGTCGCACGATGAAAACGAACAACAACATATCAAATCCGGTGCCAATGAGCGCAAAAACGAAGCTTGCTTCGGATTTGCCGAATGCAGCCCGGATTGCCGATTTCGGAATTAGACGAGGCAGAGCATCCATCTCCAGTCTCAACCGCATAAAAAGGGTTCTCCTTTGGGTGGTGGGGATATTAGGTGCAATACTCGGATTGGTGTTATGGGCGTTTCTCCGACCGATATTCCGAGGCGTTGGCTGGATTGTCTCCGCTCTCACCGCGATAGCGATAATCTATTGGTTACTTACTCTTTAACAATTCACTGATATGGCTACACTCAAATCAAACAACGCTGCAATCGCAGCTATGCAGCAGATGCTCCAGGAGCGTTGCATCGCAGAACCTACATTCGCTATCAAAATGGCGAACCCATCAAAGAGTATGGAAGGAGCGGTCAATTTCCTCTGTTCCCAAATCCAGAAGAGCGGTATGTGCTGTGTCGATGACACCACCGTGATGAACATATTGGTTCATTATTTCAACGAGAACGAGATTGAGGACTGCGGAAAGGTCAACTGCAACATCGTGGTATCCAAGCCGGAACTCTCCGAGGAGGACAAAGCCGAAATCCGTAAGCAGGCTATGGAGCAGTTCAAGAAGGAACAACTCGATGCCCTCTGCCGTCAGTCACAGACGAGGAAGTCTCAACCCAAAGCGACCGCCACCACTCCCAAAGCCGGAGAGGAAATCAATGTTCAACCCAGTCTTTTCGACTTCTAAAACTCCAGTAAGATGAAACCGAGAAACAAGAAACAACAGCATATAGTGGAACTGAGTGGGCGACTTCGCCCGCTCACCACCGCCCAAAAGAAATGGGCATTCAGCCACACCATAGACCATTACGCCTATCGTCTCAAATCGGGCAAGGCGGTATGTATGGATTGCGGACACGAATGGCAGGAGGTTGGCTTCGGCATCTATCGTTGCCCCAACTGCGGGGAAAGGGTCGAGATACGCAACACCAAAGAGCGTGTACGCCAAGACAAATCCTATTTCAACGTAATCACCACTATGGAGGACTATCAGGTAGTGAGAATGTTCCTGATGATAGTCGAGATGCGCAAGGGAATGAAGGCGAAACCCGCCTATCTTGAAATCGGTCAGTATTGGATTGACCCCAAGGGACACGCCACAGTCGTTGGACTCCAGCGCACACTCGGCTACTACGTAGACTCATTCGCTTTCGGCTCTCCATTGGAGATAAGGGGCGACAACGATGCTTTCCGTCACATCGCAGGGCAATGGGTCTATCCTCGCATCAAGGCGACCGACACCATCAAGCGCAACGGGTTCAAGGGTTGTTGTCACGCAATGCACCCCGTAACCCTCTTTCAGCAGTTGCTGACCAATCCCAAAGCCGAGACGCTGATGAAATCCGGTGACATTGAAATGCTCCGCTATCTCTGCCAGCATCCGCTGGAGGTTGACAAATATTGGAACTCCATCAAGGTAGCCAAGAGAGCCGGATATACATTCAAAGCACCGAGTATTTGGTTCGACTACATCAAGATGTTGGAGCGTATGGGCAGAGACCTTCATTCTCCGTCATTGGTAGCACCTAAAGACCTCAAGCAAGCCCACGATGAATATGTGGAGAAGGTCAACCGACAGAGAGTGAAGGAACAGAGGGAAGCCAACCGAAAGAAAGCGGAAGCCGACCAAGCCAAGTTCGAGGAACTAAAAGGTCGTTTCATCGGATTGACAATGACAGACGGCACAATCCGGCTCCACACACTTGACAGCGTAGCCGACTACTACGATGAAGGCACCAGACAGCACATCTGCGTAGGTTCAGCGAGCTATTACCTTAAAGCTGACACGCTGGTCTTTACCGCCACAATGGAAGGCAAGACCATCGCCACCGTAGAAATCTCGCTGAAAGACTATTCGATAGTCCAGTGCCGAGCCTTCGCCAACCAAGTCTGCGAATACACCGAGCAGATAGCGAACATCATCAACGCCAACAAGAAGATGATTGCCGAGCGCAAGAGAGCATAAGTTAAACCCGACCACCGCCAGCTCCGGCGGTGGTCACAAAATCAAAGACTATGACACGTATGACTCAAAACGGAATATCGACCACCCAAGCCGGTCAGGAACAATACGAGACTTTCTTCTCGGCTCACAGAGGACGCAAGGTATCAAGGGTAATGTACGATTACAGGACAGCCGAAGGAGTCCTCTTTTCGGTAATCGGTCCGACCCTCCAAGAGTGCCGTCTCAAACGGGACGAGTGGCTCGCCAAACGAAACAAGTAATCAACCTTTAGCTCGGCGAGGCTTGACCGAGCCAATGCCATATCAGCGAAGAAGGCGGTGAAGCGTGATGCTCCATCGCCTTCATTTCGCCAAAAATTTCGGCCGCCACAGGCGGCGTTTTGAGCAGTGTGCCAAGTCGCACTCTTTTGTCACTGATGTGTTTCAGAGTAGGTTTTCACGCTCGGTGATTTCGGCATCTGTCATGGTATAGCCGCCGAGACTGTCGGCTTTGGCCTGGATGCAGATGTAGGTCATCGGTTCTGCCGAGGTGCATTTGAGGTTGCGGTCGCAGTTGGTGGAAACGCGAATGACGGAGCCTTCGGAAATATCAAATACTTCGTCGTCAACCTGAAACTTTCCGGCTCCGGAGAGTATGATGTAGTTCTCCTCGTTCATCTTGTGGGAATGGAAGAAGGGAACTGCAGCGCCGGCGGGAAGAGAGCCAAATGAGATTTCGCACGATGTGGCGCCGATAGCGTCCTTAACAAGCTGTTTTCCCTCGAAGCCGTGGAGTGAGCCGACCGAGGCGTGGGCAAATTTTTTACCCGAGTTGAGAGTCTTGATTTCGCTCATATTTTCTGATTTAGAATTTTATGATTAACTTTGCAGCGGTAAGCCGCTTTCGTTTTGATAGTGCAAAGTTAATCGCTAATTTTGAGCTGTGCAAGACGTTACGCAAACGTAATGTACTTACCTTGAAGTAACTATTTTTGAAAATGAACGCTTTACCGTTGAAAGAAAATCTGAAAAAATATACGAGCATCTCAACATGTCCCGTGCGAAACATCATATCCCGGTTCTCCGGCAAGTGGGCTATGCTCGTCCTTTGCATACTTGCCGAGAATGAGGCTACCCGTTTCAATGAAATCGGCAAGGCTATTCCCGACATTTCTCCTAAGGTTTTGACTGAGACACTCAAGGGTCTCGAAGCCGATGGTCTGATCTCTCGTAAACTTTATGCTGAGATTCCGCCACGAGTAGAATACTCCCTGACCGAACTCGGAAAAAGTCTAATCCCTGTTCTCGGCAACCTCATTGGATGGGCACTTGAGAACTTCGATGCCATCGCCAAGCGGTAATGTCTCTGAATTATCATCTCGGCCGCCTTAGGCGGCATTCTGGATTACGCAGTTATAAGGAGTTGATTACATCCTGTAACTTGCCAATAAAACCGGCGGCATGGGCGCCGTCCATCTGGGTGTGATGGAACTGGAATGATACGGTGAGCCGGGTTTTGAAGAAGCCTTTGCGATACCGGCCCCAAATCAGGAAAGGATTGTTGAAGATGTCGCTGTACATCCCCACGGCTCCGTCAATGTCGTATTGCGCCAATGCCGACGTGCCTATCACCATACTGTCGATGATGTCGTGGTTCACGCAGGTGTCGGCCACCTGACTGGTCAGGCGCAGATAGTCGGCGTTGAAAACGGCGAGGTCGTCGGTATAGGCTATGTCGCATGAACTTACCTCGCCTTCTCGATTGAGCACGATAGTGTTGACGGCTATCGAGTCATAGCGCATCAGTTTGCCGCCGACGGGGAGTAGGTAGAACTCCTTGACCTGCGATGCGGCACGGCCTATGCACCAGCACATCAGCATATTGAATTTCAGACCACGCCGGCGGCTGATACGGCGCAGCCGGGTCACGTCGAGCGTCTTGAACAGCGTCACCATCGGCATCGGGGCCTTCATCCACATCTCGAAGGCGTAAGCACGGGGTGTTTCCACGGGATTGACTTCTTGCATCATCTTTTTTGATGCAAAATTATCACTTCGCTTTCAGCCCGGATAGAAGAAAAGGGACATTTATACCGGAACGGTATATAAATCGGAGTATGGTGTTTGGTATTCAGTCAGTTGTTTGGGCGTCATGCCGCTGAACCGGCGGAAGTCGCGGATGAAATGCGACTAGTCGGAGTATCCGTTGGCATATGCAATGCCGACATAATCGCGTGAGCCGAGCTGCATCATTCTCAAAGCCCGCTGGAACCGGGCTATACGTCCGTATTCCTTAGGATTCATGCCTACATATTCACGGAATAGGCGACCGTATTGTTTTTTGCCCAGACAGGAGATTCCGGCGAGGTTCTCAATCGAAATTGACGGCGAACGGAGCAATGCGGAGAGCGATGTCCCGATTCTTTCGATATTCAACGAAGGGGCAATTCGTGCGGTCAGCCATTGTTCTATCAGCGATACTGCCGTTTCGGAATCGGCACAGTCAAAAATCCTGTCTGCAAGCAGATTCAATTGTTTGTTCCCAATATCGTAGCCGGAAATTTCCTGATTGTAGAATGCCGATGGCGGAGTGTCGATAAACATCCCGATAGTGTGAGGGTTGAAAACGGCGACAATCATTTCCATGTCGCCATCAGAAGAAATGTGTGCCGGGAAATTTACCTGCCCGCTGATGGTAAACTTATCCTGACGGGAAGATAATTCGGGGATGAACAACGGCATGCGCCGATGAAAAATCATCTGTGGGCAACCGATGGGAAACGTCAGGACGCTGAACGGCTCATCGCTTTCCAGCACCCAATAGTAGCGCACATACGGGCGCAATTCATTCTTCGGTAAAATGATTTTCATCGCTGCATGATCTCAAATGGATTTCATTGATGCTACAGCATATCAATGTTGCCGGAATGAATTGCTTTAATTACATTACGAATCTTGTCATCCGGCCAGTTCCACCATTGTAGTTCCAATAATCGCTTTAGAACTTCCGGCGCAATCGTTTACGAATCTCTTGTGCCGAAACGACCTTCCCTTATATTTAATAGTCAGCGCTTTATAGGATTGTTGTTGATTCTTTTCCTGACTTTGAGCCATGCGGGGCTACCTGCGATGCAGCATTCCTGCATTGTGCCGCACATCTCCATGAATCTGCTTCTTGGAATTGAGAAGCTGAGTATGTCCGGTCTAAAATAAGGCCGTGCTGAAACATCCATCATTCCGATGAAACAGTGTTTGCCGGACTTTCGATTCTCATTCACGATGTTTGTGATTGTCGATGCACAACCTGAACCCCAGGGAGACATCACGGCATTGAGGTCGTCGGTGTCATAGTTGGCCCACGCGAATAGACCTGACAATACATCGGGAGTCACAAAGAAAACCAGACCTTCGATTACATCGAAACTGTCGAGTTTCCCAATCGGCAGAATATTCAGATATGGCTTTTCAGATAACCGGGGATTGAGGCCTTCTACATATTTGCGAACCAGTTCAGGTGACTGCTTGTATCTTTCTACATTCGACACATAGTCAAATATTCTTTCCTGCACATGGCCAAGTCCAGAGTAAAGTTTGCCGCCCCCACAGGTGAGATTATCGGTAGAAAATGAAACCGTTTCTCCATTATAGGCTCTGTGAAACTGCTTGAACATGCAGCCCGGAATATTCACAGACTCACCCATTGGCACATCAGAATATACCACGGCAAGCGGTAGCGTAGCATTATCTCCGAAGCAATCCTTATATATCTTGATAAATTCAGTGGGTCTCATTATTGATTTTTTTGGCGATTTGACATTATGGTGTCGAAGTTGTCGCGCCCCCAATTGATAAGGGCTTCGACATGGGGCAAAAGTGTTCTGCCGAAGTCAGTGACGGAATATTCTGTGCGGGGCGGCACGTCCGGAAACAGTTCGCGGCGGATTATACCGTCGGTGGTCAGTTGGCGGAGCACCTGCGCCAGCACCTTCTCCGATACCGACGGAATGTTGCGGTACAGCTCGTTGAAGCGCACCGGCTCGTTCTCGGAAATCTTCACGAGAACCACCAGCGCCCACTTATTGCCGAGCCATTCGAGCATCGGGGCAGCCTTGCAATATTCGTAGTCTAATTTTTTTGCCATGTCCAGTCGTGCAAAACAGGCTGATAACGAGTAAAACAAACTTTTAGGTAAGGGTCAAACCTCTCGGTAAGTTGTTGCTTTGGCTCTGATAGTCACCTAATTTTGCATCACAAAATTAACAAAAAATATCGAGATATGCTATATCCGGAACTACATTTCACCGGGCAGGTGTGGCGACCGCCATACGAAGCCAACTCACAGCTACTGCAACTCACCTCCGGCTGCACATGGCACAAATGCAAGTTTTGCAGCCTCTATCACGGAACGCCATTCCGTATGTCTCCGCTTTCAGAGGTGGAGGAAGACTTGAAGGTAATTCGCCAATGGCAACCACGAGCACGGCGTGTCTATCTCACCGGAGCGAACCCTTTCGCGTTGAGTTACAACAAGCTCATGGATGTAGCTCTGCTGTTGAGAAAATATCTTCCTCACATGGAGTCATTCGGAATGTTCGCCCGCGTCACGGACATCGCGCCCAAGTCGGTTGAGGAATTGGAGAACCTCCACCATCTGAAACTCGACAGCATCAACATCGGTATCGAGACCGCCCATGACCCGACATTGGAGCGGATGAACAAGGGCTATCACGCCGCCGACATTCTTGAACAGCTCACAAAACTCGACGAGGCAGGAATCCGCTACAACGTGTTCTATCTTAACGGTCTCGGCGGCAAGGGCAACGGCGAGGCAAGCGCGATAGCGACCGCTGATGTTCTCAACAAACTCCATCCCTGCATCATCAACATAGTGTCGCTGACAATCTTCCCGGAATCGCAGCTGTATCAGGAAGTAAAGTACGGCACATACATTGAGGAACCGGAAATTGAACGACTGATGGAGATGCGGACGCTTATCGACAGACTGAACATCCGCGTCAATCTTCTCGGTCATCATATTTCCAATACCGTTCCAATCACCGGAGCATTGCCGGACGACAAAGCCGCTATACTCCGTGAATTTGACAAAGCGATAGCTAAATTCCCCGAAGCGGAACTGAAAGCTTATCGCAGCAGGATATGGCATCTGTGAAGACTCCAATCCTGCTTCCAGAGGCTGTGTCAAAATTGGCACAGCCTCCTATGTAACCTGCAGTAAAACATAAAA
>OHAU01000537.1_pt1 | contig 52820 bp, 43 predicted proteins | sample 1577181 | NCBI WGS metagenome assembly OHAU01 (sample SAMEA3541472, study PRJEB24748) | human gut metagenome | biome: human gut; feature: human-associated habitat; material: faeces | place: China | collected 2012 | reverse complement strand
AACTGGTACTTGCCACAATTACATATAACGGAGATATTTTCCCATTTATGCGTACCTATATTGAGAACCTTACAGAACGCAGCTACCAGAACCGCACCATTGGTCTCATTGAAAACGGAAGCTGGGCACCTGCAGCAGCAAGAATCATGCAGGGAATGTTTGAAAAGAGCAAAAATATTTCATGGCTTGAAAATAATGTAAAGATTACTTCTTCCTTAAGCGAAGCAAACGAAGCAGAGATTGAGGCTATGGCTGAGGAACTTTGCAAATAATTGATAATTGTAAACAGCAGGATCGAAAGATTCTGCTGTTTTTCAGAATAAGATAAACCTGGTTACTGAGAATGGAGTGAACAAGTAACTAAACCCGTAAGAGAAAGGCAGGAACAAAACATGACAGTATCAGAAGTTGTAAAGAAAATGGTAGAGTATTCCAAGGGCGATCTTCATGACATCAACCATTTCATGAAAGTATACGCATATGCAAAAACAATCGCAGAGGGCGAAAATCTGTCACCGGAGCAGCAGAAGCTGGTGGAGGTAACTGCGGTTGTTCATGATATTGCCTGCCCTCTCTGCAGAGTAAAATATGGAAATGCCAACGGCAAGCATCAGGAGGAAGAAAGTGCGGCACTGATAGAGGAATTTTTCGCAGATTCAGATCTGCCGAAAGAATTTGTAAATCGTGTTTCTTATATTGTAAGTCATCATCATACAATAACCGGAATCGATGGTATTGATTATCAGATCATGATAGAGGCAGATTATCTGGTAAATGCAGATGAGAGTAATTTCTCCGGAAACAATGTGAGAAATATGCTGGAAAAAGTATTCAAAACAGAGACAGGAAAATTCCTGCTTCAGTCTATGTATCAGAAAAGATTAAATGCTGAAGAATAAAAAGAAAACGTTAAGAAAGATTATGAGTGATAAAAAACCGGTGCAGAAATGTGCCGGTTTTTTATGGGGAAATTCAGGGCTTATAATTTGTTTGTATTACAATTATATGTGGATGAGAGGTTATAATAAATATAAAAAATCTGATACCTGAAAATTTATTTAAAAGATATGAAACTTTTCTCTATAATTCCCCATCTAATAAGTGTAAAACAAAACAACAAAGCTTCATTCGAATGAAACATATTTGTAAAAACATAAGAGCTACTGGATATGAAGTAAACAGTAACACATAAAACTCTAAACAAGGAGGATCAGCATTTGATACAGTTGGTAAAACGCTCCATCTCAGGAGATGCGGATGCATTTCTGGAATTGATGGAAAAGAATTCTCTGGCAATGTACAAGGTGGCGAGGGGAATCCTGGATAATGATGAGGATGCCGCAGATGCCATGCAGGATACCATACTTACCTGCTTTGAAAAAATACATACACTGAAAAATCCGGAATATTTCAAAACCTGGATAATCCGGATTCTGATCAATGAATGCAATAAAATCCACAGACACTACAAAAATTTCAGCAGAGCCGAAGAACTTCCGGAAGTTCCCGGACAGGACATGTCCATTGAGGAATTTGAGTTCAAGGAAATGCTTGGAATGCTGGATGAATCCTACAGGATCATACTGGTTCTGTATTATGTAGAGGGATTTCGGATCGCAGACATTGCTTCTATATTAAATATGAATGAAAACACAGTAAAGACCAGACTGGTCAGAGCCCGGGTGCAGCTAAAGCAGGAATATACTTCAGCAGAAGATAATATTCAGAAGAAAAGACTGCAGCAGAAGAAAAACAGAGAATTCACAGGTATCACAGAAGAGCTTGCAAAAGATCAGAATGGAAATCTGAGAACAGGATCAGTAACAGCAGGAAGCATAACGGTAAGTGCAAGAAAGGGATGAAGTGATTATGGCGAAGAAATTGGATTTTGATAAAGAAAAGAATAACAGAAATGACAATGCGATAGAGGAAATCATGCAGGCAGAGTTTCCATTGCCAAAGCAGGCAGAAGATGCAAAAAACGAAGCATTTTCCAGAATCAGAGAAATGGCAGCAGCTTCTGGAAATGTGGAGAATACAGAGAATATGGTGCAAAGATTGCGGGAGAAATCAACAGAAAAATCAACAGGAAGTTCCGGAAAGAAATCATCCGGAACAGCAAAATCGCACAAGAAATTCAAAGCAGTATACAAAACAGCTTTGGGACTGACCGCAGCTGCAGCCGTATTTTCCGCAGTATGTATCACAAATCCTGCATTTGCAGAGAACATTCCTCTGGTCGGAAATGTATTTAAGCAGCTCGGCAATTCCCTGGGATTTTATGGTGATTATTCAAAATATGCAAAGCAGCTGACAGATTCCACAGAAGATGCACTGTCTGCAGATGCTGATGGAAGTCAGGAGGGCAGCAGTAATTCTCAAAATGTTCAGGTTGAGGATCAGAATACAACAGAAAATCACAATGCAGATAAAACGAAAGACGATCAATCATACAGCAAAACGGTAGATGGAACAACTGTCACACTCTCAGAGGTATACTGTAATGAACTGGCAATGTATCTGTCTATGGCAATCCACACAGAAGATAAATTCCCGGATACCTTCATTACATCTGATGGAAAACCCAATATTAAGCTCAGTGAGGATTCTACAGTCAAATATGATTACATGGATGGAAAAAGTAATCTGTTTAATGCTTATCTGGATGGAAAAATGCTGGATGATAACACCTATGCAGGAGTTTTGCGTATTCCTGTGGACGATATGACAGTGGATGATGCAGGATGGACAAAATATTATGAGGTGCGTAATGCATTTTTCAAAGAAAAAGGGATTGATGTAGATTCCGAGGACTTTAGTTTTGATAAGTTAGCCCAGGTACTGGGAATGGATGAATACAGTGATGAGAACCTTCCTCAGGTGGGAGGTCCGGCAATCAGCGATTATGTCAAAGACATCAAAGTACCTGACAGGTTTGCCATGGAGCTGGATCTGAAAGATATTGTGGGTACTCTTCCGGATGACCAGGATACTACCCCGGATATCCCTCAGGATCTGCGGGATGAATATAATCAGAAAATGGCAGAGCATGGAATCAGCACAGATGATGCAGATTATGAGAGCCTGACAGAAGAACAGAAGGATCTGGAACATCAGTTTTTCACTGAGATGTGGAATGAGTATTTTGAACGGTATCCTGAGGCAATTGAAGGTAATAACAGATATAACTCATGGACACTGAAGGGTGACTGGAAGTTCAACGTAGATGTAGAGAAAAATACTTCCGATACGGTTAAAAAGGATGTAAATGTGGTAGATGAAAATGGAGATGGTGTTCTCTCCATTACGAAAACACCATTTGAGATCACTATGAAAATGCAGGATCCGGAAGCAAAGTATTTTGCAGTTATGCTGGATGCCAATGGAGATATCATGCCATATGGAGGCGTGTCAAACAGCAATAACACATATGCGATACAGGACAGAGACATTTCCACTGTATATATTTATCTTTGTGACTACTATGAGTATATGGACGAACTGAAAGGCTACTATTGGTCTGATAACTATGAAGAGAAAGCAAAGACCAGGACCTTCAAACAGCTTCTGGATGAACGGGCAGTTGCCGGCACAGAAGTACATTTTGATACAGATAAATAATGATATAAAGCTTCTTTTTGCCCTTGATATCAGATGATAAAGTCCCGTAACTGAAACAGCATCTTCACAATTTTCTGCAGAAAGATGATGTTTTAATTATTTTGATAAAAAAGGTCAGAAAAACAGTAGAATCTGAGCCAAGTTAATGTTACAATGTAGGCGTCTCAAAAAAAGAGTGCAGAAGGGAGCCAAAACAAAATGGACTACGCAAAAGAATCTTTAAAAATGCATTATGACTTAAAAGGTAAAATTGAGGTTGTATCAAGAGCCAAAGTAGATTCCAAAGATGCTTTAAGCCTTGCTTACACACCGGGTGTTGCTCAGCCTTGTCTGGAGATCCAGAAGGATGTAAACAAGAGCTATGATCTGACAAGACGCTGGAATACAGTTGCTGTTGTAACAGACGGAACTGCAGTACTTGGACTTGGAGATATCGGACCGGAAGCAGGTATGCCTGTTATGGAGGGCAAATGTGTACTCTTTAAAGAATTTGGCGGTGTAGATGCGATTCCGCTCTGTGTCCGCAGTAAAGATGTTGATGAGATCGTTAAGACAGTAAGCCTCCTGGCCGGATCCTTTGGAGGAATCAACCTTGAGGATATTTCCGCACCGAGATGCTTTGAAATCGAAAAGAAACTGAAAGAGTGCTGTGATATTCCGATCTTCCACGATGACCAGCACGGAACAGCAGTTATCACACTTGCAGGTGTTATCAACGCATTGAAACTGGTTGGCAAGAAGCTTGATGAAGTGAAGATCGTTACTTCCGGAGCAGGTGCTGCAGGTATCGCTATCATCAAACTGTTAATGTCCATGGGACTTAAGAATGTAATCATGACAGACAGAAAGGGCGCAATCTACGAAGGCAGAGAGGGATTAAACCCGATCAAAGAAGAGATGGCTAAGATCACAAACTTCAACAAAGAGAAAGGTACTCTTGCAGAAGTGATCAAAGGCGCAGACATCTTCATCGGTGTATCCGCACCTGGAACACTGACACAGGATATGGTCCGCACAATGGCAAAAGATCCGATCATCTTTGCTTGTGCAAACCCGGTACCTGAGATTTTCCCTGATGAAGCAAAAGCAGCAGGCGCAGCAGTGGTATCCACAGGACGTTCTGATTACCCGAACCAGGTAAATAACGTACTTTGCTTCCCTGGACTTTTCCGTGGTGTACTGGATGCAAGAGCATCAGATGTCAACGACGAGATGAAAGTGGCAGCAGCATACGCGATCGCAGGTCTGGTAAGTGACGAAGAATTAAATCCGGAATACATTCTTCCGGCTGCATTTGACCCACGTGTAAAAGACGCAGTAGCTAAAGCAGTAGCAGAAGCTGCAAGAAAATCTGGTGTAGCAAGAATCTAAGAAATCAATTATTTAAAATATCGCTCAGGCAGTGCGGAAGCCTGAAAAGATACTAAAAGTTATTGAATAAATAGGTAAAGTCCTCTGTTTCAGTGCGAAAAAGCATAAAACAGGGGGCTTTTTTCATATTTTTAAATCTAAAAGAGAATCCAGATATTCCATCTGACCTCTGAAAAAATGAAGAAACTGGTCATTGAAATAAAAATCAACAAAGTGTATCATACCTTCATAAATTGATACAGCAATACGAGAGGGGAAATTATTATGAACACACAGAACAGCACAATTACAAAACTGGCTGAGACAGCGTTAATGGCTGCGTTATGCTACGTATCTTTCACATTTTTGCAGATTAAGATTCCGGTACCCGGCGGAGATGCAACCTCCATTCATATTGGAAATGCATTCTGTGTACTGGCAGCACTGCTTATCGGCGGTGTATATGGCGGTTTGTCCGGTGCCATCGGAATGGGAATCGCAGACCTGATGGACCCGGTTTATATTACTGGTGCGCCGAAAACATTTGTCCTGAAGTTCTGTATCGGCCTTATCACAGGACTGGTAGCACACAAAATCGCAAAGATCAATGAAAGTACAGATAAGAAATATGTATTCAAATGGAGCCTGATTGCTTCTGTTGCAGGACTTGGATTCAATGTAATCGCAGATCCGATCGTAGGATATTTCTACAAACAGTATATCTTGGGACAGCCGCAGAAACTTGCCGAAGCACTGGCGAAAATGAGTGCTGCAGCTACACTATTCAATGCAGTTGTTTCAGTAATCCTGGTCGCAGTAATTTACAATGCAGTACGTCCTGTATTAATCAAGAGTCACCTGCTTACAGTCACAAATAAGAAAAAAGAACAGACAGCATAAACTTGTGTTCCGTGTATTATAAAACACGATTTAAAGAAATAACAGACAGCAATAAAAAAAACAGCATTTCAGATATTGATAGGATATCGGAAATGCTGTTTTTATGATAAAATATGCTGTAACGATTTAACAATCCGTGTGATTGTAAAGATACAGAATAATTTAAGGAGAAAAAAAGTCAAAATGATTCAAAATCCAATACTTCCAGGTTTTAACCCTGATCCGTGTATTTGCAGAAAAGGGGATGACTATTATCTTGCAGTTTCTACTTTTGAATGGTTTCCGGGAATTCCGGTTTATCATTCCAGAGATTTAAAGAACTGGGAATTATATACCCATGTACTGACAGATGATGAAAAAGTAGATCTGAAGAAACTTCCGAGTGCAAAAGGAATCTGGGCGCCATGTCTGACTTACTGCGAGGAAGAAGATATGTTCTATGTGGTTTATGGAGTGATGAATTCCATGAACGCCAGATATTTCGATGTAGATAACTTTATGATCTGTGCAAAAGATATCAGAGGTCCATGGAGTGAGCCTGTATATCTTCATTCCTCAGGTTTTGACGCTTCCATGTTCCATGATACAAACGGAAAGAAATACATTGTTTCCCTGGAGTGGGAGACAAGAGAAGGATACGAAAAACCAGGCGCGATCTGCATGGTAGAATATGATCCTGCCAAAAAAGAAATTGTAGGATATCCGAAACGAATCTGGAGAGGCGGCACAGACAGAGGTTGCATCGAAGCTCCTCATCTGACTAAACGAGGAGAATATTATTACATTATGTGCGCAGAAGGCGGCACAGGATACAATCACTGTGTTACAATGGGACGCTCCGGAAATGTCTGGGGACCATATGAAAAAGATCCGAAGAATCCGATTGTGACCAGTGTACCGGGAGAGTCTTATGAGAGACAGGATCCCGATCATCTGAAACCGAAATATTACAATCCGGACTCCATTTTGCAGAAATCCGGACATGGAAGCTATGTAGAACTTCCTACCGGTGAGGTATACCTGGTTCATCTCTGCTCCAGACCGTTCGTGCCGGAACTCCGCTGCACACTCGGAAGAGAAACAGCAATCCAGAAGATGATGTGGACAGAGGATAACTGGCTTCGTATGGCTGACGGAAGCAATCTGGCAAAAATGGAGGTGCCGGAAAGTTCCCTTCCAGAGTACCCGGTAGAGAAAACTCCTGATTTCGATGACTTTGACGGAGAAGAACTTGGCAATTTCTACTATGCGCCAAGAATCATGCCGGAGAGATTTGCGGATGTAAAAGCACGCAAGGGATATGTAAGACTCCGTGGGCAGGAATCCAGAACCTCCCTGAATAAAGTAAGTATCCTTGCCAGAAAACTTACCAGTGTTTATGCAAGAATCACTACAAAGATGGAATTCGTGCCGGAAGTTCATCAGCACAGTGCAGGCTTGATTCTGTATTACGACAATATGAACTATATCAATCTGCGAAAATATTACAGCGAAACACTGGGACAGAGTGCGTTGTCTATCATCCATTTGGAAAATGGTGAAAAAACAGAATTCCTCAACACGAGAATTCCGGTAGAAGATAAGCCAATCTATCTGAGACTCTATATCGAAGGACGTAAATCCTGGTTTGAATGGAGCTATGATGGTGAAAACTATCAGAAGATCGGAAGAATCTTTGATACTACGAGATTTTCTGATGAATACTGTAAATATGGTGAATTTACAGGAACAATGGTAGGTATCACCTGTGCAGATCGTGTGCTTCACAAGAAATGCGCAGATTTTGATTTCTTCGAATACAAAGCAGATGAAATAATTTTGAAGGAAATATGGACAGAAAATGGTTACGATTAAAGATATGGAAGAGATTCCTGGAATAAGTACAACGACAGGTTTTTATAGAGAAAAAAGGAAAACATAAGGACAAAAGATGCGTGTTCAGGAGAAAGGTGTGCGAAAAAAAGTACCCATTCCAATGAATATGCATTTTTTTGACCTCAAAGTAGCACTTTTTTGGACATTGTGTAATAAGACAGAAAAAAGAAATTGTGCATATTTAACAAATGACGAAAAAGAAAGATAAAAAAATTCAAACTTATGCGAAAAAAGGTCTTGCTATTTCAGAAACAAAGTGGTATTATACAAATATCAAAAAACCTTATGCGCAAAAGGTAAAAGAAACAGTTAAAAAAATGACGAGGTGACGAAAATGAAGAAAAAAGTATTTGCAACACTTTTAGCAGTATCTATGATCGCATCAATGGTTCCGGCAGCAGTATCCGTACAGGCAGCAGACGGTGACAGTATTCGTCTTGTAAACGGTAAGATCGAAGTTGACGCTCAGTTAAAGAAATTAGCTGAAATGTATGAGAAAGAAACAGGAACTAAAGTAGAAATCGAATCCATGGGCGGCGGAATCGATATCCAGGGTACTCTGAAAGGATACTATCAGTCAGATAACATGCCTGATATCTTCGTAAACGGTAGTGGAGCAGACTTTGCTAACTGGACAGATATGTTAGTAGATATGAGCGATCAGGAATGGGCTTCTGATACAGATGCAGCTTATGTTGATGAGAGCCAGGGTACAATCGGTTTCCCATATACAACAGAAGCAATCGGTCTTGCATATAACAAAGACATCCTTGACAAAGCAGGAATTGATCCTTCCACATTAACAAGTCCAGATGCAATCAAAGAAGCATTTGAGACAATCGATTCCAAGAAAGATGAACTTGGACTTACAGCAGTTGTAGGTTATGCAGCAGAGCCAGTTAACCTTTACTGGTCAACCGGTAACCATTTATTTGGTACATATCTGGATGAAGGTCTTGACAGAGAAGACACTACTTACATTGATATGCTCAATGATGGCGGTAAACTTGACGAAGACCGTTTCACAGATTTCGCTAACTTTGTAGGTCTTCTGAACCAGTATTCAGATCCTGCGCTCCTTGTTTCCGGTACATACGATCAGCAGATCCTGAACTTCTCATCCGGTAAATATGCATTTGTTACACAGGGATCCTGGATCGGTGCAACAATGGTTGGTGATGACGCTGACGCTTACAAAGAAGCTGGTAATTTCGAAGTTGGTATGATCCCATACGCATTCGAAGACGGACAGGATACAATCCTTACAAGCTCCCCATCCTGGTGGTCTGTATACAAAGATGGTAATGTAGAAGCAGCAGAAGCATTCCTTCAGTGGCTGACAACAGACGAAGCTCAGGAAGTCCTCGTAAAAGAAGCTGGATTCGTAAGCCCATTCAAATCCTGCACAATCGTAGGCGAGGATCCGTTTGCTCAGACAATTACTGATTATCAGAAAGCAGGAAAGACATCCGCATGGCACTGGTCAATTCCAGGTTTCAAAGAAGGTATCGCACAGAACTATACAGGTCAGGTATTTGCTGACTATGCATCTGGAAGCCTTGATGAAGCTGGATTTGTAAAGACAATGCAGCAGGTTCTTGAGAGTGCATACGCAAACTAATCAGAATGAATAACTGATATCTGTTGGGCGGCGATTATGTTGCCGCCCATTTTTATTGCGCTGCATACCTGAGTAAAGGTCCGGGCAGACCTCCATTCAGGTACGCAAAAACGGTTAAGACGCATTGATTTTTGTGTTACTTAGAACGAAATTGACAGTAGCATTTTTGCTTTGAATAAGAAATAGGAAGGGTGAAGGCAAAATGAATACAAACAGTGCTAGTAAAAAAGTAATCTCCATGGTATGCCTGATTGCCGGTATTATTTTGCTGGCTGTAGCATTGATTCAGGATATTTCCGGAAGTGGAGCAGGCTGGAGAGGTCCGGCACTGATCATTGGTGCAATCGGCATTTTACTGGGAATGTATTTATTCCCGACATTAAAACATCACAGAAGCATCGTTAACTTTATATTTGTATTTCCATTGTTATTTACATTTGTAGTAACAGTCATTATTCCATTATGCCTTGGTGTGTTTTATTCCTTTACAGACTGGAATGGAATCAAGATGACAGGATTTGTAGGATTTGCAAACTACAAGACAATGTTCAATGAACCAAGTTTCCTCTGGTCACTGATCATCACAATTCTGTTTGTAGTTCTGAACATGGTTCTGGTAAATGTAGTAGCGTTTATGCTCGCATTACTCTGTACTTCTAAGATTAAGGGACTCTCATTCTTCAGAGCTTCCTACTTCCTGCCAAACCTGATCGGCGGTATCGTACTTGGTTATGTATGGCAGTTCGTATTTAACAATGTACTGATCAAGATGACAAATAATATTTCACTTCTGTCAAAGACAAACACAGCTATGATGGCTATCATCGTTGTTTATATCTGGCAGTATGCAGGTTATATCATGCTGATCTATGTAACTGGTCTGACACAGGTACCTAAAGATGTACTGGAAGCATCACAGATCGATGGCGCAAATGCAGTTACAACATTATTTAAGATTAAGATTCCGATGATCGCAGCTACAATTACAATTTGTACATTCCTTACCTTAACATCAGCATTCAAACAGTTCGATGTTAACATGGCTTTAACAAATGGTACAGGTTCTGTTGCAAGTTTCTTCGGAAACTATCTGACAAACGGTACTCAGATGCTGGCTCTGAATATTTATAATACAGCGATCTCCAAGAACAATTATGCACTTGGTCAGGCGAAAGCTATTCTGTTCTTCATTATCCTGGCTGCTGTATCTATTATTCAGGTTAGAATTTCCAATAAGAAGGAGGTTGAAATGTAATGGTTACGAAGAAAACGCCAAAGGTAGTGCTTACAGCTGTTGCGATTGTTATCGCAGCGTACATATTATCTCCTTTCTATCTGGTACTTATTAATACATTTAAGAATGCAAACGGTATTGTTGCAAACCCTGTAAGCTTTGTGGGTGCAAGCTTTGCACAGTTTAAGACAAATATTTCAAACGTTGTCAACAACTCTAACTTCAGTTTCTGGAGTGCATTCGGAACATCTGCGATCATTACAGTTGTTTCCCTTGTATTACTTGCTTTATTTGGCGGTATGGCTGCATGGGTTATCTGCCGTAACAAGACAAAATGGTCAACAGCTATTTACATGACATTTATCGCATCCATGACAATTCCTTTCCAGGTAGTTATGCTTCCTCTGGTTTCTACATTTCGTGATGTAGGTAAATTCCTTGGAATCAGCATGTTGCAGTCTATCCCTGGTATCGTATTTGCATACTGTGGATTCGGTGGTGCTATGACAGTATTTATCTTAACTGGTTTTATTAAAGGTATTCCGTATGAACTGGAAGAAGCAGCAGCGATTGACGGATGTTCTCCTGAGGGAACTTTCTTCCGTATTATCCTTCCGCTTCTGAAACCGGTTATTGTTACTGTTACTATTCTGAATGGTATGTGGATCTGGAACGATTACCTTCTTCCTTCTCTGATGTTAGGACAGAATGGTAAGGTTAAGACTCTTCCGGTTGCTGTACAGGCGTTTGTTGGTTCTTATGTTAAGCAGTGGGATCTGATCCTTACTGCAGCACTCCTGGCAATGATTCCGATGATCATCGTATTCCTGCTTGCTCAGAAGCAGATTATGAATGGTATGGTTGAGGGTGCTATTAAATAGGCTTGCAAATACTTTTTTGAAAAGGCTGTCGTTTTCTTCATTTATTTGGAAAGCGACAGCTTTTTAATGATTTCAAAGGGGACGCGAAGAAAAATAAATGTTTTGAACCACGGCTGCGGGGGCAGGAACTCTAAGCCTTTAGAAATTTGCTAAAACCATGCCAGAAAAATTCAAACTCGCTTCGCTCAGACAGTGAATTTTTCTGACATAACGCAAATTCCCAAAGACTAAGAGTTGCTACACCCCCTGTAGATGTGGTTCAAAACATTTATTTTTTTTCGCTGTGAACTGGCTGGTACTGTGAATGATAGTATGGAAGTGCGTTATCGGATATGGAGTGGAGAAAAAACGGAACAGAAACGGAATAGAAAATGGTAGTATAAATTTACTGATATGGGCTTGAAATGTTGGGGGTTTTATAGTAATGTAGGTGATACAACGCTTAAGGCGAAGGCTGTCTCTGGACAGTCTATTTTTGTGAAGAAGGATGAGGAAAAGTTTTATGGAGAGGACGAAGGAGAAGTCATCGTTTTGTAAGAAGTTTATCGGTGACAGGAAGTTTTATATGATGGTTCTGGCAGTGGCTGTTCCGATCATGATCCAGAATGGAATCACGAATTTCGTGAGTCTGCTGGATAATATTATGATCGGGCGGATCGGTACGGAGCAGATGTCAGGGGCTTCCATTGTGAATCAGTTGATTTTTGTCTATAATCTGTGTATTTTCGGAGGGGTATCCGGAGCGGGGATTTTTACCGCACAGTACTTTGGACAGAAGGATAATGAGGGTGTGAGACAGACGTTTCGGTATAAGTTCTGGATGGCTGTGATTCTGACGATTGGGACGATTTTGCTGTTTCTGACTGTTGGAGAGAATCTGATCAGTATGTATCTCCAGGGAGAGGGTACTGCGCAGCAGATTGCGGATACGCTTAAGTATGGAAAGCAGTATCTGGATATTATGCTGTTTGGGTTGCCGCCGTTTATGATGGTGCAGATTTATTCCAGTACTCTGAGAGAGTGCGGAGAGACTGTTCTGCCAATGAAAGCAGGGGTTGTGGCAATCTGTGTAAATCTGCTGTTTAATTATCTGTTGATCTATGGTGTATTTTTCTTCCCGAGACTGGGTGTGAGAGGTGCGGCAATTGCAACTGTGCTGTCACGTTATGTGGAGGCTGCAATTGTAATAGGCTGGACACACAGGCATACAGAGAAGAATGCATTTGTAAATGGACTATACAGTACGCTTAAGGTTCCTGCAAATTTGACAAAGAAGATTCTGGTCAAAGGAACTCCGCTGTTGTTTAATGAGACTTTATGGGCTTCAGCTATGGCTATGCTGACTCAGTGTTATTCTGTGAGGGGCCTGAATGTGGTTGCTTCTTTGAATATTTCGAATACGATCAATAATGTGTTTAATATTGTGTTTATTGCACTGGGAGAATCTGTTGCGATTATTGTAGGACAGCTTCTGGGTGCCGGTGATATGAAGAAGGCCAGAGATACAGATAACAAGATGATTGCCTTTTCGGTGATGTGCTGTACCTGTGTTGCGATTGTGATGTTTGTTATGGCACCGCTGTTTCCGATGCTTTACAATACGAATGATGAGGCGAGGGAGCTCGCGAAGTATCTGATTATGATCACTGCGTTTTTTATGCCGCAGAATGCGTTTTTGCATGCAACCTATTTTACCCTGCGTTCCGGTGGAAAGACGATTATTACGTTCCTGTTTGACAGTGTGTTTATCTGGTGCGTCAGTGTGCCGATCGCGTTTGTGCTGAGTCGTTATACAGGGATTCATGTACTTGTGATTTATGCATGTGTGCAGCTGGCAGATCTGATTAAGTGCGTGATTGGATTTGTGCTGGTTAAGAAGGGTGTGTGGCTGCAGAATATCGTTTCGTCATGATAAAAATTTTCAATGACATTTGGCTTGACTAACCGATATACTATAGTGTATCATCAGTGAAAGTCAAATAGAAACAGTCTTATAAAACTGTTATAATATGACTTGTTGTTTGATTCACATCATGCTATTTGTGAATTGATATATGTAACATTAATTCTCTTTGCACTGCATTACATTCAACAGAATGCGAGATCAACAGTACAAACTGAGCAGGCGATGCCCGAGATGTTCGAGGGCGTGGGGCCGGGCCGCGCGAAGCGGCAGCAGATATGAACATTTTCAGACATATCTGTGGGACAGTGTATGTTCCGCAGGTGTGTCTTTTTGTTTTCAGAAAAGTATGTTTTGGAAAGATTTTCTTTTGGAAGAATTTTCTAAGACAGATGCAATTCCGGGATACAAAAAGACTCCTGTAAGACCGCACTTTGATAAGTCGCAGAAAGGAAATATGTTTTCTGACTGTGACGCAATGTATGTGACATAAGAAGAACCTGTAAACTCAAATATAGGAAAGTACAAAAGCTTATATATTTGAAAAGGAAATTTAGGAGGTCCTGGTTATGGAACAGACAAAAAAGTTAAATATGACAGCAATGTCAGAAAAGACAAACAACAACACGACAACTAAGAAAGAAGAGCCTGCATGGGAACATAAGGTGGCAATGAAGGTATCAGGTGTGAGTATTGCTGTAAACCTGTTGCTTTCCTTATTTAAATTACTTGCCGGAATTCTGGCACATTCAGGTGCCATGATCTCAGACGCAATTCATTCTGCATCTGATGTGGGAAGTACTTTCGTAGTGATTGTCGGTGTGAATTTATCCGGTAAAAAGTCAGATAAAGAGCATCAGTACGGACATGAGCGGATGGAATGTGTATCTTCCATTATTTTGTCCGGGTTACTTCTGGCAACCGGTATCGGAATCGGTATGAATGGAATTGAGAACATTATTAAGAGTACTTCAGGAGCAAGCATTGCAATTCCTGGAACATTGGCACTGATTGCGGCAGTTGTTTCTATTGTAGTGAAGGAATGGATGTTCTGGTATACCAGAAGTGCTGCGAAGAAAATAAATTCCGGCGCACTGATGGCAGATGCATGGCACCATCGTTCAGACGCAATGTCCTCTGTTGGTGCATTTATCGGTATCCTGGGTGCGAGACTTGGCTTCCCGATTCTGGATCCGATTGCCAGTGTGGCAATCTGTGTGCTGATCGTGAAAGCATCTGTGGATATTTTCAGAGATGCCATCGATAAGATGGTTGACCACTCCTGCGATGAGGCAACAGAAGAGAGCATGAGAGAAGTGATCATGGGAGTGAAAGGAGTGAAGGGAATAGACCTTCTCCAGACACGATTATTTGGTTCTAAGATGTATGTGGATATTGAAATTTCGGCGGATGGAACGATTCCTCTGGATGAGGCGCATGACATTGCGGAAAATGTTCATCATACCATCGAGAATAAGTTTAAAAACGTAAAGCACTGTATGGTTCATGTGAATCCGGCGAATGAGTAAATAAAAAGCGGGGCTGTTTCCTTGAAAATACAATTCAAGGCTACTCCGCTTTTTTATTTAACAGATGTAAGTTGCTGTTGAAATCAGAAAGCATATATCTTTGAATAGTGATAAGATACGCTACATTTTCTGTATATCTTTGTTATAATTTCTGATGATTTTTTCTGTGTCGGTAGCAACATCGCATCCAAGCTGAAGATACATCTTTCGGTCTCCAATGATATAGAATTCTTCCTTAGCACGTGTAACGGCAACATTCATAATATTTGACTCGCTCATTGCCCATCGTGCTGCACCATTACTGTGCCAGTCAGCGCCAAGAACAAAGAATACGACAGGAGCTTCTTTTCCCTGAAAAGTATGGACAGTTCCTATATTTGAAGGTTTTCCCTGACTGTCATATCTTGTAAAATCGATTTGTTTTAACTTTTGTGAGAGATGAAAGGCAACGTTTGTGAATGGCGTGATTACATATATAATGTCTTTTTCCGTTTTATCAATGATTTTTGGATTTTCCTTTATCATTTCCCGAATCTTTTGTAAAAGAAAATCGCCTTGTTCTTCGACATATTTATTGTCTGCTTTTCCACTGATATCAAACCATTTTGCTTTTCCGTTTTTCTTCATGCCCTGTACCATAAGCCCGTCATAAGAAATTATATTGGAAATCGTAAACATCGGGTATTGGCATCTTCTGTGTACCCATAATGGAATTCCAATCCAGGAATCTTCTTCCTGATCTTTATTTCGGTAGAAACCATATTGGCTTGCGGTATCTACAAGAGTCTGGACCGAAGCGGAGTCTGACAGATATTTTTCATTTACACCAAAATGTGTGCCGAGCATTTGCAAAGAGTTGGAGTCCAGTGTAAGGACTGGCTTAATCTGTGAAGGATCACCGACTACCATTACATGTCTGCTTCGGTAGATTGCACCGACAGCTGCCTGAGGAAGCGCCTGTCCGGCTTCATCAATAAAAAGATGTCCAAGAGTTTGCGGCTTCAGATATTTACACATACGTGAAAAACTGGCAAATGTTGAACTGATTACTGGAATAGCCATATTTATCCAGTTCCATGCGGCTTTAATAACTGCTTCCTTTTCCAGATATTTTTCCTGCTGATTCCAGATAATGGCTGCTGCTTTTATATTTTTTTTGTTTTCATAGAGAAACTGTTTTCGGACACGCAATGCCATAATAAACAATTTTGACTGTGCAATGCGGTATTTTTCGTCAAACCATGGGTTAGACATTTGCAAGTCCTCATATTCCAGAGTCATATCCAGAATTTTGTCTTTATTACGTCTTAATACATCTTCATGTGCGTTAGTACCTCTTGCCAGAATATAATCTATCATTGTAGAAGCATCGGCGTATCTTTCTTTTAATTCTTCTACAATCTGCTTTTTTTGTTGGAGTTTTTCCTGCTCGTTTAGCAAAGCTGCAAATTGAGTTGGGTATTCATGCTGAGGTGTTTGGGCGTTGCATAGCATTGTTTTTAATTTTTTTTCCGCTTTTATTAAAGGCTGGAAAATCTGATCGAAAAGAGGTGCCTGTATATTTACAAGTTTCTGTCCGTCTTGCAGAGAATCGGCGAATTTCTGCGCTTCCTTTCGGAAATTTTCCACTTCTTCATATTGATCCAGAAATTCCTCATATATATCTTCATCAGATAGATAATCATCCTGGTCTAAATATTCATAGATTATTTTCAGATGATTAAGGATATTGGACATATTGTCTGCCTTTCCACCTTCAAGAGAAAATAATCCCCAGAAAATATCACCGTTTTTATCAGATTCGCTTATTATTTCTTCATGCCTCTTTCCGTCCTCGTCTTTTTTCCATTCTGTCCGGACTCTGGAATTGGAAAGCTCATAGAAATAATCGGCATCCATAAGCTTATCTAACAGATTCTGGTCAATTTCTTTCTTCAGAGGAAGTTCATTTACGATATTCTGAACAGCACCGTTATTGGAACTTGCAACGACAATACTGTTTTCTGTGATATGCTCCGGCAACATTCCGATGGAAGCATGATCGAAATAAATGGTTTTCAAGGTTCCCTTGATGAAATGTTTAGGAAGTTTGGCAATATCATAGGCCTGTTTCACAATCAGCTGTGCAAAAATATCTTTTAATAAGGTCGTTTTTCCGGTTCCGGGAGGTCCGTTTACACTTCGTATCTGGCTACTGTCAGCACCAATTGCCAGATTCACCGCAACCTGTTGCATAAATGAGAGTGCATAGGCTGTATTGCTGGGAAATCTGCCAAGAGGATAATTTTTCGGCTGTAAAATCTGTTCGAAAATTTTCGGATTAAAGTTTTCGGAAGTTTTATTGCTGTCAAGATTAATACGCTTTTCGTGTGTTCCGAATAAGTAGGCATTCAGATTTGGAGTATCGATAGTTTTTGCCTTTTGCAGGTCATTTATGAAAAAAGAATGCAGATTTGTTGCATCTGATTCTATATTTTTTAATGGCTGCATCCAGCAGTTCTTTATATCAATGTTATATTTTCTAAGTATTTTCAGCATTGCAGAATTAAACTGAAGAGGTTCCCCGGAAGTATCTTCAAAATATTGTGAGAATTCCTTTTTCAGGTCTTCTTCAAATTTTTGGAATTCTTTTTCGTGTGGAACTTTCTTCCGATATCGTATGTATGCACTTTCTGTAAAAAATGTCATATCCTGCTGGAAATTAAGATTATTATCAAAATACAGTGCAAAGCTGAATTTAGTTCCAAGTTTTAGTTCTTCATTTGTTGGTTTTAATTTATATTGTTTTCTTAGAATATCTATAACAGTGTTGAAACTGAAGGTATCGAAATATATGGCAATGCCGCTTTTTCTTGATGTTCTGAATCTTGGTTTACTGAGTTCTCTCAGGAATAGAGAATAAAAATCCTGTCCCTGCAGGCCATCCAGAGAGCGGATTTCAGATTTGTGTAAATTAATATCTCCTTCTGAGAGATGTTCTACCATAATCCAGGCCTCTAACAAGTTTTCTTTTTTTATCATCTGGTGCGTCAACTCCTTTTTGTGTGTTTATCAGGTGTTTTTTCTATAGAGATTCTTTAAAAACTGACTTTAGTGTAGCAAAGTGCCAGTATGCTGTCAATAAACTGGAAGAAAAATATATATGTTCGAAAACACGAACAAAACCTCATGGTAGTATATAAGTACATCAAAGAGAGAGGGGAGGAAAAAGAGAGCGGGCTGGCATCAAGCTTGCGGCCCGCACACCTGTTGGTCAGAAATTTTATCAATTAAGCGTTTTTAAATAATAGGAGGAATTCAAATGAATAATAAGAAATTCACAGACAAAAAATCAGCAGAAGCTTTTCTTGAAGAAACTGAAAAACCTTTTAAACTGAAAATTGTTTGCTCAATCGTAGCAGTAGCAGTACTGGTGCTGATGATCCTGGTGGATTCTGTTTGGCATCCGGCGCTGACTGCGTTCGAGCTACTCTATATTGTGGGCGGTATCGGTGCGCTTTTAGCATCTGCGGCGTTCTTACGACTTTTAAAGTTTTCCAAGAAACTTTTCAAGTGGGGCTGGCTGCTGACACCGTTTTGGCTGTTCGATATTGTAATAGCAGCAGCGTTAGGCGGAACGGTGTTCCTGATTGGCCTGGTCGTACCGGTGGTTCCTGTTACTATAGAAGCTCTGCTTCTATACATGAACCGCAAAAAGGCAGAGCTCTTCATTAAATTAGGAGAGTAATGCGGCAACACCATAGGAAAGCAGGCGCTGCAGAGCCTGTTTTCCTATGAAAAACCAGCTGTCAGGTTTGAGTTTGAAGAGAATCAGATATTGATGCAAAGATATGCAGTTTGGAGGATATCATTATGGAAAAGAAAGTTATGGAAATGATTGAAGAGGTAAAAAGCATACTGGTAGAAGATGACTTTTCCGACTTTTTGCTGGAAGCTTTATCTTATATTGTAACATATGAGATGATTTTTAGTCTTCTTGTTACAGTATGTGGCGAAGAAACGATATTAACTGTGTTAAATGTGTCAAGACTGATTGTAGGCTTTCTTATAATGAATTTGGTTTTATCTGAAACACTCTGGGAAAAGAGAAGTGCGTTAGGTGTTTCTATTGCTGCTGGTATGACAACAATATTGCATTTCCCAACATCAGTAGAAGAAGCGTTACAGATCGTGTATATAGGGGCAGCATGCGTGTTAACTTATTTTGCTTCAGAAGCTAATAGGGAGAAGATAAAAAGAATATTAAAAAAGAAAGGGAGGTAGAATCGGTGGCAAATACTCTTGAATTAAAAAGATTTGTTAACTGCTCAAATCATCCGTCATCGGGATGGTCCCACAGACAAATTATAGAGGCAAGTCGTTATGGAAAGATCGTGGATGTTCCATTTCCGAATGTTGACTGGAAGATGGATGACAGAGAAATAGAGGAGCTGGCGGATCAGGTTACTGAGAAGATTTTGAAGCAGAATCCAAATGCTGTTATGTGTATGGGCGAATTTGTATTATGTTTCAGAATTGTGCAGAAACTGAAAGAACATGGAATCAGAGTACTGGCAACTTGTTCGGAAAGAAAATCGATGGAATATATCGGTGAAGATGGAGTAGTAAAGAAGGAATCCATTTTTCAGTTTAATGGTTTTCGTGAATACTAAGTGGGAATGCTTTCAAGCCCTGAAAGTAAATAATCATTTTTTACAGAAAAACGTTCGAAAAATAAAACAAAACAATATAGTAAAATACAAATAGATCAAAGAGAAAGGGGAGGCCAGAAGGTAACTTATACAGTAAAGATACGTTTTAACCAAACAGGAGGAAATAACATGACTGATGGACAGAGATTAGCAAAAGCAATTAGTTTCGCAGCAACAAAACACGCAGATCAGACAAGAAAAGATGGAACACCATACATCTATCATCCGATGGCTGTAGCAGAGTTACTGAAAAAATGTGGATATGGTATTAACGTGCAGATTGCAGCAGTACTCCATGATGTACTTGAAGATACAGACGCAACAGAAGAAGAGGTAAAAGAGTTTGGCCTTCCTGTCTATGAGGCAGTTAAGCTTGTGACAAGACCAGAAGGAATCGATGAGGCAGAATATGTCAGAAAGATTCTGGAGAACCCGATTGCTGCCGCAGTGAAAAATGCGGACAAAGTACACAATCTGTGGGAGGTTGTATACACAGGCAATAAAAATAAAGTAGAAAAATATGCACATAAAGCAGAAGTGTACTATGAAAATAAATTTTCAGAGGCACTGGACGATGCAATCAAAAGAGCAAAATATATGAGCAAATGTATCAATTTGCAATCAGAGGATTATAAGGTCCTCGAAAAGAAAGGAGGGCCTGATTACAGCATTCAGGAAATGCGTCTCTATTCAGACGCAGCAGCTGTAGAAGACTGCTAAATACATAAAAGTCTGCCGCCGGCTGTGACAGATTCTATAAAATCTGTCACAACTCGCGAAGCAGTGCCAGATGGAAATTAAGAATCCTGACAGTTGTCAGTGCCGGCATACAACTGAATTACTTTTAAAGCGGATTCTTTCATTTCATCTGCAAGCTCTTTCGGTTCCATGACAACTACAGAAGAACCATATCCACGGAGCCAGGAACGGAAATTGGCGGTTCCGATGATGGTGTCTGTATAAATATAGTCATTTCCATCCTGCGTGAGTTTTCCATATTTACGCAGGGAGGTTTCAGCCTTGATCTTGGAAATGATGTTGGCAGTATTTGCGTAGATGCGAACCTTTACAGGAACAGGTTCTTCATCAAAACTGGACATTCCCCACATATAATCAAGTTTTTGACGCATGTCTTCCAGTTGCTGTTGAATGTTGCCTGGCAAATCATGCAGGGCAGGAGCTTTGGAACGATTGAATTCATGGATTCGATCCAGCCTGAAAATTTTGCAGGAAATATCATCCTGACTGATACCAGAGGAAATTTTGTCAGGCTGTTCTATTTCTAATCCGATACAATAAATGAGATTTTTGTCGGTATCATGATAAAGGTATTGTGGATAAATTGTAGTTTCAATTCGATTTCTAGAAGAATGAATACTTTGAACAGTTGATGATACCTCAGTTTGTGGGAGCATGTAGGTGAAAGAAACAGATTCGTCATATTCAATTGCCGCATTTAATGTATCTGCATACTCTATAATTGCTTTGGTTGTTTGATTATATGCTGGATTCGGAGCCTTGATACGGACTTCTGATTTTGAAGGAGAGGTCTTAAAAAGGTCTGGATAATGTGTTTTTAACTGCAAAAATTCTATATGTCTGAGCCAGAATGGAATTTTTTTATCTGATGATTCTGATTCTGAAGCAGAGTTAATGTTAAAATAAAGTGCATTTGAATCCATGCAGAATTCTATATGATCAAAGAACCCGGAAAGTATCTGTCGGTGCCATAATTCTGTATTGCTGATTTCAAATTCTACGGAATCATCTTTTGGATAAAGAGCATTGCTGAGTTTTGAAATCGATAAAAGTGCGATAAAATCCTGTCGGGTCTGTTCAATAGGAACTTCTAATGCCTTGCTTATATTTTCAGGAGTAGAAGTAAAGTCTTCGTGAAGAAGCAATGCTATAATTTTGGTCAGATATTCAAAATTATTTTCTCTGGATATAAGTGTGTTCATAATAAAATCCTTTCACATATTTATAGGAATACTATAGTCAAATGGTATCAGGTTCGGAGTAGTTGTTAAATACTTGTTGTGCGGAAGTGAGCAACATATCCCGGAGCTTCTGAGGACGGATTACTTTGGCACCATAACCGAATGTACGGAGATAATGAGCAAAAGAAGAAAGTCCTCTGATAGTGTCCGTATAGATGAGAGTTTTTTTGTCATCTATAAAATCCTGAGTGATACGGGAAGTTGTGGAACGGTATTTATGCAAAGCATTTACCTTGGATTCTATATTTTTGGAATATGCATCGAAATGGATTTCAACTTCTTCTGGATCGTCCAGAGCGGCGGAGAACATCTCGGCATAAATTTGATTTAGGGTAATTTTCTCAGTATCAGAAATAGAATTAGGGACATCAGATGCAGTAGTTGCTTTAAAATCAATGCGGTCCAGACGTACGAGAAGTTTTTCCTGCTTTTCGGATTTGCCAAGAAGATAGCATTGATTGGTTTCGGTACTGTAAAAAAGTATTCCTACAGAAAAAAGGAATTGTTGTTTTTCTGTTAACCTTGGGCTTGAAAAAACAAGATTCAATTGTTTGTCTTCGTAAGGAAGCTTATTCAGAGATTTAAGCTGGCTATTGATATTATCTGGAAAAGAATTCTGCCGTCCATGCAGAAAATGATCTGCATTACTGGAGGGAGAATCATTTGTTCCAAGTAATTCGTTATTTTGTAAAAGCGTGCAAAACTGATAAATTGGTTTAATAGTAGAAGCAGCGGAGCCTATACTGGAGGCAGCGTTTTCGTAATTATAGCAGAAGTCAGATAAGGCACCGGCAGAAAAAGAGTAAACAGCTGGTACAGATGAACGGAACTCGTATTTTCGTTCACTGTTATTGGTGCGCTCAAAGATGAGATAACCTTCTTGGGACAGTTGAAATAGATGTTCCTGAATGATACGTGGCTTGATATCCTTTAAAACACCATCATTATCTGCTAAGTCACTTTTTCCAAAAGAGTTTGCTTTTTCACGACCTTCATAAAGCAAAAGCCAGTCGAGAAAGAGATCCTTATCAATGCAGGAAGTAAATTTTTGTGTTTCTTTGTATGAGAAATTCTGGACGTCGGAAGATTCTTCTGTCAGTATGTATTTTCCATTCCGGGTGGCAAACTTATAATTCATCTTCTCTAAATGTTTACGATCTTCGCTCAGAGTTCCTCTGGAAATTTCCACATTGTAGTTTGCCTTCAGATATGCCTGAAATTCACTGGTAGAAGCACCGTTATTTTCTTTTAGATAATCGATATAAATCATGCGCCGTTCTTTTGGGGACAAAATATGTTTCTTATTATTCATGGCGGAAATCCTCCTTTGTTGAGATGATAGATTACAGTCTGTTAACAGAGAGAACTGGTGTGTAATCACTGATGTTATTATTATAAATTTCAGGCTGAGTTGTGTCAATTTAATGTTCGAAAATTCTGACAAGATAGCAGAATATTATTTGATTATAATTTTTTATACCAGTTATACTGGATGTTGATTGACGGAGTATTTTGTAGATACTATAATATGATTTAAGAGTCAAACCCCCTTTTTACCGAATTTAGTCACAATATATTGTTGTAATATACGAAGTGAATATATTAAATACAGTATCTTTGGTTATTAAATTTCCCTTTTGACAATTTAATCATAATATATCATATAAACGGAAATTTCATAAATAAAATTAAACAATTAAATGGATTAAGATTGTGGATTACTGTTAGAAATGGAAAAGTAGTAGAAATGTCCCTGCATTCATAACTTATAATAAAAAAGAGAAAGACTGCTGAAGAACGGTCTTTCTCTTTTTAAACAGATTATTTTTTCAGAAGTCTTTCAAGTTCACGCATCCAGCTCATATAACAAGTTAAAGCGCGGTTAATTGCTGAAATGTTAAAAGGTGAATCAGAAGCGGCATGATTCATGGCATTTCGTACTCGTTTCAGTGTCTTGTGCAGTACGAGAATTTTAAATATTAATTCTTGTTTAGAGCTATCATCTCCACCGCTATATTTAAAGTTATTATGTAAGATACTTTTTTGGTTGGTATCTAGTCTTTCGCCCTTTGTATATAAAGATACATTTTGGTCTGCGTAAACAAAAACAGATGATATACCAGTATATTTTTGTTTTGAGGAACCCTCGTTTAAGATAAATGTACAATCCTTAGCCAGTTTAGCCAGATTTATAAAAGGATTCGTATTTTGACTGTTAAATGTATCATCAGTTATCCAAAAATTATTATTGCTATTTGTTTGAACCTTCTGGTTTGAATCCGTATAAGAAAAATTATATATATAGGCGTTAAACAAATCGTTAAGTGAAAAAGCTTGTATTGAATTATTGTTTGGAACTTTGTATTTATTTTTTCCTTTTTTAAACTTAGAGGAATTGAAGGATAAAATTTCCCATTCAGTAATAAATAAATCACAAATTTTGGACTCGATTAAAGTCAGTGCCTGCTGATAAAATCCCTTATTTATACACCAGTCTATTTCGTCTAGTATAGTATGGTCTTTTTTGAGCAGTGTACTGTAATCTTTTTCGATATTGGTTTTGTAAATATCCAGATAGGAACTTTTCTCAATATTTTTTGTTTTAAAACTTACCATAGTGGAAGCTTTTTTTACATTTTTTGCTGTATTTTGTTCTGGAAAAATTTTCTGGAGATCTTTGATACCCTTATCGAAAGCAGGGATAGAGCACCACTGGATACCCGTTGCTACATCAGAAATAGCTTTTACAAGATGTTCTTCTTCCTCGGAAAATACATTTTTCGAATTTGATTTCTGCTTGTTGGTGTCTTCAAGATTCTTTTTGTATTTCATTAAAGTATCAGCTCGTCCACAGGAGAAGAACTCGTTAACACCGGAAACAAAGTCGTAAATTTTCATGTTTTCAGTTTCAGAAATAATACGACTTGGTTCAGGCTCTTTACCTTTTTCTACTCTAGGGGCGAATTCTACTGCAAAAGCGTCTTTTACTTTGATATCTTCATTTTTCAGAAGAGATACAGTAGCCTCCATAATTCTCTGGATACCACGAATACCGCCATGTGTGTCCAGGTACAAATCAAGTGTCTGGTTTTCATGTTCTTTTTTAATATCTCGAAGAGTGTTTATGACAGACTGAATACCCTGATATGGAGAATCAGGTTCAACTTCTATAACAGTGAATAAATCTTCATCGGGTGTATCTGGACGCATGAAGTTGCGAACCTGCCTTTTGAAATACTCTTCAGGAGAGATGTCATAGTGAAATCCCTCAGGTGAAAATACTTTTTCAATTTTTTCTCGTGTTTTTCGTGTACACAGCATAATAATCTTATCGAGAGTTCCACGGGTTTGCTTATTTTTGTCTTCTTTTGCAAGAAGTTTATCTAGCATTATTGGAACAGGATCTAACTGATAACGTCCTGTGACTGGTATCGCACCAAATGCGGAGTCATATATAAATTCAGTTTTTGGAATATTACCATTGATAGTACTGAGCGCGAGCAGAAGTACATTATAAATTTTCTCAGAAGGTTTGTGGGTCTGTACATGAGTCTCATTTTCGTTTGGTGTTGCAGGAACTTCAGGACGTTCAGGTTTGGATGCTGGTTTAGCCTCTGGTTGGGGCTTGTCTTCTGAACCTGTCTGAGTGGATTTATCAATTTTGGCGTTATTATCAATTTCAGCCTGGGCCTGTTTCTGTTCTTCTTCCTCCTGCTCTCGGCGGAGATTTACTTTCTTTGAGTACGGAATAAAGGATTTGTCAACGGTCAGTTCCTTCCTGTATGCGGGAATACCTTCATTCTCCTCCATCTGCAATTCAATTCTGCGCATCAGATCCAGGACGAAATCGCGGTTCCGGAAATCAGCAGTATCATAAATAGATTCGATATAGTATCCAATCTCATCAATGAAATCCTGATCGGCTTTATAGCCTTTTGTATTCATGTAATTCAGGAACTGCCCTGTGATCTCTCTGGATCGTAATTTCTCCAGATGTACATGACGGGAAAGCATTCTGTAGAAAAAGTGGTCATCTTTTTTAAAACGATTTTCGACAACAGAAGAAGGTGCACAGATGATTTTTACAACTTCAGGAGTGTTGTCAAATCTCTGCATCATAAGTTCAAGAGAGTCATCTTCGCTGCAGTCAATGATTACCAGAATATCCCTGCGATCCAGTACTGTATGAAGAGTATAATATTTGTCCTCTTTTACAGGAACGACACGGTAAGGCTCTGTTGTTTCAAGTTTGCTGGTAACTTCTTTCAGAACCTTCTTGAAAATTTCCAGAGATTCTTCTTCATCATACTGCACAAGCATACCGTAAGGGATCAGTTCATCATCAGCCCTTGTATCACGGTTTATCAGAAAGTTGAAGAATCCGCGGAGGGACTGCAGCTCATGTTCTGGAATGTTCAATTGATTTTTAAAGTCTGATAATAAAGAATTTAATTCAGTATTCATAAGCACCTTCCAATCTTATTTATAGTATTTCTGTAACGATTCAGGCCTGAAATGCCTGTTTACAAATAATATAGCACATCCCCCAAAAACCTACAATCATCTACAATTACAAAATTCCACAAAAAATACCAGAGCACAGCGGTGTAAATTACTGTTTACTTCATTTTTAATGACATGTAATCACAATAAATATTCGAAAGCAACTGCAACACCATAATATATACTCTAAACATAGGTTGAGACAAGACCTTGTACCTTGACAACTGAATATAGAGAACTTCGGCAGAGTGGTGACCTGCCGGAGTTATTAAGAAGAAACATACGCATTGCGTAATACCGGCTGGAGGAACCGGAAACTCTTACGCATATGAAAGATACCCGGAAAAACAGTTACAGTTGTTTAATGAAATAGGAGGAAAAAGTAATATGTATGTTCAGGTAAAATCCAGTAACGGTATCACAGTAGTTCCTATGGAAACAAAGCTTATGGCAGAAAGGAGGATTTTTATACAAGGTGACATCACTCAGGAAAATGCCTGCGAGTTTGTGAAGCAGATTTTGCTTCTCAACAGTCAGGATCCTAAGGCACCAATTGATGTGCTGGTCAATTCACCGGGAGGTGAGATCAACGCAGGGCTGCTGATGTATGATGTCATCCAGTCCAGCCCGGCCCCGGTCAGAATGTTCTGTATGGGGCAGGCATACAGCATGGGCGCAGTTCTTTTCGCCAGCGGAAGACATGGAAGATACATGCTTCCACACAGCGAACTGATGCTTCACGAACCTGTGCTCGGAAATCGGGTGGGAGGAAATGTTTCCTCGATCCGCTCCCTTTCCGAGAGCATGTTTGAGGTCAGAAAGAAACTCAATGGTATTCTTGCAGAACATACCGGTCAGCCGGAGGAGGTGATCGAGAAACAGACCGGCTATGACCATTTCTTCGGACCGGAAGAAAGCGTAGCATTTGGACTTGCAGATAAAATTGTTGGTTTTGATATGTTAATGGAGGAAAAATAGATGAGAAAAGACAAAATGATCCTTGGAGCTGATGTAGTAGTAAGCACAGATTGTCAGGAGACTGGACTCAACAACAACGTACTGATCTGCGGAAGCAGCGGATGCGGAAAAACAATGTCCGTCATCGAACCGAGACTTCTGGAAACATACAATTCCAACCCGATCGTAACAGTGACCAAAAGACGCATCATCGACAAATACAAACCTGTATTTCGCAAAAGAGGATATCAGGTGCTGGATATGAATCTGATTGAACCAATGCAGGGAAATGTGATCTATGATCCTCTGCAGTATGTAAAAAGCTACAAAGATGCCAGATTCCTTGCGGATTCTATCATAGGTGCGGATCCGCGTAAAAAGGATTCAAAATTAGACCCTTACTGGGATATGTCAGCTGCTTCCCTGCTGACAGCTGAGATTGGCTATATCCAGTGGATCAAAAAAGAAAAAGGAACATTTGCGGATGTTCTGGACTTGAATGACAGGCTCCATATAAAACCAGGTAGAATGGGTTTTGAAACAACACTGGACAGTGAATTCGAATGGCTTTGTGAAAAAAATCCACAGCATTATGTGTGCTCATGTTGGAAAACTTTCCGTGAACTTCCGGAAAAAACAGCATTGTGTGTAATGGAAACGATGAATGTTACAATCGATGCCATGTTCAGTCCGGAACTTCGCTGTGCCATAGCGAACCGAAAGAATATAGATTTTCAGGCATTTGCCGGGAATAAGACAGCATTGTTCATCTCCACTTCAGCAGTAAACACCTCAACCCACTATTTTGTAAACATGTTTTATGCGCAGGCATTTAAACAGCTTTTCGAATACGCACAGACATGTCCGGCGGGAAGACTGCCGATTCCTGTACATATGTTGTGTGACGACTTTGCCACCGGCGGAAGAATTCGGAACTTCCCTGAATACATCAGTATTTTCAGGGAAGCACAGATTTCTGTTACCATGCTGATCCAGAGCGAGTCTCAGCTCAGAGCAATGTATTCTCCGGAAGACGCAGTTACGATCATCAATAACTGCGACACCTACGTATACATGGGAGGAATGGATATCTCCACTTCCAAGAACATCAGCATAAGGCTGAACGAGCCATTGGAAGATGTTCTGTACATGCCGGTTAACAGGGCCGTTGTTTTCCGCAGGGGCAGCAGACCGGTTGTCACTGAGAGATACCACATTCTCGAAGACGAACGGTACCAGAAGGTCACCGCAGCCTACGAGGAGGCACAGAAACGTCCGAGACGGCAGAGAACACCTGCTTTCAGGGAGAACGTGATCCTTCACGTAAACTCTGAAAGATAATTGTATGCGCATTGCAAAGCATGCTGCCATTCTTTTCCTTTCTTTTGGCAGGATGTTTTGTAATGCAGCTATTATCCATAAAACAGTAAATACAGAAAGAATACGCAGATGATAAAATCTGCTAAAATTACGCAAGGTAGTAGAATTGTGTCGCTAATTTGTGTATAATGTAGATATTATCATAGCAATTCCAGAAAAACTGAATGGAGGGACAGACGGTATGAAACCAGAATTACAGGATCAGGAAGTGCTGGCGATGTATGATGTCAGAGGAATCCAGAGTTACATCTTTAAAAGTAATGCTGCGAAAGAAATCGTAGGAGCATCTGCACTGGTGGAGAAGATCATCACAGAAGGTCTGCAGGCATACATCCGAACTCTCGGACCACAGGAGAGAGAAGGCTACATGACAGACTGGAAGAATGACGCTCCTGAAGCATTTCTGAAAGATCCGGCCATAGAAATGCAGATCATGTTTATAGGAGGTGGAAATGCATATGTTTTGTTCAGAAAAGGCTCCGTTTGCAGCAAAGTTAACAGATTTCTGGCAAAATATATCCTGGAGAAAACCTATTCGCTGAATCTGGCGGTGGCAGTAGTAGCCAGAACGGACAGCTATAAACATGACTACGAAGCCATTAATGATGAAATGCGCAATATCAAGGCATGTATGCCTTTGAATATGCCGGTGGGCGCAATGCCTTTTATGGAAGCAGATTCCATCACTGGATACCCTGTTGTCAGTCATGAAAAAGAAGGCAATTTTTCCACAGAAGCAAAATTAAAAAGAGGCGCCTTTCCAGAGCAGGAAGACGAGAAGATCTTTGACAACATGGTTACGGAAAAAGGTGACAGCAGTACCCTTGCAGTTTTTCATATTGATGGAAACAGTATGGGAAACAGCATCCGTATGAAGATGGAAGAAAAAGAAAACTATGAAGACGCAGTCCGGACAATGAGAGAACTTTCACTGAATATTTCGGGAACGTTCCGCCAGACAGTGGACAAAATGAGAGCGTACATGGATTCTCTGTCACCGAAAGTAAAAAATACAGATAAGAAACTGTATCGCGAGATTATCGTAGCCGGAGATGACATTACATTTGTATGTAATGCGAAGCTGGCTCTGCCGGCAGTGGAATATTTCCTGAAGCATATTGGAGATTCCGGGGAATTCAGTGCCTGCGGAGGAATTGCATTCTTTAACAGTCATCTTCCGTTCTCAGACGCTTATCAGGTTGCAGAAGCCTGCTGCGACAGTGCCAAGAAGAGGGCAAAACAGAAGGAGAATAAAATTACTGTAATATCGGAAAGAAAATCTGGAACAGAAACTAAAAAAGAGACAGTCAGCAGAGTCGGAAATTTCCTGGATTACCAGATCTGTACCAATATCAGTGCAGCCAGACTTGACAGCTACCGTGACAGACATTATCAAAATGATGGAAAACTGTGTATTGCCAGACCTTATTATGTGCCAGGTCCGAATGATCAGGAAATGAACGAAAAGAACGACAGATATAATATCGGACAGTTACATATGTGGCAGAAATACTTCAAAGAAATGCCAAGAAGCAAGGCAAAAGGACTCCGAAATGTGATTCCAATGGGTGAGAATGAGATAAAGAAAGAAATATCTTTTCTGAAGTCCAGAGGATACAGCGAGTTCGGGGATTCTGTAGAACAGTATGGAATCTGGTACGATGCACTGGAAATCATGGATTGGCTTATTCCGGATGAGGAGGAAATGACAGATGAAAATACAGATAAAGTTGCTGAGTGATCTCTGTACCTGTTCAGGAGAGACTTATAACAGCATTGTAGATACAGATGTTACTTATGATGAGAATGGCATTCCTTATATTCCGGCCAAGAGAATCAGGGGATGCATCCGTGAGGCAGGTCTTGAAATGCTGGAATTCGGACTGATTTCCCAGCAGGAATACGAGGACGTATTTGGAAAGGAAGGAAACCGGAATTCAGCGTTTTCACTTTCAAATGCATACATTTCAGATTATGAAGAGGTCACAGAAGCACTGCAAAAAACACCGTTTACGGAGTTAAAGAGTCAGCAGAATGTGTTGGATCAGTACACTGCAACAAGGACACAGACAGCAGTTGACCTTAGAACCGGAGTGGCAGATAAGAATTCTTTAAGAACGATACGTGTCGTGCGTAAAGGACTGACTTTTGAGGCAGACTGTAACTGGAAGCCAAAGGTTTCCAAAGGAGATTCCGAAAAAGCTTTCAGGCCGGAAATCCTGGGACAGGCTGTATCTCTGGTAAAACATATGGGAATGTCCAGAACCAGAGGTCTTGGTCTTGTCCGGATGAAACTGTCAGATACAGCAGGTGAGAGAAAGCAGCCGCATGTATTATTTGACAAAGGACAGCTCTCAGACAGAAATAAGATCACTTACAAAATCACCCTGAAATCTCCAATGATCTGTAAATCCCCTCAGGGAAATCAGGCAGCCACACAGGACTATATTGCAGGAAGCAAAGTGCTGGGACTGATTGCAGAAGCACTGAAGGATGACGGTTATCAGAAACTGACCAGTCAGGGAGAAGAGCTGATCGTTTCCAACGCATATCCGGTATACAAAGGCAAAAGAACGGTTCCTGCCAGAATTTCCCTTCAGAAAGTGAAGGACCAGTCATTTGAAAAAGATGGCACCATGTGTATCAAAGATATGCTTCTGCTGAAATCTCCGAAAGAAATCGAAGGAAAGCAGATGACACCAGCCAATATTCCATATATAGATGAGAATGGAACGATTCTGGATGTCAGCACACAGATCAGCTATCACCACCAGAGACCTGCAGACAAATCTACAGGACATGCAACAGGTCTGGACAAATCAACCTTTTATCAGCTTGCGTCAATTTCAGAAGGGCAGAGTTTCTGCGGATATATCCTTGCAGACAGGGATCAGGCGGAGCAGATCATGGAAAGAATAGCAGAGTGTGGAGAGATTCGAATGGGCTATGGTAAATCCAGTGAATTCGGGGCTGTAGAATTTGAACTTGTCTGCGCAGAACCGGTTAGAACTGTAAGTAAGACCTGTACAGATGCCATTGTGACACTTGTCTCAGATGTACTTCTCTACAATGAGATGGGGATGCTGACCACAGATGTACGTGTTCTGGAGAAAACACTCAGGGAGATGACAGGGGCAAAGGATCTGATACTGAGTCATCCATTCCTGAAATTCGAGACAATAGGTGGGTTCAATGTTACCTGGAAGCAGAGAAAGCCAGTCTTTCATGCGCTTGGAAAGGGAAGTACATTCCTGATCCATTCAGAGAAAGGAATCGACATCGGAACTCTGAACGGGGCATTTGCCGGAGAACGCGTGAGTGAAGGATTCGGCGAACTGCTGGCAGAGGAACTGCCAGAGTCCCTTAATGTTACAGTCAGAAAACCGGAAACTGTCAGTGAAACAGACAGTGCGGAGAAATCTCTTGACTATGCTGTGATACAGAAACTTCTGGAAGCAGAATTTGACCGCAGAATGCAGGAAAAAGTCCGTGAGAAACTGGAAACAAAGAAAGCAGAATATAAGAAGAATGTGGAAAGCCTGAATGCTGCTGTTGCAAAACTCAGGATTATTTTCAAAGATGAAGATACCTATGAAGCAATGGATAAACAGATAGAGGGAATCGAAAAAGAAGAGAAGAATCAGCTATGTAGGGATTTGTTTGAGCTGATTAATCCGGAAAATGTAAAAAAAGAAGCAATTAGAGAAATGCAGCAGTATTACCGTCTGGCATCTGAAACACCTGAGAATGAAGATAAGTTATATGAAAAAATGTCTGAGGTTCTTTGTAAAGATCCATATAAAGACGTATACAAAGCTTACCTCGCAGAACTGAAATATTTTGTAAAAATTGCAGCTAAGGAAGGAGAACACTGATCATGAATGGAATATTAAAGAGAAAAGTATTTTTTGTCAGGATCCGTTTTACATCTCCTTTGAGCATTTCATCAGGAGAGGATGAATGGACAGATTCAGATATACTGAAAGATTGTGACGGTACACCATTTGTTCCGGGAAGCTCCCTTGCAGGAAGTATGCGTGCTTATCTGGAAAAAGAGAAAAACGCACCTTGTATGATGGGATATACGGACAGAGAAGATACAGGGAAAATGAGTTCTCTTTTTATTTCAGATCTGACCCTGGATAAGGAATTTACGATCGGAATCAGAGATGGCGTGGCACTGGATGAAAATAAAGTCGCAAAAACAGGCAGTAAATATGATATGGAAATTCTGGAGGGAAATGCAGAAGGTCATTTCTATATGGAACTTGCCGTAAGGGAGAATGACGCGCAGGAAGAGGAAGAGTGGGAGCAGGAACTGGCTTACGTATTTCAGGGAATCCAGAGCGGAGAGATCCGTCTTGGAAGTAAGAAAACAAGAGGATTTGGAGAATTTGAGATTCTTTCTCTGGCAGTGAAGAACTTTGGAAAAGAGAATTATCTGGAATATGCAGATGCCTACGAAGAGAGCACATGGACAGAAGCTCCGGATGAAAAGGATACGTGGCTTCAGAGAAACACAGAGAGAAAAATGGTTCATATCACAGTACCGCTTCGCTTAAAAGGCGGCATCAGCATCCGTCAGTATGCAGCTAAGAAAGATGAACCGGATTTTGTTCATCTGACCGATCATAAAATGCCTGTGATACCTGGCAGCAGTATGGCAGGTGCAATCAGACACAGAATCGAAAGAATTCTCAGGGAACTTGAGGAAAACGGAGTGGAAATTCCGGTATCTGTGGGGAAAATCATAGACACAGCTTTTGGTTATGTGGACAAAACACAGGCCTGCACATCGAATATCATTATCAGTGAATCTGAAATTCACAATGCAGGATTCCTGACGATGGCAAGAACCGGAATCAGCCGTTTCGAATCAGCTGCGAGAGATGGAGCACTCTACAAAGAGCGTACCTGTGTGGATGGAGATATAAACCTGAATCTTATCGTTCGAAAGAATGAAGAGCATAAAGATGAGAAATGGATCATAGGAATTCTTCTGCTTGCATTAAGAGATCTGCAGAATGGATTCCTGGCAGTAGGTGGACAGACTGCGATCGGAAGAGGCGTTTTTTCACCAAATGGTCCGATACTGATTGATGGAGAACAGGGCAGAGAAGAGGAATACATCCGAAACGCATTCAGATCTCTTGCCAGAAGTGGAGGGAAACAGTGATGAATCTTTTAAATGCACCACAACAGGGAATCATGTATGCCCTTTATACAGATAGAGTTGAATATAAGAAGTATAATCTGCAGGAACTGTCAGAAGAAAGCCTTGCAGAAAACCTTTTGGAACTGCATTTATTCAACGAGACAGAAGAATACCGTTATGTGAAGACCAGAAGAGGAGAAATGGAAGCCAGAATCAGTGATGAGACAGTGCCACATGAAGACTGCTATATAGAGCAGATTTTTGATTGGGATAAGGGGAAAGTAGAAGTGGTAAACTACATCACTTATGATGAGAATGACCTTATGCGAATTGATAATTATAGACTGAAAGAGGTGAAATGACCATGGCAGAAGATAAATCCGTATTCCTGAATCCATATAACTTTATCAGCTTTCCACAGAAAAGGGCAGAAGCCTATACAGATACAGATAAACACACTGGTGTGATCGAATATACGATCACAACCAAAACACCACTGTTTATACCAAATTCCAGCTCTGACAAGGCTTTCAAAGAGTCTGAAACAGTGACGGATCACAAGTCTTATGATTTCTTTTCCTACACGAATCTGGATTCTAAGAAAACATACGAAAATGAATACCATCTTCCGGTGATTCCGGGCAGTGAGATGCGAGGCGTAGTGCGAAATGCCTACGAGACATTGACAGACTCCTGTATGGGATTGTTGAATGAAGAAATATATCCGGTGAAGAGATCTTATGAGAAATTTATTCCGGGATTGCTTTGTCAGGAAAATGGAAAAATAGTTTTATATGAAGCGTCTTCTATGAGAATAGGAGATATGTTTGTTGACGGAAAGCCACCGAAAAGATTTGAAAAAGACAGAAATGGTACGGAAATTTTCTTTTCAGTTGAGGGAAAAGAGGGATGGAAAAAACCAGTTAAAAATTTCAGCAATAATTTCAAAGATGCTAAAAAAGAAAATTATAGAAAAAAGGGCTATCTTTTAAAATGGGGAATGAGCATAGAAGAACCAGAAAAAGAAGATAAAAGTAACGGAAAAAAGGCGGATAAAAAAGATAACAGTAACGGAAATGAGACGGATAAAAAAGATAACAAAAAAGCAAGATATCATATCTATCAATTACGCCGGGATAGAGATACAGGAAAATATAAAAAAATAACTTTTTTTACCAGAGATAAAGTGGAGCGAAAATTATTAGCTGTTGTTGATTCGTATCAGAAGCAGCCAGCTGTTTCTGATGATAATAAGGATGCATATGAGGAATATGAAAAGGATCTACAGAGTTTTCTGGATGGAGAGATACAGTATTTCCCTGTAAATTATTCTGCTTTAGATAAAGAAAACATTTATCTGGCACCGGCAGTGTATTCTAAGGAAGTCTATGATAATAATATAGGAAAACTGGCTGGAGAATTTGCTCCATGTAAGGAAAATTTCTGCCCGGCATGTGATTTGTTTGGACATATTGGAAAGACTAATAAAACTTGCAAGGGATCAGGGATACGATTTACAGATTTATATGTAAAGGAAGAAAAAACTCCAGAAAACTATAATCAGTATTATCTGGAAAATAAGATTACACTTCAGACGCTTGGAGGACCCAAGCTTGGAAATGTAGAGTTTTATTTGAAAAAACCAGATAAGAATGCAAGTTTTTGGACATATGATTATTACATATTAAATTGGAATGTAAAGGTTGCACCTGGAGAATTAAGGGGAAGAAAATATTATTGGCATCACCCACAGGTACATTTTGAAAAGGTGGAACCTACAAATCTGAATAAAACAGTAAGACCTGTAAAAAAGGGAATAGAATTTAAAGGAAAATTATATTATGAATCTATTTCCAAAAAACAATTGGAGCAGTTGATCTGGATTCTCAATAGCGGTTCTGAACAGTTGGGATTAAAATTAGGCGCAGCGAAGCCTTTGGGCTTAGGAAGTATTAGTTGCACTGTTGATCAGGTACAGGAAAGAAAAATAAAACTGGCAGAAGATAGATTGGTCTATTCTGTTGAAAAGATTCCATTAGAAAATATTACTTATGAAACGGTTGGATTTAGTCAAAATGTAAAAGAGGAATTCTACTTAATTGCCGGCCTGAATACTGTTTCAAAGAATATCCCAATTACATATCCAAGGACATATGAACAGAAGAATGGAAAGATGGAAGAAGGATTCAAATGGTTTGGATTAAATCATTGGATAGGTAAAGCTGGAAACGGCATGATTGGAAATCGTAAAAATGTGGAAATTCTAAAAACGTTACCACCTATTAAAACTGATAAAGGACTTCCTTATGATCCACAGGTAGAGAGAAAAAAACAATATTGGAATTACAACCATTCTGGTAATGGATGGAATAAAGACAAGAACAAGCGGTAGCTGTATATAAAACTGGATATGTGACCGGTTATTTTTGAATCGGTTGTTTCAGATGGGCAATAAACTGAAAGGAAAAAGTGAATTAAAAATCATAAAAAAAACTCCAGGTTTATTGACAGAATAACAGATTTTCAAGTACAATGTAAATACGTATATGGTTTAACATTTTTCTACGAGCACAAAAAATTAGGTGAAAATGCTAATTTACAGAAAATTCTGTTAATTACTTATAAAATTAGCTCTCGGAAGCCAGTAAAATCAAGGCTTCCGAGAGGCTACCGTAGAAATGAGTAGAAGCCCGTTGAGGGCATTGATACATATCAAATTCTGTTCTCATAATTTCCTCTCTTCCTGTAGAAATGAGTAGAAGCCCGTTGAGGGCATTGACACACGGCACTGCATATGCTGTAAAGCTTATTAACTTTCATGTAGAAATGAGTAGAAGCCCGTTGAGGGCATTGACACCTCCTTTTTTAGAAAAATAATAAAAGTTCTACAAAAAGTAGAAATGAGTAGAAGCCCGTTGAGGGCATTGACACATGTTCATGTTTAATTCTCCTTTTCTTTGTTTTTAGTAGAAATGGATAGAAGCCCGTTGAGGGCATTGCTATATTTGGGTACTTTTTCTTTTGAATAGTTAAAAGTCCGTTGAGGGCATTAATCAAATAACTATTGTAAAAAGAAAAGGAGGTACCTAAATGAAGATGAACGAAAAGAAAGATTTACGTGAATTGACAGAAAAATGGATGTCAATGGAACGAAAAACATTCTTTCAGCGAGAAAAAGCTGAACGCTACTATGAAAAGAATCTAATGCAACCAATTATCGAAAACTACATTGAACGAAATGCGGATATGGTCTTTGAAGAAGTTGATTATCTGATGTTATCCGTAGGCACATCTTATGAACCGCTGGTTCTCAATATCTCATTACTGAAACCCAAAAGAATCCTGTTCCTGTATACTGAAGAAACCGAAACAATCTTAAAATTCCAGATTTAATAATCCGGAAAAATCAAAAATCTATTTTAACTCATCAAACAATTATCACCTCATTAATGTTCACCATGTATGAAAACGCTCTGCGAAGAGAAAAAGAAGAAAAATATGATATGGCAACTTTGCTGTTCTATAGATTACTGGAAATGATAGAGCAGAGAAGACTGATGAATTATGATATTTATATCAGTCATCCGGAATATGAAACTGTAAATTATGCAAAAGCATCAAACGGATTGCTTGATGACGTAGTAAAATATTCTGTAAATACGGTAAAGAAAATTGTTGCAGCCAATCATTCGGCAGAAAATGTGGATATGAAAAAGAAGTTCACAGAGGTGGATACAAATCTTGATGATTTTCAGATCACCAGTGATGCTGTACGGGCGGTTATGGTTTCCTGTAATCTTATAAGATATCTTTGCCAGAAGGCCAAAACAGTACATTATCTTAATCACTATGAGCGGTTAAGTATTCTTTATGTTTTTGGACATCTTGGAGAGGAAGGAAAAGAGTTTATACATAAGATTATGTCCTTTACATTAAATTATTCCTATCAGGTGACACAGAAATTTGTATTAAAATGTCCGGAAAAGCCGATAAGTTGTTTAAAGTTACGGGAACAGTATAAACAGATTTCGGCAGAGATTGGATGTTCCTGTGGATTCAAACGAACGAAGAACTGTTATCCATCGCCAGTCTTACATGCATTAAAAAATACGGAAGAGAACGAACAGATTACGATGCCTGTATCGAAAACGATTCCTACGGATAAACAGAAGATAATGAAAACAGAAATCAGCGCAAGCTCCAGGGCACAGGAAATTGCAGGTAAAATGATGGAATTAAGAAAGCAGAAGAGAAATTTGGATCGCACCTTATTGAAATGTGAACAGGAGTTGTCGGAAATCTTTGATGACAGCAATACGGATAGTATGGAGATAAAAATGGGACTTCTGGTGCGACGGAAAACAAATGAAAGGACGGAGTGGGTGATAGAACTTTAATGGTTTGAGAAGCTGTTTTTTATAAAAAAGTCTTCCAGGTTTATTGACAGAATACTATATTTGATCGTATAATACAGATACGTATATGGTTTAACATTTTTTTACGAGCACAAAAAATGAGGTGAAAATGTTAATTTACAGAAAATTCTGTTAATTACTTGTAAAATCAGCTCTCGGAAGCCAGTAAAATCAAGGCTTCCGAGAGGCTACCGTAGAAATAAGTAGAAGCCCGTTGAGGGCATTGACACATTTTTTCTTTTTTAACAAAGTCATAAAACCAGTTTGTAGAAATAAGTAGAAGCCCGTTGAGGGCATTGACACATCCGACCAGTAATACTGCTGAAAACAGTATTGGCAGGTAGAAATAAGTAGAAGCCCGTTGAGGGCATTGACACAGGTTAATAAGGTATCCATTTTCTTCGTATTTTGTCGTAGAAATAAGTAGAAGCCCGTTGAGGGCATTGACACAACTCTGTATTTGCTGCAGCCAGTTCTTCAGATGTTGTAGAAATAAGTAGAAGCCCGTTGAGGGCATTGACACAATAATATTCCATATCAAGCTTTAATTCTGAAAAGTAGAAATAAGTAGAAGCCCGTTGAGGGCATTGACACCATTTTTTTTAAATCCATAGTTATCCTCTCTTTCTTGTAGAAATAAGTAGAAGCCCGTTGAGGGCATTGACACCATCATTCTTTTTAATTCCATATGTTTTCCATCCTTGTAGAAATAAGTAGAAGCCCGTTGAGGGCATTGACACCTCTTTTGTTACAATATCAATATCAAATCCATAATATGTGGTAGAAATAAGTAGAAGCCCGTTGAGGGCATTGACACTTACAGAATCGTCAAGCGACATGACTATTTCTCTACGGTAGAAATAAGTAGAAGCCCGTTGAGGGCATTGACACATTTCTTTTGACAGCCTCTTTAAAATCTTCTGTCTTGTAGAAATAAGTAGAAGCCCGTTGAGGGCATTGACACATTAATCATAATTTCCATCCTTTCTTTCTGAAAAAGTAGAAATAAGTAGAAGCCCGTTGAGGGCATTGACACCTGCGGCGGGTTACCTGCTGTAATTACGACCCAGCCGTAGAAATAAGTAGAAGCCCGTTGAGGGCATTGACACACCCATTTTTTTTGTTGATTTCTTCATTACATTCCTCTGTAGAAATAAGTAGAAGCCCGTTGAGGGCATTGACACGATTTACCTGCACTGTTTCTTCCTGCTACTGTAAGTAGAAATGGATAGAAGCTCGTTGAGGGCATTGACACCAGGCTGGACATCTCATACCGTCCCAGTTCTTCTTTTGTAGAAATGGATAGAAGCCCGTTGAGGGCATTGATAAATGAAAAAGGATTTAAGAAGGTTGTTTAGATCAAGAATGGATTTGGAATAAAAACAATGATTCATTCTTTTTTTTGTGCATATAAATAATTTGTAGATATTGTAATATTTGACATATGCCGCCAGAGCGGCTATGATTGAAGAAAAATTCAAAGGACGAAATGCATATGGATGAGAGACGTTTATCAATATTATATATAAAACTACAGTTCAGCCTGGTTTTTCAGGAGAATACAGTCTTGCCGGAGGAGAAGGTTTCGGCGCTGCGTGGTGGGATGGGGGAGATGCTTCTGAGACAGAATTGTGTGAGCGACAGGATCTGTGAGGAATGTATTTTTGAATCAGCCTGTATTGTCAGAAAAACGATGTATACGCATATGGAAAAGAAGCCTTCTTTTATGCAGGGAAATGACAGTATTGGATATCTGATTGAATGCGAAGACTACCGAACGAATATAAAAGCAGGGGATACGGTTGAGTTTTCTTTAACATTATTTGGAAATAACATTGTATATTTTGGCCAGTATCTTCAGGCATTTTCTTCACTTGGCATGTATGGATTGGGAAAGAATTATTCCAGATATGAGATACAGGAAATCAGAAATATGTATGGTCAGTCGATTCTGAAGGAAGATATGATGCAGATGGAGCATTTTACACCGGAATATGTTTCTGATTATGTAGAAAGAAGAAAAGAGGATTTATATTTTTCAGAGTGTCAGAATACGATCATTTTCCATACTCCATTATCCCTGAAATTTCATGGTGAATATTTGCAGAAATATTCTGCGGAAGCGGTCATGACAGCAATTTTGCGGCGTATTATGATGCTTGATTATTTCTGTGGGATATATGAAGACTATCCGGAATGCGAGGAATTCCCTGAAATCGTAGTGCAAAGAGCAAGAAAGAAAAGAGTCTATCGGTATTCTTCAACGCAGGATTCCAAAGTCTGTCTGACCGGAATAGAAGGATTTATGGTGTTGGACGAGATACCCGGCGAATATTTGGACTATATTCTGGCAGGTGAGCTTCTGCATATAGGGAAGAACAGTAGTTTTGGATTTGGAAGATATGAATTAAGGTAAGAATATGAGAAAAGAAAAAATTAATAAATTAATCGAAGCATGGAAAGACGATAAGGAAGTACTGGATATTATTCAGGCAGATGTACTGGCATTGGGAGAGTACACACAGGCGGTATATTATATGGAATTTTCTGTAGCAATCATTAAAGCGAAGTACGAAGGCGAAGAGGTCAGAGATGCTCTGGGAAAGAATGATCAGAGCAGACATGATGCTCATGAACGTGCAATCATGGGAGTGAAACGTCTGAACAGATTTGCGTTAATGAAGGGACTTGAGCCAATTTTTGTGGGTGATATAGATAACAGATATGAAGTTGCTGATTTTTGTTGTGCAACTGTGAAGGAATATTTTGATAACAGAACGTTATAATGAAACGAGCCTTGGCATTACGCCAAGGCTCATTTCATTTACTGATACCATCTGTTTAATTTGGTCTGCTTTATATTTTTAAATTTAAAGTGACCAGAAGAACGTTTTAAGGTAATCTGATACTTTGCCATAAGAGGTCCGCGAGTGTTGTAAAACTCATCTATAATGTATACATTATAGTTTACAATATAGTTGGAACCTGATTTTACAACTTTGGTGACATATCCCCTGGGATATTCACCACCCCAGTCACCACCACGATAAGTGACTCTTCCGTTTTTGTTGCAAAAAACATATGCAGGATTATTTGACTGTGGTGTTGAAGATTTTACTAATCGAATTTTTCCGGAAGTAAAATAATGTTTCATTTTAGGTGTCAGTTTTTTTACGGCAGATTTAACAGTATCATTTGTTCGTACCCAACTATGAGCATATAACAGCATAGTTGTTTTGGTATAATCATCATATTTGAATTTTTGGTTTGTTGTATAGGCAGAGTAACCGAGAAAACCATCAAATTCTCTTAAAAATTTTGTGACAGAGGTTTTATATTTTGAAGTAACATCGGTTTGTGCTGCAGAAACGGAAACAGTATTGAAAAGTAAACATACTGTAATTAGGATAATACCAAATTTTCTGATAAATTTTTTCATATTTTTTTTCCTTTCTTCAAATAAAATACAGTCTGTAACTGAGGGTTATTTCTTCCTGACCAGACTGCCGCCACCGCTGTATCCGGCATTGCTGTTGGGTTTACCATTTCCCATACTCTGTAAAGTTTTTTTATCTTTTGCGTATAATCTGTAACCGCTATAATACCCACGTCCCAGAGGAATTCTAAAATAATACCCATAGCTGGTTTTATAAATTTTGTCAATTTTATATGTATAGCATACTTTGGATGATCCATGGGCATACTCTTTTATGGTTTTTCCGGAAAATACAACTTTATAATGAGAAGGTGTACCTCCCATAGTATACCAGGTACCTTTGACAAGTTTTAAGGCTTTCTTCTCCTGGGATTTGGAGAGGACGTAGGTCTTTTTGGTAGCAGCCTGCACGTTCTGTGTAGCTGCCGGAACTGCTGTGATACAGATTGCGCAGGCGCATACAGCAATTAAGAGTTTGACGAGTTTGCTTTTCAATGTTTTCATTCTGCATTTCTCCTTTGCATAACAAGTGTGTTATATAGTTATATATGAATGAACTGTCACAGTCTGACAGAGACTGTAGGCAGCTATTCACTGCTGATGAACAGAAGCATGTAGGCAGCCTAGATATCTGCCTCAGCACTCCAGTGTTTCTGTCTTGGTTTGGACTGTTTGTCGAAAGTGTGTCCTGCTTTTGCGACAGGGATGCGCTGGAGACTGTTCAGCATTTTCTGTTTTTTCTTAGGGAGTTTACGAAATTCTGCTTTTGCCATTCTTTCCATTTTTGTCATATACATTTTCCTCCATACCGGGTGATGAAGAACATCCGCCGCGGCTTCTGTTAAAAGTGTTATCCGGAAGCTACAGTTATATAATAAAAGATAAGAATGTTATTGCTTTCGAACGTTTGTTAAAACAACGCCACGATATCTTCCGCATCAAGAACAAAGCGTTTTTCCTCAACAGAATTATTGATGAAGTTCACTGCATGTTTTCTGTAAGACTGCTCGAAAATATTTCGGACAGTCCGGGCGTTTCCGAAGTTCGGGAGCGTTTTCTGTTTTGTTATGATCTCAATGAATTTTGCTAATCCGTCATCGCTGACTGTGAATTTATATTTCTCACAGAGAGAGAGGAAAATCTCCGTCAGTTCAGAGATAGAGTAATCGTCAAAGTGTACGGTGACAGGAAATCTTGATTTTAATCCCTGGTTCTGATTCAGAAACAGATTCATTTCCTGATCGTATCCTGCCAGAATGACGGTGATGTTGTCTCTTTCTTTCTCCATAATATCCAGAAGAACCGGAATACAGTAAGGAGAGAGTTCGTATGCTTCATCGATAAACAGGACACCACCGAATGCCTTGGTACAATAATCTTTCAAAGCTTCTACAGAGTTCACTCTTCCGATCAGGTCACTGGCTGCAATGGAAACACAGTTTGGTGACTTGGCAGCACCGATACTGAAAAGCATCTGACAGAATAAACCTGCGACAGTACTTTTTCCTGTACCTGCATTTCCGAGGAAAAGCATATGTCTGGAAATAGGGATATCTATTTTGCTTTCTTTTGAGAAACGGCAGGTAGCGATAGCACGCTGGACTTCTGATTTGGCATCGTTTAGTCCGATCATGGAATTTAGTTCTGCACTGAGTGTCTGGTAATCACGTAAAGTTGTTTCGAGCGTGATATGTCTGGATTCAATAATCCGGTCGCCATCCATTCCTTTTTCCTGGCGGTAGTTTTTCTTTGCGTCGATAAAGACGTTTCTTACAGTACGGGCATTTCCGAAGTCTCTGGAGTAGCGCTGTGTCACAAGCTTGAGGCGGACTTTCTCTCTGGCAGAACGGGTGAGAGAGTATCCGTCTTTTTTGCAGAAGTTGTCAAAAATCTCCATAAGCTGGTCATCAGAGTAATCTTCGAACGGAACAACCTTATAAAGACGTGAGGCGAAACCAGAGTTACTGTTGTGCAGGAAATCGTCCATTTCTTTAGGATAGCCGGCAAATATTACGACTAGGCGGTCACGGTTATTCTCCATTTCCTGAAGCAGAGTACCGATACATTCCTGGCGGTACTGGTCATTACCGCTTTGTTCCCTGGAAGGAGAGATCAGGTAAGCTTCATCTATAAAGAGGATACCGCCATATGCTTTCTCACAGTAGGAACGGGTTACGCCTGAAGTTTGTCCTACATATTTGCCAAGCAGGTCAAGGGCTGAAACGGTGATAACTTTATCTGTGCGGATCACACCCATAGAATATAATAAATCAGCGGTCATTTGTGCAACGGTAGTTTTACCGGTTCCGGGATTTCCGACAAAGGCCATATGCAGGGCCGGGACAGTAGATTTGCCGGATTCCTGAATCATATATTGAAGCTCTGCGAATACTTCCTTGACAGATTCCAGTCCGGTAAGATCATCGAAGGCATGGATGGCTTCTTCAAAAGTTTTTGTCTTTCGATAATAAGGAATATGTCTGGTGGTAAGACCGTCTGATAATTCTTCGGAAGCATAATATTGAACGAGAATGTTTTCCAGAAGATCAGAGATGAAACGGTCATTCTTTAAGTCTGCTTTAGGATATACACAGTAAACATAGTCGTGCAGAGCTGTGGTGAAATCAGAAGAAAAAGGAATCTGTCTGTTTTCCAGCTGGCTGATTAATTCTGAGTAAACTTCAGATACCGGCATATCATTGATGTAAATATGGCTCCGGAAAACACGGTAATACAGGTGAGAATTTTCTTTGAACTTATCACGCATTACAGATTCCGGAGCAGCAATGATCTTAGCAGTATCCAGACTATGTTCACAGGTCTTTATAAATGCTTCGGTGAGGTCACTGTTCCAGAGGGGAGTCAAACGGCAGTCATATAAAACAAAAACTTTGTACTTGCTGATATCATCTTCAAGAGCATTCTTGGAATTAAGAAAATTTTGCTCACTCATATAATGACAAGTAAAATCGCTGCTGTTATTTTCTTCATCTGATTCAGTGGATTTTTCGGAAATTAATGCCTGGGTATATTCATCAATTATTTTTATTCCCTGTACGATGTTGTCGATGAAGGCCTTTGCGCGGCTGGAATCATCACAGTGTATCATAAGATTGTTGGAAAGATTAAGTTCCTTATCTCCTGTCTGCAGTAAGAATCTGAAGAAATTATGCAGGCGTTCTTCAGAGAGTTTGCCTAAATGATAGGTTGAAAAGGGAGATATGACTTCAGTGAGGATATCGTCAGGGGAAGATTGCGCTTTTATTTTCTTTGATATGGAAACGATTTTATCTTTGGCAGAAGGATGACCGAGACGGTCAGCTTCTTTATATAGTCTTAATGCCTCATTAAGATCACAGGGCATCCCCATTCCATATTCGTGGCAGCGGCCAAGATTCCAAAAGCCGTAAGGGTCAGAAATCTGGCAGGCGTGTTTGAAACAGTCGATGGCTTTTTCTTCATTAACAGTAGTTCCAAGACCATTAAGGTACAGACTTCCTAAATTATTGAATGCGTCGTTATATCCTTGGGAGACCGCTTTGCTATAAAGTGAAAATGCTTTTTCATAATTTTTTTCAGTTCCCTGCCCGAAATGGTAATTAACAGCCAGACAGAATTGGGACCATGGGTCATTCATATCAGCAGCAATCTGGAGCCAGTGGTTAGCCTTTTCGTAATCTTGTTTAAAATCTCCACGGCCAAACTCGTATACATCTGCAACGCGCCAGGCAGCAGAAAGATCATAAGGTGCGTATTTTGTTAAAGTGTCTACTGTTACTGAGTCATATTTTTTCTGATCATATTGTTCTATTGCAGCATGAATCAGATAGTGATCAAATTCAGTTAAATTTTTTTTCGTTTCTTCGGACATTCTGTCACCTCTTTTTTGTCAATAATATATTTCATTATGCAGCATTCCCTAGGCAATTTCAAGTACCTTGTAGTTTATGTTTTTGACAGCAAAAACGTGATACGATAAATACTGGAAGAATGTTCGAAAACCACAACACAACTCTCATATAGAATATAAATCAAGCAAGGGGAAAACAAATCACTGGTTGAACAAAAAACATTGGTCTGGTTCTGAAAGGAAAATTGGAAGATGAGAAATTATAAAGAAAAATTTGATAAAAAAATGAGAGAAAGCTTCGGGAAAGAGAAATCCCATAAGGTCTTTCATGCGGGATACGGCAGAGTTTATGACTGGCTTGCTGACATCCCGACATGGAAGAAACTCATGGATGTGATAATTAATGTTGCACTGTGGTTTGTGATCGTAAAGATCTTCAATCATATCGATCCGATAGATGAAGGCCTTTACAAAGGACCGAATAACCTGGTTTATCTGGCGAAAAGTCTTCCCCTGACTCTGGCGTTTTACCCTATCGGGGCGTATTTCAGCCGCTGTCTTCTGATGCTGAATTACGACAGATATACCCAGAGATTTGGAGTATGGCCCAAAATACTTCTCTTCTCCGCAATGTGGATTGGAATAATCGCACAGATGGATGCCTATGCACCCAGACCTGCGTATTATTTCTTCATCTGCATTCCGGTCACGGTGCAGTTCTGGCCGGAGATCATGGCATGCAAGAGGGGAGTGTGCCGCCTGATTGCTCTGGCACAGGAAGGAAAGAAATAACAACCGGTACATCGGAAACGGTGTACTGTCAGTTTGGAACCTGCGAAAGCAGGAGATGAAACAGGAGGAAAAAACATGGATGGTTTACAGATGGCAATGGACAATATCGGAGGAACACTTCAGAATATCGGATATGCACTGGACAGCAGAAATGCCTGGCTGATCGCCACATTTGTACTGTTCATTCCACTGGCACTGTGGGGATATGCCATGTTCTGCAGTAACAACCAGGCATTTTTTCCTGTCAGGGTCGTGGCTGTTGCTGTCGTATCCTTTGGAATCAGCTTTGGAGCATCAAAACTGATTCTGACAGCAGTTGGTGTAGTGTTTGTTATTCTTTCAGGAATTGTGTACATGATAGGCCAGTGGGTTTATCTCATGGCACTGGTGATTGTTCTGATTATTTGGATAATCATGGAGGCCTTTGCACCAAAATAAAATGTTCGAAAGGAACCGCAATAGTTACTGGTACACTGTAAGAGAAGTCAGGAGGGAACAATATGATAGAAGAAATCAGAGAAAATATTGATGCAACAGCGACCGGAAGGAGAATCCGGGAGCTTCGTGACCTGAATGGTCTTCGGATCACTGATATCAGTGATGCTCTTGGGTTTTATGAACCGCAGGCAGTTTACAAATGGATGCGGGGTGAATGCCTCCCCACACTGCGGAACATGTACAGACTCAGCATCTTATTTAATACAACAATCGACGACATCGTCCGGGGAGCAGAGGCCGGAGAGGAGTGAGAGTATGATGGGAGATGGCATTTTAAATTTCATAGTTGGTATACCGACTTTCTGTGAAAATGTAGCGGATTTTTTCGCAGGCAAAACAGGATACCGGACAGTACTGGTAATTTTGTTTGTCATAATGGCTGTCATGGTATGTTGGGGAATTCACGAAAATGAAAAGGAGGAAAAGTCTACCACAACTGAAAAACTGATCACGATGGGGCTCATGCTTGGTGTTGCGCTTATTGTCAGTGCAATTCTGGCAAAAGTAATTACATTTGTGCTCATGGTTCTCTTTCTGATCGCCTATAACCTTGGAATGCTGGGGATTTTCATTCTCGTAATGTCATGTATTGGCTTCATGTCATGGCTGATATGTATATTCCCACCGTTGTAACAGCAATGACCTTTACCGGTCATTGCTAAAGAACACGAAAAAGTAACAAGATACCATGTTCGAAAGAACAGACACCAGGCACTGATACACTATTTATAACGAATCAGATAACGATTAACATCAGGAGGTAACGATGATGAAGAATTTTAAAATAAGCGTTGCGAAGTTCATAGTGGAAAGAAACAGCCTGGTTGCAACCGGCGGTGCGATCTACGCCTGCTTTAAAATTGGCAGTGCGATACTGAGAAATGCAATAGATCCGCTGTCTCTCATCTTTGTGCTTTTGCTGATGAAATTCTTCTATCCGCTGATTCATCTGGTAGCAGGCATAATCGCCAGAGCTCTCAAGGTCGTAGCTTCTGCGTATCTGAGAAACTGTGGGGAATTCGTTGATGATGATACAGAAAGCGACTTTTCCGGACAGGGCTATGGTGGCTGGGAAAGTGAAAATACATATCATGAGGAAAGGAGTAACACATACGGAGGGAAAACTGAATATGGAAAAACCGAAGGCAGTAATACCGATAGCGGCAGAACAGGAGGTAATGCCGGACAGGCTGCCAGTGATTATGACGCAGCATTGAAGTTCTTTGGACTGCAGGTTCCTTTCACCCAGGAGCAGCTGAAGGCAAAACGCCGCAGTTTTATGAAGACTGCGCATCCGGATGCCGGGGGCAATGCGGAGGATGCCAAAAAGATCAACCGCTACTATGACGTGCTGAAACGGTATGCTGCATAGACAAGATCGGATATGTGGTGAACCGTAGGGCATAGTCTGGAAATCCTGCGAAAAGGAGGCGATTAAACCGGCAGTTCATAGGAATCGGAACAGAGAAATTGTATGATATCTGTAGTTTTTGATAAATAGAAAATAAGGAAAAAAGGAGAGAACTATTTATGAAGAATAAAGTGGTAAAATGTTTATCAATTATGCTTTCCCTGTGTATGTTAGGAAGTTCTGCAGCAGAAGCTGCTGAATTTTCATCAGGTACAGAGAATGTGGCTGAAGTACCTGGGACAACAGAAGTACCGGAAAATGCCCAGGCTGGCGGAACATCTGGAATTTCCGGGGGCGAATCTGAGCTATCAGAAGAAGGAGAGGTTTTCAGCGGACAGAAAGAGGAAGAGCCATTTTCCGATTCTGATCAGGTGGCTGAGTTTTCAGCTGATGAGGAGACAGATGAAATTCCGGAAGCACAAGACCCGGGAAGTATTGACAGTACCCTTGCTGCCAGATACAAAAATGCTGTGGTAGAGGCGGAGCTGGAAGCAGATCCTAATGTGAAGACAACCTGTAAGGTTTATAATGGCAGCAATCTGGAAAGTCAGGATTATTCCACATTTGGATCCTGTGTAGATTCCTATGAATGTATAAGTCCGGATGGGGGCATCATGCGTGTACAGTTTGGTGCTGTTGATGGAAAAACGCTGGTAGAGTACTATGATACCGATTACAATATCCAGAAGACAGTGACGGTACCTCTGGCACTTCCAAAATATGGTGCTTTTTATGAGAGTGGCAATTATTATTATATCCTTACAGGACAGGATAATCCTGACAACAATGATGCAGTTGAAGTATATCGTGTGACAAAGTATTCCAAAGACTGGAAGGTACAGGGGTCTGCAAGTCTTTACGGAGAAAATACAAAGAAACCTTTTGATTTTGGCTCAGCAAGAATGACAATGAACGGAAATATCCTCTATGTAAGAACCTGTCATGTGATGTACGGAGGACATCAGGCAAATGTTACTTTTTCTGTTAACGCAGATAATATGACAGTAGTGGATAAGAAAACCGATATCAGTTATGCAAGTACAGGCTATGTAAGTCATTCTTTTAACCAGTTTATACAGATTGATCAGGGGAAGATGACAGCCCTGGATCAGTGCGATGCTTTTCCAAGCAGGGCACTTGTAATGCTGAAGTACAGTGCAGATCTTAGCGAAGGTAAATTTGTTCCGGATTTTAATTACGTCTCCAGTGAAGAGATGGAAAGACGTAAATGTGCCTGGACAGATATTATGAAGGTGGGAGGTAATGTAGGTGACAACTATACAGGAACTTCAGCCGGAGGATTTGAATATTCTGATTCCTGCTGGCTTGTAGCCGGAAACTTTGATACAGATGGTGCCGGTTCATCCAGAAATGCATTCATTGCAGCAGTGCCCAAGAATGGCGGTGATCCGGTAGTCAGATATTTTACCAATTATGGGGGAACAGATGACAGTGCGACAACTCCTCATCTGGTGAAAACAGGCAGCAACAGTTTTATCCTGCTGTGGTCCAGTCAGGGAAAGGTTTACTATACAGCAGTGGATGGAAACGGACAGCAGACCGGGACAACCTATAGTATGGATGGAAACCTTTCAGACTGTCAGCCAACCGTGATCAACGGAAAAATATCCTGGTATACATGGAAGCAAAATGTTAATGTTTTCTATGAAATCAATGTATCAGATCTATCAGATGTCAATGCAGTGAAGATTGTGAATGGACATAAATATTCTTATGGAACAGAAGTGAAAGATGGAATGATTTCCAGAAGCTGTACCGTATGTGGACAGGAGCAGGACAAAGCAGCAGTGCCGGTATCTCTGGATCCGATATACAAAAAAGAAAATGGTGGTCTTGCATATTTAAGAGGAGATATCAGCCTGGATCCGGGAGTTACTTACTCTGTGGAATGTGGCGCGAATTTTACAGCTTCCGGAGAGCGTCTGTACGACTGTGAAGTGATCAGTTCAGACCCGGATGTGGTATCTGTGAATATGAAAGGAACGACCAGTGCAGATATTACTGTACATAAATCAGGAACAGCAACATTGACAATCCGGTCAAAATATAATCCGGCAGCAGCGGTGAACGTGAATATTTCTGCCGGAATGCTGGAGAGCCGGCAGTACAGTATCAAACTTTCCCAGGATAGTTTTGTCTATGACGGAACTGAGCATAAACCTGAGGTGAAATTGTATAAAAATGGGAAAGAAGTTTCTGAGGACAATTACGATGTAACGTATGAAGGTGACCTGGTAAATGCAGGCGTAGTCAAGGTTGTTGTGAAAGGAAAAGGTGGTATTGAGGGAACGCTTACGAAACAGTATGCAATCAAAACGGTGAAGTTTTCCGAATGCAAGGCTTCTGTGTCTGAAGATCCGATTTATTTCTATGAGGACAAGGAATACACTCCTGAATTTACAGTCAGGGACGGAGACAGAGTGCTGACAGAGGGAAAAGATTTTACGGTTTCTTATAGATATAATGACCGCCCGGGATATGCGCAGGTAACATTCAGAGGAATGGGAAATTATGATAGCAGCAGTATTTCTGAACAGTTCTATATCAATGCAAGGGACATGAAGTATTGTAAGATTACTCTTTCATCTGATTCCATCCAGGCGACAGGCAAAAAAATTGAACCGGGAGTGACAGTTAAGTTCGGGGAAAAGACTCTGAAGGAAGGTGAGGATTTTACGGTTTCCTATACAAATAATATCAAACCGGGAACGGCCACAGTGACAGTAAGGGGAACCGGAAAGTATACCGGAGTTTTAAGTGTGAAGTTTAGGATTGAAGCTGCCGCTGACGAAAAAAATGATGATAACAGTAAAGGTGACACAGGTAATAAGGGCGACACCGATAGCAAGGGTGATACCGATAGTAAGGGCGACACAGGTAATAAGGGTGATACCGGCAATAAGGGAGACAGCGGAGAAAAAGATAATACAGGAAATAAGGAAGATACGGACAATAAAGGAGATTCAGGAAACACAGAAACTCCGGATAATAAAGAAGATGACAAGAAAGAAGTTAAGATCAGAGATTGCCAGATAGAAATCAAGGCTGAGAATCTCATCTATGATGGAACAGAGAAAAAACCAGAAGTAATCGTTTCAGATAACGGGAAAACACTGGCAGAGGGACAGGATTACAGTTTAATCTATGATAATAATACATATGCAGGAAAAGCGACTGTTTATATCAATGGAAGAGGCATATACACGGGAAGCGTACTCAGAGTTTTTGAGATTGCCCGCGCAGATGCCATTGTAGATGCATCTTCAAAAACTGTAACAATGAGCAGTAAAAAACAGAATATCGCAGAATCAGTCACTACTGATGGAAAGATCACATATAAATCTTCTGATTCGAAAACCGTGAAAATTTCCGGAGATAAATTTATAGCATTAAAACCTGGAAAAGTAGTTATTACGATTTCCACAGAGCAGGGAGCAAACTATAATGCAGCTTCGGATAAAAAGATTACAATTACGGTCAGACCACTGAATACCGGAAAAGTTACATCAAAATCCAGTGCAAAAGGTCAGATAAAAATATCCTGGAAAGCTGCAAAATCTGTCAGTGGTTATCAGGTTCAGTATAGCAGATCCGCAACTATGAAAAATGCGAAGAGTGCTACTGTGAAGAGCAATACCAGAAGCATGACACTCAGAAAGCTCAGCTCAAAGAAGAACTATTATATCCGCATCCGTACTTACAAAGTTGTAAACGGTAAGAAATATTACTCTAAGTGGAGTACGGTGGATAAAGTAACGAGCAGATAAAATTGTGTTGTGTAAATAATCTAAAAGAGTTATAATATCCATGTAATACATTGAATCGGATAAGTTCCCGGATGTCCTGCAATTATAGAAGTTACTGTTCACACGCTACTATTCCGCGAGGTGTTTTGGCATGAATATGCCAAAAGCCCGAGACATACGGCGCGGATTTATGCGATTAGCATAAATCCTGTGCATCGCGAAGCGTGTTACTGCGAACGCATTTGTTATTGGCTTAAAAGAGGAGGATTGAAAATGAAAACATGGAAAAATAAAGTAGTCGGATTTATGATAGCGCTGTGTGCTCTTTGTATCACTGCCAGCCTGGGAAATGCCTAGGATGTACAGGCGGCATCGAAGGCCAGATACACGATCAGAAAGATACAGGAGAAGAAAACATACAAGAACTCAAGTGCTACTTATTACTATGAACTTCCACAGCTAAAAGGAAAAAGTGCTGCAGTAAAGAAAATTAACAAATCTTTAAAAGCATACTATACCGATAATCTGAAATTAAAAAAAGAACTTTTCAAACAGTTCTCTGATTATAAGAAAACAGGCTATTTGGATAAAAATACGGAGGTTCTTTTTGCAAACACTAAATGCAAGGAGACGTATAATACGGATGGATATGTAAGATTCGTTTATTACTTTACCTGGCATGGATGTGGAACAGGAAATGATATCGGAAATGCTGTTGTTTATCGTTTGAAGGATGGAAAGAAAGTAGAAGAGATTCCGGCTTCAGCAGCAGACCTTAAAGGTCTGAATCTTGTCAAAGGTATCTGGTATATGACTGATTCAGAACAGGATAAGTCCAAAGTGGAGTTTTCAGGAAAAACAATCAAATATTATTGTTCTGATTCATCAACCGTGAACTGGAGTGCGGCGATTGACGAGGTTATCAAAACAGATTATGGATATTACTTCAAAGTAGACTTGGGATTGAATGACCGCGCGTCGCATTCTCGTTACTTCAGCCTGCAAATAAAAAGTCAATACTAAAATTGAAGAAAGTTAAAGAACTTTACAG
>OHAU01000535.1_pt1 | contig 53089 bp, 38 predicted proteins | sample 1577181 | NCBI WGS metagenome assembly OHAU01 (sample SAMEA3541472, study PRJEB24748) | human gut metagenome | biome: human gut; feature: human-associated habitat; material: faeces | place: China | collected 2012 | reverse complement strand
TGTTTTGCACGGTAAAAGCGTAGGTTTTGCTACGCAAAACAACCGCTTTCGCAATGCCAAATCGAAATTATGGTTTTTCATTGGAATTATCTTTACAAAGTTAAGGGTGTTTTATGGTTTTTCAATAGGGGCTTCTAGAAATTTTAGGAAAACTAGAAATACTATGTAAAAACATTTTTCTTCTGTGTCAAGGGTCGCAGCAATATTTTTTATTAACACCTTAATTATATATTATTCTCTAATCTTTTTTGTACCTTTGCAGTCCCAAAGAAAAAACATTTAGAATATAAATCATTAAGCATATAAAAGAAATGAAACCAACATTGTTACTTCTTGCAGCAGGAATGGGCAGCCGTTACGGTGGCTTGAAACAGTTAGACGGACTCGGTCCGAACGGCGAAACCATTATGGACTATTCTATTTACGATGCCATAAAGGCAGGCTTCGGCAAGATAGTCTTCATCATTCGCAAGGATTTCGAGGAACAATTCCGCAAGCAAGTACTCGCAAAATACGAGGGACACATACCCACTGAAATAGTCTTCCAAAGCATCGACGCACTGCCCGAAGGCTTTTGCGTGCCCGAAGGCAGAGAAAAACCGTGGGGAACCAACCACGCCGTACTTATGGCGAAGGACGTTGTGCACGAGCCTTTCTGCGTTATCAACTGCGACGACTTCTACAACCGCGACGCCTTTATGGTGATTGGCAAGTTCCTTGCCGACCTTCCAGAAGGTTCAAGAAACAAATACGCTATGGTGGGATTCCGTCTTGGCAACACCTTGAGCGAGAACGGAACCGTTTCGCGCGGACTCTGCAGCACCAACGAAAAAGGACATCTGACCACCGTTGTGGAGCGCACGAAGATTGAACGCCACGGCGACAAGGTGCAATACATGGAGGAAGACGGCAGCTGGACGACAGTTCCTGACAACACACCTACGTCGATGAACGTGTGGGGCTTCACTCCCGATTACCTTGAATACAGCGATGCCGACTTCCGTGAGTTCCTTTCAGACCCAAAGAACATAGAGAACAAGAAGTCGGAATACTACATTCCGATGATGGTGAACAAGCTCATTACCAACGGCACAGCCACCGTAGACGTGCTTGACACTACCAGCACTTGGTTCGGCGTAACCCATAATGCCGACCGCGACGGTGCTGTCGCACGCATAAAGCAACTCGTTGCTGATGGCGTTTATCCCGAAAAGCTGTTTTAAACGCTAAGCAGCCTTATGCTATTTCGATACATTTCCGTATCGAAATAGCCTATACATTAGAGCAATACAGAAACAAATGAACGTAAACTTATTAAGCGACACCGAGGCAGAGCAGCTGCGGCAGCTTATTGCCGAGGCTGAACACATCGTTATTTGCGCACATAAATCGCCCGACGGAGACGCCATCGGCTCTTCCTTGGCGTGGAAATCCTATTTGAAACAAATAGGCAAGACCGACGTAACGGTTTGTATGCCCGATGCCTATCCTGACTTCTTGCAGTGGCTGCCCGAAGCAAACACAATATTGCGCTACGACAAACACCCCGACCGCGTGCAGCAGGTGTTCGACAATGCCGACCTTGTTTGCTGCTTGGACTTCAACCAGTACACACGTGTAGAGGATATGCGACCCACCCTCGAAGGCTGCAAGGCAAAGCGAATACTCATCGACCACCACTTGGAGCCAGAAACCAACAACACCATAACGGTGTCGAGCCCCAATATGTCGAGCACAAGCGAAATGGTGTTCTACATCATCAGTCAGTTAGGAGGTTATGATGGCATGACGAAAGAGTGCGCACAGTGCATTTATTGCGGTATGATGACCGATACAGGCGGCTTCACCTACAATTCCACACGCCCCGAAATATATTTTGTTATCGGACAACTGCTGTCTAAAGGCATAGACAAGGACAACATATACAACCGTGTCTATCACAACTATTCCGTAAACGCGCTTCGCCTGCGTGGGCATATCATCGCCAATAAGATGAAAGTGGTGAACGAATTGCACGCTGCTTACTTCACGGTAACGAAAGAAGAAATGCGCCGTTTCCATTTTATAAAAGGCGATTTGGAAGGCGTGGTGAACATACCGCAGCAGATTAAGGGCTTGAAACTCAGCATTTCGCTGCGCGAAGACACCGAACGACCCAACCTTGTGTTGGTAAGTCTGCGCTCGGGCAACGGTTTTCACTGTCAGCCAATGGCGGTTCAGTTCTTCAATGGCGGCGGCCACGCCGATGCTTCGGGCGGCAAACTCCACTGTTCTATCGAAGAAGCCGAGCAAATAACGCTGAAAGCGATACTCGCTTACCAAGACGAATTGAAAAAGAAATAAAGTAATTGCTTTTCCATCTTAAAAAAAGTAGTCAATCGTTTGTTATATTCAAATAAAAGAATTATCTTTGCAGACGTTTTGAACACATAAGGTTTCGCTTCTGAAACCTTTACCTCCACAAAATCAAAATTTCGATATAACATACATAATACTTTATGTTCAGTAAAGAAGAATTATTAGAAAAGGATATTCCCGAATTGGAGAGTATCGCAAAAGACCTTGAAGCGGAATATAAAAAAACCGACGACAAAGAGTCTATCATATATGCTATACTAGACAGGCAAGCAATGAATGCTGGCGCATCGCACCCATTGGGCACGACAAAGCGCAAGCGCACAAGGATAGCAAAGAAAGACCCAGATAAAGTTTATACCGTACACGGAAAGGAAGGAGAAAACTTCGACCTGCAAAAAAACAAGCCACAAGGCGTTCCACAACAAAGTTTGTTTAAGGATATGCCCGACGAACAGCCTGCTGTGAAAGAGGAAGCTGTACCCGTAACAGAGGAAGAAGCTCCTAAAAAGCGTGGACGCAAGAAGAAAGAAGAAACAGAAGAAACTGTTGCAACCGTTGTTGCAGAAGCTCCAGAAGCAGAAACACCAAAGCGCAAGCGCACCACTCAAAAAGCAACAGAAGAACCCGAACAGACCGAAACAGCTGCTGAAGTGCAAGCAGAAGCACCTATTGAAACAGAGGTAGCAGCACCTGTTGAAGCTGAAACCCCTGCGGAAGACAACGCAGAAGCTATTATTCCAGAAGCTGAATTTACACCCAATACAGAGAATACAACCGAAGGCGAAGCTACAAACAACCTCATCGAGCAGCTCCAAGCAAAGGTTAATGCTCACAACGAGCAAAACGAAGAGGCGGCAAACTTTGCCACAGACGGTGTTTGGGCAGGCGACCCAGGCGACGGTACAGATTTCATCACCGTGGTAGACATTCCTATCGAAGACCAAGGAATAGTGCCTACATACGATATGTTCGACCGTCCGACCATCTCAAACGATGCCAACCAGCCATCGTTCTATCCAGAAATGGGTATGCAACAAGCTGCTGCGCCAGCCTACGACTTCACCGACATTATCAAAGCGAACGGCGTTCTCGAAGTAATGCCCGATGGTTATGGCTTCCTACGCTCAAGCGATTACAACTATTTGTCGTCGCCCGACGATGTATATGTGCCTGCCAATCAAATCAAGCAAAACGGTTTGAAGACGGGAGATGTAGTGGAATGTCAGGTGCGTCCGCCACGTGAAGGCGAGAAATACTTCCCTCTCACCACCATTAACAAGATAAACGGACGTGTACCATCGGAAGTTCGCGACCGCGTTTCGTTCGAACACCTTACGCCACTCTTCCCCGATGAGAAGTTCACACTTTGTGGCGACCCACGCACAACGAATCTTTCAACACGCGTGGTAGACCTTTTCTCGCCAATCGGAAAGGGACAGCGTGCCCTCATCGTGGCACAACCAAAGACAGGTAAGACCATCTTGATGAAGGATATAGCCAACGCCATAGCAGCAAACCACCCCGAGGCTTACCTCATGATGCTGCTCATAGACGAGCGTCCTGAAGAAGTTACCGACATGGCACGCACTGTAAACGCCGAAGTTATTGCATCAACGTTCGACGAACCAGCAGAACGCCACGTGAAGATAGCAGGCATTGTATTGGAAAAAGCAAAACGAATGGTGGAGTGTGGGCACGATGTTGTCATCTTCCTTGACTCCATTACCCGCCTTGCACGTGCCTATAACACCGTTGCTCCCGCATCAGGGAAGGTGCTTACAGGTGGTGTGGACGCCAACGCATTGCAGAAACCAAAGCGTTTCTTCGGTGCTGCGCGTAATATAGAAGGTGGCGGTTCGCTCACCATCATTGCTACTGCGCTTATCGATACAGGCTCGAAGATGGACGAAGTAATCTTCGAAGAGTTCAAGGGAACGGGCAATATGGAGTTGCAACTCGACCGTTCGCTCAGCAACAAGCGCATCTTCCCATCTGTGAACCTTGTTGCATCGAGCACTCGTCGCGACGATTTGCTGCAGGACAAGACCACTATCGACCGTATGTGGATACTGCGCAAGTACATCGCCGATATGAATCCGATAGAAGCAATGAACTCTATTCACGACCGCATGTTGCGCACACAAGACAACAACGAGTTTTTACTCTCAATGAACGGATAAACCTATCAATTATTTATAAATACTTTAGAGAAAGCCATTCCTGTGAAGGAGTGGCTTTTTTGCTTTTCGGAAAAACATTGTAAAAGCTGCATAAAAAACATTTTTCACACTTTTTGGTAGCTTAAATCCATATTTAATCATTATATTTGCAGTCGTGGAAAAAGTCGCCTATGCGCATTGTGCATCGCTATACGAGTATTTACCAAAGGTAAAAGCACAAGTTGAACTTCACCACACAATGGTATTTGGAAACCTGAAGAAGATATTATGAAATCGTTAAAGGAGATTTTTAGAATAGGAAAAGGCCCCTCAAGCAGTCATACAATGGGACCTGCGCACGCAGCAGAGATATTTGTACACCGAAATCCAAACGCAAAGGCATTCGAGGTAACGCTCTATGGCAGTCTGGCAGCAACAGGAAAAGGGCACCTTACCGATGTGGCAATTACCGAAGTGCTGTCGGAAATAGCCCCCGTGGAAATAGTCTGGCAGGCAAAAACGGTGCTGCCCTACCACACCAACGGTATGCGCTACAAGGCATTCGATGCCGAAAAGCAAGTCGTTGATGAATGGGTGGTGTACAGTGTAGGTGGTGGTGCCCTGTCGGAAGGCAAGGGAAAGGACGATATGTTCTACACAACGCCCGTGTATCAGCTGTCTACAATGAAGGAGATACAGGACTGGTGCGAAAAGAACGGACGCGGTTTTTGGGAATATGTAGACCACTGCGAGGGTGCGGAAATATGGGAATACCTGCACGAAGTGTGGACGACAATGTGCCACGCAGTAGAAGAAGGCTTGGAAAACGACGGTGTTCTGCCTGGCCCACTGAACCTTTCGCGCAAGGCAGGCAAGTATTACATAAAGGCGCAGAGCTATAAAACCAGCCTGCAATCGCGTGGTTTGGTATATGCTTACGCACTTGCGGTAAGCGAGGAAAATGCTGCGGGCGGCACAATCGTTACGGCTCCGACTTGCGGGTCGTGCGGTGTAATGCCTGCCGTGCTCTATCATCTATACAAGGCACACCAGTTTTCTGAACGTAAAATACTCCGTGCTTTGGCAACGGCAGGACTTTTCGGAAACGTAGTAAAAGAAAATGCCTCTATCTCTGGTGCAGAAGTGGGCTGCCAAGGCGAGGTCGGCGTGGCTTGCGCAATGGCTTCGGCAGCAGCATGCCAGCTCTTTGGCGGAACACCATCGCAGATAGAATATGCTGCCGAAATGGGATTGGAGCACCATCTCGGTATGACGTGCGACCCTGTTTGCGGTTTGGTGCAGATACCGTGCATTGAACGCAATGCCTTTGCAGCCTGCCGAGCACTCGACGCACAGCTTTACGCCAACTTCAGTGATGGTCGCCACCACATTTCGTTCGACAAAGTGGTGCGCGTGATGAAACAAACAGGACACGACCTGCCTTCACTCTACAAGGAAACCAGCGAAGGCGGTCTTGCACACGACTTTGAATGGTAAGACCGAACCAAATAAAAAGAAACTTCGATGCACCCGATAAACCAAGTTATCAATGCATCGAAGTTTCTTTTTATGTTTCTTTTTAAATCTGACTAAATCTTCAAAAACTTCTTCACCCTGTTATAATACTGCTGGGTTTTGCTCTTACTGAAGTTCACTCCACCGTGCCACATACGAATGGCTCTTTCGATATTGTTGCTTACATTGTGGCGCGATTGGAACAAAACGAACATCTCTCGCGACTTATTCGGACTAAAACGGTCGGCAAGCGTATAACGTTTCGTACTGCCCTCGCTCTTCAGTATGCTGTTGCATTCTGTAACAATACCCTTTGAAATCTGCAAAATGCCTGCGTGTGGTCCGTTCACAGCCTTTGCATTTCCTTTGCTTTCTACGTGCATAATAGCGTCTATCACGGGTCGCCAGTCAAAATTTCCAATCCCTATGGCTGTCTCTGCACTCGCAGAGCCTGCTGCCAAAATCATTAAAAATCCTACAATTAATACTCTTAAAATTCTCATTATATCTAATTTTCCGAAACCTACAAACTTGCCATAAGATAGGCAAATTATGCGGTAAGACGGGCGTGAGAATCGGCGCGCACAAACCTCGGTTTCATATTAACGGGTGCAAAGGTACAAAAATAATGCCTGATAATCAAGCTATTAATTATTACTTAACAAATTTACATATACAAACGGTTGTATTATAAGCTTTGTTTAAAAACCTTAAATTGCTTGGTTTTCTCAATAATTATAAATCTTTACATTCGTTTTGTGCAGTATTTTGTAGAAGGTAAATTTTGCCAATTGCAAACTTTGCAGTACCTTTGCATAAGATATAACTGCACTCGGCAAATTGAAAGTAAACTTTCTTTGCACTCGCTGGCAATACCTTTGCATAAGATATAGCTGCACTCGGCAAATTGAAAGTAAACTTTCTTTGCACTCGCTGGCTGCATCTTTGCAACTAACTTATTGGCTCCGTAGCTTAGCTGAATAGAGCGCAGGATTCCGGTTCCTGAGGTCATGGGTTTGAATCCCATCGGAGTCACAGAAAAGGGGTACTTCGGTATCCCTTTATTTGTTTCTTGTAAGTTCCTCGCAAATGCAATTAATTTCTTATCGTTACACTACGATGTAGTTACTATGTTGCAGCCTTTATTTTGTAAAGATAATTCTGAAGAAAAACCATAATTTCGATTTGGCATTGCGAAAGCGTAGGTTTTGCGATGCAAAACAGCCGCTTTTACCGTGCAAAACCTACGCTTTTGGAACGCAAAACAATAGGTTTTACAATGCGTTGATAATTAGATAGTTATACAATAGATACGCTTGTGAAAAATATTTACACTTCTATTAGCTTCTTTCCGCTTAATACGCATAGTTTATCAGCAGAACTTTCGCTCGTCATCATAACCCCAACAACACTACCCTATCGTCATTCAAAGTTCGGACAAACTTGGCATATTTACCACCAATGAACGGTTACGGCAAAGCAAGGCAAGAGTGCAGAAACCACTTAGGGCAACCTACTGCCCATATATATAAATAGGTGTAGTTTTTCGTAACACCGACTAAAAATTTGAAAAAGAATAGAGAAAAAGAATAAAAATAATTGTCCAAACTTACTTATATTCAGATTATTATTAGTAACTTTGCGCCCTTATAGGGGCATATTGTGCCCTTGAGAGAATTTTTCACATAAAGTCTAACTTTATTAATTAAAACATTTTTAAAAACATTTATGGCAAATTTTGAAAACGTCAATCCATTGTCAGACTTCAATTGGGACGACTTTGAAAACGGTGTAACCGTTGGTGGCGACAAGGAAGAGCTGACAAAGGCTTACGACAACACCCTCAACAAGATTCAGGAACATCAAGTTGTTGAAGGCGAAGTAATCTCTATTGACAAGAAAGAAGTTGTAGTCAATATCGGTTACAAGAGCGACGGCATCATTCCAGCATCGGAATTCCGCTACAACCCAGAGCTTAAAGTAGGCGACAAGGTTGAGGTTTACGTTGAAAACCAAGAGGACAAGAGCGGTCAGCTTATTCTTTCACACAAGAAGGCACGCCTCCAGAAGAGCTGGGTTAATATTAACGAAGCACTCGAAGCTGATGCAGTTATCCAAGGTTACATCAAGAGCCGCACCAAGGGCGGTATGATTGTTGATGTATTCGGCATTGAGGCATTCCTTCCAGGCAGCCAGATTGACGTTCACCCAATACGCGACTACGACGTATTCGTTGGCAAGACAATGGAATTCAAGGTGGTTAAGATTAACCAAGAGTTCCGCAACGTAGTCGTTTCACACAAAGCACTCATCGAAGCAGAGCTCGAAGCACAACGCAAGGAAATCATCTCTCACCTCGAAAAGGGTCAAATCCTCGAAGGTGTTGTCAAGAACATCACTTCTTACGGCGTATTCGTTGACCTCGGCGGTGTTGATGGACTCATTCACATTACCGACCTTTCTTGGGGACGCATCAACGACCCACACGAAGTTGTTGAGCTCGACCAGAAAATCAACGTTGTTATTCTCGACTTCGACGAAGAGAAGAAGCGCATCGCTCTCGGCTTGAAGCAACTCGCTCCACACCCATGGGACGCTCTAGATCCTAACCTCAAGGTAGGCGACCACGTTAAGGGTAAGGTGGTTGTTATGGCTGATTACGGCGCATTCGTTGAAATTCAACCAGGCGTAGAAGGCCTTATCCACGTTTCAGAAATGAGCTGGAGCCAGCACTTGCGCTCTGCACAGGAGTTTATGAAGGCAGGCGACGAAGTAGAGGCAGTAGTGCTTACACTCGACCGCGACGAACGCAAGATGTCTCTTGGCATCAAGCAGCTCAAGGAAGACCCATGGGAAGCTATCGAAGCTAAGTACCCTGTAGGCTCTAAGCACGTAGCTAAGGTTCGCAACTTCACCAACTTCGGTATCTTCGTAGAACTCGAAGAAGGCGTAGACGGACTCATTCACATCTCTGACCTCTCATGGACTAAGAAGGTGAAACACCCATCTGAGTTTACACAGGTAGGCGCAGACATGGACGTTATCGTTCTCGAAATAGACAAGGAAAACCGTCGCTTGAGCCTCGGCCACAAGCAACTCGAAACCAATCCTTGGGATACTTACGAATCAATCTACACTCCAGGTTCTACACACGTTGGTAAGATTACCGAGTCAATGGACAAGGGTGCAGTTATCACATTGAACGAAGGCGGTGAAGGTTTCGCAACTCCTAAGCACCTTGTTAAGGAAGACGGCTCACAGGCACAGCTCGGTGAGGAACTCCCATTCGTAGTTATCGAGTTCGTTAAGGACACTAAGCGCATCATTCTCTCACACTCTCGCACATTCGAAGAAGTGAAAGAAGAGCAGGCACGCCGTCAGCGCACAGCCAGCAAGAAGCACTCTGAACCAGCATCACAAATCAACAACGTTGCAGCAGGTACATCTCTTGGCGACCTCGACGTTCTCGCCGACCTCAAGAAGAAGATGGAAGAGGGCAAGTAATTTTAAGATAACTTACATCTCATCATAACAATGGGCTGGGCTTTTTCGTAAAGTCCAGCCTTTTTTATTGCTCAAGGCAATTGCTCTTTTTGGCGAACAGGCGACAGTTGCAGGGCAGTTAGGTTTCCCTTTTCTTACTGAAGACAGTTGTTGAAGGCATTGTCATCTAAAATTTATAGGAGAACTAGAAATTTCTAGAAATTCTAGCATATAATTTGACTATATCCTTGATTTTGTAAAGATTATTCTGAGAGAAAACGCTAATTTCGATTTGGCGTTGCGAAAGCGGCTGTTTTGCGATGCAAAAGAGCCGCTTTTACCGTGCAAAACCTACGCTTTCGCAACGCAAAACAATAGGTTTTATAAAACGTTGATAACAAAGAGGTTACACAATTGTTACACTTGTGAAAAATATTTACAGATATATAGTCTTCTTTTCGTCTGCAAAGCAAGTTGTCTGCAATAATTTCCTGCCACTCCCCTTTTCATCTTTTTTAAAACTTTTGCCTTTGGTCTTCGGCATAAATACCTTATATTTGCAATTCATTCATTCTCTAACAAAGTATATGAAGCGATACATACTCATTATAATGGTAGCACTTGCAAGTATTGGTTCGGCAATAGCTGGCCCCAAAATACGTTGGAACCAAGCCTACCAAAACTATTTCAACAAATACAAGAATATCGCAATCAGGGAGATGCAACGCTACGGCATACCCGCCAGCATTACACTTGCGCAAGGCGTTTTGGAAAGCGGAGCAGGCAACAGCCGCTTGGCTACCATAGCGAACAACCATTTCGGCATAAAGTGCCACGATTGGACAGGCCCCTCTATCTCGCACGACGACGACGAGTTGGGCGAATGTTTCCGCGTTTACAACAATGCGGTGGAAAGCTACGAAGACCACTCTAAATTCTTGAGAGGACGCAAGCGATACAGCAATCTGTTCCTGCTTTCAAAGACGGACTATCGAGGCTGGGCACACGGACTGAAGCGTGCAGGCTACGCCACCAACCCCGTCTACGCTTACAGCCTGATTGACATCATAGAGTTGTATAGGCTCTACGAATACGACAATATGGTGCTTAGAAAGGGCAACAACGACTGGGACATGCCAACCCAACCACAACAGAACAGCTCGTACGCAGGTATGCGACAGTTCCGTGCATTCAACGAGAACTGCTACCTTACGGCACACGCTGGCGAAACCTACGACAACATAGCAAGAGAAATAGGAATATCAGCCCACAAGTTAGCCAAATACAACGAGCGTCCTGAAGATGCGCCGTTGAGTGAGGGCGAAATAGTATGGTTGAGAAAGAAGCAACGCCACGTGCCCGAAAACTTTGGCAAGCAATACCATACAGTAAGAAGCAACGAAAGTCTGTACGATATTTCACAGCAGTACGGTGTGCGCCTGAAGAACATTATGAAGGCGAACAGGAAAATTGTGAAACGAGGCATCAAGGCAGGCGACAGAGTAGTATTGCCATAAAGCTTTCTTCAAAACGTTTTACGATAAAAGCATCATAATTAACAAATATAAGAAAGATGAATACAATCAAATATGTATTATTGAAAGGCAAAGAGGATTTCATAAATCACCCTAAAAGTATTGAACGCTATAATAAATTATTTTGGACAAAGGCGAATAAGAAACTGAATGTAGGTGATATTGTATTCCTTTTCTTGTCGGGTAAAGGGCATAAGCAGTTAAGATACAAGTTGGAAGTTACAAGTACAAGTGTTACAAGAATTGACAAAGATTGTTGGGTTAAGCAATTTAAACCAGATAACGACTGCTTTGAGTTCTCGCCTGTTGCCACAATGTACAAGGGAAATAAACTTGGATATGATGAACTTGAGAGCATAGGAATCAGCCGTTATACGCAATACTGTGAACTGACTCTAGAGCAGGTACAATATTTAGACAAATACTTTGTATAATTAACTTGACTTCTTAAAAACAACGGAAGAAATATTTGGGAATTTTCTCACTTTCTTTTTTCTTGCACATATACTGCCAAACAGAAGTAATTCACTAATATCCTATTTTCAGACTTTTCTCTCCTACTCTATTGAGAGCGAAGATATGAAAATCTGAAAATAGTAAAGAGACACAGATGTGTATCTCCTTTACACCTTAATTATATATAGGGGAAACAGATAATAAGAGTGTAAATATTTTTCACAAGCGAAACTATTACGTAACTTGTTTGTTATCAACACTTTACAAAACCTGTTGTTTTACGTTGCAAAAGCGTAGGTTTTGCACGGTAAAAGCGGCTGTTTTGCATCGCAAAACCTACGCTTTCGCAATGCCAAATCGAAATTCTCGTTTTCCTAACGAATTATCTTTACAAAACAAAGGTATTGCCACCCTCTTCCGTCAGCACAAAAAGAAAAACGCTTGCCCACGATAAACACCAATTGAACTGCCAAACAGAACAGGCAAGATTGCTATTTAATGCAAAGTAGTGTTAATTTTTGCATTTTGTCGGGCAAATCCTTGTTGTTTAAAAATTAAGGTTGTAAGTTTGCAGTAAATATACGAAAATATAATAAACCTAATTCAAATACATTAGATTGCTATGGAAAAAAAGACAGTAGTAACTGGCGTTATTGGTGCTGATGCTCATGCAGTTGGCAACAAGATTATCGCTTTTGCGCTCGAGCAGCACAACTACAATGTGGTAAACCTCGGTGTAATGGTGGCACAAGAAGAATATATCGCAGCTGCCATTGAGACCAATGCTGACGCCATTCTCGTTTCGTCAATGTATGGCCACGGCGAAATCGACTGCCAAGGACTACGCGAAAAGTGCGATGAAGCAGGACTGAAAGGCATTCCTATCTTCGTAGGTGGTAACCTCGTGGTGGGTAAGCAGAACTTTGAAGATGTGGAAAAACGTTTCCTCGCAATGGGTTTTACAAAGGTATATCCTCCCGGAACTGACATCGAAATCTCTATCAAAGACCTCGATAAAGTTTTAGGAAAGGAAGACTAACCTATGAAATACCTTACAGTAGACTTTGGTAGCACATACACGAAGCTAACGGCGATAGACACCGAGAAGGGCGACGTTGTAGGAACTGCAGCTGCCTTCACCACCATCGAAACCGATGTGATGGAGGGGTTCAACAATGGTATGCAGCAACTCGAAGCCCAAATAGGACACTTCGCTTACGACAGACTTCTCTGCTGCAGCAGTGCTGCGGGAGGTTTGAAGATGGTTGCACTCGGATTAGTACCAGAGCTTACTGCCAAGGCTGCAAAGATGGCAGCTTCGAGTGCAGGCGCAAAGGTGGTAAAGACCTATTCGTTTGAAATCTCGCAAGCCGAACAGCAGGAAATATACGACATCAATCCCGACTTGGTATTGCTCTGTGGCGGTACCGACGGGGGCAACAAAGACGTCATTCTTGCCAATGCCAAACGGCTGTGCGCCATCGACCGCGACTTCTCCATTATTGCAGCAGGCAACAAGACTGCTTCTTACGAGCTCGACGAAATATTCAAGGCATCGAACAAAAAGAAGTGTGTCATTACCGAAAACGTAATGCCACAGTTCAACGTCATCAACATCAACCCTGCAAAGCAGAAGATTAAGGAACTCTTCATCAGCCGAATCATTGAAGCAAAAGGACTTTCAAGGATTCAGGAAATGAGTGGTTACGACATTATTCCTACACCATTGGCTGTTCTGACTGGTTGCGAACTCTTCAGCAAGGGCTACGGACGCGACGAAGGCGTGGGCGATATGATGGCAGTAGACCTCGGTGGGGCTACTACCGACATATACTCAATGGCAAAAGGAGAACCTACCATAGCCGAAGTTATCACCAAGGGACTGCCCGAACCGTACAGCAAACGCACTGTGGAAGGCGACCTCGGTATGCGTTACAGCCTTACGGCTATGGCGGACGAGATGAATATGGAGGTGTTTGCCGATGAACTCGGAATTGAGCAAAGCAAGATAGAAGATTGGATTAAACGGTGTGTTGCCGCTCCTGCTACCCTTCCGCAAACCGACGAGGAAGCGCGCATAGAGCAAGGATTGGCACGCAATGCCGTGAAAGTGGCAGTAGAACGCCACTGCGGATACTTCGAACCTGCCTTCACACCAATGGGTCAGGTGTTCACACTGACGGGGAAAGACCTTTCCGAAGTGCCTTATATAGTAGGTATCGGCGGTTCTATCAAGAACAATACCGACCCTAAGCAAATACTCAGTGGCGCAGAAAAGAAAGCATCGCGCGACCCAATGTTCGCCAAACCCAAAGCTCCGAAGTATATGCTCGACAAGAAATACATCTTCGCATCAATGGGATTGCTAAGCACGTTCGAGCCGCATCTGGCGTTGGCAATAATGAAAAAAGAAATTACGGAAATATAAACAAAACAATAGTACAAAATTACTATTATGGAATTAAAGAATAAAAAACTTACCGACGACGAATTTTTCAAAGAAAGAGCCGACGTCCTAACGCATTGGGAGACAGGTAAAGAGGTAGACTTCCAAGAAGCAGTAGATTACCAAAAGAGCATTGCGCCAGAGAAACGCTTCTCGTACAAGTTGCAGAAAGCTGTGGAAAATGGCGACACACTTATTCAGCCTCGTGCTGGTGTGGCACTCTACGAAGAACACATCAAGCTGTTGCGCTTCCTTGAAGACGAAGGCGGAGCCGACTTGCTGCCCTCTACCGTAGACAGCTACACCCGTCTGAACCGATACAAGGAATGTGAAGTTGGTATTCAGAAGAGTTTTGAAACCAACCGTTCTATGCTCAACGGTTTTCCTATTGTAAACTATGGTGTGGAAATTTGCCGCAAGGTTACATCGGCTGTGAAGAACCCTGTGCAGGTGCGACACGGAACTCCTGATGCCCGTTTGCTTACCGAACTCTCTATCGCTGGTGGCTTCACATCGTACGAAGGCGGCGGTATTTCCTATAATATTCCTTATTCTAAGGCACACCCAGTAGACCAAGTGATTCACCACTGGCAGTATGCCGACCGCTTGGTAGGTTTATACGAAGAAGCGGGCGTGTCTATCAACCGCGAGCCGTTCGGCCCTCTTACAGGTACACTTATTCCACCTTGTATTTCAAATACAGTGGCTGTGATAGAAGCAGTGCTCGCTGCAACACAGGGAGTGCGCGACCTTACTGTAGGCTACGGACAGTGTGGTAACCTTATTCAAGACGTTGCTGCCATTCGTTCGCTCGACATCATGACACGCAAATATCTCGATAAGTTCGGCTACAAGGACGCTCGTGTTACCACCGTGTTCCACCAATGGATGGGCGGTTTCCCACAAGACGAGGCACAAGCATTCGGTGTTATCTCGTGGGGCTCGGCAGCTGGCGCATTGGCAAAGGCAACAAAGGTAATCGTGAAGACTCCTCACGAGGCTATGGGTATCCCAACCAAGGAAGCCAACGCTGCGGGTCTGCGTGCAACGAAGCAGGTTATCAATATGTTGAAAGACCAGAACTTCCGCGAAATTCCTGCTGTTGTAGACGAAAGCGAAATCATTATGCAGGAAATGGAGTGCATGCTCAACAAGGTCGAGGAACTCGGTAAGGGCGACTGGGCTGTGGGTACTTGCGCTGCAATCGAAGCTGGTGTTATCGACATACCGTTCGCACCAAGCAAGTACAATGCTGGTAAGGTGTTGCCTGCACGCGACAACCAAGGTGCTATCCGCTTGCTGAATATGGGTAACATGCCGCTCAGCGACGACTTGGTTATCTTCCATCGTCAGAAACTCGAAGAGCGTGCGAAGGCAGAAAACCGTCCTGTAAGTTTCCAAATGGTTATCGACGACGTTTACGCCATCGGTAAGGGACACCTTGTAGGACGCCCAAAGAACAATTAATTCTCAACGTTCTTTAAGCGAATATAAAGATAAGACATATCAATTAAAAATATAAACTAACACATCGGTCTCGCTATTGAATAATAGAGGAATGGTAGCGAGACCATAACTTAAACAGGTTCTTATTATGAAAATCAAGAAAGTTGTATGCGCCCCAGGTAAAACGGGCTTTTTCTTCGATGACCAGAAGGCCATCAAAGCTGGTGCTAAAAACGATGGTGCTTTCTATATTGGCACTCCTGAAACTCCTGGTTTCAAGCAAGTAAGACAAGCTGGAGAGTCTATCAGCGTAATGTTCATTCTCGAAAACGGTGCGATTGCACACGGCGATTGCGCTGCTGTACAATACTCTGGTGCAGGTGGCAGAGACCCATTGTTCCTTGCAGCAGACTTTATCCCTGTGATTGAAAAGGAGATAGCTCCGCTTTACGAAGGCAAGGAAATTACATCATTCCGTGAAATGGCCGACCTTGTTGATAAGGCAGTCTGCCCTTCTACTGGCAAAATATATCATACCGCTATTCGCTACGGCGTAACACAGGCTTGTCTCGATGCGGTTGCAAAGAGCCAATGCAAGTTAATGGCACAGGTAATTGCTGACGAATACGGCACAGAAGTATCAAAGGAAATCATTCCTATCTTCTCTCAATCAGGCGACGACCGCTATCTGAACGCCGACAAGATGATAATGAAACGTGCCGATGTATTGCCCCACGCACTTTTCAACCACGTTGAGACAAAGGTTGGCTTGAAAGGCGAAAAGATTAAGGAGTATGTTGAATGGCTCCGCAACCGCGTGCTCGAACTCCGTCCGTGCGAATGCTACAATCCAACATTCCATATCGACGTTTACGGTACACTCAGCATCGTGTTCAACAACGACTTCGAGGCTATCGCCAAGTACATCGGCGAAGTTGCTGAAATTGCCAAACCATTCCGCTTGCGTGTAGAAGGTCCGGTTGATATGGGCGAACGTGAAGCACAAATAGATGCCTTGGCAGCTATCCGTGCAGCGATGGACCGCGACGGAATCGACGCCGAAATAGTTGCTGACGAATGGTGCAACACGTTGGAAGACATTAAAGACTTCACAGCAAAGAAGGCTGGACACATGGCACAGATAAAGACGCCAGACCTCGGCGGTATCAACAACACCATCGAAGCTGTACTTTACTGCAAGGAACACGGCATGGGTGCTTACCTTGGTGGTACTTGCAACGAAACAAACCGCTCTGCAGAAGTTTGTGCAAACATAGCTATGGCTACCAAACCTGTTCAGTATCTTGCAAAGCCAGGTATGGGTGTAGACGAAGGCTATATGATTGTCTTCAACGAAATGAGCCGTATCTTAGCTTTGACTAAGTAATTGTATCTTGGCTTCGGCTAAGTAATTAAAAAAAGAAAAAGAAGATGGAAGAAATCAGAATACTTTCCACTACTGCGATATTGGGTTATGGTTTCCCAATGGAATCGTTTGTAGAGGGAATGAAACGTAAACCACATGTAATCGCAGTAGACGCTGGTTCAACAGACCCAGGCCCTTATTATCTTGGTGCAGGCAAGTCGTTCACCGACCGTAACTCGGTAAAACGCGACTTGGAAATTATGATTCCTGCGGGCATCGAGGCGAAAGTGCCTGTCATTGTTGGTACTGCCGGCGGTAGTGGCGCACGTCCTCACGTTGAATTCGTACTCGATATTGTACGCGAAATAGCTAAAGAGAAAGGCCTTTCTTTCAAAATGGCAGTCATTCAGTCAGAGTTTGGAAAGGACTTTATCAAGGAAAACCTCCGCAATGGCAAGGTTACTCCACTCGCTCCAGCAAAGCCTATCGAAGAGAAAGATGTAGACGAAGCTGTCCACATCGTGGCACAAATGGGCGAAGAACCTTATATCAAGGCATTGGAAGAAGGTGCTGACGTCATCATTGCAGGCCGTTCTTACGACCCATCAGTATTTGCCGCCCTCCCTATTAAGGAAGGTTTCCCTAAAGGATTGGCTATCCACTTGGGCAAAATCCTCGAGTGTGCTGCCATCTGCGCATTGCCCGGAAGCGGTAGCGACTGTATGTTTGGCTACCTCCGCCACGACAACTTCGTGCTCGAACCATTGTCGTCAGCTCGTAAGTGCACCACGCTTTCCATTGCAGGACACACTCTTTACGAGAAGACAAACCCTTACATCTTGCCCGGCCCAGGCGGTGCAATCAACCTGCACGAATGCAAATTCGAGCAAGTTGATGAGAACAAGGTGCGCGTTTCAGGCTCTAAGTTCGTGCCAACCGACAAGTATTTCGTCAAGCTCGAAGGCGTTCGCCGCGTAGGTTATCGCACGATGTCGCCCGCAGCAGTGAAAGACCCTGTCATGATTTCAAAGATAGACGAAATCACAAAGGCCGTCCGTGCTCGCGTAGAGGACAACTTCAAGAAGTACGGCATAACCGATTTCTTCCTCGATTTCAAGATTTACGGCAAGAAAGGCGTTATGGCTATGTTCGAAGGTGCTGAGGAATCGCACTCTGACGAGCTGCTCATCATCATCGAAGCAGTTGCCGACACACAGGAAACAGCGAACACTATCTGTGGCTTTGCACGAAGCACGTTGCTCCACTTCGGCTACGATGGTCGCTATTCTACATCGGGCAACCTCGCTTTCCCATTCTCTCCGTCAGACTGCAAGATGGGCGAAGTTTACGAATTCAACGTCTATCACCTCTTGGAAGTAGACGACCCTACAAGTCTTTTCCCTATTACATACGTCAATTTCGACAAGGGAGAATACAAGTAACTAACAGTAAAAGGAGATAAAAACATGGCACAATATAAATTAGTAGACGTGGCTTCAGTGATTCGCAGCAAGAACTCGGGCCCTTTCGAACTTACATTCGACGTCATTTTTAAAGACTTTGAAACTTACAACAAGGTGAAGGACGCCAACATCTTCAACGAAAAGATGTTCTGCGAACTCTACCATATCAAGGCTGAAGACATCATCAACATCATTCACTTCGACCCTGCAAAGGCTATCAAGACCACCATCGTCCGCCCTATCCCATCGGGTTCGTTGGGCGAAACCGATGTGTACGGCGCACAGCAGCACACACCTTTGATGAAGATGACCTTCGAATTGTAATACAAACATAGAGCGAGTTGGCACCGAAACCCATGCTATGGGGCGTGCCAACTCGTTCTTTTTTTATACATAAGTTCTATTATACACTGGGCAACAAGCACTGCTTACACTGCCTTATCACACCAACACCCAGCACGAACAGCAATGATAAACCCACTTCAACAGTATCTTATATCGACGCAATACTTCGCTCCCCGTGGCAAAGAGCGTCTTATATTCCTCGGCGACCACATTTCGCAACGCCACCTTCTCTACACCGACCGCCTTATCGGCATTGTCGGCGATGCAGGTTCGGGCAAGTCGTCGCTCATCAAGGGTATGTTTCCCGGATTGGAACTCACCAACGACGACGACGTTATCAATCCCCGCAAAATACTTTCCATGCGCGAGGCGATTGCATTGGGCGAGATAAAGGAGGCTTCATCGTTCCATTTGGACATACGTTTCCTTACTGGTTTCATGCAGATGTGGGAGATTGCAGAGTTCGTTAAAACACTGCTTGAACACAAAAAGCGTGTCATCATCGAGCACTTCAACCTGCTGCGCCAAGCCTTGGGGCGCAATGCCGACCTGATAGTGGGCATCGGCGAGGAAATCATCGTGGCTCGTCCGACGATGTTTGGACCACTGCCCGAAAGCATTTACGACATTGTGCACGAGTCGTTGAAGTACCGCAAGATGGCGCACACCGCCGAAGAAATCACCCGTTACATACTCGAGGACAACTACGGCATCTATCCAGACAGCTACTACTTCTCTGACATACGCAACGGATTCGTACTGAAGTTCTACAACCACGAAGAGTTTGATATTCAGGAACTTGAAGACAGCGTGAAAGAAGTGATAGACCAGCATCAGCCTGTGGCATACTACGACGAGGAACACATAACCATCGGCGAACGCATCGTAGAGTGCGGAGGCCCTCGCCTGCAGGTTACCAACACCCGAGACATATTGAATTTTGCCTTCGTAAAGGAACTTATGTACGACAAGGACAGCAAGACGTACTGCCTAATCGGCATTGTAGACAAGAATTGCGAAAACATTGAAAACCGAAATACACAGTATTTCCTTACAAGAGAACTATAAATGAGAGAAATTGAAGCATCAAGAATTACGGAGTTGGTAGAAAAACTCTGTATAGAAGCGTGTTACGTGCTTGCCGACGATATATACAACAAGCTCGCAATATGCCAGAAACAAGAGAAATCGCCCTTGGCAAGCGAAATTATCAGTACGATAGTAAAGAATGCCGACATCGCCAGAACCGAGCGTGTGCCTATGTGTCAGGACACGGGAATGACGGTTGTGTTCGTCAGAATGGGACAAGAGTGCCACGTTACGGGCGGTTTCATCGAGGAAGCCATCAACCAAGGCGTGCGCCAAGGCTATGCAAACGGCTATCTGCGCAAGTCGGTTGTGAAAGACCCGATAGACCGTGTGAACACCACCGACAACACACCAGCCATCATTCACTACGAAATCGTATCGGGAGATGAGTTCCACATCACCGTAGCACCAAAGGGTTTCGGCAGCGAAAACAAGAGCGGGCTGAAGATGCTTACGCCCAGTGCAGGCGTGAAAGGAATCAAGGAGTTTGTCATCGACACCATTTTCCACGCTGGCGGCAACCCCTGCCCACCCATCATCGTAGGCATTGGCATCGGCGGAACGATGGAGCGGGCAGCCTTCCTCAGCAAGAAAGCCCTTCTACGCCCTGTCGGCAGTGTGAGCGAAAAGCCTCACGTAGCCCAGTTGGAGAAAGAATTACTGGAAGAAATCAACAAACTCGGCATCGGTCCTTGCGGTTTCGGCGGCACGACAACTGCCCTGCAAGTCAGCATTCTCACCAATGCTACCCACATTGCGGGCTTGCCCGTATCGGTAAATATTGGCTGCCACGCCACACGACATGCCGAAGGCTCACTCTAAACACGCAAATATAAGAAAACGAATTATGGAAGAAAAACGAATTATATCAGCTCCATTCACCGACGAAACCATCAAGTCCCTCCACGCAGGCGATATGGTTTACATTTCGGGCACTATATATACGGCGCGCGATGCTGCACACAAGCGTCTTTGCGAAATGCTGGACGCAGGCGAACCAATGCCTTTCGACTTTGAGGGTCAGGCGGTTTACTATGCTGGCCCCTGCCCTGCCAAGCCCGGACAACCCATCGGTTCTGTCGGTCCGACTACGGGTGGACGTATGGACGCCTACTCGCCACGACTCATTCAGCAAGGCTTACGCGTTATGATAGGCAAAGGCTCTCGTTCCGAAGAGGTCATCGACGCACTCAAAGAACACACTGGCGTTTACTTCGCTGCTATCGGCGGTGCTGCCGCCCTCATGGCAAAGGCAGTTAAAGAAGCCGAAGTAATCGCTTTCGACGAGCTCGGCACAGAAGCAATACGCCGCCTCCGTGTAGAGGAACTACCCGTAATCGTAGCCATCGACCACGAAGGAAACGATATGTATAAGCTCGGTGTAGAGAAATACAGGCAGTAGAAAGCCCCTGAAAATATTATAACTTCCCATACTCCCACGCTGTTTTCTCAAACAGAATGGGAGTATTTTCTTGTGCGGAAATGCAACCAAAAGAAAACTGTTCCACCGATAAACTCCTGTTGATCCACTCCCACACGCAAGCCATTTCTCCACCATAGGGACGTTATTTGAGTGTAAATATTTTTCACAAGTTTATCTATTGCATAACAAACTCATTATCAGAGTATTGCAAAACCTATTGTTTTGCATTCCAAAAGCGTAGGTTTTGCACGGTAAAAGCGTAGGTTTTGCGATGCAAAAGAGCCGCTTTCGCAACGTCAAAGCGCAGTTATCACTTTTTAAGAGAATTATCTTTACAAAAGTGTTGTGTTTGTCTGTTATTTGCCAACAACTTTTTGGGCAAAAGAAAACGACAGGCTTCTCAGTCCGTCGTTTCTATTTTTTGTTAGGCATTAGTTAGTAAGGCGTATAAGATTGTTTCAGGATAACGTGTGTAAATTTACACTTTTTTTATTTATCATCAAAACTTTTCAAGCTGTTTTCTTGCCTTCTTAAACAATTTTAAAGGCGTGTGCGATAACACTTTCTGCAATTATGAAATCTTTGCGATTATGCTACGAGGCTGCCACAATGGTGCTGCAATGCGCAAACAGTGTGCGAATGTAAGCGAAAGAGCAGAGAATGAAGGGGGTACAAAGTACTGAATAGCAAGAAGGCTGTGGCTGGTTTGAGAACAAAAAAGGTGTGGCAAAAACTAATTTGCCACACCTTTTATTTTATATATGTGTCTTTGCAACTCGCTTACTTTGCGTTGATTTCCTTAATCAAGCGGTCGGCGTGTCCCCATTTGTCCATCATATAGAGCACGAAACGAATGTCTACACCGATGCAACGCGCAAGGTTGCGGTCGAAGTTGATGTCTGAACTGAGGCTGTCCCAGTTGCCGTCGAATGCAAGACCGATGAGTTCGCCCTTACCATTGAACATTGGCGAACCAGAGTTACCGCCTGTAATGTCGTTGTTTGTAAGGAAGCAGAGCTGCATCTTGCCCGATGTCTTGTCGGCATATTTGCCGAAATCGTTAGAAGAGAGCAGGCTCATCATAATTGGTTCTGCCTTGTAGTCGGCAATCTTGTCGGCTTTCTTGAACTTCTCCACGATGCTTTCGGCTGTCGTATAGTAGCCACTGTTGAAGCTGCCAATCATATAACCGCCTACCTGACCATAGCTCAGACGCATTGTAAAGTTGGCATCGCTATAGTGTGGGAGGTCCATTTCCATTTGTATTTTGGCTTCGGTGAGTTTCTTTTCCTGTGCCTTGATGTTTTCAGTTACTTGCATTGACTTCTTTGCAATCTGCTGATAAACTTCCAAGAGGTCTTTTCCTACCTGCGCAGCAGGGTCTTTCATAAACTTCTTGCTGTCGTTAGGATAGAACTTTTCGCCCTTTGTCAGAACCTTGCTCGTCTTGTAAAGCCAGTCGGTGTACTTGTAGAAGTCGCCTCCGAACTTCTTCTTTACGGTCTGGAAGAATGCCGGGTGATATTCAGCAGGCATCATCTTGGCGTAGTTCTGCATCATTGCGGCTGTCAGCTCCTTATCAAGTGCATAGTTCCACTCACTGCTGTTATCCTTAAACTCAAAGTATTGCGCCTTTGGATTGGCTGCCGAGCCCTTCAATGGAGTCTTGGTATTCATATTCATAGCACGTGTGAAGAACTCTGTTGTGCGTCTGAACGATTCTGACCAATAGCTTAAAGCCTGTACCAACGGACGGTTTTGAGCGTAGAGTTGCTCCAGTTTGCTGAAGTTTACATCTGTTGCAGGGTTCTTTGTAGGTTGCTTTGCCAACCAGTTCTTAATCTTTCCTTCGTATTCAGCCTTCTGTCTGATGAGTCCGATAGAGTCGATACACTTGTTCATACCCATTGAGTTCTTCCAGTAATTGGCAGAACTTGCATACTTAGACTCATACTGAATGCGCACGTTTTGGTAGGCGTCCATATACTTCTTCATAATTGCGAGCTTGATGTCGCGTGCCTGCACACGTGCCGTATTCTCGATATCGCGACGTTGCTGAATACCGTATGAAGAGAGGTAGCGGTTGGTGCTGCCCGGATAACCGATGGTCATGGCGAAGTCTTTGTCCTTATAGCCTTGCAAACTAACAGGTGCGTAGTGCTCTGGGTGGTAAGGCACATTGTCCTTAGAGTAGGCAGCAGGTCCGTTAGTCTTAGGGTCGGCGTATATACGGAACACCGAGAAGTCGCAAGTCTGGCGTGGCCACATCCAGTTATCGGTATCGCCACCGAACTTACCCATACTCTTTGGAACGGTGAACACAAGACGCACGTCGGTAAAGTCTTGATAAGTGGTAGCGTAATACTTGTTTCCTTCGTAGAACGGAGCCACTTCGATGTGCAGAGTCTTGTCGATTTTCTTAATTGAATCGTTCAGAACGTTCTCCACAGAGTCAATAATCTCACCTTGTTCCTTCAACGATTTGTTCTCGATGAGCGGTGCAATGCGGTTGGTAATGTCCTGCTGACCACGCATAAACGAAACAAAGGTGTTTTCGTTTGGCAGTTCTTCGGCGAAGCTCTTGGCATAGAAGCCATCGCGCATGTAGTCGTGCTCAACCGTTGAGTGTGCATTGATGGCACCGAAGCCACAGTGGTGGTTGGTGAAAACCAAACCATCGGGCGATACGACAACACCTGAACAGAAGCCTGAGAAGTTTACAACGTAGTTGCTGATAGCATCTGGATTGTTGTAAAGCTTGTCGCAAGGCAACGAAAAACCATAATCTACCATCTGCGTATAAACCGCTTCAGGCAAGTTGTAAAGTGTCCACATACCTTCATCTGCCTTAGAAGCAGTGCTCAGAGAGAGCAGTCCGGCAAGGAGCAATGTTGATTTTTTCATAATTAATTGTATAAATGATAAATATTTTTTTGTGCTTTCTTATTTCTTAAACCGCTTTCCTATAACGGGAAGTTTGCTTAATGGGAAGTCGCGCTTGACGATGATAGCAAGAAAAACAAGTATCAACGCCGTGTTGGCAGCAAGGGCAAGCAACGTTGGCAGGTACTTGTTGGAAACCGTAATGGCTGCAAACAGCACCAACGCCACCACTACATAGAACAGAATTTCCTTCAACGGATAGGCAATGGGATAATATTTCTGTCCGAAGTAGTAGCTTACAACCATACTCACGGCGTACGAAACGAAGCCTGCCCACGCACAAGCCCAATAACTGAAATGCGGTATGAGCAGGATATTCATAACGATGAGCACCACCGCACCGATGCCAGAGAAGTACGCTCCCCATATCGTGCGGTCGGTAAGCTTGTACCAAAAGCTGAGGTTGAAGAAGATTCCGAACATAATTTCGGCTGCCATAACAATCGGTACAATCTCCAATCCGTCCCAATAGCTGCGCCCCACCACATAGCGAAGCACGTCCATATAACCCACAACGGCAAGGAAAGCCAGCAAAGTGAAGATGATATAGAACTTCATAGCCTTTGCATAGGTGTCCTTATTGTCCCTGTCTTTCGACTTTCCGAACACAAACGGCTCATAAGCGTAACGGAAAGCCTGCGTTATCATAACCATTATCATCGCTATTTTGATGCACGCGCCATAGATTCCGAGCTGTGTTCGTGCCTCTTCGGCAGTGCCATCGAAAGCGTAAGGGAATATTATTTGCGAGGCAGACTGGTTCAATTGTCCTGCAACACCCATTATCAGAAGTGGGAAAGTGTAGCCCAGCATACGCTTGCACGTGCCCATATCGAAGCTGCGGCGTATGCCCGACAGTTCTTTCCATAGCAAAAGCAAGGTGGCAACGGTGCAGAAGAAGTTTATATAGAACACCCACACCACGTCGAGCGTGAAGTTTGCATCGTAGATACCGAACGGATTGAGCTTGAAGTAAGGCAACACCACCAAGTAAAGTAGGTTCAACACGATGTTGAAAGTGATGTTGAGCATCTTCAGCATAGCAAATTTTATGGGGCGATGCTTACACCGCAGATAGGCAAAAGGTATGGCTGCAAAGGCATCTATCGCCACCGTAACATACATTATCATAATGTATTCGGGGTGGTCGGCATAGCCCAAGAGTGCCACAAGGGGCTGATTGAACAGCAATACCACTGCCATAAAGAGCAAAGACGTAGCTCCCACCATCTTCAAAGTGGTGGCATACACCTTGTCGGGGTCCTCTCCTTCCTTGCTCATGAAGCGGAAAAAGGTGGTTTCCATACCGTAAGTGAGCAGCACTATCAGCAGTGCCACGTAGGCATACACGTTGGTTATGATGCCATACTGTCCGCCAGCAGCATTGAATTTGGCAGTTTGTATCGGTACTAAAAGATAGTTTATGAAGCGTGCAGCGATGCTGCTGAGCCCATAAATAGCCGTGTCTTTTGCCAATGATTTTAAGTTTGCCATTTTGTTTCGTGTCTGTTTAGAAGAAAAGATAGCATATTCCGATTGCTGCAATCACGCCGGCAAGGTCGGCAAGCAAGCCACAAGCCACGGCGTGGCGTGTGTAACGTATGCTGACGCTGCCGAAATAAACAGCCAATATATAGAATGTGGTGTCGGTAGAACCTTGGAAGATGCAACTCAACCTGCCCACAAACGAGTCGGCTCCATAGTTTTGCATCGCCTCAAGCATCAGTCCGCGCGCACCGCTGCCCGACAACGGTTTCATCAGTGCAGTTGGCAGAGCACCCACAAAATCGGTATTCACGTGGCATTGCTCCAACGTCCACTGTATGCAGCCTATGCACATATCCATCGCACCCGACGCACGGAACACGCCCACGCCCACGAGTATGGCTACAAGATAAGGGATAATGCGCACGGCAGTGGTGAAACCGTCTTTCGCTCCTTCGATGAAAGCATCGTAAACATTGATTTTCCGAAGCAGTCCTGCACCGATAAAGATAACGATTATCGACATCAATATAAGGTTGGAAGCTACCGAAGTTACGGTGTTCATAGTGCTTTCGTCCATCTGACCGAAGCCCCAAATCACCAATCCCACCGAACCGACAAGTCCGAAAATGGTGGCAAGCAACACAGGCTGTAGCAGATTGATGCGTTGCCAAAGCGAGGTAACGATGATTCCGGTAATCGTAGCAACCGCCGTAGCCAACAAAATAGGAATGAAAACATCAGTAGGCTGCGCCGCACCGTTGGCACTTCGGAACGCCAAAATACTGGTCGGAATAATGGTAAGTCCACTTGTGTTCAGCACAAGAAACATTATCATAGGGTTCGTAGCCGTGTCTGTCTTCGTGTTAAGCTCCTGCATCTGCGCCATAGCCTTCAGTCCTGTCGGCGTAGCAGCATTGTCGAGCCCAAGCATATTGGAAGCGATGTTCATAAAGATAGAGCCCATAACGGGGTGGTTCTTAGGAATATCGGGGAACAGCTTGGTGAAAACAGGACTCAGCAGTCGTGCCAACACGTTCACAATGCCTGCCTTTTCGCCAATCTTCATAATGCCGAGCCACAGGGCAAGCACCCCCGTCAGTCCGAGCGATACCTCAAACGCCGTCTTCGACGAGTCGAAAGTAGCGTCCACCATCTTCTGAAACAGCGTGGTGTCGCCCATTATCAAGCCAACTATTCCGAAGGCAAAAGCAATCAGAAAAAACGCTATCCAAATATAATTTAATACCATACGTTTGTTGTCTGCACAGAATTGATATTCAAGATACAAAAGTACGACAATTTAACGATACAAACAAAATAAGCGGTTAATTATGCCGTTCTTTTGCAAATTTTTGTCTTTTACCAACCGAACCTCCCCCACTCTGCTGCCTTAGCACGCCCTTTTATGGCACATAAGATTCTATTTCTATCTTATATAACTTCGCCAAAACTTCTCGTTTTATAGACAGAAAACAGACAATAAAGGTGTAAACATTTTTCATAAGCATATCTATTATGTAACTACCTTGCTATCAACGCATTGCAAAACCTATTGTTTTGCAATGTAAAAGCGTAGGTTTTGCACGGTAAAAGCGGCTGTTTTGCGTTGCAAAAGAGCCGCTTTCGCAGTGCCAAAACGAAATTAGCGTTTTCCCTGCGAATTATATTTACAAAATCAAGGATATTGTCAAGTTCTATACTAGAATTTCTAGAAAATTCTAGTTTTCTTAGATTTTCTAAACGAACTCGTGATTTCTTCGATGTTAGGGGCGTGATGAATCACGCCCCTACATGCATTTGTGCAATACAAGGGCTATACTTCCGCAATGGCGGAATGAAAAAGATGTGAGAAAGGAAGATTGTTTCGTGTCGTAAATACTGCTACGCTCCCTATCGGAGAAGGTAGGGAAAGAGATTGTAAAGCGTGATGACAAACGTGCCGAGGGCAAGAAACTTGAAAGTGAAATTGGTGATTTTGGTGTGGGTCAGCGCAAAGAAGTGCCCTATAAGGGGCGAAGTAGATGCGATAACCGTACCGAGGAGGGCATCGAAATGCTGCGGTTGCAAGCACAGGAAAATAATGGAAACGGTGTTTAGGTTGATGAAAAAGCTGTAAAGCATACGGTTGCGAATGCTGTCGGCACTCTTTTTGCGTATATAATGAACCGTTCCGATAATGGCGCAGAGAATTACCCAAGACGCTGTAACTATCTGATTGACAGAAAGCAACCAATAGTTGGCAAGACTGCCGAAATTGATTAGTTCGTTGAAATGCTGCACTGCCAGCTGCCATTCGCCACGATAAAGCAGGATTCCGAATGCCACAAGGTTGGGCAAAAGTAGTCCGAAAAGAGAGGAAACATAGTTTCGGACGCTGGGAGCCAACAGCTTTGTGGCAAGCAACACCCACACAATGGGCACAAAATAAAGGGTTTGCATCCACACTATGCTGCTGAAGCCCATACAGAGAAAGGCGTAGAACACCCACCCCGGCGAGCGTTGGTCTTGATAACAACGGAAAATACAGGTGTAGAAACCTACCATACAAAGCACCACACTGGCGGCACGCATCGACACAAACTGGAAGGTTGCCATCGTGGTAAGCAGCATATAGCAACACGACACCATACGACTGTAAATGCGTATGAGGGCGTTGGAATTGTTCAATTCCATCATTAGGAAGGTGGAAAAGAGCATGCAGAGGAAGGGCGCAATAACCGACAGGTTGTTTAAACACACAACTGCCCACACAGCAGTGGTAAGGACGGATACCACGGTGAGTGTCCATCTGCTTTCAGCAATTGTGTTTTGCAGTTGTTTGCGCACTATTTTCTCTCCCTCCGATATTATCTCTTATAAGTCGCTACCGATGTCCCTACGGAAGTTTTTGCCTATAAACTGTATCTTTTTAGCATTGGTGAAACTCTTGAGAAGGGCTTCTTCCTTGTTTGTTCCGTAAGATGACACGGCAATAACACGCCCTCCGTTGGTTACAATCTGTCCGTCTTTCAACGCTGTTCCGCTATGGAAAACCACCGAATCGGCTACGCTGTCGAGTCCGCTGATGGTGTAACCCCTTGTGTAAGCACCGGGATAGCCACCGCTGACCAACATAACGCAAACGGCAGCACGGTCGTCGAACTCCACTTTACAGCTATCGAGGGTTCCGTTGGCAACGCCTTCAAACAAGTCTACGATGTCGCTCTTCAGACGCAACATCACGGTTTCAGTTTCCGGGTCGCCCATACGGCAGTTGTATTCTATCACCATCGGCTCGCCATCTACGTTGATAAGTCCGAAGAAAATGAAGCCTTTATAGTCGATACCTTCAGCTTTCAAGCCATCAACCGTAGGTTTAATAATGCGGTTCTCCACCTTCTGCAACCATTCCGCAGTGGCAAAAGGCACTGGCGACACGCTTCCCATACCGCCAGTGTTGAGTCCTGTATCGCCCTCGCCGATGCGTTTATAGTCTTTTGCTTCGGGAAGTATCTGATAGTTCGTGCCATCGGTGAGTACAAATACCGAACACTCGATACCTGAAAGGAACTCTTCGATGACCACTTTGGCTGATGCTTTGCCGAACATACCGTCGAGCATCTGCTTGAATTCGTGCTTTGCCTCGTCTAAAGTTGGCAATATGAGCACGCCTTTGCCTGCTGCCAAGCCGTCAGCCTTGAGCACATAAGGGGCTTTAAGCGTTTCGAGGAACTTCAATCCTTCGTCTACGGTGGTGCCGTCGAAAGTTGCATAGGCTGCCGTAGGAATGGCGTGGCGTTGCATAAAGGCTTTGGCAAAGTCCTTACTGCCTTCGAGCACTGCGCCAGCCTTCGACGGTCCGATAATGGAAATGTGGGCTGTGCGGGCATCGTGCTTGAATTCGTCGTATATGCCACGCACCAATGGGTCTTCAGGACCTACTACTACCATATCGATAGCGTTTTCTATGGCAAACGCCTTGAGCTTTTCAAAGTCGTTTACACCAATGGCTACGTTCTCGCCACAGTCGGTTGTGCCTGCATTGCCTGGCGCAATGAACAGTTTTTCGCACTTCTTGCTTTGTGCAATCTTCCAAGCCAAGGCGTGTTCACGACCGCCGCTGCCTAACAGTAATATCTTCATAAGCACCTCTCTTTCCCCTTATCGTAAGGATTTCCGTTAATGTATTATGTTTCGTTTGTTTAAAAACTTACTTCAAATAGTCCTCGAAATACTGTGTGATTCTTTCGTGCAAGTGAACGCTTTGGTGTCCACGCATATTGTGAGGCTCGCCTGGATACACAAAGAAATCGGGTTGAGTGCCTACTGCAATGCACGCCTTGAGGAAGCTATAGCAGTGCTGTGGCAGTACCACTGGGTCGTTCAGACCTGTAATAATCTGCAACTTGCCCTTCAAATCCTTTGCCTTTGCCAAGAGCGAAGTCTTTGCATAGCCTTCTGGATTAGCCTGCGGTGTGTCCATATAGCGTTCGCCATACATAGCTTCGTACCACTTCCAGTCGATAACAGGACCACCTGCAACGCCCACCTTGAAGGTTTCAGGATAGTTGGTGAGCAGCGAGATTGTCATAAAACCACCGAACGACCAGCCGTGTACGCCGATACGGTCGGCATCAACGTATGACAGTGTCTTCAAATACTTCACGCCCTGCATCTGGTCGCGCATTTCTACCTGTCCGAGTTGGCGGAAAGTAGCTTGCTCGAACGCTCTGCCACGGTTCTCGCTACCACGGTTGTCGAGAATGAAAAGCAAGTAACCCTTCTGTGCCATATAGGTTTCCCATGAGCGTGAACCGTAGTTCCAGCTTGCATCAACGTTGTGTGCGTGTGGTCCACCATACACATAAACCACGGTTGGGTACTTCTTTGATGGGTCGAAACCGATAGGCTTCACCATACGCCAATAGAGGTCGGTGGTGCCGTCATCGGCTTTCAGTGAACCAGAGCTAAACTCTGGTATGTTGTAACCGTCCCATGGGTTCTTCGCAGTAAGCCAATTCTTTATCGTTGGCTTTGCTCCGATGGTGGTAATGTCAATCTTGCGTGGCACAGTAGGTTCTGTATAGTTGTCTACCAAGTAGTTACCGCCACCGCTGAGTGTTGCGTAGTGGTAGCCACGGCCGTTGTCCAAGAGGGTGCGGGTGCCGTTCTCAACGTTCACGCTCCACGTATTGCGCTGTATAGGGCTGCATTCGTTAGACACGTAGATGATTGATTTCGCCTTTTCGTTGAAACCAAGCACGTCCATAACCACCCAATCGCCTTTCGTAATCTGCTTCAGCTGCTTGCCGTCCTTATTAAATAGGTAGAAGTGATTGTAGCCATCTTTCTGCGTTTGCATAACAAACTGGTCGGCATTCCAAGGCAAAAAGAGTATAGGGTGCGAAGGTTCCACGTACTTTGCATCGGTTTCGCGATACAATTCTGCAATCTTGCTGCCTGTTTCAGCATTGTATGACACCAAGCGACAGTCGTTTTGGTCGCGGTTAAGCTCGAACATATAGATGGTTTTGCTATCTGGGCTCCACTGTATGTTGGTGAAATAGCGGTCGGTAGGGTCGCCTGCATCGAGGTAAACAGTTTTTCCTGTGTTGATGTCGTAGACTCCCACAGTTACCTTGTGCGATGTTTCGCCTGCCATTGGGTATTTGGTAGGTGCTGGAGTTGCTGCGCGCGACTCGCCGTTTTCAGGTTTCCAGTCCACTTCTGGTATATGAACGAGCGGATAATCGTTTACCATACTCTGGTCCATACGGTAGAATGCCAAGCGATTGCCCGATGGACTCCAATACAAACCGCCCTTGATGCCGAACTCGTCGCGGTGTACAGCCTGTCCGTAGACGATGTTTCGCGAGCCATCGTTAGTAAGTTGCTTTGTTGTTCCGTCCTTATCGGTAACGTATAGTTGGTCTTTCAGCACGTATGCCATTGCTCCTGACACCTTATTATAATCCTGTGCCTGAACGCCAGCAACGCTCTTCATAGTGCTTTCAATCTTTTTGGTCTTGAAATTAACCATCATTATTTCCTTTCCCGTTGCGATTTGAGCCACTGGGCGGTCGGCGTATGGAAAAGAAACGTGGAAGAGCGAGCGCACTTTAGCGTCGTCGTTGCCTCGTGCTACTACTGCATTTATATCGTCGAGCGTAAAGAGCGTGGTTTCTTTCAGCGTCTTTGGGTTTACGATTGTGCAACGGTCTTTGTCCAAACGCACAAGCTGGTCGCCCCACCACGTGGTGTAGCGGGTTTCAGCTCGCATCTTTTGGAAGTTTTTACCGCCGAAGTTGAGTTCTTCGAGTGTGAACTGTTTCTGTGCCATAACGTTGGTAGGCAATGCAAGACCTAAAGTGGCTGCTGCCAATCCTGCACTTACAATTAAAGTCTTAGTCTTCATCTGTATTATAATTATTTTTTTTACGGAACTTTCCGCCTTTGTTTCCTTTATCAAATCGTTTGCCGTCGAACTTCTTCTTTCCACGGAATGAGCCACGCTCGTCGCCGAATCGGTCGTCATCGCGGAAGTTTCTGCGTCCGCCACGCTTACCGTCTTCAAACTTCTTTCCGCCTATTGAGATGTTGTGTTCAAAGCTGTGGAAGGTGAAAGAGCGTATGTCGCCCTCTTCGTTTTCTTCGGTTTCGTCGAGTCGTTTCTTGAAATCGCGGTTCTTCTTGAAGCGGTGTTTCTGTGCCATTTCGCGCTTTTCGTCTTCTGTCTTCACGATGCCGCCTTCTGCACGGAAGTCGTTCAGCTTGCCATCGAACATCTGATAGCGACGGAACTCGCATTCCAACGAACCGTTATACACGGGAATCTTGATGCTTGGCTTCAATCCGATTTCGCGGAAACACTCTTCTCGATACGAGAGAATCCACGCTTCGTTGCCCATAAACTGGTGTTTCAGGCGTTCGCCAATCATTTTGTAGGTACCCAAGAGGTTCGGAGTAGAGATGCGCTCGCCGTAAGGAGGGTTCATCACGATGATACTCTTCTGCTCTGGCTGCGTGAAATTCTTGAAGTCCTTGTGCTCTATGGTAACGTATTTTGTGAATCCTGCTGCCGCTACGTTTATTTTTGCCGTGTTCACAGCCTTCATTTCAACGTCGTAACCGTAGATATGGTGTTCGAATTCTCGCTCCTGAGAATCGTCGTTGTATATCATATCGAAGAGTTCTTGGTCGAAATCGGGCCATTTCTCGAACGCAAACTCCTTGCGGAATACGCCTGGAGAAATGTTGCGTGCGATGAGTGCAGCCTCGATGGGCAGCGTGCCCGAGCCACACATAGGGTCGATGAAGTCGGTTTCGCCCTTCCAGCCAGTCATCAATATCATACCTGCTGCGAGCACTTCATTCAATGGTGCCTCCACACTTTCTTGTCGGTAGCCACGACGGTGCAGCGATTCGCCGCTGGAGTCGAGCGACAAGGTAGCCTTATCTTCGGCTACGTGTATGTTCAGGCGAATGTCTGGATTGCTTACAGAGATGTTTGGGCGTATGCCTGTGTTTTCACGGAACTGGTCTACAATGGCATCTTTCACCTTGTAGGTAACAAAACGTGAGTTCTTGAACTCTTCCGAGTAGACCACCGAGTCTACCGAGAATGTCTTTCCCTTCAAAATGTACTTGCTCCAATCTATCTTTTTCACTTCATCGTACATATCTTCTGCGCTCTTTGCCTTGAAGTGTGCGATTGGTTTCAGTACTCTTATTGCGGTGTGCAACTGGAAGTTAGCGCGGTACATCATTTCCTTGTTTCCTGTGAACGACACCATTCGCCGTCCAATCTGCACGTTGTTAGCACCCAGTTGGGTGAGCTCTTGAGCCAAAACCTCCTCAAGTCCCATAAAGGTTTTGGCAATGAGTTCAAATTCTTCCATTAATTTGTTAGTTAAAACTTTCATCTTTCTGCGCTTCAACACCGTTTGCGGCATTGCAGACGAGATGCTTTTCTATTATTTATGATTGTTATTTCTGCTTTTCTGTTTGTTGTCGCAGGAACGTTCTTACAGCCATTCCGTCGTGTCGTTACCGTTGCACGGGCACAGAACAACGGTAATAACTGTTGCAAAGATAGTGATTTTCAGCGAAAGAACAAGAAAGTTGCACAAAAACTAACGATAAAAACAGACTTTTCGGTAACTGAAAACCCCACCGCCGTGCAAGCGATGGGGTTTATTTCTGAATGTTCAGCCCTTCAGCGAGGGCTATCCAATAAATTTTACGTTTAACCGAGATACTTCATCAGCACTCGTGCATTACCACTCAAGCGGATTTTTTCGATTGCCTTTTCACGAATCTGGCGCACACGTTCGCGTGTAAGCTGCATCTCCGTGCCTATTTCCTCCAGTCCTTTCTCCTGACAACCAATGCCGAAACACTCAATTACGATTTTGCGCTCACGGTCTTTCAACGTGTTCTGCAACACCGACTTAAGGTCGTCAGACATTGATTCAAAATCCACACCGCGATCGGTTCGCGAGTCATCGCCCGATGCCAACATATCGCTCATAGAGTTATCATCGTCGTCGCTGAACGGAGCATCAATGCTCATGTGGTGATTGTCCGCGCTCTGACTTTGGCGAATGCGTGCCTCGTCTATGCCCGTCATATCAGCCAATTCGTGAATAGAAGGACGACGGTTGTGTTTCTGAATGAACTCGTTGGTAACTTGGTTTATCTTTGAGATAGCTCCCACTTGGTTCAGCGGCAGGCGCACAATGCGGCTTTGTTCGGCAATAGCCTGCAAGATGCTCTGTCTAATCCACCAAACTGCGTATGAGATGAACTTAAACCCACGTGTCTCGTCGAACTTCTCGGCAGCCTTGACAAGGCCGATGTTGCCTTCGTCGATAAGGTCGGTAAGCGAGAGACCTTGATGTTGGTATTGCTTAGCAACAGAAACCACAAAGCGCAAGTTCGCCTTAATGAGTTTCTCCTTTGCTCGCTCGCCCTTTTTGCCGCCTTTATGAATCTCCTGAGCAAGCTCAATCTCTTCATCAACGGTAATCATTGGTTCACGTCCAATCTCCACCAAGTACTTGTCAAGTGCCTCGCTGGAACGGTTGGTAATACTTTTTGAAATCTTAAGTTGTCTCATTAGATAAAATATACCTCCAAAATTAATATGGTATCAAACTCCGTCAGGATAGACGAAATTCTGTGCAAAGGTACGAAAAAAAATATGATATTGCAAAATTTACAAGCATAAACATTCTGCCATTAACATCTTATATCAAATTTAGAAACAAACGCAACATCGCGGACAACAACTTACGCTATGAACGAAAAACACACGATGAATGTGTAAACATTTTTCGCAAACACGTCTACCGCATAAAAACCTCTTTATCAACGCATTATAAAACCTGTTGTTTTACATTCCAAAAGCGTAGGTTTTACACGGTAAAAGCGGCTGTTTTGCATCGCAAAACCTACGCTTTTGCAACGCCAAAGTGCAGTTATCACTTTTTAACACTATTATCTTTACAAAATAAATGGTAAATCCTGCTCTTTCCAATCTATTTTTATCTACAAACTGTTGCTCGTTGTAGGGTTGCAATTTATCACATTCCTCACAGCAAATCTGTTGTTCTTTTGGAGTCAGGAACGTGAAGGGGCACTCCCCCTACCCGCATTTTATATTGATGAAATAGCCTTGCAGCAAAAGTAAAAGGCGTCCGCACTTATAGGTGCAGACGCCTTTGTTATAATGAAAATCGTTTTTACTTGAGATTTATACAATTGTTTCTTATCCGAAATCGTCGAAGCGAATAGCATCTTTCTCTACGCCAAGGCTGTCGAGATAGTCGGTAACAGTCTTGATGAGCATAGGAGGACCGCAAAGATAATACTCACAATCTTCGGGTGCTTCGTGATTCTTCAGATAGGTTTCGCAAATACAGTTCACCGCAAAACCTTGGTAATACTTCACGCCTGCTGCATCTGCTACAGGGTCAGGTTGGTCGAGCGAGAGGTGCATGTGGAAGTTAGGATATTCCTTTTCAAGTTCCCAGAAGTCTTCAAGGAAGAAGGCTTCGCCCAACGCACGGGCACCATAGAAGAAGTGCATCTCACGGTCGCGGGTGTGCAATGTCTTCAACATGTGCATAATCTGACTGCGTAACGGTGCCATACCTGCACCACCACCAATCCATATCATTTCCTTGCCTGATGTGTAGTTAGGTGCAAACTCGCCGTAAGGACCGCTCATCATTACCTTGTCGCCTGGTTTCAGCGTGAAGATGTACGATGAACCGATACCCGCTGGTACGTTTTGGAAGCCTACTTGTGGACGTGGCAGGAACGGCGGCGTAGCAATACGCACGGTGAGCGTAATGATGTCGCCTTCGGCTGGATAGTTTGCCATTGAGTAAGCACGCACGGTATCTTCTGGGTTGCTGGCTTTGAGCGAAAGTATGTTAAACTTTTCCCACGTTGGGAGGTAGTCCTTGCCGATGAGTTCCTTATCGAAGTCCTTGTCGTAGTCGATGCAGTCGTACTTTGGAATACGTATCTGTGCGTACGAACCTGGCACGAAGTCCATGTGTTCGCCTGGAGGAAGTGCCACCTTGAACTCCTTGATGAACGACGAAACGTTCTTGTTGGAGATAACGGTGCATTCCCATTCCTTAACGCCCAATATGGATTCTGACACTTTTATGGAGAGGTCGCCCTTCACTTTCGCCTGACAGCCAAGACGCCAGTGGTCTTTTACCTCCTTACGAGAGAAGTGAGGGCGTTCCGAATCGAGGATTTCGCCACCGCCTTCGAGCACCTGGCACTTACACTGTCCGCAGCTTCCCTTACCTCCACACGCAGAAGCCAAGTGGATGCCGTTCTCGTTGAGCGTTCCCAAAATGGTGCTGCCCTGTTCTACTTCTAATTCTTTATCGCCATTGATAGTTATCTTAACCTTTCCGCTTGGACTGAGATACTTCTTTGCAACAAGAAGAACAACAACCAAAAGAAGGATTGTAACCAAGAAAACAGCAATGCTGTATAATATAAACTCTGCCATTTTTGATATTAAATTTTAAGTCCTGAGAAGCACATCATAGCCAAAGCCATAAGTCCTACGGTGATAAAAGTGATGCCAAGACCCTGCAAAGGCTTGGGCACATCAGAATATTCCATTTTCTCGCGTATAGCACCCATCAGCACAATGGCAAAGAGCCAGCCGATACCAGAGCCGAGTCCGTAGATGAGAGCGTCCCAAACAGAACCGATGTACTGCGAACTTGAAGGGTCGAGCCCAATGCGCTGCTGCATGAAGAGGCTGGCACCCATGATGGCACAGTTCACGGCGATGAGCGGAAGGAAGATACCCAACGCACCATAGAGCGAAGGTGAGTATTTCTCGACTGCCATTTCAACCAACTGAACAATGCCCGCAATAACGGCAATGAAGAGAATAAAGCTGAGATAAGAAAGGTCTACGCCCTCTATCAAGCAGTCGGGACCGAGTATTTTCGTTTGCAAAAGGTAGTTTACAGGCACGGTAACAACCAACACAAAGGTAACGGCAGCACCGAGTCCGAACGATGTCTTAACGTTTTTAGATACGGCTAAGAACGAACACATTCCAAGGAAGAATGCGAATATCATATTGTCCACGAAGATGGACCTGAAGAATAGACTTAATAAATGTTCCATAATTATTTTTCTTCTCCTTTATAGAAATATGCACGATGAACCCATATAACGCAGCCAACGAGTATCAACGCCATAGCAGGCATTGCCATCATACCGTTGTCTACATAGCCCATATCGTAGAAACTCTGCGGAATAACCTTGAAACCAAGCAGGGTGCCACGACCAAAGAACTCACGGAAACCGCCTACCAACACAAGAATGATGGCATAGCCGATGCCGTTACCAATACCGTCGAGGAAACTTGGCCAAGGCTTGTTCGTCATGGCGAAGGCTTCCAAACGTCCCATAAGGATACAGTTGGTAATGATAAGACCCACGTAAACCGAAAGCTGGACGCTTACATCGTATGCAAAAGCCTTCAGTACTTGACTGACAATGGTTACCAAGGCAGCCACAACAACAAGCTGAACGATGATACGAATACGGTTTGGAATGGTTTTACGAATAATCGAAACTATCACATTCGAGAAGGCTGTAATAATGGTTACCGCCAGTCCCATGACGATAGAAGGTTTCAGCTGCGAGGTAACAGCCAAAGCCGAACAGATACCTAACACCTGTATCAACACAGGGTTGTCAAGGTTCAGCGGGTTTATGAAAACCTCTCTATTTTGTTTTGAGAACAAACTCATAATCTTTCTGTTTTATATTAATTTATTTCTCAATGTTACTTTGCGGTGAGGAACTTAACGTAAGGTGCAAGTCCGCCTTTCTCGTTGTGGAACATTTCGGTTACACCGTTGCTTGTCAGCGTAGCTCCTGTAACAGCGTCCACTTGGCTTTCAGGCTTTTCCACCTTCTTTGTTACACTGAAAACGATATTCTGTTTCTGTGCATCGAAGATGCTCTTGCCTTTGAATTTGTCTTGCCACTCCTTACTATCCTTGATTTCTGCACCCAATCCGGCAGTTTCGCTCTCATGGTTGAAGTACACGCCAAAGATGGTTGCCTTGTCTTCGTTCAAAGCTATGAAACCGTTGATGGGTCCCCAAAGTCCGTTTCCATAAACAGGAATAACATACTTGTCCTTGCCGTCTACCTTGCAGCGGAACAGTGCCAATTTGCCTTCCTTGGCGTCTTTGCTGTCCAACTTGAAGCCTGCTTTTACGCCACCTTGCTCGCCCTGTTCCACAGTTTCGCCGTTTTCGTTGATAATATCGTCGGCAACAATGATGTCCTTCCACAGCTTTTGCGCTGCTTCGTTGGTCATATCACGGTCTTGGTTGAGTGCAAAGAGAATCTGCTTTTGGTGGTCTATCTGCACATTAACGTCTTGCGCAGGTTTCAATGCTTGGAATACGAAAGCAAGCAAGAAAGCCACAACGACCACAAGAACAGCAGAATAGATGATTGTATATGAATTGCTATTTGTCTTCATCTGTTTCTTTCCTCCTTACATTTTAGCACGCTTAGCACGCTTGTTGATATTAGACTGAACCACACAGTAGTCGATTAACGGTGCGCACATGTTACCAAAGAGTATGGCAAGCATCATTCCTTCGGGATAACCGGGGTTCAACACACGGATAATGACAGCCATTGCGCCAATCATCAAACCGTAAATCCATTTTCCACACTCCGTTCTCGCAGAGGTAACAGGGTCGGTTGCCATGAATACAGCACCGAAACAGAAGCCACCCAGCACGATATGCTCGTACCATTGCAACGGACTTGCACCCGTAGAATGGAAGAGTAACGCCATAGCGGCACCACCTACGAAGACGCTAAGCATGGTTTTCCAGCTGGCAATGTTCGTCCAAATCAAGAAGATTGCACCGATAGCAATGGCGATAACCGATGTTTCGCCCACCGAACCGGGAATTAAACCAATAATCATATCGTTCAACGATGCGCTCACAGCTGTGCTTTGGGCTATCTCGCCCAATGGAGTAGCCATTGTAAAGCCGTCAGGCAGCGTGTAGCCAAGCCCGAAAATCTGTGCGGTAGAAGTCCATATCGTATCGCCCGTCATACTTCCCGGATAAGAGAAAAAGAGGAATGCACGTGCGGCAAGTGCCACATTGAAGGTATTCATACCTGTTCCGCCGAAGATTTCCTTTGTGAAAATCACGGCAAAAGCTACGGCTAATGCCAGCATCCACAAAGGCAGCGTGATGGGAATGATAAGCGGAATGAGGATACCACTTACCAGATAGCCTTCCTGAATTTCCTCGTCTTTCCATTGTGCCCAGGCAAACTCGATGCCGAGACCCACAATGTAAGACACCAAGATTTTAGGCAAAAGCATCAAAGCACCATACAGGAACATTCCCATACAGGTTGCTTCGCCCAATTTGCCAGCAGCTAAAGCATTCTGATAACCAATGTTGTACATACCGAACAACATTGCAGGTATCAGCGAAATAACTACCATGCTCATTATTCGTTTTGAATCGATGGCATCGTGAATAGACGCTCCACTCTTCGATGTCTCGTGTGGGACATACAGGAAAGTGTCCATACCATCGTAAATGCTCTTGAAAGCGTGCAGCTTTCCACCTTTCTCAAATTGTGGACGCAGCTTATCAAGATAATTTCTTAAGCTCATATTGTATCACTTAAAGTTGTTAATTCTCTATTATATAAAGGTGTACTTACTCGTTCTCCTTTCGCAGCGTGTTCAAACCGTTGCGCACAATCTGCTGCAATGGTTGCTTTGAACTGTCTACGAACTCTGCCAAGGCAAAATCCTCGGGACTTACTTCGTAAATACCAAGCTGTTCCTGCTTGTCGATATTGCCTGTAATGATGGCTTTTATAAGGTATTCGCCATATATGTCCATCGGTAAAACCGAGTCGTACTCGCCACTCATGATAATATTACGCTTTCCGCCTTTGATACGAGCGTCGAGGTCGTACTCCTTCTTCTTGCCAAAGAGCCAGCTAAAATAGCTTCGTGATGTAGAGAACTGATTGAAACGAGGCATTATCCAGCCTGCCATTTCGTCTACATCGTCGCCTTCGGGCATTGCCACAACTTCAGATGTGTGTGCACCGAGGAAGGCATTATCGCCTGCTATCGTACCAGTCAGTGGGTTTCCATTCAATATACGCACGTGTTCGGTGGCTGTCAGTCTGCCTGCAACAATGTCCTGGATAGGTGTTCCTACCAATGCTTTCACGTATGCAGGTTCCTTTACTTTGCTGCCAGCTACGGCAACGACACGTGTCAGGTCTACTTTGCCTGTCTGAAAGAGTCGTCCGAAGAAGATAACAGCGGTTGGGTCTACCGTCCAAACCACTTCTCCCTTGTTCACAGGTGATAGATGATTGACTTGCACACCTACGTTTCCAGCAGGACAAGGTCCATCGAAAACAGTCAGCTCTACATTCTTTGCTTCTGTCAGAGCCTTGCTGCTTTGCTGTGCACCGATAGATAAATAAACTTTTGCAATCTTTGATAATGCGGTTAATCCAGTCTGGAAGGCTTGCTCTTGTCCTTCAAGTTCATACTCAAAGTCGCCTTGCAATGGTTTGTCTCTTAATGCCGAAACAAATATTGCCTTTGGTTCAGTGTCGGGAGTGGTAGACACGGCATAGGGCAACTGGTTGATATATCCAAACAGTCCAGCTTCCAACAGAGCCTTCTTCACCCCTTCGCCATCAAGCGTCTGTATGTCTTTCGTACCGAAATCAGCAAACGTCTGCTCCTCATCTGCCTCTACGCTAACGTACAGAATCTTTCTGCGGTCGCCTCTTTCTATTGATTTTACAGTACCGCTGACAGGAGAAGCAAACCTTACTTCCTCGGAAATCTTGTTCACGAAAAGCGTTTCGCCCGCTTTGACATGGTCGCCTGCCTTCACTGCCATTTTGGGTGTAACCCCTACAAAATCATCGGGTACTATTGCATACAGCTTCGATGATTCCAGTGGCATTGTTTGTTTTTTAGCACGTCCTTTGAGTTTTATATCCAAACCCTTACGCAACCTTATTTGTTCTGTCATAATATAAATAATGAAATCTTCGCTAATTCAGCGTGCAAATATAGTAATTTTTAGGCACTTTAGAAACTTTTTGTATCATTAATTTTAGTATACAATGGAAAAATTGTAGTTTTGCACTTGCTTTGAAGAAACTGAGGACTTTTATTCGATGGAGCGTATGGACCGCAATTGGGCTATACTTGCTTATTATTATATTGTTACACCTGCCTTCCGTACAGCATTTCGTGGGTACGCAGGTAGCGAATGCACTCGCCGAAAAACTTGGAACAAAGGTTCATGTGGGACGCATCGACCTTGGATTCTTAAACCATTTCATTGTAGACGGATTGGTTGTAAACGACCAAAAAGGCAAGCAAATGGCAAAGGCATCACGCATTGCCACAAAGATAAACCTATGGACGCTCATCAGCGAGGGCAAAGTGCGCATATCGTCGGCACAGGTTTTCGGTCTGAACGCCCTACTCTATCGCACTTCGCCAAACGAAAAGCCCAACTTCCAGTTCGTCATCGACTCGTTAGCATCTCGCGATACAACGCACCACACCCCTTTAGACCTTCGTATTCAAAGCCTTATTATCCGCCACAGCAATGTGCGTTACGACCTTCTTTCTGCGCCTATCACACGCAACAAGCTGAACCTTAACCATCTCAACGTTAAGGATATATCGGGACACATAAACTTAAACACCCTCACCGACGACCGTATCGACGCCACCGTTCGCAACCTTTCGTTTGCTGAAGCGTCAGGATTGGACGTGCGCAAACTGCACCTACGCTTGAAGATGGACAAGCAACAGGCAGAGATAAACGACTTGCTCGTTCAGCTCCCACAGTCGAAAATCAACATACCTTTATATATAGCACGCTTCAACGACAAAGCGACAATACCCGATTTCGGCACTGCCCACCACCAAGTGCGCATAGAAAAGTCGTATCTGACGCCTGCCGACATTGCCTGTCTGCTGCCGTCTTTAAAGACTTTCAACCATAAACTGTACCTCAACACCAACATTTCGGGAACGGCTGACAAGCTGAAACTGAACACGCTTGCGCTGCGCTACGGCAAGAGCGACATCGTGGCGAACCTCAAAGGGTCGCTCGCACACCTTACCACACAGCCAGCTTGGAACATCAACGCACAGACCGTTCAAGTGAAAAACAGCCTTATCCAGCAGATAAACAAGGCTTTCCGACTGAACCTGCCCGCCGAAGTTCTGCGCTTGGGCGACCTTCGTTTCAAAGGCAAAGTGCAGGGAACGCGCGGCAACCACCACGCAAAGGGCACACTCGCCCTTGTGCATGGCAATGCCGACATAGACTTCTCGCTCCGTGGACGGAACATAAAAGCCGAACTGCACACGCAGCGTTTCACCATTGGCAACATTCTTACCTCTGCACAACTTGGCACCGTTGCCGCCGATATTAAGGTGGAAACCACCACCGACCTGCGCTACATCTACGCCAAGGGTGTCGTGCCACGGTTCGACTACAACGGCTATACCTATCGCAACATTGCCATAGACGGCAACTATACCAACGATATATTCAGCGGAAAAGCCTCTATCAACGACCCGAACGGCAAAATAAGCATTGACGGAACAGTGGGAAACATTCGCAAGTTCATCGAACAGAAAGGCAAAATAGCCGTAAATGCCCGCATTGATGCCGACCGACTGAATCTGCACAATATGCATATCACCGAAGCATTGGGCAACCGAACCCTCTCGTTCCATGCGACATTGGAAGGCAGCAGTGCGTCGATTGACGACCTTATCGGCAAACTCACGCTCGACAACTTTGCCATGCAAGAGGCTAACAACCGCAACATTGAGCTGAGCCACTTGGAACTAACGGCAGCCAACAAGCTTATGGGCAAGTCGATAGAACTGCAATCCGACTTCGGAACAGCTTCCATTTCTGGACGCTTCAACTACTCTACACTCGTGCAAAGCGTAAAGAACGTGATGGGTGCCTATCTCCCAGCCCTTGTGGGAGCACCGCAGCGATGGGGCAAAACCGCAAGCAAGAATGCGTTCCACATATCAGCCAACATCACAAACACACAACTTTTGCACGATTTGACGAATCTTAAAATCGGCATTACACCCCATATCCAAGTCGTGGGCGATGTGGACGAAGCCCGCAACACGCTGTCGCTCAACATCGCAGCACCACAGGCAGACTATTCTGGCTACCACTTTGAGAACCTCGAAGTAGACCTTTCCACGCCCAATCATACCTTGGACATCGAACTGAAAGGCGAATGGGTGGACAAGGCAGGACGCCGCCTCGCACTGCAAACCAACGGAACAGCTGCAAACAACGCACTTAACACGCTGTCGTCGTTCAACGCTTTCGCACAGAAAACCTTCTTGGGACAAATCAATTGTATTGCACAATTCGAACGACAGGGCAGCAAATTAGCTACCCATCTGCACTTTGCACCCTCAGCAATACGCATCGACACCATCGAACTGCAGGTGCAGCCATCGGAACTTACCTATACCCACAACAACTTAGACATAAAGCACTTCGAACTATCGAACAAAGAACAGCACATTATCGTGAACGGACAGACATCAGGAAACGCTTCTGATTCGCTTACCGTGCAACTCAAAGACATCGACGTGCCTTACATCTTAGACCTCGTAAACTTCCACAGCGTATCGTTCGGTGGGCTTGCTTCGGGCGAAGTGGTGCTGAAATCGGTATTCACCAACCCACAAGCGTATGCCGACCTCGTTGTAAGACAGTTCCAATTTGAACGAGGCGATATGGGAACGCTCTATGCACAAGCCAATTACAACAACAACGAGGGACGCATAAACATCGACGCAAAGGCGATAGACGGCGACGCATCGACCGACATTGGCGGCTATGTCGATTTGCGAAACAGCCGCATAAACCTGCCCATCTATGCCCACGGCACACGCCTTACCTTCCTGAAGCACTTCTGCAGTGCATTTATGGACAAGATTAAATTGCACGGAAATGGTTGGATAAAGGTGGTAGGACCGCTATCCGACGTAAATCTTGAGGGCGATATGCTGGCTTCTGGCTCTGTGCGCATTACACCATTAGGCACCACATACACCGTGAAGGACGGCCGTGTGCTGCTCATTCCGAACGAAATCAGCTTCGACCGCATCACCATTGCCGACGCCGAAGGGCACACAGGTATGCTTACGGGTGGACTCCACCACCAAGCACTGCGCAATCTGACGTTCGACATAGACGTGCAAACCAACAATCTGTTGGCATACAATTTCCCTCGTGAAGCATCGTCGGGCACATTCTGGGGACGTGTATATGGCACTGGCAAATGTGCAATCATCGGTCGTGAGAACGAAGTAACGATGAACATAAATATGACACCGAACCGTAACTCGTACATTACCTACAATGCGGCAAAGAATACCATCGACGAAAACTCGTTCATTCGTTGGCGTGATATGACGCCCGACTCGCTGCGACCAGTGCTCCGACAAGATACTGTGTGGCTGAAACGCAACACCGAAAACGGCTACAGCAAGAAAATATCAAGCGACCTGCACATAAACTTCCTCATAAACACCACGCCCGACTTCACGCTTGGCGTGCTGATGGACGAGGCAACAGGCGACAACATCGCACTGAATGGTTCTGGCGTAATCCGTGCCACCTATTACAACAAGGGCGCATTCCAGCTTTTCGGCAACTACAACATCAGCCGAGGCAGCTACAACCTTACCATTCAGAACATTATAAAACGACAATTCACCTTCGGCGATGGCTCGCTCATTGCCTTCGGTGGCGACCCATTTGCCGCAGCACTGAAGCTGAAAGGGCACTACACGTTGAATTCCGTGCCTCTTTCCGACCTGCAAATGGGCAATTCGTTCCGCACCAGCAACACCAAGGTAGACTGTCTGCTCGACATCAACGGTACGCCCGAAAACCCATCAATAACGTTCGGACTCGACTTGCCCGAACTTTCTTCCGACGCAAAGCAAATGGTGCTGTCGGTGTTGAACTCCGAGCAAGACCTTAACCAGCAGGCGTTGTACCTCTTGGCTGTGGGCAGATTCTACCCACAAGCAGCAAACAACGCTGCCCCCCGTGAACCTAACCAGACAGGACAAGCCTCGCTCGTTATGCAGAGCATCTTGTCGGGAACGCTCTCACAGCAAATCAACACCGTGCTATCGAACGTTGTAAACGACAACCACTGGAACTTTGGCGCAAACATAGCCACAGGTAACGACGGTTTCAGCAATGCCGAGTACGAAGGCATACTTTCGGGAAGCCTGCTCAACAACCGCCTGCTCATCAACGGCGAGTTCGGTTATCGCGACAACGTTGCCACCAACACATCGGCATTCATCGGCGATTTCGACATCAAGTATCTGTTCGTGCCGAACGGCAATATGGCACTCAACTTCTACAATCGTGCCAACGACCGCTACTTCACGCGCAACTCGCTGAACACACAGGGGCTCGGTGTCATTATGAAGAAAGACTTCACCTACTTCAAGGAGTTGTTCAAGCGGAAAAAGAAAAAGAAAAAAGCCCCCCAAAAACAATAGTTTTCTAATTCCACAGCCTGTGTATAGGTATGCTGTGCACACCTTCCTAGCGCCCAAGCAAAGTGGGATAACCTATAAATTCTAGAAAAACTAGAATCCTCTAGAAGTTCTAGCACTAAACCTAACAATAGCCTTAATTTTGTAAAGATAATTTCATTGAAAAACGCTAATTTCGATTTGGCATTGCGAAAGCGGCTCTTTTGCGATGCAAAACCTACGCTTTTACCGTGCAAAACAGCCGCTTTTGGAACGCAAAACAATAGGTTTTGCAAAGCGTTGATAATGAAGAAGTTGCACCATAGATACGCTTGTGAAAAATATTTACATATTTTTCTTCCCTTTCCCACTTATATTATAAGGTGTGTTGCTGCATTTGAAGTTTCGGCAGACAATTCCTTACACTAAGGAAAAAGCAACTTTGCAAATGGAGAAACATTATTCGCCACACCCCAACAGCAAAGCAGCAGACTGCATAAAAAACAGAACTCCCTCAACAGCAATGCCGTTGAGGGAGCCTTTTTAGCTATGAGAAATTTTGTTTTGTTCTTGATTAGTAAGCGAACAATGGATATTCTTTCATTGTTGCGTTTACCTTCTCGCGAACTTCTGCGATGACTTTTTCGTCTTCTGGAGCAGAAAGAACCTTGTCGATAAGCTCGGCAACGAGAACCATAAGGTCTTCTTTTGCACCACGAGTTGTCATAGCAGCTGTACCAAGACGGATACCTGAAGTCTGGAATGCAGAACGTGTATCGAATGGTACCATATTCTTATTTACAGTGATGTCAGCTGCAACGAGTGCGTTTTCAGCAACCTTACCAGTGAGTTCTGGGAACTTGGTGCGGAGGTCGAGCAACATTGAGTGGTTGTCGGTACCGCCTGAAACAATGCCGTAGCCACGCTTTACGAGTTCTTCGGCAAGCACAGCAGCGTTCTTCTTCACCTGTGTAGCGTATTCTTTCCAGCTTGGTTCGAGGATTTCGCCGAAAGCAACAGCCTTAGCAGCAATAACGTGCTCTAATGGACCGCCTTGGTTTCCTGGGAACACAGCAGAATCGAGAAGTTGAGACATCTTCTTGATAACGCCCTTTGGAGTTGTCTTTCCCCATGGGTTGTCGAAGTCTTCGCCCATCATAATCACACCACCACGAGGACCACGGAGGGTCTTGTGTGTAGTTGTTGTTACGATGTGAGCGTACTTAACTGGGTTTTCGAGCAAACCTGCAGCAATCAAACCTGCTGGGTGAGCCATGTCTACCATGAAGATTGCACCAATTTCGTCGGCTACCTTGCGGAAGCGTGCGTAGTCCCACTCGCGGCTGTATGCTGATGCACCCGCAATGATGAGCTTTGGTTTGTGCTCGCGAGCGAGCTTCTCCATGTTGTCGTAGTCTACACGACCGGTTTCCTTATCGAGCTGATAGCCGATAGGACGGTAGAGAATACCAGAGTTGTTTACTGGGCTACCGTGTGAAAGGTGGCCGCCATGGTTGAGGTCGAGTCCCATAAAACTGTCGCCCGGTTCGAGGATTGCAGAAAGAACAGCCTGGTTAGCCTGTGCACCAGAGTGTGGCTGCACGTTCGCCCAGCATGCACCGAACACTTTCTTTACGCGCTCGATACAGAGGTTCTCTACTACGTCTACTACTTGGCAACCACCATAGTAACGCTTTCCGGGATAGCCTTCAGCGTACTTGTTGGTAAGGTAAGACCCCATTGCCTGCATTACTTCGTCGCTGACGAAGTTCTCTGAAGCGATAAGCTCCATGCCTTTCAACTGGCGCTGGTGCTCTTGCTCGATGAGATCAAAAATCTCAAGATCTTTTCTCATGTTGTTTAAGTATTAAAATGCCTCCGCCGACTATCCACGGTTTTTAGTAAAGATGTCGCCAAAAGCAAGGTTGTTATAATTAGCTGCAAATATAGGAATTTTCTAATAATAGGGCAAATATTTCGTGCAAATATTTGCAGTGAAATGCTAAAACCAATTTTTAAAGCTATTCCACGGACTTAACAGAGCATTGGGAGGTGTGGCAAGCAGGTGTTTTCATCAGCTTCAACCACCGCTTTTACATACTCGTTTATATTACTCTGAATCAGTGCAGAATACCTTATGTAGGGTTTAACACAGCTCTACGTTCTCCATTTGCTGTTCCTTATCGCAATAATGGCATTTTAATGTGCCTGCCTCCTTGTCTACAACGTTGAATATTGTAGACACTGGCTCGTTGTTGGTGATGCACTTTGGGTTGTTGCATTTCACGATTCCGCGCAGTTCGTCGGGCGTTATGACTTGCTTTTTCTCTACTACTTCGTAGTCGCGAATGATGTTCAAGATGATGTTGGGCGCAACTACCGAGAGGCGAGATATTTCGTCGTCGGTGAAGAACTTGTCGCTTACCTTAATGATTCCCTTGCACCCTACCTTGGAAGAACTAAAGTTGTAGCCAATGGTAACAGGGGTTGAAAGGTTCTGAAGCTCAAGAAGATTCACCACTTGGAAGGTCTTTTCTGCGGGTATATGGTCGATTACAGTGCCGTTTTCGATGGCAGCAACCAAACGTTCTTTCTTGTTCATTTCCATAATCTCCTTATTTTATTATCGTTGTATCGGCTTTCACTTCGTCCATTCCAATGCCGAGGCAGTAGGCAAAAATAGCTTCACGGGCGAAAAGTCCGTTCTTAGCTTGCTGTATATAGTAGGCGTGCGGGTTGGTATCCACGTCGTATGATATTTCGTTCACGCGTGGCAGCGGGTGCAAAATGCGCATGTTGGGCTTTGCAAGGTGCAGCATATCGTTGCGCAGAATGTAGACGTTTTTCACACGTTCGTATTCCATAAGGTCGGAGAAGCGTTCCTTCTGCACACGTGTCATATATAATATGTCGGCACCAGCAATGGATTCGGGGGTGAAATCCTCCTGCTCCGTGTATCGAATGCCGTGCTGTTTGCAGAATATCTTGTACTCTTCGGGCATAGCAAGCTCGGCTGGTGCAATGAAGTGGAACGTAGGATTGAAGTGGCGCATCGCCATCAGCAGCGAGTGAACGGTGCGTCCGTATTTAAGGTCGCCGACGAGATAGATGTTCAAATTCTCCAGCGTGCCCTGCGTTTGGTTTATCGTGTAAAGGTCTAAGAGGCACTGTGAGGGATGCTGATGGGCACCATCGCCTGCATTCACAATAGGTACGGGCGACACTTCCGATGCATATTGGGCTGCTCCCTCGATGTGATGGCGCATCACAATGGTGTCGGCGTAGTTCGCAACCATCAGTATGGTGTCTTTCAAGGTTTCTCCTTTGCTCACACTCGACGCCTTTGCATCGGTAAAACCAATGACTTTGGCTCCCAAACGATTGGCAGCCGTCTCGAAACTAAGGCGTGTACGGGTGGAAGGTTCGTAAAACAGAGTCGCTATAATGCGGCCTTTTAATAACTCGCGGTTAGGATATTTCTCAAATTCCTGCGCCATTTGAATAAGATAAAGAAGCTGTTCCTTATCCAAATCCTGAATGTTCACAAAGTTCTGTTTCTCCATTGTATTGTGTTGAGTTGGTCGTTTTCGAGCGTAAAGATACGCAAATATTTTCTATTGAAGGACTTTTATAAAAGAAAATATCTATATGTTGGCGTTCTTAAAAAAATCCCACTATTTTTATTTTGCCTTCTCATCTATTTGCGTTATCTTTGCAACTTATAAACAATAATGAAAATGCGAAGACATCTTGTACATACTTTTTGGGCAATATTGATATTTGTCATCAGTTTCACCACAATCTTTTTCGTGGCGGTATGGAACGGTTGGATAGGCTATATGCCTGATATGGAAGAACTTTCGAACCCCGTAGACAAATTTGCTTCGCAGGTTTACTCTGCCGACGGTAAGCTTATTGGCACTTGGAATCAAGACAATGCCAACCGCGTGGCAGTAGACTACAACAGTCTTTCGCCCCATTTGGTGCACGCTTTGGTAGCTACCGAGGACGAAAGATTCTACGAGCACTCGGGCATTGACTTCATTGCGCTGGCACGTGCCGTACTTAAACGTGGCGTATTGGGGCATGATAAAGCAGGCGGTGGCTCAACCATCACACAGCAATTGGCAAAGCAGGTGTTCTCGGAAAAGGCACACAGCACGCTCGAACGAATGTTGCAGAAACCCATTGAGTGGATTATTGCTGTGAAACTGGAGCGTCACTTCACGAAAGAAGAGATTATTGCGATGTACCTGAACTACTTCGACTATCTCCACAATGCCGTCGGCATAAAGCGAGCAGCCAACATTTATTTCAACAAAGAGCCACGGCAACTTTCCGTTACCGAAGCTGCGACCCTCATCGGACTGTGCCAAAACCCTTCAATGTATAACCCCCTGCGCTACGAAGAACGCTGCCGCACACGCCGAAACGTTGTTTTGGGTCAGATGTGCAAGTCTGGCTACATCACACGGGAGGAACTTAACGAACTTGTACAGCGACCATTGGGGCTCAACTTCTCGAGGTCAAAGAACATAAAAGGCTCCGGCGACTACTTCCAAGTATTCCTGCGCCATTACATGATGGAGAAGAAACCCGAAAGAGCAAACTACCAAGAGTGGCAAATGCGCGACTTTGTGCTCGACTCTATTGCGTGGGAAGAAGACCCACTCTTCGGTTGGTGTAACAAGAACAAAAAGCGAAACGGCGAAACATACGATATAAATACCGACGGTCTGCGCATCTTCACAACCCTCGATACACGTATGCAGCAATACGCCGAGCAGGCAGTGCGCAAGCATGTCGGCGGTTATCTGCAGGCAGAGTTCAACCGTGCCAACCGCTACAAGAAGAATGCACCATTCTCAACGAACATTTCGCGAAGTACAATTAAATCTATCCTCAACCGCTCGTGCCGCCAGAGCCTGCGATACCTGCGGCTGAAAGAACAGGGAGCTACGCCCGACGAGATACGCCGCAGCTTCCAGACAAAGCACGAAATGACACTCTTCACCTACCACGGCAACGTGGATACGCTGATGACGCCTATCGATTCCATTCGCTACTATAAGTCTTTCCTGCGCGCAGCCTTCCTCAGTATGGAGGCACGGACAGGTGCTGTGAAGGCCTACGTGGGCGGAATAGAATACGACCACTTTAAATACGATATGGTAATGGGCGGCAGACGCCAGGTGGGTTCTACCATTAAGCCTTTCCTTTATGCGCTCGCCATGCAGAACGGAATGACTCCGTGCACCACAGCACCCAACGTTCAGCGTTCGTATGGCAACTGGACGCCTCGCAATGCCTCAAAGGCACGCTACGGACAACAGGTTCCGCTGCGCTGGGGATTGCAACAATCGAACAACTGGATTTCGGCTTACCTCATCAATTTGCTTGGTCCGTCGCAATTCGTGAATATCCTACACGACTTCGGACTGAACAATCCAGACATCGAAAAAAACACTTCGCCCGTACTGTGTCTCGGTCCTTCAGAGGTATCGGTAGGCGAAATGTGCAGCGCATACACCACTTTCGTGAACCACGGAGTGCGCTGTGCCCCCATCTTCGTTACGAGAATAGAAGACAGCCACGGCAACGTGGTAGCCAAATTCCAACCATTGATGAACGAGGTTATATCGGAAGAAAGCTCATTCAAGATGCTTGACATGCTGCAAGCCGTAGTTCAAGGTGGAACAGGCGGACGCTTGCGCTACCATTACAACCTTACGGGCGATATTGGCGGTAAGACGGGTACGACCAACAACAACTCCGACGGTTGGTTCATGGGCTTCACGCCTCAGCTTGTAAATGGTTGCTGGGTGGGCGGAGAAGACCGCGACATTCACTTCGACTCTACTTCGCTCGGTCAGGGTGCCACGATGGCACTGCCTATATGGGCTTACTATATGCAAATGGTCTACGCCGACAAGTCGCTGAACTATTCGCCCAACGCCAAATTCGACATTCCTGCCAACTTCGACCCTTGCAAGTCTGCGGAGGCTATCTCCATAAACGGCATACAAGAGGTTTACTTCTAAACAGGAAAACAAACAGAAGAATAAAACAAATATACCATAAATCAATTATTAAGCAATAGGGAAATGAAAACTATCTTACTATCGGTCTTGATGTTGGGCGCAGCGCTCACGGCAGACGCACAGGCAACTGTAAAGGCAAACTTCGCTAAAAACGACACCACTTTTTATAAAGATGTGATAAAAATGGATATGGCATTGCCTATGGGACAAGGCAACAAGAAGATTGCAATAACTAAAAACACACGCTACGTGGTGCTCGACAAGACTGCCAATGGCTACAAAATAGAATGCAACATTACCGATATTATCGTTGATGGCGACCAAGAAGTGGCTGAACAAGCACAGGTTATGGGCAACAAATATCTAAAAGGCGTGAAGATGCTGTTGCAGACCAACACCGACGGAAAGGTAGAAAAGATACTTAACCTCGACGAGGTGGCATCGACAGGAAGCAAGACTGCAATTGCAGACATCGAGGAACAATACAAGAAAAACCCTATGATAGAACAGGTTTTGCCCAAAGCAAAGTTCCTTATGGCTATCAGCGAGCAGTTTGAAGAAAAGGCTCTCATAGATAACCTCAACGAAAACTCTTTCCTCTACTACTATGGCAAAGATTTGAAAACCAACAGTAAGGAAGACCGAACCAAGCAAGGCATGAAGCTTACTTCAACCTACACCGTGGGCAACAATGGTGGAAACACCGTAATCACAACGAATTTGAAGGACAATATGACCGAAAGCGATGTGAAGAAAATGATGATTGACCAGATGAAGAAAATGGGAATGGGCGAAGAAGTAACCTCACAGATTGATGCCAACTGGGGACAGATGAAGGCAATGGGTATGACCAACCTCAGCGTAAACGGCACCGACAACCTTACTTTCTTGCCTAACGGCTGGTTGCAAAGCCTAAGCGGAAAGTCTGCCACAAAGGTGATGGGTATGGAAATGAAGCTCGATACACAAAGCGAAATAACATACAAGAACTGGAAGTAAGCGATTCGCACACCAATACAATATGGTTAATTCATCTTTCTTGATGTTTCATTAATCATTATTTCTTTTGATACAGGCACGCTTTATAGCGTGCCTTTTTTGTGCAAACGTGGGCATGCAGTTCGTTTTATGTCCTTATATCCAACCCCTTTCAACCCTATGCGTGTATGCATAAAGTATGATGAGCCACACCCTACTCTCGCCCATCTACTGCATCGGTGTGCTTATAAAACTGCAGCCACTACCCCACCACACCTTATTATATATAGGGAAAACTAGCAATAAATGTGTAAATATTTTTCGCAAGCATAACTACCGCATAACAACCTGTATATCAAAGCTTTGCAAAACCTATTGTTTTGCGTTCCAAAAGCGGCTGTTTTGCACGGTAAAA
>OHAU01000528.1_pt1 | contig 53540 bp, 45 predicted proteins | sample 1577181 | NCBI WGS metagenome assembly OHAU01 (sample SAMEA3541472, study PRJEB24748) | human gut metagenome | biome: human gut; feature: human-associated habitat; material: faeces | place: China | collected 2012 | reverse complement strand
GTAGAGCACTTGACTTTTAATCAAGTTGTCCGGGGTTCGAATCCCCGATGCCTCACTTTTTAATTGGATCAGATAAATTCCCGCTTGTTGCTCAAGGCAGTAGGTGGGAATTTTGTTTTATATCTGTGCGAGTGTAGTATAAAGGAAGACGGTTACGTTGTGATTCAGCGTAACCGTCTTTTTTATATCATAGAAAATTACTTACTGACGAACGAATCAACAGAGCCATCGAGTAGGAATAAGTTAAATAGTGTTTTCGAGTCCCGGAAAACCTTGATATTACAGGGTTTTCCGGGATTCTTGCTTTTTACTGGCTACAAAATGGCTACATCAGGGCATTTTTTCGTAGCCATCATCGTTTGTGGCTATGGCATCAAGCTGAGCGGCTACTTCGGTCTGCTTGTTCGGGTACAGATGGCTGTAGGTTTCCATGGTGGTTTGCACCCTTTCGTGTCCCAAGCGTTCTGCTACCAGAAGTGGCGTACAGCCCATGTCAATCAGCAAACTGGCGTGGGTATGGCATACATCGTGCACCCTGATCTTCTGTGTTCCGGAGTGGTCACAACCATACTTCATCTGTCTGCCGACCCAGCCCCTATCATAAGGGAAGATACGGTCTGTCGGCTGTACATCGTAGAGCTTTGCCAGATAGTCTTTCAGACAGCTTTCCAGTACCTTCGGCATAACAACTTCACGGTAGCCAGCTTCTGTCTTAGGCGGATAGATATAGTCTTTTCCGTTCAGACGCTGGTAGTTCTTGTTGACAGAAATAATGTGTCGGTCGAAATAATTCCTCGTTCGTCCAGAACAACATTTCATCGGCGTTTTTCTTACCCATAGTTCCTGCCTTGTGACAGGGGTTCTCTCTCAGTCCATAGAACTTCACTGCAAAGTTGAAGGCTGCGGTGAGCTGGTTGTTGATGGTTCGCAAATAGGTCGGCGAATAACATTTGCCGTTGGGACGGCGGTAGTGAATCAGCTCGTTTTGCCAATTGCGAATATCGGTCGGCTTGATGGCATTAATCGGCATCTCACCGAAGTAAGGAAGGACTTTCTTATCGAACAGGTAGCGCTTGTTGGCATAAGTAGTTTCTCTGGTTCGAGGAACCGCATCTTTCATATAGATTTCAACGAAATCCTTAAACTTCATGCCCAGGCTGCCATCTGCCTGACTAATAAAATCACGTTCCCATTGTAAGGCTTCTTTCTTGGTATTGAAGCCTCTTTTCTTTTTGTGAATCTCCTTTCCTGTCCAATCCTTTACTCGGACTTGAGACATCCATTTTCCTGTACTTTTGTCTCTTGTTACTGACATTGTGTTCTCCTTTTCTATCCCAATGTCAGACCTTAATTACTTCTCAGAGCCGAACTCCTTTTCAAGATAAGCCCTGCGACGAGCCAAGCGCTCGTCCTCGTCAAGTTCTTCCGGTTCCACACATTCCACGGAAGCCCCAGCATAGTACGCAAGGGTCTGCTCTTGCCAGCTATGTAATGTTGCAGGAGTACAGTTGTAGCTGTGCATATCCTCACGCATCTCTTCCCATTGTTCCAAGAACAGGCACATATCCGCATTATGGTCGGCATCCAGTTCCTTGCCGTTGAAACAGATGGAACAGGTCCACTCGTTACTGCGGGGCGGTTTCTGCACATCCACATCGAATTTAAGCGAAGAAACCTTGTCCAGTTCAAACAGGAAGCTCATTATGTCGGCAAGACTTCTGATCGGCGCTGTATTGGTTTCATAACCAAGAATAAAGGTCGGCGTCGTATCAAGATGTTTTGCCAGTGCATTGACAACATCAATGGAAACCTCGATTTCTCCGGTTTCATACTTCTGCATAGTGCGCAGAGATTTACCGATTAGGTTTGCCAGTTGTGTCTGATTCAGCCCTTTGCGTTTTCGTAGTGCTTTAATCCGCTGGCCGATTATGGAATAATCGAAATTGTCCATAAATAATTCACCTCGTTCATATCATATCACAGAATAATACGAATTGCAAGTACATATTTTTATTCCACAAGTATTGACAAAAGCATCCTTTGTTCATATAATGAAGGCGTATTAAAAGTGCGTATTTAGAAAATATGATGGAAATTAGTGAATAAAAAATACGCAAATCATCTTTTGAACACAGGAGGTACTAATGAGAGCACAGTTTATCACCGCAGAAGAAGTTCAGCAAGTATTGGGTGTCAGCCGCAGCAAGTCATATCAGATCATCCGAGATCTGAACAAAGAACTGAAAAGTATGGGCTATCATACGATTGCCGGCAAATGCCCCATCCAGTTCTTCAAGCAGAAGTTCTACGGTCTGGAAATTGGAGGTGAAAGCGCTTGATCAACGAAAAAGAAAAAACGACCGTCCCGATTCCATCTGTTGGCGCAGATGGGGAACAGTCGCTTTCCTATGTAACAAATGAAATTATAACAACTGGCAACGAAGAAATCAATCCCATAGATGAAAGTATGGAGGAGATGCTTCGTCAGATGCAGAGAATGTCGGATCCGTCTTATCTGGCCACCATGACTATGAGCCAGCTGTACGACACTGTATACGAAAGCAGACTGCCGATTATTGACGGTCTGCTTTACCCCGGCACCTATCTGTTTGTAGGTGCTCCCAAAGTCGGCAAGTCATTCCTGATGGCACAAATCGCCTACCATGTCAGCACCGGGCTTCCTCTTTGGAAGTATTCTGTCCATGCAGGAACTGTGCTATACCTTGCTTTGGAGGATGACTACAGGCGCTTACAGGAGCGTTTGTCCCGTATGTTCGGAGTAGAGGGTACAGATACCCTCCACTTCGCAACCTGTGCGAAGCAGCTTGGTGCAGGGCTGTATGAACAACTGACTCGTTTTGTATCAGAGCACAGAGACACCCGTCTGATCATTATTGATACTTTGCAGAAAATCAGAGAAGCCAGCGGAGACAGATACAGCTATGCAAGCGATTATGAAATGATTGGTCAGCTGAAACACTTTGCAGATCAGACTGGCATTGCGCTACTGCTGGTGCATCACACCCGAAAACAGCAAGCCGATGATAAGTTTGATATGATTTCCGGCACCAACGGATTGCTCGGCGCTGCCGACGGAGCTTTTGTTCTGCAAAAAGAAAAACGCACAGGTAATACGGCAGTACTGGAAGTGTCCGGCAGAGACCAACCAGAGCAAAGACTGATTCTAAAAAAGGATATGGAACGTCTTGTTTGGGAGTTGGAAAAATCCGAAACAGAACTGTGGCAGATTCCGCCAGATCCGATTCTGGAAAAAGTTGCAGCTTTGCTGTTGGAAGAAATTCCGGAGTGGAGTGGAACACCAACGGAACTGGCAGAAGCCTTACAGTTAGAGGCAAAGCCCAATCTTTTGGCAAAACACCTGAATGTCAATGCAAGCAGGTTGCTTCACGAGTGCCAGACCCAATATGAAAATATTCGCACTCATGCAGGAAGAAGGATCATCTTAAAGCGAGTTTCAGAACAGCGTGACGATGCGTGACGGTCGTGACGATGATTTTGACAGTGGTGGCGGTGTCTAAAACACCGTCACCATCGTCACCACCGACACGGGCAGGAAGGGAACGAACTGAAAATGAAAAATGTGCAAATCCCCTATGATTTATTTGTTGCTTTGCTCCAATATCATCTGATGATGGATGACGACTATGCGAATGAAATCCGTCATGGCTTGGAGCAAAAACTAGAAGCTATGGTGCGGCATGAATGGTACGCAAAGTACAAAACTGCCCCTAACCCGGAAGAACGAGAAGCAGCCCGTCAGCGTTATCTGGATGAGCGTGGCGTTCCACAGAGTTTCCGATGGCAAACTTCTCCTTGGGAGAGATGACAGGAGCGTGCCACGCTCCTGTGAATGGCAAATAAGAAAGTGATGATTGCAGCGATTTCACCGAAAGCGGGTGCGCCCCACTTGGTGGTTTTGCGGTCATCACTTTTTTCTGTGAAGATAAAAATGAAAAATTTTGTTTCTTACAAAACGATTAAAAATCGTGCAGCCGGTATCGCAGATACCGTTCAAAGGGGCTTGGGGATGCTTCCCCAACAAGCAAGTTTGTGAAGATTGCACCGAAGGGAAAATCGAGAAAATGAGTGAACCTGTACAGGTTTACACTGCTTGCCAATTTGTAAAACGAGAAAATATTAACCTATGCGAAATGATTTTTTCAACACAGAGGATAGATTGATTTTTAGGAATGCTTATGTTACACTGTTACACAGATACACAAGTAAATGTGTTGCGAGGTATAAGATTATGGCGGAAAGAAATATGGTGAATCTTACAATTACAATGACAAAAGAGGAACGAAAAGCTCTAAAGCAGATTGCGCTTGATAAAGATATTACGGTTTCTGCTTTAATTCGTATGTGGTTACAGGAACAACAGAAAGCGGAGGTGAAAGAATAATGGCAAAGAAAGAACGAAACTTAAATGCTGCTGCAAAAGCGAAAAAAGATGAGTTCTATACGCAGCTTACAGATATTGAAAAAGAAATGCGTCATTACAGAAAACATTTCAAAGGGAAAACAGTTTTCTGTAATTGCGACGACCCATTTGAATCAAATTTCTTCAAATACTTTGTCCTTAATTTTAATCGTCTTGGATTGAAAAAGTTAATTGCTACATGCTATTTTTCTTCTCCGATAGCCGGACAACAATTACAGTATCATTGTGATGAAAATGGTCAGATGTCATTTTTCTTCGGGGACGAAACCGAGATTACAGACGGAGCTAAACGCCCGTATAAAGCTATAGTCACACAAGTGTATGATAAAACTGGTGACGGTGGTGTAGATATGGTGGATGTTGCCGAACTTTTTGTGTCTGGGGAAAATCAGCTAACAGAATTAGAAGGAGACGGCGATTTTAGAAGTGCGGAATGTTTGGCATTACTTGATGAATCTGATATTGTTGTGACAAATCCTCCATTTTCTTTGTTTAGAGAATTTGTTAATGTCTTAATTCAGAGAGAGAAACATTTTATTATTCTTGGTAATGTAAATGCAATTACCTACAAAGAGTTTTTTCCGTTGATTAGAGACAACAAGGTATGGATTGGAGCAAGTATACACTCTGGCGACAGAAAATTCTATGTCCCCGATGATTATCCACTAAATGCTTCTGGTTGTGGTATGGACGAGGACGGACGTCGATTTATTCGAGTTAAGGGCGTAAGATGGTATACGAACTTGGACATTAGACAGCGCCACGAGGAAATGATTCTTGTAAAGCATTATAATCCAGAAGAATATCCTCGTTATGAAAATTTTGATGCCATAAATGTTGATAAGACATCTAATATTCCTTGTGATTTTGACGGAGTTATGGGGGTTCCTATTACCTTTATGGATAAATATAGTCCTGATCAATTTGAGATTATAGGATTAGGCATCGCAAATTTAGGATTGGGTATAGGCGTTAAGCCATATAAACCTGAACATAAATCATACCGTAAAGAGGTACAAAAACGTGGAGCTGTAGACGGTGATTTGTATATGCTTGATGAAAACGGAAATCCCATTGTTCCATATGCAAGAGTTCTCATTCGTAATAAGCATCCAGAACAGCCTAAAGGGGGACAACAATAATGGATATACAGGAACTTAAAGTAACTATCGGCGAAGTATGCGAAGGGTACTTCAATGATGCAGAAGAAGGTGTTGTTGGCTATGATGAACGCCTTGATATTCGTCCACGTTATCAGCGTGAATTTGTTTATAAGGACAATCAGCGTGATGAGGTAATCCGTACCGTAATGAAAGGCTTGCCGCTGAATGTCATTTATTGGTGCAAGGTCAAAAAAGAGGACGGAACAGACGGATTTGAAGTGCTTGATGGTCAGCAACGTACCATTTCCGTATGCGAATATGTGGACGGCTCTTTCTCTGTTGATGATAAGTATTTTTATAATCTGCCTGCGGATAAGAAAAAGCAAATTTTGGATTATCCTCTATTCGTTTATGTGTGCGATGGAACTGATTCCGAGAAACTGGATTGGTTCAGAATCATCAATATTGCTGGCGAACAGCTCACAGATCAGGAACTTCGAAATGCGGTGTATGCCGGTTCATGGGTTTCTGATGCGAAGAGATATTTTTCAAAGACCGGATGTGCTGCAGACACACTTGCTGGAGACTACCTAAAGGGAGCTTCTATCCGTCAGGAATATCTGGAAACGGCAATTCTATGGGCTGCCAGTGCTGAAGGAAAAACGATTGAAGCCTATATGGCTCAGCACCAGAATGACCCAAGTGCAGTTATCCTCTGGAACTATTTCCGTTCTGTGATTGATTGGGTTCAGGCTATCTTCCCTAAGAAGCGTAAAGAAATGAAAGGGCTGCCTTGGGGATTGCTCTACAATGTACATGGCAAGAGAACTGACCTCAATCCTAAAAAGCTGGAATTGGAAATTCAACGCCTTATGGGTGACGAAGATGTTACAAAGAAATCCGGTATCTATGAGTATTTGCTGACAGGCGAAGAAAAGAAATTGTCCATTCGTGCCTTTGATCGCCGTGATGCACTGGCGGCTTATGAGAAACAGGGGCATAAGTGTCCTATCTGTGGTGAAACATTCGAGTTTGAGCAGATGCACGCAGACCATATCACACCATGGTCTAAGGGTGGTAAAACTACACCGGAAAACTGCCAGATGCTTTGTCGTGACTGTAATCTGAAAAAAGGTGCGCAGGAATAGATACCAATAGGTATTTGGAAAAATATAGCACTTACGAGGAGGAACTAATTGAAGAATATGTTTAATATCTACTATATCAATAACGAGAAAGCATCAGAAATTTCAATGTTATTTGATAATCAAATAGTAGAAAAAATCACTCGAATCAAGAATACAGAATTAGCAATGGCTGGCGATGGCGATGTTACCACGAGTGCTGCTTCCAAAATTCCTGTTATCGGACAGTATTTACCAAGCATAGATCTGAATGGAAATTTATCTCATAACAGGTCTAATCGAGTGGAAGATACTGTAAAAGTGGTAAGTTCTAAATCGACAATTCTTAAGCCCATTTATGAGAAAGCTAAAGAGGTACGTCGTTTAGATGATAGCAAGGTTGGTAACTTGGTGAAAATTAAGGACGTTTACCTTACCGTTGTAAATTCCGATGATGTGATGGCTACCAAAGCACTGATGAGTGGCTTGGTAAATCAGGTTCCTGTTGAGGGAATTGGTAATATGAACTTCACATCTCTTATGGAAGTTATGTTTAAGGGATCTGCATATGTTCTTTGTGGTGAACTTCCACATAGATTCGGCACTAATGAGCATATGATGCTCAAAATCCCTATGAGCGCTGAAAATGAGATGGAAAGCCAGTACAGTATTTCAGATATTGAGATTGGTAAAGTCACAGTGCTCGGTATTTATCGTGGAGAATTTGATCGTCGTGATGTTGAACGAAAAATCAATCGTATGATGGCACTGAATGATAGCGGAAAGAAGAGCCAGCAGGAGACAAACGATATTCAAGATAGCGGTATGGATATTGAGGATGGCGTTCGAGAAGAAGATAAAAAGGGTATTCGGAATATTTCTCTTGCGCAAGGAAAAGTTCATTACATTGATGTCATTGCCATTATTCAAGACATCAATATTTAGGTGATATCATGGACAGAGTAAGCATTTACGAATATGACAGAAAGAACAGAGAGCGTGTAGTTAAAGCGATTGAGGAAGCAGGTGGACAAATATTAAGTTGGTCTTTTTTTGCTAAGGATCAATCGAAATTTGAACTTCCACCAGGTACTCTTTCAGTCTTTTTTGACATATCTTCTTTGTTTTATAATGAAGATCGTGCAGACGCTCTCATCGCTCCAGCTGAGCTTATGTTGAATATAATTCAACAAGAGCAATTCGTTGCACTGTACGTTATCATTGAACGCCAATACAGCAAACAAGTACGAGATTTACTGTATTATAAGATTGATGAAGTTCTTGACCTTGAGGATTTTCTTGAAATTGAAAAAGACCCAATTCAAAATATCGTTGATATTGATCAATCTGATTTTGAAAATGTTTTGGCCTATCTAAATCAAAATCTTTTTGGAAATGAGCTTTTCAAAAAACGTCTGAAAGAGGAATTGACGAAATATAGACTGTTTAACCGGATTGGGCAACAGCCGATTTTTTCCGTATTGATATGTGGTGCTTCCGGTATCGGTAAAACAGAAGTCGCAAGATTGCTTCATCAAAAGTTAGCCGCAGATGAACCTATGATAAAAATCAATTTCGGCAATTACAGTGCTCAAGATGCTCTTAACAGTTTGATTGGTAGCCCACGAGGTTATATAGGTAGTAATAAAGGTGAATTGCCCGACAAGCTTATGCGTAGCCGAAGCAAGGTAATTCTTATAGATGAGTTTGAAAAAGCAAGTAAGGCTGTTTATAACTTTTTCTTACAGTTGCTTGAAGAAGGAAAATTCACGGATTCTTTGGGACGTGAATATGACTTAGATAAATACATCATAATTTTTACTTCCAATATGCCTAAAGAACGAATAGGTGAATTTTTGCCACCGGAACTGCGTTCAAGATTTAGTTATAAATGTGCATTTTGGCCGCTTTCCACACAAGAAAAAGAACAATATGTAGCTTTTAAGAGCGAGCACTATTTAGAAAAAATCAAACATGAGTGTCCTGGGCTTGACAGCACGTTACAGGCTTCAGATATAATAGATATTGATGTTTCACGCTATTCTAATATGCGTGATATCAATAGTGAAATAATGCGTCAAATTACCGACGCATTGTATGCGCAGATCGTTAAGTAGAAACAAAATATCAGCCGAGCAGCTAACCACTGCCCGGCTGATGCTAAATTATGCGAAAATCAATTCTGCGTTGATGAATTCCTCAGCACGATTGCGGATGGAACTCATAGCTCCGACCCATGACAGCTGATCCTGAACTTTCAGCTGCTCATTGATACCCTCTTTCTCTACCATCTGTGCTACAAGCAAATCGAGCCTTACTCGTGCCTGGGTATCAATGTCAGCAAGGTAGCTGTAGAGCTTGCCACTGAGAATGAGGTCGTTGTAGAGCATAGGACGGTGTTCTATGAGATATTGCAGGTGCTTTCTGCCCCAAATACCGATGGTGTGGATTTCTTCTTCCGGAATGACCAGACACGGCAGATAATAATCTCCATGCAGTTCATACCAAAGTCCGTTGCTGTTGTCGTAGATATATTTTTCCATATTGCAAACCTCCATGTATCATTATGAAATAGATAGTTCCGAGTGGCTTTGAGGTGAATCAGCCAGCAGAGGTTGCACTTATAACCGTGGCTACAAAATGGCTACAGAATTCTTGGAGACGCTACGGATAGCCCAAAATGTGTGGAACATGTGGATGAAAAGCGTACTATCAGTGCATATTATCACGAGAAATTAAGGTCTGGCGCTCGAGTAGGATTTTAATAGGACTCTGAAACGGAAGAAGAAAATGGCGGAACAGAAATAACAGAAGAGGATAATGAGAGTACGGAGAAACTGCCGGTGGAAGATATTTATGAGGGATCAGAGGAATTAGGTCTGGCAGGATAAAAATGTACTGTGATCGAGCAGATCTCACTGTTTGTGGCAGTACGCATATTCGGGCCCCATATGCCGGCGCCGGAAGTAACGATGTTGTGCATAGTCCCTTTTTTCAGGTAACCGCAGGAATTTTCCCAGATCAGGCCGGTGATGATGTTCAGAGGGAACAGCTGACCGTCATGAGTATGACCGCAGAGATCAAGATCTGCGCCTGCGGCTGCCACTTCATCCAGCTGACCGGGCTGATGATCCATAAAAATAATCGGGAGTGTTTTGTCAAGGCAGGCTGTAAGCTCGTCAGGATCCTTACGGGTGTCGGACATTTTTCGGCAGCGTGAAGGATCCTTACGGCCTGTCAGAGAAAACCGTTTATCTATGAGGACGGTTTCGTCATCGAGAAGCCGAATGTTGGCAGATTCCAGAAAATTCCGCATTCTGGGATCATCATAATCTTTTTTTGCATTGCGGAAGGTAAAACCGGCCAGAATCGGTTCGCTGAGATCATGGTTGCCCCAGCAGGCATAAACGCCGTATCTGGATTTCAGTGAACGGAGAATGGCCGCTGTTTTTTTCGGGTTTTTGATCCCCTCATATTCGTTATCAAAAATATCGCCGGCAATACAGATCAGATCCGGATCTTCGGCGTTGATCTTTTTTACAAGAAGCCCGGCATGTTTTTCTCCGATGCTGTAACCGAAATGAATGTCTGCGAGCAGGACGATCTTCAGAGAGTCCATTCCCTTCACCTGCTTGTCTATTTTCACATCATAAGTTTTTGTTTTAATATTCCACTGGTTAAAAATTCCATAGAGACTGACACCGATGATCAGAAGGGTGCAGACAGCGCCTGTGACTACGAAGGCTTTCCGGGAATACATCCAGGCCGGATGAAGCGTATGCTTCAGGATCAGTCTGCAGAGATCTGTAGTTACGATTACGATCAGGATGTAAAGAAATTTTCCCTGAAAATAATTTGCCGTATTTTTCAGGAAGCGATGGAGCGCAGGAGGCTTCCGGATGAGAAAACAGGTCAGAAGAGAAGTGGACAGAAAAATATAAACACCTGCAAAGCATGCCCGGAACGCAAAGATCTGGAAAAAATGAGTGCAGGCACCCATCCACAAAATCATCCAACGGACGATATAAATATTAATGAGAATATATAATGGTGCGAGAAAGATGGCAAGCATGGTGTGTGATACCTCCATTCGTGGAAAGCAATAAGCTGTGAGCAGGATTGATCACTGCAGATACTTTTTGAATTGATATATAGTATTTCCATAAATTACTGCAGCATGTTCGGAATAACTTTTTTTGATGCATTGATTCATGGAACTGCTATAGTATACAGCAAATAATAATTTTTGGCAAAAGAACATATATTAGGAAAAAGAACGCTTATGGTGTTTTTATGAAAAAATATGCGCTTCTTCGATATTGTCTGGTGTTTCTGGCAATTGTTCTTCCTTATTTTTCGGCGGCAACCATTAATGGACCTGAGATGGTTCTGGCAGAGAGAGTGCCGGATATGGAAGAATATCTCCCGGTCATTGTTTTTTCGCAGATTTCCCCGGAAATGAAAAAAGAAACCATAAAAGCGCAGACTGTGATCGCACGGTCGAATATTCAAAGGTGGCTGGGCGAGGGGAAAAATCTCGCAGAGATCCTGAGGGAAAACGGAAATACAGAGGAAGTCTGGAGATATTTTTTTGCAGAAAAAAGGCAGATCTATGAGCAGACAGCAAAAGAGACGGGTGGGCAGGTACTTACATATGAAGGAAAAGTGAGACTGACTCCCTGGCATAAGAGAAGTGCCGGGAAAACCCGCAGCGGGGAAGAAGTTTTTCATGATGAGGCGTATACATATCTGAAATCGGCAGATAGCAGTGAGGACAAAAAATCTCCGGATCATATAAAAATCGTGGAAATTCCTGCGGGGCAGCTTTCCGGGGAGCTGAAGATCAAAAAGCGGGACAGTGCCGGTTATGTGACAGAGCTTACGATTGGGGAAACACTTTTGGAGGGAGAAAGCTTTGCAGCGGGAATGGGACTGGAATCAGCGAATTTCAGTTTGAAGAAAAAGGATGATATTTATTATCTGAGAGTGCGTGGCAGCGGTCATGGTGTGGGATTTTCCCAATTTGGTGGAAATGAGATGGCAAAAAACGGAAGCAGTGCAGAGGAGATCCTGAAAAGATATTTTCCGGAGATGGAGTTGAAAGCTGAGGATTAAAGAAAGTCAGGCATCAGAAGCAACGTCTGATAAAAAAATATTCAGAAAATGAATAGACAGCCATATTCTGGACACTCTATAGATATAGAAATGGTGACCGAAACGGCAGCAGCGGGAAAGAAAGATGTCCGTTTTACTGTTTTTTCTGTTACTGAAAATGAACATATCAGACAGAGGTGGAAAGAATATGAAAAGTAAAATCGTGAGAGGTATTATCAACGGAGGAGTTCTGGCAGCAGTAGCGGCACTTGGGATTACTGTTTATCAGTTTGGAACAAAGCCCATCGCAGAAAATCCCCAGGAGGAAAATTCTGCACAGGTAGAAGAGACCGGGCTGGAGGAGGAGCTTTCGGACGGAGAAAACGCAGAAGATGCTGCAGCTGCGGGAGATGGCTGGCAGGATGCAGTACAGGATGAGATTTCTGATGGAGAAAACGGAGATGAAGCAGGTTTGTCAGGAGCTTCAGAAGCCGGAGCAGATGCAGACGGAGTGACCGGAAGCATCCGTGAGACTGCAGGAAGTGGTACAGCCGAAAATGCAGTGGCAGATGCAGATAACGGAAGTGGTACGGAGGATAGGAGTGTGTCTGCGGCAGCAGGTGCAGAAGGTGCTGACATAAGCCACACAGAAGGCACTGGAAATACAGCAGATAATGCCGGAAATGCAGCGGCAGAGGGAGCGGTGAATAACGGAGCTGGAGCTTCCACAGATACCGCGGAGACCTCAGCTGTCGGAATTGCGGCACAGGCCTTGGATTTTACGGAGGATTCCATTATGGAATGGCCGGTCAGAGGAACGGTTCTTGTGGATTACAATATGGATGAAACCGTATATTATCCGACTTTGGATCAGTATCGTGTAAGCCCTGCCATTGCTTTGCAGGCAGTGGAGGATGCGCCGGTGTATGCGGCGGCAGATGGTCAGGTGCTTTCTGTTGTACAGGATGCCTGTACGGGAACGACTGTGACTATGGAGCTGGGAAATGGTTATCAGGCAGTATATGGGCAGCTGAAGGACCTTACTGTGGCAGAAGGTGACACAGTAAAGGAGGGTGAAGTGATCGGAAATATCAGTGCACCTACAAAATATTATTCTGTAGAAGGCCCGAATCTTTATTTTGCAATGAAAAAGGATGGCGTGCCGGTAGATCCGTTTGAATATCTGGAATGACAGGGAAAACCGAAAAACAGATCTATCGGGAAGATTTCTGGAAACAGAGGATACGGGATGGGAGGTATATGCATCCCGTATCCTCTGCCTTGTGAATCATGCTGCCGGTTATGGAGTGAGCAGTAACCAAAAATTTCCATTTATGTAGGAAAAGAATCTTTTTTACCGGAAAGAAACCGTGTATAATCTATATTATAAATATGCATACAAGGACAGATATAACAGGATAAAAGAAGAGGTACATAAGTTATGAACATTAATGAAATAGCCAGGCTTGCCGGAGTTTCCAGAGCTACGGTATCCAGATATCTGAATAATGGATATGTCAGCAGTGAAAAAAAAGAAGTCATCCGCAGGGTAATCCAGGAGACAGGATATCAGCCATCCTCCCAGGCACAGACACTGCGGACTAAAAAAACCAGTCTCATCGGTGTCATCCTTCCAAAGATCAATTCAGATACTATAAGCCGTGAGGTGGAAGGGATCAGTGATATTCTTACACGGAGAGGATATCAGCTTATCCTTGCTAATACCAATAATGATGTGGAAGAAGAACTGAAATACCTTTCTCTGTTTAAAGAACGCCAGGTGGACGGAGTGGTTCTTATTGCTACCATGTTTACCAGAAAGCATAAACAGATGCTGAAGGATTATAAGGTGCCGATCGTGATCCTGGGACAGCATCTGGACGGATACCCATGTATTTATCAGGACGATCATAAAGCAGCTTTTCAGGTCACGGAGAAGCTGTCAGAGAAGGGAAAAAAGTTTGCCTATATCGGCGTTACAGATAAGGACGAGGCAGTTGGTGCCTGCCGGAAAAAAGGTTTTATGGATGCTATCCATAAAGCTAAGCTGGAGGTCGTGCCGGAGAGGATGAAGATAGGAAACTTCACCATGGATTCCGGTTATGAGATGGCGAAGGAGCTTTTTGAGGAGGAGCCTTCCATAGATTCTCTTGTGTGTGCTACGGATACTATGGCGGTGGGAGCCATGACTTATTTGAAGGAGATCGGGCTTCGCATTCCCGAGGATGTTCAGATCGCAGGGATTGGGGATGGAGTTCCGGGTAAGATCGTGGAACCGAAGCTGACAACGGTACATTTTTATTATAAGACCAGCGGAATGGAGGCAGCAGCCATGCTGGCTGATCTCATCGAGAACGATACCGGGATCAGCAAGGAAATAAAAATGGGATGTGAGCTTGTGGAACGGGAATCTCACAGGTAACAGAGAATATCCTCGCAGACAGAGGAAGAAATTATAAGTTATTGTGGAACAGGAGCAGATCTTTTGGGAGAAAAAGACCTGCTTCTTTTTGTGTGCTCATGTGTTATGGCTGGGCAAACACAAAAAAATGCCAGATTTTTTCTGTGATGTCCTGACTGGTTTGTCTGTCTTGCATCTGTTCTTATAGAATATTTACAATTTTGAACGAAGAAATTTGTGAGATGTTGCGGATTTACAAATAAGAATGCAGTGGTTATAATACAAGCAAGATATGAGAACGATTCCATATAAGAATGCAAGCAACAACATAAAACAAACCATTGAAAAGTGTTAAAATCATCAAAAAACTTAAAAAAATGGAAAAATCATCGTTATTTGTATGAATATGTATATGAAATCAATCTCATAAATAAATGAAAAATAATGGATCAGAGATAATAGATCCCGGGAAGCTGAAGAAAGAACAGACAGATCTGATCCGAAGAAAGAGATGACTGTCCGGGAACAGTAGCAGAAAAGGAGGAAGGACATGGATTACAGAAAGACAGCACAGGAAATCTATGATCATGTAGGAAAGAAAGAAAACATCATTTCCGCGGCGCACTGTGCAACAAGGCTTCGTCTGGTCATTGCGGATAATGACAAGGCGGATAAGGAATATGTGGAGAATATCGACGGTGTGAAGGGGGTGTTTTTCGCACAGGGACAGATGCAGATCATCCTGGGAACAGGAGTTGTAAACAAGGTTTATGATGAATTTATCCAGATCGCCGGAATATCAGAGAGCAGTAAGGATGAACTTAAGAAGGTGGCAGCATCCAAGGCCAATCCGGTACAGAGGCTGATCAAGACACTGGGAGATATTTTTGTCCCGATCATCCCTGCTATCGTAGCCAGCGGATTCCTGATGGGAATCATGGAAGCCCTGAACTTCATGGTAAACAACGGCTTCCTGAATATTAACACAAATGGTTCCATTTATGTATTTGCACAGCTTTTCAGCAACACAGCGTATACATTTCTGCCGATCCTTATCGCTTACAGTGGTGCGAAGGTATTCGGTGCCAACCCTTATCTGGGTGCGGTTATCGGTATGATCATGATCCATCCAAATCTGCAGAATGCCTGGACTGTTGCAACAGAGGGTGTGCAGGCAACGCAGAAGGTATGGTTTGGACTTTACTCCATTGACATGGTGGGATATCAGGGACATGTGATCCCGGTTATCATTGCAGTATGGGTACTGGCACAGATCGAGAAAAGACTTCATAAGGTTGTACCTGCAATGTTCGATCTTTTTGTAACACCACTTGTCAGTGTTTTTGTAACCGGTTATCTTACACTTTCCATTATCGGACCGATTTTCGTAGCTGTTGAGAACGGACTTCTGGATGGGATCCAGTGGCTGATCGCACTGCCATTTGGAATCGGAAGCTTTATCATGGGTGCCTTTTATGCACCGACTGTTGTTGCTGGTGTTCATCACATGTACACCATCATTGACCTTGGACAGCTGGCCAAATTCGGCGTTACCTACTGGCTGCCACTTGCATCTGCAGCTAACGTTGCACAGGGTGGTGCAGCTCTTGCTGTAGGCCTGAAATCCAGAAATCAGAAGATCAAATCCATGGCTGTTCCTTCTGCTTTAAGCGCATGCATGGGAATCACAGAGCCGGCAATCTTCGGTGTAAACCTCCGCTTCGGAAAGCCGTTTATCATGGGCTGCCTGGGTGGTGCATGCGGAGCACTTTTTGCCTCCATCACCAGTCTTGGTGCCACAGGAACAGGTGTTACCGGTATCTTTGGAATACTGCTGTGCCTGAATAATCCAGTTGGTTATATCCTGATGTTTGTCATCGCATTCGGTGTGGCTTTTGTGCTTACCTGGATGTTCGGATATAAGGATGAGGTACAGGAAACAGCTGAAAAAAATATTGAAGCAGAGAAAAAATCAGATGCTCCGGCAGAAATTGCCCGGAAGGAAACTTCAGAGACAGGCGTACAGACCCTCTACAGCCCGCTTGAGGGAATTGCGATCCCGCTTTCAGAAGTAAAGGATGCAACCTTTGCATCCGAAGTCCTTGGAAAGGGTGTGGCAGTGATTCCGTCCAAAGGTGAAGTAAAAGCACCCTGTGATGCTACGGTTTCTACAATTTTTGACACAAAGCATGCCATCGGGCTTGCAACAGAAAGTGGTCTGGAGCTGCTGATCCATATCGGAGTTGACACCGTTGAGCTTGGCGGTAAATTCTACACCGCTCATGTAAAGGACGGTGACGTGGTCAAAAAAGGCCAGACACTGATCACCTTTGATATGGATGCTATTAAGGCAGCCGGATATGATGTGACCACACCGCTGATCGTAACTAATACCGATGATTATGAAGAAGTAAAAATGCTTGCAGAAGGAACAGTAAATAATGGTTCTGAAGTACTGGAGGTTAAATAAATGAGTTCTTTGACCAAGGTCCTTGCGGAGGAAGTTCGAAAAATCGAAGAAACGGCAGCAGTTGCCAGGACGATGCAGACAAACCGTCTGACCCATCATCTGATGCCGCCTGTGGGATGGCTCAATGACCCGAACGGATTATGCTGGTACAAGGGAAGATATCACGTGTTCTTCCAGTATTCTCCGTTTGAAGCCAACGGTGGACTGAAATTCTGGGGACATTACTCCAGTGAAGATATGATCAGCTGGAGATATGAAGGGGTTCCGCTTCTGCCGGACAGCATTTATGACTGTCATGGTGTTTACTCAGGCTCTGCCATTGCGGAGAAAGATAAGCTTCATCTTTTCTACACAGGAAACATCAAGATGGATGGAGATTATGATTATATCAATAACGGAAGGCAGTCCAGCACTCTTCATGTGGAGAGTGCGGATGGCCTTCATTTCGGAACAAAGGAAGTTGCGGTTTCCTGTGAGGATTATCCGGAGAATTACACCTGCCACATTCGTGACCCGAAGGTCTGGAAGGAAGGTGAAGAGTACCGGATGATCCTTGGCGGCCGTCAGAAAAGCGACCAGGGTGCCGTACTTTTTTACAACTCCGAAGATCTGAAAAACTGGAAATTTGACTGTGAGCTTACTACGGAGAAGGCATTCGGATACATGTGGGAGTGCCCTGATTTTTTTACTCTTGAGGGACAGGAAGTGCTTTCGGTATCTCCCCAGGGACTGACCAGAGAAGAATTCCGTTTTCAGAACATCTATCAGTCGGGATACTTTATCCTGAAAGATGGAAAGCCGGAGGAAAAAGCTTTCCGGGAATGGGATCACGGCTTTGATTTCTATGCACCCCAGACATTCCAGGATGGAAAGGGCAGACGGATCCTGATCGGCTGGATGGGAATGCCGGATGCAGATGAGGAATATGTGAATCCTACAGCAGAGAGCGAAGGCTGGCAGCATTGCCTGACTGTTCCGCGAGAAGTTACGTATAAAAACGGAATGCTTTATCAGTATCCGGTGGAAGAACTGAACGGGCTGAGAAAGGCTGGCGTTTCTATCAGCGGTTCCGACGTGGAGATTCCGGTAAATGGACCGTTTGATCTGGATGTTCAGGTAAGGGGGGATCAGGGCAAGGTAAGCCTTGGGGAAAACCTCTTCTTGGAGTATCAGGACGGAGATGTGAGCTTAACTCTCTCCGAGAAGGCCGGTGCCGGACGAAAAGTACGTAAGGCGCATGTTCCGTCCGGTAGGCTCGAAAGCATCAGAGCTCTTGTTGATACTACAGCTGTGGAAATCTATGTGAATGGCGGAGAGGTTGTTTTCTCTTCCAGATATTATCCGGAAACGCAGGAGCAGGCTGTGAAGGTGGAAACTGCGGAGGTTGATGGAAGGCTTTATGCGTTGAAGAATTATGTGATGGAGTAGGCTGGGCTCGTTGATCGGGAAATACAGCAAAATCAGAATACGAATACCTATAGAGCAGCTATGCAGTGAATTCCATATTCACAGAAATAAGAAATGACCGTATAATAAAGCAGGTGGGAAAATCCGCAGCCGGAATCCCGACCTGCTTTATTTTTTGATGTAAGTGAAATACATGAATTGTGCCGGCTGCTTGAGGATAGAAGGACGGCTGCTGAAGAAATGCTGGTGGCTGTCTTTACATAGAAGGAAGGATATCAGTCTTACAGGACGACAACGATCTGTGTGGATATTACCGGAATTTTTTACAGAAGGGGAAACTGACATGAACTATACATACATCGTGCAGTGTGCGGACGGCACACTTTACACTGGGTGGACAAACTGTCTTGCCAGGCGAATGAAAGCCCATAATGAAGGCAAAGCAGGCGCCAAATATACCCGGGCCAAAAGGCCGGTGAAGCTGGTGTATTACGAAGGCTTTGCCACAAAGGAGGAGGCCATGAGCCGGGAGTACCGGATCAAGCAGCTGACCAGGGAGAAGAAGCTGGAACTGATGAAGTTTTGAAGGACGATAAAGGTCATAACCGGAAACTGATGGAAACCTGCAGGACCCTTGAAGACTATGCGGAATACACCTTCCGTGTGAGAGAATATGCAGCAGAGATGCCACTGGATGAAGCGGTAGAGCGGGCGAGCACAGAATGCATCAGCGAAGGAATCCTGGCAGATTTTTTGAGAAAAAACCGAGCGGAGGCGAAAAAAGTGAGTATATATGAGTACGATGAAGAACGGCATATGAGACAGACTCGTGAGGAAGGCATGGAAGAGGGGTATGCCAATGGGCTTAGTCAGGGAATTATCCAAACCGCAGTTAATATGCTGAAGCTCAAAGAATTTACGGATACTCAAATTCGAGAAGTTACAGGACTTGCTCAGGAGCAGTTGGATGAACTGAAGAAAAATATAAATAAAAATCAGATCGGCTAAAAGTTTATAGAGTAGTTCAATAAGAGCGAAAAGTTCTGCACGATACCAATACCAGAGCTTTTTGCTCTTTTTTTGTATATAAGGCAGATGAACAGCTGCAACAGAGGCAGAAAATGACGCTTTATGATAATAAAAATCAAATGTTTGGAATTGTGCGAATATTGTGAATATGGTAGAATGAACACAAAAATCAAAGAACTCAGTCAGCTGAGAAGAGGAAAGGAAAGAGGATGAAAAAGACAAAAGATTTTTGTCTCCGGCTTATGTGCTGTTTTCTGTTTCTGGGGTTATTTTGCGGAACAGATGTTTTTGCAGCAGTTCAGGAGGGTAAGCCAGGAGAAACATTTTCCGGGGAATATGCAGTTATCATTAACACAGATACCACAAATCCCGGAAATACAGGAACCTTGCAGTTTGACGGGACATCGGCACAGGCGGCGGACTCTGAAGCAGAAGATTATGCAGTCGTGCAGAGTGGAAGCAATGTATCGGCGCAGGCGGCAACAGAGGAAACTGCGGGAGAGGCAGCAGATGTGGGGCAGGTACAGAGTCTGGAGGATGATCAGCTGCAGTCATACATGCAGGATGACCAACCGATGCTGACTGCTGTACAGGCTGCGGCGACCACCTATCAGGTAGGTGAAAAAAAGTACATCTATAGAACTAACGGCCATGATACATATGGAAAAACATATGTCTGCATCGGAGTTGGAGAACACTGCTATGTGTGGATGGATGAGAACATGAAGGCAGATTACGATACTGCAGGGAAAACATCTCTGATCGCTGCGGATATGGCAGCTGTCTACGATGGTCAGCCTTACCGTATCCTTAACCAGCTTTGTGCAGGTAATTTTCCGGCACAGGATGGCTCCGGCAAGCTGTCGATCCTGCTGGAGTCTTTAAGCAGTGCCAGCGGTATGTATATGTATGATGAGGGGATCACAGCGATCCATATCAACACACCGTCAGCATCCTCTTATGTTTCGGGGGAAATGTCAAAGAGAAATGGCCTTCTTGTTCATGAGGGACAGCATGCAATCCTCTGGCTGAAAACCGGATTTATGAGTACCGGCAGATATTCGTGGCTGAATGAGGGGCTTGCAGTGGCTGTCATGGACTATCTCTGGGGAGGAACGGACAGCAGCGGCTGGCTGAATGGTATTGGAAGTAATACGGCCATCCGTTCAGGGGCTTCGCTGATCTACGAGAATTACCGGGATGACAATGCACAGGACTATGGAATGCCGTATCTTTTTGTAAGATATGTTATTGACCGGATGGCAGGAAGCTATCAGCCTATGGAAGTGCTTCCAAAGTTTTATACGATCGATGCTTCTTCTCTCAGCTGTGAGCAATATCTGGAGAAAGTAACCGGAGTTTCTTTTAAGGAGCTTATGGCGGATTTTTATACGGCAGTTGCAGCCGGTGAGAGCTCCGGTAAATACAGCTTTTACGGGGATACCATTGCTGCGGCAAAGGCAGCGACATTCCCGGTTTATGCAGGAGATAGCAATGAAAACCATACATTGCCGGCAGCATCGGCAATCCTGGTGAAGCTGTCGAACGGTAAGTTTACCGTTCCGACGGATGGCTCCGTAGGGATTGTTTATCGTATCATCGGAAGCAGAAGCTCTTCCCTTGCACCGGCAGAGGGAGATGGTACGTCTGCAAATCCATATAAGATATCTTCAATCGATGATCTTAATCTGATTCAGGCAAACCAGGGAGCATACTATCGTCTGACAAAAAATATCAGTACAGACGGAAGGACAAATTTTTCGGCATCGTATTTCAGTGGAACGCTGGACGGAGCCGGTTTCACAATAACCGGTCTCCAAAAGCCTCTGATCCAGCAGAATGCAGGAACGATAAAGGATCTGAATATTGTTGCGGATTTTGATTATGACAGTCATGATATCCATGGTGTTGTGGCACAGTATAATACCGGTAAGATCCAGGATTGCAGGGTAACCGGAACGGTAACAGGACATATGGGATCCACCAGTTCCATGAGCCATCCGGCTTTTGGCGGGATTGTCGGAGAGAATGAGGTGGCCGGTACTATCAGCGGCTGTTCGTCCGGAGTAAATATTTCCATATCCATGACAGCTACAGACAGCTATGTTGGTGGTATCGCAGGAGTAAACATTGGTACTATTGAAAAATGTGTTGCAGGAGGAAATCTTTCTGTCACACAGGCTAACGGAAATTCTTATCAGGTTTACCTTGGAGGCATTGCCGGCCGGATCGAACAGTTTGGAAACATGGGCGGATATGTGAAACAGTGTGCTTTTACAGGTACGCTTCACGTGACTGGCGGAACAGCAGTTACAGGTCAGATCTGTGCACAGGTAAATGCAAATGTACTCAATTCTGCTATCGGTCTGAACGGACATGTTTCGGAATGTTATGGTAAAAACGGCCAGGGAGCGCTCATCGGGACAAACACGGAACAGACGCTTACAACAGGCAGTGTTCTTACAGCAGAGCAGATGAAAAATCCGAACTCATATAAAGGCTGGAGCTTTGACGGAGACTGGCAGATTTCCAAGGATGGACTGCCGGAACGTGCAGATGCATCGGCGATCAGATCGCTTTCTGTTTCCGGTGTACCGACAAAATGTTACGTGGGAGAAGTTCCGGCGTACTGGGGAACGCTTATCGTTAATAATTCTACATCAGTAACGATCACGAAGGATATGATCACCGGATTTGAAAATTCGGAAATGGGGACCAGGGAACTGACGATCAATTATAAGGGAAAACAGACCAGCTGGTCGATGACAGTCGAAAAACCATCTGCCAGTGATATTACAAGTATTGTGCTTTCCGGGCATCCGAAGACGACATACAGTGAAAACCAGAAGTTTGATCCTTCAGGCGCCAGCTTTTTTGCCACAATAGGTGGACGTTATGTATATATTTACAGTGGCTTTTCCTATGATAAAACAGGTCCGCTGAAGTCTGCGGATACCTCCGTGATATTCAATTATTTTGGAAAAGAAATTCCGGTAAGAATTACGGTAACAGCCAGAAAAGCAACGAAGCTTTCCGTGCTTGCAGCACCGGCAAAAACTCAGTTTACAGTTGGGAATACGCTGGATCTGTCCGGTGTGAAACTGCAGATCACATATAATGATGGGACGCAGACTCCGATATTTAAAGCGGATGAGCTGGAGAAATATGGCGTTCATGTTGCTTTTGGAAAGAATGGATCTTTTACAACGGTTGCAACAGATAAGGTTCTGGAAAGTGATGACAGCGGAAGTACGATCGTATTTTATGCGACGGATAAACTGCCGTCAGAGTATGGCTCGGTAGTTGCGGCGTCATCAACGATCACGGTGCGGAGTCCGCTGACTGTACCGGCACTGGATTTGTATGTCAGTGCAGGAAAAAGTGCGGCGCAGCATCCGTGCACAGATAATGTGACTGGTGGAAGTGGAACGTATGCGACTACAGTAATTGAGGAAAAGCTGCCGGCAGGATTGACACGCACGAATCTGCCCGGAGAAAAATATAATGCTTTTGGCTATACGGGTGTTGTTACGGCGTCAGCCGGAGATTACAGTTCACAGTATAAGATCAGCGATACAGAGACACAGGAGAGTATTCAGGTGACTGTGACGATCCATGTGGTTCCTTCTGATCAGGCTGCATTTTACAGTTTTGTGCTTAAGAAGGTGGAAAATCCTGGACTGAAGCAGGATGTTATCGGTGCGATCGGGGAGGATACGATCGTTCTTCGGGTGCCGAGGGGGACGAATGTTACAGAATTGAAGCCTTCGATTGACTATGGCTCAGGCATGGGAACTGAACTTCCTTCAGGATTCTGGAATGGTTCGAAGCATGATTTTACCAGTCCGGTTGTATATACGCTTACAGCACCGGATGGGGTTACAAAGAAGTCTTATACGGTAAGTGTGGAATTTTATGATGATACTTCGGAGGAAGTACAGTCTGGTGACGAGATCCTTTCACCGGCTGATAATACGAAGATCAGCTGTAAGGACAGTGAGGAGATTATCCTTAAAGGATGGGCCGGAGACAGTTCAAAAGAGATTTCACTTTTTAAATATGTGGTAAATGGAATCAGTTATACTACATCCGCGAATGCCACTACACAGACGATCCCGAATGCCAGGGCATATGAAGTGAAGATTTCCGGAAGCAGCTTGAAGGAAGGAAATAATACTCTGGAAATCTGGGTGATGTATGCTGATAATTCAGGCACCGGAAGCGGTGGCACTTTAAAGAAACTCGGCACAAGAACTGTTGTTAAGGAAGGCCACAGGGCAGTGAAAGACGCAGCGGTAGCAGCCACTTGCGAAACAGCAGGAAAAACCGAAGGAAGCCACTGCAGCGTTTGCAACACAGTGATCAAAGCCCAGACCACAGTGGCAGCACTAGGCCACAGCTGGGACGGTGGAAAGGTAACAAAAGCAGCGACCTGCACCATAACCGGAACAAAGACCTACACCTGTACCCGCTGCAAGAAAACACGCACAGAAACGATCGCAGCCACAGGCCACAAAGCAGTAAAAGACGCGGCGGTAGCAGCTACCTGTGAAACCGCAGGAAAGGCAGAAGGAAGCCACTGCAGTGTCTGCGGAACCGTGCTCAAAGCCCAGACCACAACAGCAGCGCTAGGACACAGCTGGGATAACGGAAAAGTAACAAAAGCAGCGACCTGCACTGCAGCTGGAACAAGGACCTACACCTGTACCCGCTGCAAAAAGACACGCACAGAAACGATTGCAGCCACAGGCCATAAAGCAGTAAAAGACGCGGCGGTAGCAGCTACCTGTGAGACTGCAGGAAAGACAGAAGGAAGTCATTGCAGCGTCTGCGGAACCGTACTCAAGGCCCAGACCACAGTGGCAGCATTAGGCCACAGCTGGGATGGCGGAAAAGTAACAAAAGCAGCAACCTGCACCACAGCCGGAACGAAGACTTACACCTGTACCCGCTGCAAGAAAACACGCACAGAAACGATCGCAGCCACAGGCCATAAAGCAGTAAAAGACGCAGCAGTAGCAGCTACTTGCGAGACAACCGGAAAAACCGAAGGAAGCCATTGCAGCGTCTGCGGAACCGTACTCAAAGCCCAGACCACAACAGCAGCGCTTGGACACAGTTGGGATAACGGAAAAGTAACAAAAGCAGCAACCTGCACCACAGCCGGAACGAAGACTTACACCTGTACCCGCTGCAAGAAAACACGCACAGAAACGATTGCAGCCACAGGCCACAAAGCAGTGAAAGACGTAGCGGTAGCAGCCACTTGCGAAACAGCAGGAAAAACCGAAGGAAGCCACTGCAGTGTCTGCAACACAGTAATAAAGGCTCAGACCACAACAGCAGCACTAGGCCACAGCTGGGACGGCGGAAAGGTAACAAAGGCAGCGACCTGCACCACAGCTGGAACGAAGACCTACACCTGCACCCGCTGCAAGAAAACACGCACAGAGACAATCGCAGCCACAGGCCACAAGGAAGTAAAAGACGCGGCGATAGCAGCCACCTGTGAGAAAACTGGAAAAACCGAAGGAAGCCACTGCAGTGTCTGCAACACAGTGATCAAAGCCCAGACCACAGTGGCAGCATTAGGCCACAGCTGGGATGGCGGAAAAGTAACAAAAGCAGCAACCTGCACCACAGCCGGAACGAAGACTTACACCTGCACCCGCTGCAAGAAAACACGCACAGAGACAATCGCAGCCACAGGCCACAAGGCAGTGAAAGACGCAGCGGTAGCAGCCACCTGCGAAACCACAGGAAAGACCGAAGGAAGTCACTGCAGTGTCTGCGGAACCGTACTCAAAGCCCAGACCACAACAGCAGCGCTTGGTCATGATTACGGAGAGTGGAAAACAATAAAGGCTGCAACTTATACAGAACCGGGACAGGCAGAAAGAGTTTGCAGAAGAAATGCATCACACAAAGAATACCGCCAGCTTCCGATATTGGAAAAAGCGAAGATCGCCCTGTCAGCCTGCAGCATTCAGCTGTCAGAACAGACCTATGTATACGATGGAACTGAAAAAGCACCAACAGTAACCATCACTTACAACGAAAAAACATTGACAGAAGGAAAAGACTATCAGGTATATTTTGCAGATAATGTAAATCCGGGAACAGCAAAGATCACCGTGATTGCCAAAACCGACAGCGATTATACAGGAACAGCAACAAAAACCTTTGAGATCCGAAAAGCACTTCAGGAAAATGCAACGGTGATCGAACCGGGCGCATTCAGCAACTGTACAAACTTGGTGAATCTGAATATCAAAGAAAACGTAACAGAAATAGGCGACAACGCATTTGCAGACAGCAAAAATCTGCAGAATATCTATTTCTACGGCAACAGCCCGAAACTCGGAAATAACATCTTCAAAAATGTAACTGCAACCGTATACTATCCATACACAGACAAAACCTGGTCCCTGGATATCCTCCGGGATTACGGTGGAAATATTACCTGGGTACCATGGGATCCAAAAACAGGCAGTCCGGCAAAACGAAGCCTTGCATTGTGCGATATCAGGATCGCAGAGCAGAAACACACCTATGACGGAACCGAAAAAACACCGGAAATGATCATCATGGATGGAAACCATACACTGCAGAAAAACACAGATTACACTGTAAAATGCAGCAATAACATCAATGCGGGAAATGCAGAGCTGGAGATCACAGGAGCCGGAAATTACAGCGGAACTTACAAAGCAGGATTTCTTATCGAACAGACAAAGCCGAGCCTGAAATTTGACAGAAAAACAATAACTGTAAAATACGGCACAAAACCATTCCTCTGTGCACTGTCTGAAAAAACAACAGACGGAACCATAACCTACAGCTCCAGTAACCCCAAAGCTGCTGTTGTAGATCCGGCCACCGGTAAAGTAACCATCAAAGGCGGAGGAACCGCGGCGATCATGGCATACGCTGCAAAGGGAACCAATTATATCTCCGGTTCCACCTTCTGCACCATCAAAGTAACAAAATGCAGTAATACCATCAAAGCCTCCAATATCCGGCGGACCTGGTATGCAAAAGCCCGGAATATCAGCATCAATGCAAAAGTTTATGGGAAAGCTCCGCTGAAATATTCTTCCAGCAGTAAATCTGTAAAGGTAGACAAAAAAGGAAGGATCACGATTGCGGCAAAATTCACCGGCAGTGCAAGGATCACGATCCGTTCTTCCGCCACAGCAGGATATAATGCCGCCACAAAGCACATTACAGTCACAGTCAACCCGGCAGGAACTACTCTGACGACGGCAAAGAACCTGTCAGGCAGAAAAGCGCAGATCACATGGAAGAAAAACGGATATGTGACCGGATATGAGATCCAGTATTCCGTAAACAAAAATTTCAGATCCGGAAGCAAAAAAACAGTGTCCGGAGCATCCAAAACGAAATACACGCTGACAAAGCTTCAGAAAAACAAAACGTATTACGTAAGGATCCGCACATACAAAAAATCAGGAACAAAGAAATATTATTCTTCCTGGAGCAAGGTAAAAGCAGTAAGGATCAGAAAGTAGAGGCATGGAAATGAGGATAAATAAAAAAATACTCGTAGGGCTTACAGCTGTCAGTATGCTGACCTGCGGGATATGGATGGAAAGTGTTTTTGCAGCGGATACATTCAGTGCGGAGGAGACAAAGGAAGCTGTATCGGATACTGTGACGGATCTGTCGGCAGAATCCATTACAGGGACTGAAACAGAAGAAGTCCCGGCAATGGACGCAGCAGAACCGGAAAATAAATCTGAGATTTCAGAAACTCCAGAGATGTCAGATGAGCCGGCAGCACCGGATAATCCAGAGACACAAGATACATCAGAAACACCGGAAGAAACAGAGCTTCCGGAAAATGAAGAAGCGGATATTCCGCAGGAAATGCTCCCGGATGATCAGGAAGATCAGCCGGAAGCAGCATTTGAGGAGAACGCAGCATCGGAAGATATGGAAACAGAAACCGATCAGGCAGAAGAAAAGAGCGGTTTTTGCGGAGCGGAGGAGAATACCATATCCTGGAGCCTTGATGAAAGCGGAGTTCTCGAGATCGCAGGACAGGGAGCCATGAATGAATGGCAAAATGAGGAAGAAGTCCCCTGGAACGGATACCGTGATCAGATAACAGAGGTCCAGATCAAGGAGGGCATTACCAGCATCGGAGCCTATGCATTTGCAGACTGCGAAAAGCTTGTAAAGCTTGACATTGCGGACAGTGTTCAGACTATAGGAGCATTTGCATATTTTAACTGCAGTGGTCTTTCCACACTGACCATCGGCTGAGATCATCGGGATTACAGGCTGGATCAGACATAATAAGAAGCCCCGGAACACGAGGCAGCTTCAGAGAAGTCATAACTTCGACTTCCTGAGGTCTGCCCGTGTTCTGGGGCTTTAAGTTTTTTTGGTATCCGAAAGGTGAGATTGTTATCTATCTGATTACAGAGCAACTCAGTGGATCGCCATACCGGCTACAAAGAAATACATTACAACAAAATGGCACACACTTCCCAGCATCACAAAAACATGAAATACTTCGTGGGAGCCGAAATTCTTATGCTTCGCATTGAAGATCGGAAGCTTCAGGGCATAGATCACACCGCCGATGGTATAGATGATGCCGCCGGCAAGGAGCCATCCGAAGCCTGCGCGGGGCAGACTATGGAAGATCGGAACAAAAGCAAGTACACACAGCCAGCCCATTCCAATGTAGATCACAGAGGAAAGCCATTTCGGGCAGTTGATCCAGCAGCCCTTGAGGATCATTCCGATGATGGCAACAGTCCATACGAGGGCACAGAGGATATAGCCGGTGCGTCCGTGGAGAACGATCAGGCATACAGGAGTGTAGCTGCCGGCAATCATCACGAAGATCATCATGTGATCCATTTTTTTCAGACGGCGGTTCACCTTGGCTGTGGAGTTTACGGAATGGTAAAGTGTGCTTGCCAGGTAAAGAAGAATCATGGTAAGGATAAAAACACTTACTGCAAAAACGTGGAGAACATCTGCGCTTCTGGCCGCTTTCACGATCAGCGGAGTGGCTCCGGCCACGGCAAGAAGCATGCCGATTCCGTGGGTTATGGCGCTTCCCGGATCTTTTAATTTAAATTTCATATAAAAACACCTCCTGCAAAAAATCTGCTGTTTATATCATATGGACAACTTCATGATCGGTTCATCAATGATGGATCATTGTGACAGTTTATGACACAACAATGTAGAAATTGATAAAATAACATGTAGTATTCAAAACTACATATCAAGTATACGAATACTATACCACTATTATTCAAAAATGCAACCCCTATTTTCAAAAAAACTTTATCAGGATTTATTTCTGCAGCAGGCATACGACAGTGCGGCTCCTGCGATAGATAAATAAGAGATTTTTATGCATATTTCTCCCAGTTTTTCGCATAATAACCATATGAAAAATAAATAGTTGACATAACATTGACGTACGATAAACAGAAAATACAGGAGGAATTCAGGAAGATGAAAGCAACGGGAATTGTTCGCAGGATTGATGATCTGGGCAGGGTTGTGATTCCAAAAGAGATACGAAAGACACTGCGGATCAAAGAAGGAACGCCACTGGAGATTTTTACAGACAGGGAAGGACAGATCATTCTGAAAAAATATTCGCCCATTGGAGAGCTGAATACGTTTGCCGCGGAATATGCGGAAGCATTGGTGCAGACCACCGGACTGACTGCCTGTATTACAGATCGTGATCAGGTTGTGGCGGCATGTGGCAGCGGAAGCCGGGAACTGGAAGGCAAAGAGATCAGTTCTGATCTGGATGCAGTCATTGCCGGCAGAGAATGCAGACTGGTCAGTCGGAGCAGCAGGGAAAATATTCCGATCATTGTTGATGACAGTGATTCTTTTGAACGAAAAATGATACAGCCTGTCCTGTGTGCCAGCGATGCGATCGGGGCTGTGATCCTTCTGGCCAGAAGCGAAAAAGCGGAAATGGGTGACACGGAGCGTGCACTTGTCCGCACAGCAGCCGGTTTTCTTGGCAGACAGATGGAGCAGTAGGGCGTGCATAAAAACAGGAAAAATATCTGCATAGCTGTATATAAATATCAGATACCGGAAGCAGCAGATCAGGGAGGGTGCGGACACCGTGAAGGAAAGCAGTGGTATTCTTCCAGAGTCAGATTTGTGATAGTGAGCCAGGAAGCCAGAGGTTTGGTCACATAGCGGATGTGCCATGGCTCGTAAGGGAAACCGGTGATCTCCTCTCTGTTTTTGGGGTACCGGAGGATAAAGCCATAGAGCGGAGCGTTCTTTTTCAGCCAGCGACCTTCACCTGTTGCGGAAAACCTTTCGGAGAGCTCCATATGGATGGAAGGGCAGGATACATCCAGAGCAAGTCCGCTCTGGTGCTCACTTGTTCCAGGCTCTGCAACGAAAGGACTTCCCGTAAAAAGCTCCTTCTGTCGCTGGTAGGAACGATATCCGGAAACTGCCCACAGGTTCAGACCGCATCTGTGACAGGCATGGAAAAGCTGGGAAGCGGCTTTTGCAGCCTGATACTCCAGAAGCCGCTTCGGATCTCCCGGTGCTGCTTCAAATGGAAGTCCGATATCGATGAGATGTTCCGGCACAAAGGCTTCCGGCAGAGGATGCTCCCTGCTGATCAGCCGGGTATAAAATTCTCTGTGCAATAAAAACCCCCCTTTCCTTATCCATAAGCTTATGATAAGAAAGGAGGGTTTATGAATGCTTATTTCTGTTTATCAGAGCTCTTTTTCACTCATTTCTTCCAGGAGAGCCTTCTTCATGTCATAGAGTGACTGGGAGAGATCTACATAAACCTTCTGCGGATTTACAAAACGTCTGGATTCATCCCACAGTGTGTTTTGCTCCTGTTTGCAGTAGTCGCGGAGTTCCATGACAGATGGAGACTTGTAAACGCTCTTACCACCTTTAATTACCGGAACAAGGAGCTCGCGGAGTTCGTAGGTTCCGCCAAGAACCTTGGTCTTTTTCCAGGTGTCAACCGGGTCGAAGATCACCATAGTTTCTTCCGGATCGAATTTCTCATCTGCAAGGCAGATCAGATCGGCCTTGATCTTGCCGGTCTTTTTGCTGTAGATACGGTATACAGTCTTGTTGCCCGGGTTGGTAACCTTTTCTGTGTTTTCGGAAAGCTTGATCTTCGGCTGGAAGGTATCGCTGTCAGCGTCCTTTACAGCGGCAAGTTTGTATACGCCGCCGAATGCCGGATTGTTATCGGCTGTGATCAGTTTGGTTCCGACGCCCCAGGAATTGATCTTGGCATCCTGGGCCTTCAGGCTTTCGATAAGATATTCATCAAGATCGCTGGAGGCAGAGATGGTAGCATCATCGAAACCGGCAGCAGCCAGCATTTTGTAAGCTTTTTTGGAAAGATATGCAAGATCACCACTGTCGATACGGATTCCATAGTTCTTCAGCTGGATACCTTCCTCACGCATCTCCTCAAATACACGGATCGCATTGGGAACACCGGATTTCAGGACATCGTAGGTGTCAACCAGAAGAGTACAGGAATTCGGGTAAAGTCTCGCATAGGTCTTAAAGGCAGTGTACTCATCCGGGAAACTCATGATCCAGGAATGAGCATGTGTTCCGAGAACCGGAACGTTAAACATCTGGCCGGTCAGTACGTTGGAAGTACCGGCACATCCGCCGATCACTGCCGCTCTGGCACCGAAGATTCCGGCGTCCGGACCCTGGGCACGGCGAAGACCGAATTCCATGATGGGATCGCCCTTGGCTGCGTGGCATACACGTGCTGCCTTAGTGGCAATAAGACTCTGATGGTTCATAATGTTCAGGATGGCGGTCTCTACAAGCTGAGCTTCCATGATCGGTGCGATAACCTTGATCATCGGCTCTCGTGGGAAGATCACGGTCCCCTCCGGAATTGCGTAGATATCACCGGTGAATCTGAAGTTGCTCAAATACTCAAGGAAATCATCCTCAAAGATGCCAAGACTTCTCAGATAGGTAATGTCTTCTTCTGAGAAACGGAGATTTTCGATGTATTCGATCATCTGCTCCAGTCCTGCGCAGATGGCAAAACCGCCATCGCATGGATTGTTGCGGTAGAACATATCAAAGACAACGGTCTGGTTGGTAGGGTTTTTGAAATATCCCTGCATCATGGTAAGCTCATAGAGGTCCGTGAGCAGAGTAAGGTTATTTGCTCGCATAGCGTTCTCCTTTGGATGCCTCCGGATATTGTGACCGGAGGGAAATACACGGTTGTTTCCGCTCTTTTTATTATACGGCTTATTATAACACAAAGGAGTGGATTGTAAAATTTTTTTTACTGCGTAATCCCGCATATAATAGGGAGTTTTAACAGCAGTTTGAGAAATTTTGAAAAAAAATAAAAAAAATTAAAAAAAGGGGTTGCAATTTCAAAAAAGCTGTTATATAATAACATCCGTCGCAAGCGATAAGGCAAGCGAAAAACAAAACACATAGGGCTATCGCCAAACGGTAAGGCAACGGACTCTGACTCCGTCAGTTCAAGGTTCGAATCCTTGTAGCCCTGCTTCTTAAGTACCTCGGTTGAGAGGTACTTTTTTTGTGCTCAAAAATAAGAAGATATTTGCAAGTTGCTGTTCACTGATAATATTCGCAATCCGCTGCGCCAAAAAAACAAGTGCGTTTCTTTCTGCCAAGTGTTACAATAAAGTATAGACAGTATAACAGGAGGCATGAATGAGTTACAGTTTTGAGAGTCGAGTAAGATTCAGTGAGATCGGAGAAGATGGCTGCCTGACGTTGCCGGGAGTTCTGGATTATTTTCAGGATTGCTGTACCTTTGAATCCGAGCAGACAGGAGTCGGTATGGAAGTATTAAAGGAACAGAAAAGAGCCTGGGTACTTTCTGCATGGCAGGTGATCACGAAGCGGTATCCAAAGCTTGGTGAAAATATAAAAGTAACAACAATTCCTTATGGATTCCGTGGATTTATCGGAATGCGTAATTTTATTCTTGAGACAATGGATGGTGAGAAGCTGGCATGGGCCAATTCCTACTGGTCCTTTATCAATACAGAAACCGGTCTTCCGGAAAAGCTGACACCGACAGATACAGATCCCTATGATCTGGGCGAAAAAATAGAGATGGATTATGCACCAAGAAAGATCGCGCTTCCGAAGGAACGGGAAGTGCAGAATGCTTTTTCCGTACAGAAGCATCATCTGGATACCAATCATCATGTGAACAACTGTCAGTATATCCGGATGGCAGCGGATCATCTGCCTGAGGAATTTAAAGTCGGTCAGCTTCGTGCTGAATATAAACGTCAGGCAGTACTGGATAATATTATCATTCCGGAAGTATATATGACAGAAAATAAAGAAACTGTAGTTCTCAACGCAGAGGATAAAGAACCTTACGCAGTAGTTGAGTTTACAAAATAAATACAAGCGGTAGAGAATATTAGTACTATACCGTAAAAGGAGGGCGCGCTATGCTTGAAAAATTAAAAGAAGAAGTTTACAGAGCAAATATGGATCTGCCAAAATATGGTCTTGTTACTTTTACATGGGGAAATGTCAGCGGGATTGACAGGGAACAGGGACTTTTTGTGATTAAGCCAAGTGGTGTGGATTATGACAAGCTGACACCGGAAGACATGGTAGTGGTAGATATTGATGGAAATAAAGTAGAAGGAAGATATAATCCATCCTCTGATACACCGACACATGCAGTTCTTTACAGAGCGTTTCCGAATATCGGCGGTATCGTACATACCCACTCATCCTGGGCAACAAGCTGGGCACAGGCAGGCAGATCGATCCCGTGTTATGGAACCACACATGCAGATTACATTTACGGAGAAGTACCATGTGTGCGTAATCTGACCAAAAGAGAGATCGAAGAGGCATATGAGAAGAACACAGGAGTTCTTATTGCTGATTATTTTAAAAACAAAGATTATGAAGCAGTACCGGCCGTGCTGTGCAAGAACCACGGACCTTTTACCTGGGGTAAGGATGCTCATGAGGCAGTTCATAACGCAGTTGTTCTTGAGGAGGTTGCCAAGATGGCATCTCGATGCGAGCTGATCAATCCGGATGTAAAACCGGCACCGCAGGAGCTTCAGGATAAGCATTACTACAGAAAACATGGTGCAAATGCATATTATGGTCAGGTAGACCTGGAAGACTGATCAGAAGAAAAAACAGTTTGACCCGATGGTGGATCGTCAATATCCGCCTGAGTGGAAATGCCGCGGAACAGTACCGCGGCATTTTTTGTCGAAAAATGCAGAAAATGTCAGATTTGCTGACCTTTAACACAGATGCCGCCGAAATATGTGCTAATGTCAAGAAAAATGCAGAACATTAACACATTTATTAAAATAGGTGGCAGGATGAAAATATACGCTTATCAAGGAAAAAAGAATGTTTCCGGAGAAAAAATACGCCAGATGAGGAATATGAAACGGATGTCGCAATCTGCGTTGGCCGCAAAAATGCAGGTGGAAGGAGTGATGCTGGAGCGTGACAGTATCAGCCGGATCGAAGGAGGAGAACGTTTTGTAGCAGATTATGAACTGCGGGTGTTTGCCAAGGTACTGGGAGTGGATGTGAAGTGGCTTCTGAACGAGCAGTAAATAAGGCAATATTGGATTATAGTTCACTGGTAATATTCCGCTGAGAACGGAGTGAAAAGTAGCACAATATTGGTCTGACTGGCAGGAATCTGTGTAAACTACTTGATATTTATGTCGGAAACTGCTACAGTATAAAGAAAAAAAGACGGCCGGGAAGCCCTGTGGAGGGCAACCGGTCACGGATAAGAAGATAGAGGCGCGGATTTTATCAGTATTTATGGATGCAAGGCCCTGGCAGGCTGTTCATAAAGAAAGGAAAATCTGCCGAAGTGCTCTGGAAGGCCAGATGACAGGGTGCTGGGATAACGCAGAATATGCGTTGTACTGTCACGGATGTGGAGCGCTATCGGTAGCACTTCGGGAAATCTGCATTTAATATGCTGAATGGAGATTTTCTGACAGGCTATAAGTTAAATAAGGATTATTTAACCGGAGGTGTTCTTAAGAAGAGACAGCCTCCGTTTTTTTGTCCCCGAAAAAGGGAGGAGAAAAATGAGTAAAAAAGCAGGAACAGCATTGTCTGTTATGGCAATGATATTCATGGGCGCACTGGCAAGTCCTTTGACTGTGCTGGCTGCGGATGCGGAGGAGACTTACCAGCCTGCTCTGTATGCAACGATCTGGGCACTGCTTCCACCTCTTGTAGCGATCATCCTTGCGCTGATCACGAAAGAAGTATACAGTTCTCTGTTTGTGGGAATTGTAGTAGGAGCACTGATCTATTCCGGATTTAAATTCGAAGGAACGGTAACACAGATTTTTGAGGGAGGAATCATCAAGGTTCTTTCTGACAGCTATAACGTAGGAATCCTGATCTTCCTTGTTATCCTGGGATCTGTGGTATGTATGATGAACAAGGCCGGCGGCTCTGCCGCATTCGGACGATGGGCCAGCAAAAAGATCCATACACGTGTGGGTGCAGAGCTTGCATCGATCATCCTTGGAATTCTGATCTTCATTGACGATTATTTTAACTGTCTGACAGTAGGAAGTGTTATGCGTCCGGTAACAGACAGACATCATGTATCCAGAGCAAAATTTGCATACCTGATCGATGCGACAGCCGCTCCGGTATGTATCATCGCACCAATCTCATCCTGGGCTGCCGCAGTCAGCGGATTTGTAGAGGGACAGGATGGACTTGCGATTTTTGTAAGAACCATCCCGTATAACTTTTACGCGATCCTTACTATTGTAATGATGGTTGGCATGGTACTGATGAAAACCGAGTTTGGTGCCATGAGAACACATGAGATCAATGCTCTGAACGGAGATCTTTATACAACATCTGCAAGACCGTATGAGAATGCAACGGATGATGCGACACCGAATCCGAGAGGAAAGGTGATCGATCTTGTGATCCCGATCGTTGTGCTTGTTATCTGCTGTGTCATCAGTATGATCTACACAGGAGGATTTTTCAGCGGAACAGATTTTGTTACTGCATTTTCACAGAGTGATGCCTCTACAGGCCTTGCAATGGGAAGTGCTTTTGGTCTGGTATTTGCCATTATTTTCTATATGATCCGCCGTGTGGTCAATTTCAGAGACTGTATGGGATGCATCCCGGAAGGCTTCAAGGCTATGGTACCGGCGATCATGATCCTGACCTTTGCATGGACACTGAAGGCTATGACAGACTCACTTGGTGCAGCGGTATTCGTAGAAGAAGCAATGCGTTCTGTTGCCGGTGGTATTGAAGTTATCCTTCCGGCCATTATTTTCCTGGTTGGATGTGGACTTGCATTTGCTACAGGTACTTCCTGGGGAACCTTTGGTATCCTGATCCCGATCGTTGTTGCGGTATTTGAGAAATCCAGTCCTGAGATGATGATCATTTCCATGTCTGCCTGCATGGCAGGTGCAGTTTGCGGAGACCACTGCTCACCGATCTCCGATACAACGATCATGGCTTCCGCAGGAGCACAGTGTGATCATGTGACTCACGTTTCCACACAGCTTCCGTATGCGATCCTGGCTGCGGCAGTATCCTTTGTAACTTATATTGTTGCAGGTTTTGTAAAAACAGCATGGATCGCTCTTCCGGTGGGAATCGTGCTGATGCTGATCGTACTTTTTGTCATTAAAAAGATGAACCCGATGCCGGTTGAGAAGCCAACAGAATAACAGACTAACCCAATGTGGGGGGCAGGTTCCCCCATGAATGGCAAATAAAAGGCAGTGACGGAAAGAAATTTCCGAAGCTGCCTTTTTTGTGCTTTCTATAATAATTCTCTTATGTTATAATGCAGGACAGACAGCAAATAGTAAATGATCATATATAGTTTTAAGGAACAGGAGTAAGAATGATAGAATTAGGTAAAAAACAGAAATTACTGGTTGTAAAAACCGTGGATTTCGGAATATATCTTGGAGAGGACCGAAACGCACCTCAGAATGAGCGGGTGCTTCTTCCGTCCAAGCAGGTACCGGAAGGAACCAAAGCAGGTGATGAGATCGAAGTATTCATCTATAAGGATTCCCAGGACAGACTGATCGCAACGACCCGTGAGCCGATGCTTCAGGTGGGACAGACAGCAGTCCTTAAGGTAAAACAGGTCACCAGGATCGGTGCTTTTCTTGACTGGGGACTGGAGAAGGATCTTCTTCTTCCGTATCATGAGCAGACCAACCGGGTCCGTGAAGGCGAGGAGTGTCTGGTAGCTCTTTATGTAGATAAGAGCAGCAGACTCTGTGCAACCATGAAGGTGTATCATTATCTTTCCACCAGAACTCCTTATGTACCGGGAGATTCGGTAAAGGGGCGTGTCTATGAGATCAGCGGGAATTTCGGCGTTTTTGTTGCGGTAGATGATAAATATTCCGCTCTGATCCCGGCACGGGAGGCAACAGGCAAGTACAGACCGGGAGCTATTCTTGATCTTCGTGTCACAGAGGTGAAAGAGGATGGCAAGATGAACGTCAGTGACCGCCAGAAGGCTTACATCCAGATCAATGAGGATGCAGAGAGCGTATTCAGCGTGATCGAGGAATTTGCAGGGGTACTGCCATTTGATGATCATGCCTCACCGGAAGTCATCAAGAGAGAGTTTGGCCTCAGTAAGAACGCATTCAAGCGTGCAGTCGGTCATCTGATGAAGGAAGGAAAAGTAGAGATCCGTGACAAGAGGATCTACATTAAAAAATAACAAGGTGTTGACCGGCTCCGGATCAGACACGCTCCGGCACGTTCAGAGAAAAGTGCAGAGCGGGGAGGATCCGGAGCCCTGTTTTTTACGATAAGGAGAATAAATTTGGAGTTTACACATTTACATGTCCATACAGAATACAGCCTTCTGGATGGCTCCAATAAGATCAAAGAATATGTAGCCAGAGTAAAAGAGCTGGGTATGGACAGTGCGGCGATCACCGATCATGGCGTTATGTATGGTGTCATTGATTTTTACAGGGCTGCAAGAGAAGCCGGGATCAATCCGATCCTCGGATGTGAGGTTTATGTGGCTCCGGGCTCCCGTTTTGACAGAGAAGTGGGAAGTGGGGATGACCGTTATTATCATCTGGTCCTGCTGGCTGAGAATAATCAGGGATACAGCAACCTGATGAAAATTGTATCCAAGGCATTTGTGGAAGGGTTTTATTACAAGCCACGTGTGGATCTGGAGCTTCTGGAAAAATATCACGAGGGTATCATTGCCTTAAGTGCCTGCCTTGCAGGAGAGGTCGCCAGATATCTTGCACGTGGAATGTATGAGGATGCCAAGATCGTGGCATTACGTTATCAGGATATTTTCGGAAAAGGAAATTTCTTTCTGGAGCTTCAGGATCATGGGATTCCGGAGCAGCAGACAGTAAATCAGCAGCTTCTCCGTATGCACAGAGAGACGGGGATCGATCTGGTTGCCACCAATGATGTGCATTACACTATGGCAGAGGATGCGGAACCACATGATGTTCTTCTTTGTCTGCAGACTCAGAAAAAGCTCAGCGATGAGAACAGAATGCGCTATGAGGGCGGCCAGTATTATGTGAAATCGCCGGAAGAGATGGCGAGGCTTTTTCCATATGCGCTGGAAGCACTGGAAAACACGCATAAGATCGCGGAGAGATGTCATGTGGAGATTGAATTTGGTGTGACCAAGCTGCCGAAATATGATGTGCCGGACGGACTTACCTCGTGGGAATATCTGAACAAGCTTTGTTATGAGGGACTTGAGCAGCGTTATCATCCGGTAACAGAGGAGCTGAAAAAGCGCCTGGATTATGAGCTGTCTACTATCAAAAATATGGGATATGTAGATTACTTTCTCATCGTATGGGATTTTATCAAATATGCCAGGGACAACGATATCATGGTTGGTCCGGGACGAGGTTCTGCCGCAGGAAGCCTGGTTGCCTATACACTTGGGATCACCCAGCTGGACCCGATCCGGTATGATCTGCTCTTTGAACGTTTCCTGAATCCGGAGCGAGTATCCATGCCGGATATCGATGTGGATTTCTGCTTCGAACGGAGACAGGAGGTTATTGATTATGTAAGAAGAAAATATGGTGATGACTGCGTGGTTCAGATCGTTACCTTCGGTACGCTGGCAGCCCGCGGTGTCATCCGTGATGTGGGCCGTGTTCTGGATATGCCTTATGCCCAGGTGGACACTATTGCCAAGATGATCCCACAGGAGCTGAATATCACCATTGACAAGGCACTGGGAATGAATCCGGAGCTTCGCAAGGCTTACGAGGAACAGGACGATATCCATCGTCTGATCGATCTGGCAAAACGTCTGGAGGGGCTTCCGAGGCATACCTCCATGCATGCGGCAGGTGTTGTGATCAGCCAGAAGGATGTATCGGAATACGTACCCCTTTCCAGAGCACAGGATGGTTCCATTGTCACGCAGTTTACCATGACAACACTGGAAGAGCTGGGACTTCTGAAAATGGATTTCCTGGGCCTCCGTACCCTGACGGTTATTCAGAATGCTGTGAAAATGGTGGAAAAAAGCACCGGTATGCTTCTGGATATGCAAGAGATCGACTACAACGATAAAAAGGTACTGGATTCTCTCGGAACAGGACGTACTGACGGCGTGTTCCAGCTGGAGAGCGCCGGAATGAAAAGCTTCATGAAGGAGCTGAAGCCGCAGAGTCTTGAGGACGTGATCGCGGGAATTTCGCTTTACCGTCCGGGCCCCATGGATTTCATTCCGCAGTACATCCGCGGAAAAAACCGTCCGGATACCATCCGTTATGATTGTCCGCAGATGGAGCCGATCCTGAAGCCGACCTATGGCTGTATCGTATACCAGGAGCAGGTTATGCAGATCGTCCGTGAGCTTGCAGGCTATACCCTTGGACGAAGTGATCTGGTACGCCGTGCCATGTCTAAGAAAAAAGCTTCTGTTATGGCAAAAGAACGCCAGAATTTCGTTTACGGAAATGCCGAAGAGGGAGTACCGGGATGTATCGCCAACGGTATTTCCGAGGAGATCGCAAACAAGATCTACGATGAGATGACAGATTTTGCAAAGTATGCCTTCAATAAGTCTCACGCTGCCGCTTATGCGGTGGTCTCCTACCAGACGGCATATCTCAAATATTACTATCCGGTAGAGTTCATGGCTGCACTGATGACATCCGTTGTGGAAATGCCAAACAAGGTTGCCGAATATATTTCTGTATGCCGCCAGATGGGGATCCGGATCCTTCCGCCGGATATCAATCATGGTGTTTATGGCTTTTCTGTTGACAATGGTGCCATTCGTTATGCACTTTCTGCCATCAAGAGCATCGGCCGTCCGGTAATCGAGGGGATCGTGCGGGAGCGTGAGGAGCACGGAGAATATACCTCCCTGAAAACATTTATTGAGCGAAATATCGACCAGATCAACAAGAGGGTTGTGGAAAATCTGATCAAGGCCGGAGCGCTGGATTGCCTGGAGGGAAACCGGAATCAGAAAATGACGGTTTATACGCAGATCATAGACAGTATCAACCAGGATAAGAAGCATACCATGGCGGGACAGCTGAGTCTTTTTGATATTGCGCCTGAAGAAGATAAAAACGAATTTGAGATCCGTATGCCGCAGGCTGCAGAATATCCGAAGGAGACGATACTGACCTTTGAGAAGGAAGTTCTCGGCATCTATCTCAGCGGTCATCCGCTGGAGCGTTACCGGAATATGATGGAAAAAATGATCTCTGCAAAAACTTCTGATTTTCAGCCGGATGATGAAACAGGGATACCGGAGGTTTACGATAATCAGAAAGTGATCGTGGGCGGAATGATCACGGATAAAACCATAAAATATACAAAGAATAATAAGGTAATGGCGTTCCTTACAGTGGAGGATCTGGTAGGCACCGTGGAGGTTGTGGTATTTCCACGTGATTACGAAAAATGCCAGATGTTCCTGAATGAAGATGCCCGGCTCTTTATTCAGGGAAGAGTATCCGCAGAAGACGACAAAGCCAGTAAGCTGATCCTGGAAAAGGTCCGTCTTTTTGATGATATGCCAAGAGAACTGTGGCTCCAGTTTGAAAGCCGGGAAGAGTACGCAAAAGCCGAAACCGGTCTGGTAGACGATCTGATGGAATCCAGAGGAAACAGCACGGTGGTTATTTATCTCAAAGATGTCAAGGCAATGAAGAAACTTCCTCCTGCTTATCAGGTCCATATCGAGGATTCCTGGCTGGAACGCATGTGTGAAAAATATGGAAGTTCCAATGTTAAAATTGTGGAGAGAGTATTGAAAAACTTATAAAAATGCTATAAACTATACCCGAATATGTGTATTACAATAGGTTGTTTCATAAGATGGAGGATAACAATATGGCAGAGAACAAAATCAAAACGATCGGCGTTTTGACCAGTGGCGGTGACGCACCTGGAATGAATGCTGCAATCCGTGCTGTTGTCAGAAGAGGATTAAGCAGCGGACTGAACGTAAAGGGAATCTATAAAGGATACAGCGGTCTCTTAAATGAAGAGATCAGAGATATGACAGCAAAGGACGTTTCCGATACGATTGAGCGAGGCGGAACAATTCTTTATACTGCCAGATGTGCAGAGATGAGAACAGAGGAAGGACAGCAGCAGGCTGCAGAGATCTGCAGAAAGCATGGAATCGACGGCCTTGTTGTTATCGGTGGAGACGGTTCCTTCGCAGGTGCTCAGAAGCTTGCGAACCTCGGAATCAACACCATTGGCCTGCCGGGAACTATTGACCTTGATATCGCATGTACCGAGTACACCATCGGTTTTGATACTGCTGTAAATACAGCTATGGAAGCTATTGACAAGGTACGTGATACATCCACATCCCATGAGAGATGCAGTATCATCGAGGTTATGGGACGTAACGCCGGATACCTTGCAGTATGGTGCGGTATCGCAAACGGTGCTGAAGATATCCTGATCCCGGAGAAATATGATTATGACGAGCAGAAGCTTATTGACAATATCGTAGAGAGCCGTAAGAAAGGCAAGAAACACCATATCATCGTAAATGCTGAGGGCATCGGCCATTCAGAGGCTATGGCGAAACGTATCGAGGCTGCGACAGGCATCGAGACACGTGCAACTATCCTTGGTCACATGCAGCGTGGTGGAAGCCCTACATGTAAGGACCGTGTATATGCGTCCATGATGGGTGCTCTCGCAGTAGATCTTCTTGTTGCCGGAAAACGCAGCCGTGTGGTTGGATACCGTCATGGTGAGTTTGTTGATTTCGACATCAATGAGGCTCTTGCAATGCAGAAGAATGTAGATTCCTACATGTGGGAGGTCTGCAATTCTCTTTCTCATAATTACAGAAAATAAAAATATTTATGAACTTAAAAAAAGTTTCAGACGGATTGCATAAACTGAATACGTCACAAATAATTGCCCTCGGCTTTGCGGGGGTGATTTTTGTAGGTGGACTTATTTTATGGCTGCCGTTCTGCAGCGCACCCGGGCAGGCTGTTACCTTCCCGGATGCTGTTTTTACAGCGGCGACCAGCGTATGTGTGACAGGACTTTCCACAGTTGTCATGGCAGTCCAGTGGAGCCCCATTGGAAAAGCGGTTATCCTGTGCCTGATACAGATCGGCGGGATTGGACTGATCGCATTGGCAAATATGATATTCATCAGCCTCCGGCGGAAAATCTCCCTGAAAAACCGGCGGATCATCAAGGAATCCTATAACCTGGATGAAATGGGTGGAGTCGTGGCTGTAGTCCGCAGTGTGGTGAAATGCGTGTTTCTTGCAGAAGGAATCGGTGCGGTCCTGTATGCGTTTTGCTTTGTACCGGAATTTGGAATAAAAAAAGGTCTGGTGCATGCCATATTTCTGGCGGTATCTGCATTCTGCAACGCAGGGATCGATCTTTTCGGGGAAACAAGCCTTTCGGTATATGTGAGCAATCCGCTGGTCAATATCACTACGATTGGCCTGATCATTGTGTCAGGTCTTGGATTTATCGTCTGGTGGGATCTGTGGGATAAATTCCGCAAGGTTCTGAGAAAAGATCTTTCTCCATCCAGAGTTTTTCGTGTATTGCGGCTTCAGAGCAAGCTGGTCCTTACGATGACCGGGATCCTGGTATTTTCAGGGGCATTTCTGGTATTTATTTTTGAATCCGGAAACCCTGCCACGCTGAAGGGGGCACCACTGGGAACAAAGATCATGGCATCCTTTTTCCAGTCAGTGACAACACGTACGGCGGGCTTTTATACCATGGATCAGGCGCTTTTGTCCACACCTACAGTGATCATTTCCCTGCTGTGGATGTTTATCGGAGGATCACCCATGGGCACTGCCGGTGGTGTGAAGACTACTACCATTGCGGTTCTGATCCTTTCCATTGCAGCATATCTTCAGGGAAAAAAGGATGTAGAGGTATACGGCCGCAGGATCCGTGAGAGCTATCTCCGTTCGGCCATGGTTGTTGCAGGAACCAGTGTACTGATCCTTTTTACCATGACGGTGCTTCTGTCCGCAGCAATGCCGGGAGTGGATCTGGCAGATGTTTTATATGAGATCACTTCTGCGGGGGCTACAGTAGGACTTTCCAGAGGACTGACACCTCAGCTGAATGTGGCAGGCAAGTGGATCGTGATCCTTACCATGTATCTGGGACGTATCGGACCGCTGACACTTGGAACAGCAGTTGTGATGCGTGTACGCAACAGGCCGGGAAGCACCACGCATCTCGGTGAAGAAGATATCATGATCGGTTAAACAGGAGAATAGAATGAAAAATAAATCTTTTGCCGTGATCGGGCTTGGACAGTTTGGAATGACTCTGGCGGTGACGCTGGCAGAGTCAGACTGTGATGTCCTTGCCATTGATGACAAAGAAGAAAATATCGAAGAGATTTCCGAAAAAGTAACCTATGCGGTAAAAGCAGATGTCCGTGAACCGGGAATTCTGAAGGCTCTGGGAGTTCAGAATGTGGATGTAGCCATTATCGCAGTTGCCGAAAATCTGGAAGCCAGTATTTCCGCAACCATGCAGGCTAAGGATCTGGGAGTGCCCTTTGTAGTTGCAAAAAGTATGAATTCTCTTCATGGACGTATACTCGACAAAATTGGTGCAGATAAGATCATTTATCCGGAACAGTCCATGGGACTGCGGGTTGCCAGAAATCTTATGTCCGGCGGGTATCTGGATGTGTTTGAGCTCTCTGCGGAGTTCAGTATGGCGGAGTTTTCCATGCCGGTATCCTGGATCGGAAAAAATCTGGTAGATCTGAATATACGGGAGCGTTTTCACATTAATATCATTGGCATCAAGCAAGGTGAAAATGTCACGGTAGATCTGGATCCTTCCGAACCGCTTCCGGACAACTGTTCCATAATCGCCATCGGAAAAAACAAAGATCTGAATGCAAGTCGTGAGGAATTACGTTAACCGAATACGGATTGCCGGAAGGAGAGAAATAAAAGTATGATAACCAGTGTATCAAATGCAAAAATAAAAAATGTCATGCAGCTGAACCAGAAGGCAAAAGCCAGAAGAGAGCAGGGACTTTTTGTGGCAGAGGGCCGGAAAATGTTTCTGGAAGCACCGGAAAGCTGGGTTTCCCAGGTGTTTGTCTCCGAGACAGTTTCCCGGGATGGAGAGCTGATGTCTCAGGCAGAAAAATATCCCTGTGAGATCGTGAAGGATTCTGTATTCCGTCAGATGTGTGATACCAAAACTCCCCAGGGAATCCTGACAGTTCTGAAGCTGCCTTCCTGGAGCGAGGAGGAGGTACTGGCAGGAGAAAATCCTCTGGTCATGGTTTTGGAGGATCTTCAGGATCCGGGAAATGCGGGAACCATTCTCAGGACCGGTGAGGGCGCCGGCGTAAGCGGAGTTTTCCTCACAAAAACCTGCGTGGATATCACAAATCCCAAGGTGATCCGTTCTACCATGGGCTCCATTTACAGAATGCCTTTTCTATATGTGGAAGATGTGGTATCATTAGAGAAGAAGCTGAAAGAAAAGGAAATCCGCAGTTTTGCAGCTCATCTGAAGGGCGAGAATTCCTATGATCAGGAATCCTATAAGGGCGGTACCGCATTTTTCATTGGAAACGAGGGAAAGGGCCTGACTGATCAGGCGGCGGAGGCAGCAGACTGTCTGATCCGCATTCCCATGTGCGGAAAGGTAGAATCGCTGAATGCTGCCATGGCATCAGGAATTCTGATGTACGAAGCTGCAAGACAGAGAAGAGAATAAGAGAGGAGGGGTTTTATGACACCTTTGGCCTGGCTTGGAATACTGGCAATTTTACTGGTAATTGAAGCGATCACGGTAGGACTTACCACTGTCTGGTTTGCAGGCGGTGCATTTGTGGCGTGCATTGCCTCGTGGCTTGGAGGGGGAATTGTTGTACAGCTCCTTTTATTTTTCGGAGTTTCCGTGGTGCTTCTGATCTTTACCAGACCTCTGGCGGTCCGCTACATGAACAAGGGCGTGGAAAAGACCAATGCAGAGAGTCTTCTGGGAAAAAGAGCCGTAGTGATACAGACGGTCAACAACCTGGCCCAGACCGGGCAGGTGAGGATCAATGACATCGAGTGGACTGCACGGACCGTAGATGACGGGGAAGAAATTCCAACAGGTGCAGTGGTTGAGATCGAAGAGATCCGCGGAGTGAAGCTGATCGTAAAAGAACTTAGCAAGGAGGGCTAAATTATGGGTGGAGTTGTTGTTTTGCTTGTAGTCATTGTTCTTGTGCTGTGGGTGCTTGCATCCTGCATCCGCATTGTACCACAGGCCTATGCAGTGGTACTGGAACGTCTTGGTGCTTACAAGGCTACCTGGAGTACAGGAATCCATTTCAAGGTTCCGTTCATTGAGCGTGTTGCAAGAAGAGTAAACCTGAAAGAACAGGTTGTGGATTTTCCACCGCAGCCGGTAATTACCAAAGATAATGTAACCATGCAGATCGATACGGTTGTATTTTTCCAGATCACAGATCCGAAGCTTTACGCATATGGCGTTGAGAATCCGATCATGGCTATCGAGAATCTTTCTGCTACAACACTTCGTAACATCATCGGTGATATGGAGCTGGATGAGACACTGACATCCCGAGAGGTTATCAATACCAAGATGCGTGCGTCCCTTGATGTGGCTACAGATCCATGGGGAATCAAGGTTAACCGTGTGGAGCTTAAGAACATCATTCCTCCGGCAGCCATTCAGGATGCCATGGAGAAACAGATGAAGGCCGAGCGTGAGAGACGAGAAGCTATTCTGAAAGCAGAAGGAGAGAAACGTTCCACAATCCTTGTTGCAGAGGGTAAAAAACAGTCCGCTATCCTGGATGCTGAGGCTGAGAAGCAGGCGGCGATCCTTCATGCTGAGGCTCAGAAGGAGCGTATGATCAAAGAGGCTGAAGGACAGGCACAGGCAGTTCTTAAGGTACAGCAGGCAACTGCAGAAGGACTTCGTATGATCAAGGAAGCAGGAGCAGATGAATCTGTTCTTACGCTGAAGAGCCTGGAGGCTCTTACAAAGGTTGCTGACGGCAAGGCAACGAAGATCATCATTCCGTCCGAGATACAGGGCATCGCAGGGCTGGCAACATCCCTGAAGGAAATCATGACAGATAAAACGGCAGAGCAGAAATAGATCTGCAGCCGTGAGGAGGACATATTATGAATCTTAAAGGAAGAAATTTCCTGACATTGAAAGACTTTACACCGGAAGAGATTACTTACATGATCGACCTTGCAGCAGATCTGAAGGCCAAGAAAAAAGTAGGAGAGCTTCATGAGTACTACAGAGGCAAGAATATTGCTCTGATCTTTGAAAAAACAAGCACAAGAACACGCTGTTCCTTCGAAGTGGCAGCTCATGATCTGGGAATGGGTTCTACCTATCTGGATCCCACAGGCTCCCAGATCGGAAAGAAGGAGAGCATTGCAGATACTGCAAGAGTTCTCGGAAGAATGTATGAGGGAATCGAGTACCGTGGCTTCGGTCAGGATATTGTTGAGGAGCTTGCGAAGCATGCAGGTGTACCGGTATGGAATGGTCTGACAAACGAGTATCATCCGACACAGATGCTTGCAGATATGCTGACAGTACGTGAGCATTTCGGCAGACTGAAAGGTCTGAAGCTTGTATACATGGGTGATGCCCGTTACAACATGGGTAACTCCCTGATGGTTGTATGCTCCAAGCTTGGTCTTGATTTCGTAGCCTGCACCAATAAGAAATATTTCCCGAATGATGAGCTTGTAGCACAGTGTCAGCAGTGGGCAGAAGAGGCAGGTTCCACCATCACTCTCACAGAGGATGTGGAGGCAGGAACAAAAGATGCGGATATCATCTACACAGATGTATGGGTATCCATGGGCGAACCTGACGAAGTATGGACAGAGCGTATCCACGACCTGACACCATACAAGGTTACCAGACATGTAATGGAGAACGCCGGTGAAAAGGCGATCTTCCTTCACTGTCTGCCGGCATTTCATGACCTTAAGACAAAGATCGGAAAAGAGATGGGCGAGCGTTTCAACCTTACAGATATGGAGGTTACAGACGAGGTATTCGAGTCTCCGCAGTCCAAGGTATTCGACGAAGCTGAGAACCGTATGCACACCATTAAGGCTGTGATCGTTGCAACATTAGGAGAGCCGGAGAAATAATGTCAGATTTATTTAATGAAGAAATAATTTCACAGGCAACACATACAAAATGGGCGGGCAAAACCGTCCATTTTGCAAGAGAAACAGATTCCACCAACCTCTGGGGAAAACGTGCCTGGAGGGAAGAAGGCGCAGGACACGGAGAGCTGTTTGTGGCAGAATATCAGTCCGCAGGACGCGGACGTTTTACAAGACGATGGAGTGCGCCGCCGGACAGTGCCATTACTATGAGTATCCTTATCTGCCCGAAATTTTCCCCGCAGAAGGCGCCGATGCTGACACTTGTTATGGGACTTTCAGTTGCACAGGCAGTAGCAGAGATCGGACTCGATGTAGGGATCAAATGGCCTAACGATGTAGTTGTTTCCCGCAAAAAGATCTGCGGTATCTTAACCGAAATGACCATGAAGCAGGATAAGATCGGCTGTGCAGTTATCGGAGTGGGAATTAACGTAAATATGAAAAGCTTTCCGGAAGAAATGGCAGACAAGGCCACCTCTCTGTATCTGGAAAGCGGACATCCCTTTGACAGGGCACAGGTAGTCGGGCTTGTGATGAAGCATTTTGAGGAAAATTATGAGAGATTTGTACAGACAGAGGATCTCAGCGGCCTGAAGCCGGATTATGAGAAAATGCTGGCGAATCTGAACCAGCCGGTACGTGTACTGGATCAGAATGATCCATATGAGGGGATCGCAAGAGGGATCAATGCCGGCGGAGAGCTTCTGGTAGAGCGTGCAGACGGTACAGTCGAGGAAGTAAATTCCGGAGAGGTTTCTGTACGTGGTTTATACAGCTATGTGTAAAACATGCAGCACAGACCGGATAAAATTTCCGGCAGCGGTTTTCCGGTGATGTTTTATTGCAGTAGTGGAAGAAACAAGAATCTCCCTGCTTTAGCTGTGGGGAGTGTCAAGTTATAAATAAAGGAGATTTTATGTATCAGGATAACATTGTGCTCTGCGGAGCAAGCTCTTATGAGCAGAAATATTATTTTAACCAGGATTTTGCGTCTCTTCCTGAGACGGTAAAGCAGGAGCTGCAGATCATGTGTGTGCTTTTCACAGAGGATGTAGGAGGAATCCTGACACTGGAATTTGATGAGGATGGAAGTCTGCAGTTTAAGACTGAGGCCCTGGAGGCAGATGCCCGTTTTGACGAGATCGGAAGTGCACTGAAGATCAAGGAGCTCCAGCGGGACAAAAGAGAGCTTCTGGAATCTCTGGAAATGTATTACAAGGTATTTTTCCTGGGAGATATCCCGGATGAGGAACTGCAGAAAAAAGCAGATGCCGTTGAGGACTGATCCATGAAGATGCAGTGGAAGATCGGAAATGTGGAGATACCGAACCCCTTTGTGCTTGCACCGATGGCAGGTGTTACGGATCTGGCATTTCGAAGACTTTGCAAGGAGCAGGGGGCAGGCCTGATCTGTATGGAGATGGTCAGTGCCAAGGCGATCTCTTTTCATAATAAGAATACTGAGGCATTGATGGAGATCGATCCCGGGGAGCATCCGGTGTCCATGCAGCTTTTCGGCAGCGAGCCGGATCTTATGGCAGAGGTGGCAAAAAGCATCGAGGAGCGTCCTTTTGACATTCTTGATATCAATATGGGATGTCCGGTTCCCAAGGTGGTAAATAACGGCGAGGGCTCCGCGCTTCTGAAAAATCCGAAGCTGATCGAAGAGATCGTACGGAGCGTTTCCGGGGCGGTTTCCAAGCCGGTAACGGTAAAAGTACGCATCGGATTTGATGAAAACACACCGGTGGATGTGGTGGAGATCGCAAAACGGACGGAGGATGCAGGCGCAGCAGCTATTGCTGTGCATGGAAGGACCAGACAGCAGTATTATTCCGGGCAGGCGGACTGGGATGCTATCCGCAGGGTGAAGGAAGCGGTGACTATTCCGGTGATAGGAAACGGAGATATCGTTTCTCCGGAAACTGCAGAAGCCATGTTTAAAGAAACTGGCTGTGACGCTGTGATGATCGGTCGTGCAGTACGTGGGAACCCGTGGATCTTCCGGGAACTGAACCACTATTTCCGCACCGGGGAAAAGCTTCCCAGGCCAACCGCAGAGGAAGTATGCGAGATGATCCTGCGCCATGCCGAAGATCAGATCGCGATCAAGGGTGAGTATACCGGAATCCGTGAAATGCGGAAGCATGTAGCCTGGTATACAGCCGGTATGCGCCACAGTGCGGGAATCCGGAGAGAATCTAATAATATTTCAAGCTATGAAGAGCTGAAAAAGCTTACAAACATGGTACTGGAGCGATAAAAGGGAAAAGTATGTCGGAGAAAACGAAACGTTCTATTGACAAGGAACGGGGCGCGTGCTACAGTCAGTTAGCGGGAGTCCGCAGAAAGTTTTTTGTTTTACAGGAGAAAAATAATGGCAGATAAAATAGCAGTTTTAATTCCTTGCTACAACGAAAGCAAGACGGTAGCAAAGGTTATCCGCGATATGAAAAAAGCACTTCCGGAAGCTGTGATCTATGTATATGATAATAACTCTACAGATGGAACAGACGAGATCGCCAGAAAAGAAGGAGCAGTTGTCCGCTATGAGCATCAGCAGGGAAAAGGAAACGTGATCCGCAGTATGTTTCGGGATATCGATGCGCAGTGTTATCTTATGGTAGATGGTGACGATACTTATCCGGCAGAGTTTGCAGCTGAAATGTGCAGCAAGGTTCTGGAGAAAGGCACAGACATGGTAGTTGGTGATCGCCTTTCTTCTACATATTTTACAGAGAACAAGAGACCTTTCCACAACTTTGGAAACAGCATCGTAAGAGGTTCCATTAACCGTCTTTTCAAAAGCAACATCAAGGATATCATGACAGGTTACCGTGCCATGAGTTACCGCTTTGTAAAAACATTCCCTGTACTTTCCAGGAATTTTGAGATCGAGACAGAGATGACGATCCACGCCATCGATAAGAACATGCAGGTTGAGAATGTAGTCATTGAATATCGTGACAGACCGGAGGGAAGTGAGTCCAAGCTGAATACTTATGCAGATGGATTTAAGGTTCTGAAGACTATTGTGAAAATGTTCAAGAATTACAAGCCGCTGGAGTTCTTCTCCCTTATCGCAGCAGTGCTGTTTGTGGTGGGAATGGCATTCTTTATTCCGGTGCTGGTACATTTTCTGGAGGTTGGGACAGTGGAAAAGATCCCGACACTGATCGTCAGCGGGTTTGTGATCCTGACAGCTATCATCTGCTGGTTTTCCGGGATCATCCTTTCTACACTGGTCAATCAGCATAAGCAGGATTTTGAGTATCAGACACAGATGGTGACTAATCGTTATAAAGACCTTTTTCCGGAGAAGAAATAAGGAATCAGACCGGGCAGGATAATACAGAAAAGCCGTGTTGAAATCTGGGATTTCGCGCGGCTTTTTTACATACTTCAGGGATCCTTTTTCGACGTGGAATGCTTGACAATACTGGGGCTTTTCGGTATAATACAGGAATTGTGAATATCCTGAGATTTTTACGCCCTTTTTTAGAAAAAAGAGCTCTTGGGAATGGTAGCAACAGAAATATCCGAAGCTGTATTTTTTTCAGAAAAAACAGCGCGGTTTTGAAAGGAAGTAAGGCAAAATGGAAGAAGCAAAGAAGAACTTACTCACATATGCAGGACTTAGAAAACTGGAAGACGAGCTGCACGATCTGAAAGTTGTTAAGAGAAAAGAAGTAGCAGGAAAGATCAAAGAGGCCAGAGAGCAGGGAGACCTTTCCGAGAACGCTGAGTACGATGCAGCAAAGGATGAGCAGAGAGATATCGAGGCACGTATCGAGGAGATCGAGAAGATCCTCAAGAACGCAGAGGTTGTAGTAGAGGACGAAGTCGATCTTGACAGAATCAGCGTAGGCTGCAAGGTTAAGGTTCATGATTATGAGTTTGAGGAAGACATGGAGCTGAAGATCGTGGGTTCCACAGAGGCTAACAGCCTTGAGGGAAAGATCTCCAATGAGTCTCCGGTAGGTAAAGCGCTGATCGGTGCACACACCAACGATATCGTTGAGGTTGAGATGCCGTCCGGAATCATGAAATACAAGGTTCTTGAGATTCAGAGAAACGTATAAAGCAGACAACGGAGCGGATCGCAGAGATCCGCTTGAACGACAGATAGATTAAGGAGGCCAACAAGTGGCAGAGCAGAAGAAGCAGGATGTAAACCAGCTGCTGAAGGTACGTCGTGACAAACTGGCAGACCTTCAGGCAAATGGCAGGGACCCGTTTCAGATCACAAAATTTGATCAGACACATCATTCCCTTGAGGTAAAGAATCTCTATGAAGCACATGAGGCAGAGCTTCTCAAAGATCGCAAGGAGCTTGATGTAACAGGTCTTGATGAAGAGCAGGCAAAAGAGGCTCAGAAGAAGGATTATGAAGAAAGAAGAAGCATCATGGACGCAAGCCCGATCCACGTATCGATCGCAGGACGTATGATGTTCAAGCGTGTAATGGGAAAAGCTTCTTTCTGTAATATCCAGGATTTACAGGGTAACATTCAGGTTTATGTGGCAAGAGATGCCATTGGAACCGATTCCTATGCAGATTTCAAGAAATCTGATATCGGTGATATTTTTGGCCTGGAGGGATTTGCTTTCAGAACAAGAACAGGTGAGATCTCCATTCATGCGGAGAAGATGACTCTTCTTTCCAAGAGCTTACAGATTCTTCCTGAGAAATTCCACGGACTGACAGATACAGATACCCGTTATCGTCAGAGATATGTGGATCTTATCATGAACCAGGACAGCAAGAATGTATTCATCAAACGTTCCCAGATCCTTAAGGAGATCCGTAACTTCCTTGCAGGACGTGACTTCATGGAAGTAGAGACACCAATGCTGGTTTCCAACGCAGGCGGTGCAGCTGCAAGACCATTTGAGACACATTACAACGCACTGAACGAAGACGTTAAGCTTCGTATTTCCCTGGAGCTTTATCTTAAGAGACTGATCGTGGGCGGACTTGAGAGAGTTTACGAGATCGGCCGTGTATTCCGTAATGAGGGTGTTGATACCCGTCACAATCCGGAATTCACTCTGATGGAGCTTTATCAGGCATATACTGATTATGAGGGAATGATGGAGCTGACAGAGTCCATGTTCCGTTACCTCGCAGAGAAGGTCTGCGGTTCCACAAAGATTTCCTATAATGGTATCGAGATCGATCTTGGAAAGCCTTTCGCACGTCTGACCATGAACGATGCCATCAAGAAATATGCAGGAATCGACTTTGATGAAGTAGCAGATGATGAGGCAGCCAAGAAGCTTGCTGACGAGCATCATATCGAGTATGAGGATCGTCATAAGAAGGGTGATATCATCAACCTCTTCTTCGAGGAGTACTGTGAGAAAGAACTGATCCAGCCGACATTTATCATGGATCATCCGATCGAGATCTCTCCGCTGACCAAGAAGAAACCTTCTGATCCGAACAAAGTAGAGCGTTTCGAGCTCTTTATCAATACATGGGAAATGTGTAACGCATATTCCGAGCTCAACGACCCGATCGATCAGAGAGAACGTTTCAAAGCACAGGATGCCCTTGCAGACGCAGGTGATGAGGAAGCCAACCACACAGATGAAGACTTCCTGAATGCACTGGAGATCGGTATGCCGCCAACAGGTGGTATCGGATACGGAATCGACCGTCTCGTTATGCTCCTGACAGACAGCCAGGCTATTCGTGACGTACTTCTGTTCCCAACAATGAAATCACAGGGTTCTGCAAAAAATGAAGCAAATAATGTAGCTCAGACAGCTGCAGCTGCTCCAGCAGAGACAGCAAAAGTTGACTTCTCCAACGTAAAGGTTGAGCCTTTATTTGAAGAAGAGGTTGATTTTGATACATTCAGCAAATCTGATTTCCGTGCCGTAAAGGTTAAAGAGTGTGTAGCAGTTCCGAAGAGCAAGAAGCTCCTTCAGTTCACACTGGATGACGGAACAGGTACAGACCGCACGATCTTAAGCGGAATCCACTCTTACTATGAGCCGGAAGAATTAGTTGGTAAGACACTGATTGCAATCACCAACCTTCCGCCAAGAAAGATGATGGGAATCGAGTCTTGCGGTATGCTGCTTTCAGCAGTGAATAACCTGAAGGATTCAGAGGATGAAGAACTGCATCTTCTGATGGTTGATAACCATATTCCGGCAGGTGCTAAGCTGTACTAATCCAGAAAAAAGAGTTCGGTTTGGTAGTCATAGACGTCCAATCAGGAAAAGTGGTTCCACGGATTGACATGGAGCTACATGAAACGGCCTGGAGCTGTATAGATTGAAATAATGATGTATGGATTATAAGGAAACAGAATAAGGAGCTCTATGGATTCTTAACTGTTTGACTTATTTGTTTACAAGTAAAATATTGATTATTTTTGAGGAGCATTTTTCAAAAATAAGGTGTATAAAAGGACACTTCTCTTTTGGTAGAAATACCAATGGAAGGTGTCCTTTTTTTGTTGTCAGGCATAGCAATTGTTCATTTTGATGATATGCAGAAAACATATCCTTTCACGTACCTGCCAAATAAATTTCTGGAAACAAGGAGGAAGCCATGAAAAAACGAAAAACACCTGACTTGGAAAAATATCTGGAAGGAAAGAAACGCAGATTTGTAAATTACACACAAAGGATCATGTCTTTGAAAAAGCTGACAGATTCACAGAACGTCAGAAAGA